>Ga0114996_10004873_pt1 | contig 15940 bp, 12 predicted proteins | sample ArcticOcean_MG_C_4_FD_87039 | JGI IMG/M metagenome (GOLD analysis project Ga0114996, IMG submission 87039) | Marine microbial communities from western Arctic Ocean - ArcticOcean_MG_CB4_134 | ecosystem: Environmental > Aquatic > Marine > Oceanic | place: Arctic Ocean: Canada Basin | collected...
CGATGAAGTCGTGCGGCGTCGGGATCGTCAATTTCGCGAACAAACGCCCACCAGCGAGCGCCGTGCTAGTCGTCCCGCAACAGAGCCCGAATATCTTTAAGCAACCGGAAAAGGTGATAGGGGTCGGTCGGCGAGGACAGGAAATCGAAGTGTTCGTAGAAGGACTTGGCTTCATCGTCTTTGGCATGAACGGCGAACGCCCGAATGCCCGCAATATCCGCCGCTTGGAGCGTCCGTAACATCGCATCCTTTAGCAAACCCGATCCGACGCCCCTACCTTGCCATTCAGTCGACACCGCAAGACGGGCCAACAAAATGATTGGCACGGGATGACGCGCGAGACCCTTTTTCAGGCGCTCCGGTGCGTCATCGTAATCCACCTGACCGACAACGAGCGTGTAGTAGCCGACGGCCTGATCGTCCGCCAGAAGCAAGTAGGTTTGCGATGCACCGGCCTGCTGGTTCTGTAGCGCGTAGCGAATCAGAAACCGGTTGAGGGCTTCGCTTCCACAATCAAAATCATCGATCGGGTGGCCGCGTAGCAGTTTCTCAACGCGGAACGCCGCACTCACGCAACGCCACCACGCTCAATCACGCTAGGCTCTCGCAACAGTTTCTCCAGGCGGGGAGCCGGTTGCGTCGGGGCATCGAGAGCGGCTTGGAAGGTAGCCCATTGCTCGGCATCCAGGCCGAAGCGGCGACGGTCCGGCAACGTCTCGTCGGCACGGGCCAAGGCGCTTTCCAGAACGAAATCGCTCACCGATCGACGCGAAGCCCGCGCCGCGATCTGCAAGGCCCGCTTCGCCGATGGAGTCAGACGTAGGTCGAGTTTCTCTTGGCGCGTTTCCCTCATTGTGTTGTCAGCCTCTTAGGCGAATCAGTATAACATCGCGCCAGACATTGTCATGACAACAACGCCACCGAGAACCTTCCAGCGTTACGTCTAGCAAAGCAACATCGCGGGCTACTCAGCCCGGTGAATCTGCGCACCGACGCCGGACAACTTCTCTTCGATCCGTTCGTAGCCGCGGTCAATGTGATATACCCGATCGATCACCGTCTCGCCCCGGGCCGCCAGAGCGGCGATAACCAGGCTGGCGCTCGCGCGCAAATCGGAGGCCATCACGCGGGCGCCACTCAACTCGGTCTTGCCGCGTACCGTCGCGCGGTTGCCTTCAATAGCAATATCAGCGCCCATGCGCAGCAGCTCCGACACGTGCATAAAACGGTTCTCGAAAATCGTTTCGATGATCTCGGACTCACCCTCGGCCTGCGTCATCATCGCCAGAAACTGCGCCTGCATATCCGTGGCGAAACCCGGGTACTCCTTCGTCGCTAAATCAACAGCGCGAAGCTTGCCTGAAGCCCGCACCTCGATCCGGTCTTCGCTCGGGAATGAGAACTCGACGCCCGCCTGCCGCATCTTGTCAATCAACGCGGCGATGTGTTCGGTGTTGACGCCATCGACGGTGAGCGGGTCACCCATCAACGCGCCCGCGATCAGAAACGTCCCGGCCTCGATACGGTCAGGGATAATCGCGTGGGTCGCTCCGTGCAGCTCGGCCACACCCTCGACCTGGATCGTCGACGTGCCCGCGCCTTCGATCCGTGCACCCATCTTGGTAAGCAGGTCGGCGAGGTCGGAAACTTCCGGCTCACGGGCGGCGTTCTCGATGACGGTCTCGCCCTTTGCGAGGACAGCCGCCATCAACAGGTCCTCGGTGCCCGTCACCGTCACGCGGTCGAAGTGGATCACCGCGCCTGTCAACCCGTTGGGAGCATGAGCGCGAACGTACCCATGTTCCTGGCTGATCTTCGCGCCAAGCTTTTCAAGCCCCGTCAAGTGTAGGTTGATCGGACGCGCCCCGATCGCGCAACCGCCCGGCATCGAAACCCGCGCCTCGCCGCAACGGGCGACTAGCGGACCGAGAACGAGGCTTGACGCACGCATCGTCTTGACAAGTTCGTAGGGCGCTTCAGCCGACGTGACCTCAGTCACCCGAACCGCATACCCACCGTTGTTCGGCTTGACTTCGGCACCGACGCTTTCGAGAAGCTTCGCCATCGTGCGGATATCACGAACCTTCGGAATCCGGTCGAGCGTAACCTCGTCGGCGGTAAGCAACGTCGCGGCGAGAACAGGAAGCGCGGCATTCTTCGCGCCGCTGACGGGGATGACACCTTTGAGAGGGTGACCGCCTTCGATAACAAACTTGTCCATAAAGTCCTTACGAGCTACTAGACGCACTGATTCGTAGTGATGGTTGCGGCGAGCGTTCTATTGCAGCAGCAAACCACGCGTGTAGACCTGCTTCACATTGAGGTCCGCATCAAGGATCACCAGGTCGGCGTCGGCTCCTTCCTTGAGTTGCCCCTTGCGATCGGAGACGCCCATCAGCTCCGCCGTATTCAACGTAGCCATGCGAATCGCTTCCGCCGGCGATGCGCCAACGAACTGAATCATGTTCCGTACCGCGCGGTCGAGCGTCACGATGCTGCCCGCAAGATGGCCGTCATAGGTGCATGCTCCGTCCTTGACTTGGACGTGCAGGCCGATCACTTCGTACTCGCCGTCCGGCATACCGACGGCCGAGATGCCGTCCGAGATCAGGATGATTCCCTCCGCGCCCTTCGAGCGGTAGAGCAGCTCAATCGCCTTGGGGTCGACGTGAACGCCGTCGGCAATCAGCTCGGCCTTGACGCTGGGATCTGTAAGAACTTTGGCAATGATACCGGGATCGCGATGACCGAACGGCCGCATCGCGTTGAACATATGGGTTGCCTGCCGAACACCCAACTTCACAGCGCGGTCCGCTTCTTCGAACGTGGCGTCGGTGTGCCCCATCGAAGGTTGCACGCCGCTGCTGATCATTTCCTTCATGATCTCCGGCGCATGCGTCAGCTCCGGCGCGATCGTCATGATGCGCAACTTCCCCTTTGCCGCCTCAGCGAAATACCGGTAGGCGTCAAGCGTAGGGTCAACAAGCAAGTCGATCGGGTGGACGCCGCGGCGCTTCGGGTTCAGGTACGGCCCCTCCATGTGGATACCCAGCGGATGCGCCATCGCACTCGGCGTCGAGGCTTGCTCAACGGCATCGGCAAGGAACTCGACCGCGCGGCGAATGTCCTCGGTCTCGGCGGTGCCGGTCGTCGGATAGAAAGAGGTCGTCCCAAAGCCCGCGAGGACCCGGCGAACCGTGTCGAGCGACTCCGTCGTCCCCGTCATCACGTCCGCGCCACCCGCGCCGTGGCTGTGAATGTCGATGAACCCCGGCGCGACCGACCGGCCTTCCAAGCGCACTTCGCGCACGCCGGACGGCAGTTCGATCCCTTCACGCGGGCCTACCGAAAGAATACGGTCATCTTCAACAACGACGACTCCGTTCGGAATCGCATCGGGGGTATATACGGTGTCAGCTAGAAATGCTGTAGTTGGCATAGGTATTAGGGAGTTGACTCCAGGGCCTTCCAAAGATTGTCGCCCGCCGCGGCCAAGTGTTGCTTTGCCGCCGGAATGTCGAGCGTGTGTCTTACGACCAAGATCGCGAGCCGCACATCGTTTTCCGCGATCTCCAAGGCGCGCGCGGCATCCGCAGGACTACAGTCCGTCACTTCGGACACAATGCGCCGGCCGCGTTCAATCAGCTTCTCATTCTTGAGTTGAACCTTGACCATCAAGTTGCCGAGAACGTATCCCATCCGCACCATCACAGCGGTCGAAATCATGTTGAGGATCAACTTCTGCGCGGTCCCGGCCTTCATCCGCGTAGAGCCGGTAATCACTTCCGGACCCGTCGCCGCCACGATCGCAATCTCGGCGGCGGAAGTGAGAGCCGATCCGGGGTTCGAAGTCAGGCTCAAGGTCAGAGCGCCAACCGAGCGCGCATGACCGAGCGCCCCCAACACATAAGGTGTCCGGCCGCTCGCGGAGATTCCCATCACCGCGTCGACTGGCCGGCATGCGCGATCACGCAAATCACCCGCGCCGGCTTCACTGTCATCCTCGGCCCCTTCAACGGCCTGGAAGACAGCGCCATCGCCACCCGCGAGAATCCCTTGGACACGATCCGGCGCGACACCGAACGTCGGCGGGCATTCCACGGCATCCAGAACGCCTAACCGGCCGCTCGTCCCGCTGCCGACGTAGAACAATCTCCCGCCCTGCTGAAACCGCTCCGTGATCGCGTCCACCGCCGCCGCGACTTGCGGCAAAGCGGCTTCGACCGCAAGCGGAACCGATTGATCCTCTCGGTTAATCAGCGCGACCAGCTCAGCAGTCGGCAGGCGATCAAGATCGCTCGAAGCCGGGTTGCGCTGCTCGGTGATCGATTCCGCCATCGGGAGCCACGCAGTATATCAACCACCACGTTCCGACCGACGCTAAGGAAAGGAGGCGCGGGTCTCAACCTGCGCGCCCGCGAGCGCAGCCGCGGAAGGCCCCTGGAAGGGGTCCAACAACAATAGCTCATCGCTTTAGCGATGGGAAAACGGCCGCGAAAATAGCCCACCCTGGAACGGGCGGATACAACTGCGGCCGGCGGGCCTAGAAACATCCTGGGCGGCCCCCAGCGACCCACCAACATGGCGCCTACCAGTGCCCCCCGGCTCACGGACGAATTGCCCCCGATCGCCGAACCCCCGTTCCCGAGGAACAAGCTACCGTGTATACATGGTCGCTCGGAGCCCAGACAGGAACCCTCTCAGGTGTCGCTCTCAAGGGCGATCCCTCTTGTGCTTGGCCTTGACGTTTTTCGTTTGCGCGACAACCCAACTCTTTGGACAGGATTGGCCGACCTCATCAACACTCGATGAAGTCGTCGGGCAGGCTGTCGAAGAGGGCATCACGCCTGGAGCCGTCCTCGTCGTCGGCCACCGCGGCCAGATCGTCCATCGCAAGGCCTACGGCTCGCGCAGCTTGAAACCAGCCAAAGAACCGATGACGCTCGACACAATCTTCGATTGCGCGTCGTTGACGAAAGTATTGGCGACCGCGCCGGCCGTGATGCAGTTGGTGGAGCAAGGCAAGCTGCGGCTCACGGACAGACTCACCAAGCACCTGCCCGACTTCGCGGCCGGCAAGTCCAACATTCGCATTCGCGATTTACTCACACACTATTCCGGCCTGCGTCCCGACGTCGATCTGAAACCGGAATGGTCCGGCTATGAAACCGGCATCGAGAAGGCCTACGCCGAGGTTCCAATCGCACCCCTCGGCTCGCGATTCATCTACAGCGACATCAACTACCTACTGCTCGCGGAGGTCGTGAGAAAGCTGACCGACACCCCCATCAACGACTACGCGGCAGAGCACATCTTCGAGCCTCTCGCGATGAACGACACGTCGTTCAAACCCACCGAGCAAATCAAGCCCCGCATCGCTCCCACCGAGCAACTGCCCTCAGGCGAAATTCTTCACGGCATCGTGCATGATCCGACAACACGCTTCATGGGCGGAATTGCCGGACACGCAGGTGTTTTCTCAACCGCCGATGACCTAGCGCGTTTCGCCCGCATGATGCTCAACCAGGGACGCCTAGGGAAAGCGAAAATACTCAGTCCCTTGTCCGTCATCAAGATGACGACACCGCAAAGCCCTCGCGGCAAGCCGGCGCTGCGAGGCTTCGGTTGGGATCTCGACTCGCCCTACTCTTCGGTGCGCGGCGACCTGCTGCCCATCGGGTCGTACGGGCACACCGGCTATACGGGGACATCGATTTGGATCGATCCCGCCACCGAGACCTTTGTCATTCTGCTCACGAATCGTGTGCACCCCAAAGTAGCCACCTCGGTCGTCAGCCTACGCAGCCAGCTAGCGAGCGCGGTCGCGGCCGGCATTAGCTCTGTCAACGCGGACCGCCTCCGCAACGAAGCTTTTCTGCGCCATTCGCGCGAACCCGGCCAACCCGCGGCTGGCCGACCGACCCAAGTCCTTACCGGTCTCGACGTTCTCGTCCGCGACAGGTTCAAGCCCTTCATCGGCAAGCGTGTCGGACTCATCACGAACCACACAGGAATCGACCGGCTCGGGCGCAGAAACGTCGACCTCTTTTCCCAAGCGGAAGGCGTAAATCTAACCGCAATTTTCAGCCCCGAGCACGGTATCGATGGAGTGTTGGACCAGCCGGAAATCCCGGACAACGAAGATTCTGATTCGACCCCGATCTACAGCCTCTATCAGCCGGGACGCCGACGTCCCACAGCCGACATGCTGAAAGACATTGACGTCCTAGTCTTCGATATTCAGGATACGGGCGCGCGATTCTACACCTACATCACAACCATGGCCTACGCCATGGAGGCAGCCGCCGAGCACAACGTCCCCCTCTACGTTCTTGACCGGCCTAATCCAATCACGGGCGCCGTTGTCGAGGGACCGGTTCTCGATGAAGAACTCCGGTCGTTCATCGGATACTTCCCCATGCCGATCCGGCACGGCATGACCGTGGGCGAGTTGGCGCGCATGTTTAACGCGGAGAAAGCCATCGGCGCGAACCTGGAAGTGATCGAACTGGAGGGGTGGAATCGCGAACAGTGGTTTGACGAAACCGGCCTGCCGTGGGTCAATCCGTCACCGAACATGCGGACCCTGGGGCAGGCGCTGCTCTATCCAGGAATCGCGATGCTCGAAGGTTTGAAGAACTATTCCGTCGGGCGCGGCACCGACACACCATTCGAATTCTTCGGGGCGGACTGGATCGACGGCAAACGCGTTGCCGATCACCTCAACGGTAAACAGATGGAAGGAGTGCGATTCTACGCCGTGAGACGCACACCGCAGAGTTCAAAGTTTGCCGGCATTCCGATCTCAGGTGTTCAAATCACCATCACGGATCGCGCTGCAATCCGTACGACGAGCGTGGGGCTTGAGATCGCGAAAGCTCTGTTAGAGCTTCACCCAGGACGGGTGAAGCTTGGGGAAACAGAGAAGTTGATCGGGAACCGATCTACCATCGAAGCGGTAGAAAGAAGTTCACCCAGTAAAGCGATCTACGAGGCGTGGCGCCTCGAGATAGAGCCCTATCTGCGCGTCCGGCAGCAGTACTTGCTTTACTGAAATTGCCGTGAGCGTTTGGTCGGCCGCCGGGGGGTCGGCCGCCATCCAAACACTCAATCTAGTCTTCGTCCTTGCCGTCTTTCCCGGATGCGGCCCGGACTTTGTGGCGGTCTTGTGCGTCCTTCATCCAGGCGGGCGGCCGGCCGCGGCGTTTTCCGCGCCCACGAGCCAATCGCTCCAACGAAATAATGGCATCTTCGATCTGTTCGCGTTCGTGCCGCAGCTCAACAAGTATCTTATTTACGTCCATCTTGATTCCTCCAACATCTTTTTCAATTAGGCTCATTGGGGCTTGACCGAATTTCCGTCCCTTTTCTGCTTCAGAATCCTGAAACGACTCGACCACCCTTATGTTCTGAATCTAGAACACTTCAGCCGCAAAACAATCGATGTTGAGCCTTTTATAACAGAAAAAACGAAATGAAGTCAACTCGGTGTTCCAGTTTCAGAACACCGACGCCGCCCGCTAGAGGATACGGTGCGGATGTTGTCGCGCTTCCTACAGCCCGACCCCAAGCCAACGAAGCCTTTGAATCACATCGGGAATGCGCAATAGAGTGCCTCCTATTATGCACAAACAACCGCACTTTGCAAGACCTATAGCTCATTCCTAGGTCCGGTAGAACACAGTCTCCAGACCCATGATCGGCTGCTCTGAGGAGTTCAAATAGGCAGACGTTCGTCAGCGTGCCAAATACTACTGACCGCGTGTCGTGTCCGTCGAGGCGTAGCGTGGAAACAGCACCGATCCGAACCAAGCCGTCGCGAAGGTCACGGTGGCTCCGATCACGGTGTACCAGGTCCAGGCGACATCGGTATAGAAGGTCACATAGGCGATCACGGCAAGCCCGGTAATCATGCCGCCGATCGCCATCGGCTCCGTGACACGGCGCGTCAGGATGCCGAGGGAGAATACACCCAGTAGCGCGCCGAGCGGTACCGAAGCAATCGCCAGCCCGGCCTCGAGCACCGAGCCCCACGAGCGCGCCAACAGAGCCACTCCGAGTAGTACAACGCCCCAGCCCAGCGTCGCCCAGCGCGAAATCCGAACGTGATCCGCTCCCGTCAAGTCCGTGCGTTTCGACAACGGCAGATAGAAATCCATGACCGTTGCGGAAGCCAGCGAGTTGAGAGCCGCGCTGAGGTTCGACATCGCCGCCGCCAAGATCGACGCGACCACAATTCCCGCCACAACGGGCGGCATCTGCGTCCACACGAAAGTCGGATACAAGCGATCCAGCGGCTCCGGCGGCGCTGTCCCCGTCACTTCGTGGAACGCGAACAACGTGATGCCGATCACCAGGAAAAGCGCGAACTGGAATGCGATCACAAACCAACTGGACAGCAAGGCCAACCGACTCTCCGCTTGGCTGCGCGCGCTCAGTAGGCGCTGAACAAACAACTGGTCGGTCCCATGAATGGCCATCCCCAGAAAGCAGCCGCCGAACAATCCCGCCCAGAACGTATAGGTCTGCGCGAAGAAATCGGCGTCCGGCGCGAACTGAAAATCGAAAATGCGGAACTTGTCTGACGCCGACCCGAGCGCCACAACTTCTTGCCAGCCGCCGGGCACCTGATCGAGAACCATCCAGAACGCCAACAGCGCCCCCGATACGTAAAGGCCCATCTGGACCACATCCGTCCAAATCACGGCTTTCATCCCACCCTCAAACGTATAGAACAACGTCAGCAGAGTGATGATGATGATCGACGCCAGGTCGCCCGTCTCGAGCACGACCGAAACCACCAGCGAGATCGCGAATACGCGGACGCCTTCCGCCAGCGATCGCGTCACCAGGAATGTCCCGGCCGTCAACCGCCGCAATCGTTCCCCGAACCGGCGGCGGATGAGCTCATACGCCGTGAACATACGTCCCTGGAAATACGCAGGCAGGAACAGGCTCGAGATCACGATGCGCGCAACCAGATAGCCCAGCACCACCTGCAGGAAACCCATATCGCCGCCGAACGCCAGGGCCGGCGTCCCGATAATCGTGAGCGTACTGGTTTCCGCGGCGACGATCGAAAGCGAGATGGCCCACCAAGGGGCCGTACGGCCGCCCAGAAAGTAATCCGTCAGCGACTCCTGGCGCTTGCGGAAGCGCGCGCCAAAGATCGTGATCGTGATAAGATAGACGCCGATTATGCTGAGATCGAGAACTCGATCCGGCAAGGTACGCTCCTCTGAGGAGCACGGATTGTAACAGATTATGGAACGCGCTCCGTCGCGCACTCGTCTCTATAGACAGCAGCACGATTCACCAAGCGGCGGGCCGAACGCATGAAGCCCACGAGAAGGCGAACTCCCGTAGAGGAGCCCTTGCCAACCGCTTCACGCTGCTATATACTCCGCGATTGAGTTTCAGACATCCTTTGTAAGACGGTAGAGGTACGACGTTTCATCCGCGCCTCCGCTCCGTCGCGATACGAAGGACAGAGATATTGTTGGGAGTCAAACTATGCTGACACGCATCACAAACTTCGCATTGACCGCGGCACTCCTGCTGCTCGTCACCGGCGCGGCGATACCGTCGCCGCAAGACGCGCCCGAGAAGCGTCCGAAAGATCAGAAAGAGTATGAGCTGATCAACGCCGTCTTCAAGGAAACCGACGCCGCAAAGAAACTTCAGATGCTGGCGGAGTGGGAAAAGTCGTACCCCGGAACGGCTTACAGCACGGAACGAGTGCAGTCATTCTTGGCGGCCCACCAGCAGGCGGTCCATCCAAAAGAGACGGTCGACTGGGCCAAGAAAGTGCTGAAGCTCATCCCAGGTGACATCCAGGCCAATCTCGCGATCACTTCCATGACGACCGCGCTCTACCCCAGCGCGAGCGACTCCGATAAGACTCAGATTCTCAAGGATGGTGAGACCGCTGCTAGTGCGTTGTTCAGCCTGAAGAAACCGGCCGGCGTGGACGACACGAAGTGGACTGATGCCATGAAGCAGATCGGACTAACCGCCCATCAGGCTCTTGGTTGGATCGCGATGCAGCGCAAGGATCATGAGAAGGCGGAAAAGGAGTTCACCGCCGTCATCAAAAGCAATCCCAATGCGGCTCAGGTGTCGTACTGGCTGGGCACCGAAGTTCTCGCCCAGAGCAAGCCTGAGAAGAACGAACTCGCCCTGTTCTCAATCGCCCGAGCGGCCTCCTATCAGGGCGAAGGCGCACTCCCCGCTGAAGGTCGGGCCCAGGTCGATGAATACCTCAAGACCGTCTACACCACCTACGCGGGCACGGACGAGGGCCTTGCTGAGTTGAAACAGAAGGCCGCGACGCAAGCGCTGCCGCCGGCGGATCTCAAGATCAAATCGGGTTCCGTCCGCAAGTTTGAAGAAGAGAAAAGGTCGCGCGCCGAGAACCCGCTACGCTGGGCGTTCCTGGACCTGAAAAAGACACTGCAGGGACCGTCAGGCACCGCCGTTTGGGGCGACCTGAAAGGCAAGCTCACTCCGAAAATGAGCCTATTCGTCGTCTCCGCGGCGGCCCGCTCGAAGTCCATCAGCTTCAGCAGCACCAAGGGTGGCCCGGTCGAAGTCGTCTTGAGCCTCACGAACATGATGCGTACCGGCATCGGCTCCGGACGGGAACTCACCTTCGACGGAGTCGCGGCGAACATGACCAAAGAGCCCTTCAAGCTGACCCTGACGGACGGCGCGGTTCCGGCCTTGGGCATCAGCCGCTAAGCGCTCCGGCGGCGTTCGACGCCGTGGACGCAAGATTCAACGGGAGGAGTGGCCGAGCATCGGCGCTCCTCCCGTTTTCATTTTGGGGGAGAATTGATCATGAACCGCCGAACCTTTCTACACGCTTCCACCGCCGGTGTAGCCGCCGCCGCGCTCAGCCCCAAACAAAAACTGCGGGCATCCTTGGCGGGCGCGGGCCGCGCGACAGGTATCGCCCCGGCCCTTTCCTTCCAAGGCGTATCGAGCGGCTTGCGCATCACCGGCGTCCGCGTCGTCGACCCGAAACCACACTCCCCCGAGAACTTCTGGGCTTGGCTACAGAACACCATCATCGCCAACCCGATGTCGATCTACCCGAAGTACAAGCAGCAACGCTCCACCTGGCGTTCGCAAAAAATGCGCGATGCCGTGTGGGTCGAGATCACGACCAACAAGGGCATCACCGGCTACGGCAAGACGGAAGGCGGCGGCGCGGCGCGCTACATCATCGAGGAACACTTCGCCGGCCTGCTCGACAACGAAGATCCCTTCGATGTCGAACGGCTGTGGGACGTCATGTTCCGCTCTTCCCTGCCCTACGGTCGAAAAGGCGTCGCCATCTTCGCCATCAGCGCCGTCGACTTGGCGTTGTGGGACATCATCGGCAAAGCGCACAATCAGCCGGTCTACAAAGTCCTCGGCGGCAAGACCAAAGACAAGATCGCCGCTTACGCCACCGGCAACGATGTCGAGAACTACGTCAATTTCAACTATCACGGCGTGAAGCTCGCCATCCCCTACGGACCCGCCGACGGCGTTGCGGGCATGAAAAAGAATGAGCAACTCGTCAAGGAAAGCCGCGCGACCGTCGGACCCGACCTCATGCTCATGCTCGACTGCTACATGGCATGGGACGTTCCCTACACCATCGCCATGGCGCGCCGCCTCGAACCCTACAACGTCCACTGGATCGAAGAGTCACTCATCCCCGACGATTACCGTGGCTACGGGCAAGTCACGCAGGAGATCAGCTCCACCCTCATCGCCACCGGCGAGCACGAATACACCCGCTGGGGATTCCAACATCTGCTTGACCACCAAGGCGCTGACGTCCTGCAACCCGACATCAACTGGTGCGGCGGGCTGACCGAGATCCGTCGCATCGCCGCCATGGCCGCCGGACACGGCCTGCCCGTCATCCCGCACCAAGGCGGCACCGTCTGGGGTCTGCATTTCCTGATGGCCACGCCGAACGCTCCCCTGGCTGAGAGCATCGGCCCCTCCCGCCGAATCGATGAAGAGCGGCGCTCGTTCATGCGCGCCGTCACTCTGCTGCCCGACGAAGACGGCTACGTCGTCCCACCCGAGAAGCCCGGATTCGGCCTCGACATCACGCCCTACTTGGCCTAGTGCCGGTCCCCTCGCGTTTGCTACGCTCACAGCTTCGGATCGCAGCAGTCCTGCGATTGACCCCACCTGAATCCGCCACCAGCGCGCCGGGGAAATTTCTTCGGACGAGTGGAGGATGCCGCGCATGAATACGCCCCGGAACCCTATTGGACAGCTTGCGCTGGGACTCGCCGCGGTCCATTCCACCGCAACACTTGAACTGGGGCTCGCTATGGCCCGTCGAGAGCCCAGCGCGGTACCGGGATGGCTCGATCTATTGAGCCTGTGGGCCGGATCAATCCTCGTGGCCGCCACACTGCTCGGAGCTCTTTACACCTTGATCGCAGTTCCTTTGCTTGCGATGGGACGGAAAACCGGGCTTCCGGCCGCTGCGGCTGCGGGCGTGGCATCGGCCTGCCTGATCCTGCTGAACACGTTCGCTGGCTACAACGGATCGATGGTCGGGAACGTGGTGCAAGCGGTTATCATCGTCGAACTCGTGATTGCGGCGGGTGCGGGGGCGTATTGGCTCACACTGGTTGTCGATTTCGAGTCACCGCCGGGCAGACGACTTGTCAAAGCAGTTCTAACCACACCGATACTTCTGGCACTCGTGTTGCTGCTCGCTTGGTTTCGTATCTCCTACCTGAACGAGATGCTCGAATCTGTTTCGCTTCGGCATTGGATGCTGCTCATCATGGCCGTCGCCATAACCACCGCCGCCCTACTTTGGCGGAATGAGTCATTGCGGATGCATGCCCCCAGGGCGTTGGGAGCCTGGAGCGCCGTCCTGCTCGTCGCGCTGACGTGGCATGTTGTCGCGCCCAGCCCCGCGATGCGGCAGCTTGCAACGGCCGCATCCGGCCAACAAAAGATTCGTCACGTTGTCTTGATTACCGTCGATACTCTCCGGGCCGACGCGCTCTCGGGCGGTATTTCTCCCCATTGTGAGAGCCCTTATTTGGATGCGCTCGCGGCCGACAGTGTCAAGTTCGACTCGGCTTACGCTCCCTCCCCGTGGACGTCTCCATCAATGGCATCGATCTTGAATGGGCTTTCACCGGCCGTCCACGGTGTGGGCCGGCGGCGCTCCCAGTTCCCGTTGAACCTGCCCAATCTGCCGGACTTTTTCCGTGAAGCGGGCTTTCTTAGCGCCGCCTTCGGCGGAAACGTCTTGCTCACGCCCCAAGACGCCCTCTCCCGCGGCTTCGATGTCTTTCGGTTTCCTGGCCTCGAGCCGCCCAACACACTAGCTCGGCAGGCCCTTGTCCGGTACCTCGGCCCCCTCCAAACGAGCGATCAGCATCAGACCGAAGACATTACCGCGGATGCTGAAAAATGGGTCGAACTACATTCCGAGCAAGACTTCTTCCTGTGGCTGCACTACTTTGATCCGCACGCTCCCTATTTACCGCCGACCGAGTTCCTCCCCGACGAGAACCGCGGCGATCTGTACCGCATCGCCTTGTCGTTCGACGAGCATCGGGGTGCTGAATCACGATTCAACCCGCCGCCGCCGCCGAGGCAGGGCCTCATTCGCGACCTCTATTGCGGCGAGGTACGCTACGTCGATAATCGGATCGGCAGGCTCATCAAGCGCATGAAACGGCTCGGCATCTACGATGAAGCGCTGGTCGTCCTAACCAGCGATCACGGCGAGGAGTTTTGGGAGCACGGCGGTGCCTTTCACGGACACTCCCTGCTGGACGAACTCCTACGAGTCCCGCTCCTATTCAAACTTCCCAACGGAAGCCCGCGGACCACCATCAACGAGGCCGTATCCATCGTTGCTGTCACGCCCTCCATCCTCGATCTTGCCGAGATCGACTTCGACCCGGCACAGTTTTCGCGCACGCCACTCAGGCCATTCTGGAGTAAACACAAGCCGCGGCCACGACCGATCTACGCGGGCCACAACTTCGTGAGAGAAAAACAGGAAGCGATCATCTTTGCGGAATGGAAGTACATCCGACACCAGAATCCACACTTGGATGAACTCTACCACCTAGCCGAAGACCCAGCGGAACGTGTCAATAGGCTTCCTTCCGAACCGGAGCGCGCCAGCCAAATGCGCACTCTCCTGGAAGAACACCACGAACTCAGTGCGGGGCTCCGGAAACGCATCGGCAAGGCCGGGTCCGTGCCAAAAGGCCGGCGGCAGGAGATGGAGCAACGACTGCGGTCATTGGGTTACGTCGAGTAAGCGGCGGAGCCCGCTGGCCGGAATGGAACTATCGGTGCCCGCCGCCCGTCGGTTTAGTTGGGACCCTTGACTCGCCACCGAGGGTTGATATCCTCGAAGAGCATGACTCAATCGACCATGCCAACGAAGCGAAACAGTATGAGAGCAGCTCTCGCCCTACTAGCACTGGCGGTAACCGCCTCGGCCACACACGCCGCCGAGTGGCCCCTCTTTCTCGGGACACCCGAACGAAACGCGGTCCTCGAAAAGACCCTGAAACCGCCGCTGGAAGTCGAGTGGAGCTACGACGCCACCGAGCCCATCGACTCCACCACGATCGTTGTCGCGGGAACCGTGTACTTCGGTGACATGAACGGCCGCTTCCATGCGGTCGACCTCGAATCCGGCAAGGGCAAGTGGATCTACCAAGCCAAGCTGGGCGTGCCCGCTTCGGGATGCGTCCAGGATGGCGCGGTCTTCTTCGGCGACGAAGAGGGTTTCTTCCACGCCGTCGACGTCGAGACCGGCAAAGCCCGCTGGACGTTCGAGAGTCACGCCGAGATTCTCTCCTCGCCAAACTGCCTTCCCGGCGCCGTGATCTTCGGCTCTTACGATTCGAACCTCTATAGCCTGAATCCCAAGACCGGCAAGCCGAACTGGGCACTCGCCACCGAAGACCGCGTTCACTGCAGCCCCGCCATCGAGGGCAACTCGACCTTCGTCGCCGGCTGCGACGGCTATCTCCGCGTCATTGACATCACCAAGGGCGAGGAGACCAAGAGCATCGAGATCGGCGACTATGTGGCGGCGACGCCTTCGGTCGTCGACGGCATCGTCTATATCGGGACCTTCGGCAACCAAGTCCTAGCCATCGACTGGAAGAAGGGCGAGATTCTCTGGCGCTACTCCCACCCCACGACGGACCATCCGTTCTTCGCCGCGCCCGCCGTTAGAGACGGCAAGGTCGTCATCGGTGGCCGCGACAAGCGCCTGCACGCCATCGATCAGGAAACGGGCACACTCATCTGGGACTTCCCCACGAAGGGCCGCGTCGATTCCTCACCGCTCATCACCGGAGACGTCGTGTATGTCGGCTCGTATGACGGCAACCTCTACGCCATCAGCTTGGCCGACGGCAAGGAGCTATGGAAGTTCACGCTAGGTGGCGATGTCGTCGCATCGCCGGCCGTGGTGGGCGACCGCCTGCTCATCAGCTCCCGCGACAACATCCTCTACTGCCTGCGCGCCAAATAGGCCGCGCACAGACAGTGTAAAGACACGGCATGCTGTGCCTGTGTCCCACACCGACACTCACCCCGTGATGTCGCCGTGCAAACCCGTCTATCCCAACGTCCAACCAATCAGTCACAAGAATCAAAAAAATAAACTCCCATACTTTCCAACCACTTGCGTCTCCCCGATCCCGTCAAACCACCCCAACGCATGCATACTGGAACCGCGAACAATCATCCAGGGGTCACGAAAATCCAGACCCCTGACAGAATCTGCCATCCGCTGCCTCACGGCAACAATGGCCTCGCGTCGCGAAACAGATAAGGGAGTGAAGATATGGACAACACCATCGATCTCAACATGCGGCAGGACCGCGCCGTCGCCGCGATCCTCAACTGCAAAACCATCAAGGAAGCC
>Ga0114996_10004879_pt1 | contig 15925 bp, 16 predicted proteins | sample ArcticOcean_MG_C_4_FD_87039 | JGI IMG/M metagenome (GOLD analysis project Ga0114996, IMG submission 87039) | Marine microbial communities from western Arctic Ocean - ArcticOcean_MG_CB4_134 | ecosystem: Environmental > Aquatic > Marine > Oceanic | place: Arctic Ocean: Canada Basin | collected...
GTCCTCGACGACTACTCGCCCGCCGCTTCAGTTCCGTCCGCTCTGCTTCACACAACTTGATCGCTTGGCTGTTCATACCCAACAATCTAACGCTAAACGTCTATATGTTACAGTCCACTAGTCTCCGCGATCGCTCCCCAGGAGGGTGTCTTCGAGCGATTCCCCACGGCCGACCTGATCGACGCCGCGGTCGAGGCGATGCCCGGGGTCGGCATAAGCGACATGGTGACACTCGATGAGTACGATTCGTACTACTACGACCGCACCGGGTCGGCTGGCCTACCCGTGCTCAGAGTCACTTATGCAGATAGCAGAGAGACGGCACTCTACATCGATCCTCGGCAGGGTGTCATCGTGCGCAAGGAGGAGCGACTCACTCGCCTGAACCGCTGGCTCTACCACGGCTTACACAGTCTCGACTTCCCGTTTCTCTATGCGAGCCGCCCTCTATGGGACATCATCGTGATCCTGCTCAGCCTGGGAGGCATCGCCCTGACCGCGACGACGCTGTGGCCCGGCTGGCAGCGGCTCGTGCGGCACGCGCGGAGGATCGCGGGGCGGTAGAGCCTGACTTACCGGAGCCACCCCTCCAAGGCCGTCGCCAGGTCCGTCTTCTCGTCACGATACTTCACGATGAGCGGAGTGTAGAGCGACAGCCCTTGCTCCCGGGCCCAGGCCGAGCTCACCGCCCTAGCGCCGCCGACCACGACGGCATCTTCGGGAATCTCGAGCGGCTTGCCTTCCCCGGCGCGGTGGACGGTCTCATGCACCAAGTCGAAGACCGGCGTGCCGCGCGTCAGCACAACCCCCGCGCCCAGCACGGCGCCTCGTCGCACGACGGTGCCCTCGTAAACGCCCACGTTCCCACCGATGATCGCGTCGTTTTCGATGATGACCGGCGACGCGTTGATCGGCTCCAGCACTCCACCGAGCTGCGCTGCGGCACTGACGTGGGCGCGCTCGCCGACCTGAGCGCACGAGCCGACCAACGCATGCGAGTCGATCATCGTGCCGCTCCCCACATAAGCGCCAACGTTTACGTACATCGGCGGCATGCAGACCACGCCCCGGGCCAGGTGAGCCCCTCGCCGGACCGCTGAGCCGCCCGGAACGACGCGCACGCCGTCACTCGACAGAAATCTCCGGAGCGGAAGCGTGTGCTTGTCGTGGAAGGCCGCTCCATCACCGGCCGGAACGCCACCCTCGGTGCCCGCGGTCGGTGCCACAACTCCGGCTCGGAACGCCAGTAGGATCCCCCGCTTGACCCAAGGGACAGCGGACCACGTGCCATCTTCGGCCCGAGCGGCAGCCCGCAGCTCGCCCGCTTCCAGCCCGTCGAGGAGGTCGTCCACGACTTCCGTGGCGCTGTCGGGGAGTTCGACTCCCACAGGGATCGCCGCGAGCTCCTCGACTCTTCGCTGGAGTTCCTCGTAGCTCGCCGCGTTCACATCGCCCCCGCGGCCCGGAGTGCCTTTCGTACCCTCTCTCGATGCTCTTCCGCGAGAGGAACGAGCGGAAGTCGGACGGTGTCCCGCATGCGACCGAGCTCTGCCATCGCAGCCTTCATCGGCATCGGATTGCTCTCCACGAAACCCGCGATCATGATCGGCTGGAGTGTCTTCATGAGGCGTCGCGCCTCCACTAGGTCGGCCCGGTCCATGGCCTCCGCGAGCTCGGCCATCGGCTTCGGGACCGCGTTGCTGACCACCGACACGACACCGTCTCCCCCGAGAGCCATGAACGGCACCGTAAGATTGTCGTCGCCCGACAGCACACGGAAGCCGGCTGGGCGGTTCAGGATCAGGTCGAGGATCTGATCCAGGCTCCCAGATGCTTCCTTGATGCCGCAGATGTTGGGATGCTCGGCGAGGATGAGCGTCGTCTCGGAGAGGAGATTCGATCCCGTCCGCCCCGGTACGTTGTAAAGAACGAGCGGCACATCCACCGCGTCGGCAACGGCCTCGAAGTGTGCGACAAAGCCTCGCTGTGGCGGCCGGTTGTAGGGCGGCCCCACGACCATCAGGTGCGAGACCCCCTGCTCGGCGACTGCCTTGGCTTGCTCGATCGTCGCCTTAGAGTCGTTGCCGCTCACCCCGCCAAGAACCGCGACGCGACCCGCGTTCTGTTCGACAGCGAGCCGCACGACCCTCAGGTGCTCCTCTCTCGTGAGCGTCGCGGCCTCACCCGTCGAGCCGCACGGCACCAGGAAGTGGATACCCTCCTGGAGCTGCCACTCGACCAGGGCGCGGAAGGCGTCCTCATCCAGCGTCCCACCTTTGGTGAAAGGCGTCACGAGCGCAGTCCCACAACCGCGCACCTCGAGTTCGCGCATGACCTCTCCATTCCCAAGACGTCGTCCAGCGTGAAGACACCCGTGCGTCCACGCAGCCAAAGCGCTGCCGTGAGCGCGCCGTCGGCGAAGATGCGCCGGCTGCGCGCCTCGTGGCTCACGATGACCTGCTCGTATGCACTGTCCATGCATACCTCGTGCCGGCCCGGCACGTCCCCTTCCCGAATCGATGTGATGGGGATGTCACGACCGCTCCCTGCCAGGGCGTCCCGCAGGAGCAGCGCCGTTCCCGAAGGAGCGTCCACCTTGTTCACATGATGCGTCTCGGTAATATGCACGTTGAAGTCATCCAGACCGGCAAGGAGGCCGGAGGCGCGCTCCAATAGCGCCTTCATGAGCGCCACGCCCAGGGAGAAGTTCGGGGCAGACAGAAGCGCTCCGCCCTGCATACTCACCCTGGTACGCACCGCATCCAGCTCTTCGTACCAACCGGTCGTGCCCACGACCACTGGAGCGCCCGCCTCCAGGCACAAATCGATATCGGCCACGGCCGAGTCCGGAACCGTGAACGCGATCACCACGTCCGCCCCGCGCAGAGCCGCTATGGCTGTCGCCCGGTCGGCGACGTCTTCCACGTCCAATCGCGCGACGACCTCCACCCCTCTCTCCTGGGCCGCGGCATCCACCTCTCGGCCCATCCGACCCATCCCGAGAATCGCTATGCGGGGGATATCCGCCGTCACCAGGCTCCCTCTGCCACACCGGGCAGTCGGCCCATCCGTCCGAGTACCTCGGCGTTGAGAATCGAGCCTCCGGCGGCACCTCGCACGGTGTTGTGCGAGAGCGCGACGAGGCGGACATGCATCACGGGATCGGAGCGCACCCGACCCACGACGGTGGTCATGCCGCGGCCGCTGTACACGTCCTTGCGGGCCTGCGGCCGGTCGGGCTCTGAGCGCACGACGAGAGGCTCCTCGGGGGAGCTGGGCAGTCCCGCGCAGATCTCGTGACCCCGCCAGCCCGTCAGGACGGCGATCGCCTCTTCCGGCGTCACCGGCCGTTCGAAGCCGATCGTCATGCACGCCGTGTGGCCGTGTTCGACCGGAACACGGTTGGCATGCGCGCTTACCGTAATCGGTGCGGAGGTCACGCCCTGCGTACCCAGTGCGCCGAGGATCTTGTTCACCTCGACCTCGATCTTTTCCTCCTCGCCGCCGATGTAGGGGATCACGCTCCCGAGGATGTCGAGTGAGGGCACTCCCGGGTACCCGGCTCCGGAGACAGCCTGCATCGTGACGATGAGGGCCTCCCTAATCCCGAACGCCGCGTGCAGCGGCGCGAGCGCCACGGCCACCACCGTGCTGGCACAGTTCGCGTTCGTGACGATCGCACCGGGCCAACCCCGGTTCGCCTGCTGCACCGATATCAGTGAGAGATGGTCCGCGTTGACCTCGGGGATCACGAGCGGGACGTCAGCGTCCATGCGGTGGTTTTTCGCGTTGCTGAGTACGATCGCTCCGGCCTTGGCGAAGGCCTGCTCGATCTCGCCCGCCACCGAGGCGTCGAGCGCCGAGAAGACGATCTTCGACTTGACCGCTAACGGGTCACACGGGAGGACCGTCAGCCCTGCGATGTCAGCGGGGAGATGTCCTTCGTGCCACGTCATCGCCTCGGCATAGAGACGACCCGCTGACCGTTCCGAAGCCGCCACCTCGGCGATCTCGAAAAAGGGATGTCCGTCGAGGAGCCGTACAAATGTCTGACCCACGGCTCCTGTGGCTCCGAGAATGGCCACCGGAATGCGGTCCGCCCGAGGGCTGCTGCTCCAGCCTCCACCGCCGTGCGCCTTGGACGCGCTCATGACGCCAACAGCCCTCGTACGATCCTCTCGTACGCGTCAACCGCCCCGCGGAGCTCCTCTATTGGCACGTGCTCCTCCCCCGTATGAGCATGATGAATGGATCCCGGACCGAACATGAGGGGCGTGCCCCACGCCGACAGGATCGGTACGTCACTCGTGTAGGCTACCGTAGTCGTCCCGAAACCGTCGACTATGTGATAACGTTGCGGCGGGATGTGGCTCCCCCAGGTCAGCTCGGCGCGATCGTCGATCAGGCCCGCGATCGCTTCCTTGACCACTCCCACGTCTCCGATGAGGCGGATCATCAGCTCCACTTCGCACTCGCCCGCGAAGACGTTGGCAGCAGAACCGCCACGGATCAGGCCGACGTTGACGGTCGTCTCACCGAGTTCGCGATCGGTGGGCAGCTTCAGGCCGCGCAGCTCTCCGAGGAGACTCACCATCGCCTCGACCGCCGAGCGTCCCAGTGCCGGGTAGGCCGAGTGAGCTTCCTGACCTCGCGCGCGGATTACGAGCCGCTGCGACCCCTTTGACGCGCTCACCAGGCTGCTCTCGGTCGGCTCTCCGTTCACCATCCAGCGGCTCGTGGCCGGCAGGGACGCGGCCGCGCGAGCACCGTCCGAGCCCGCCTCCTCGCCCACGACGAAGAGCAGGTCGACGCGCTCCTCCCCTTGGTCGGCCAGCCGCTGAGCGGCACAGATCATCGCCGCCGCGATGCCCTTGGCATCGCAGGAGCCTCGCCCGTACAGCTTTCCGCCCTCGGTCCGCGGCGGGAAGAAGTCTGGCACGGTGTCGACGTGGGTCGTCAGCGTCACCTCGCCCCCAGCACGCGTCGCCCAGACGTTCACGCGGCCACCCGATACGGGCTGGGTACGAACGTCCCATCCCTTCGAGGACAGCAGATCCATGACGAAGTCCGAGACCGCGTGTTCATGACCCGACAACGACGGGATCGCGATCATTTCAGTCGCGAGTTCGACTACATCGATCGGTCCTGGCACACCGGGCTCGAATCCACGAGGCGTCGCCTCCGAGGCTGCCTCGGACGGAGTCGGTTGGACGCCCGAGCCGAAGAACGCCTCGTGCAGTACGCGCACGGCCGCGTGTACTGATTCTCGACGGACGACGAACGAGATATTCAGCTCGGACGAGCCCTGGGCGATGGCCCTTATGCTGATGTCGTGCTCTCCCAGTACGCCGAAGACCTTCCCCGCGATGCCGGGCATATCCTTCATTCCCTCGCCCACGACCGCGACGATCGAACAGTCCTCCTCGACCGACGGATCGTCCATGAGACCCGCTCGCCGCTCTAACTCGAACGTCTTCTCGATGGCCCGCACGGCCGGCCGGACCGACCGGGGCGCGAGCGCTACGCATACCGACCGCTCGCTACAGCCCTGGCTGAGCAGGAGAATCGGACACCTTGCATGGTCCAGCGCCTGCACGAAACGGCCCGTGACCGACTCGCTCCCGTGCCCCACCCCGTTCAGCTGGAGCAGGCCGACCTGGTCGATCGAGGCGATGCCCCGCACCGGACCCAGGTTCGTCTTGGGCGCCCTCGGCGTGACTAACGTGCCTGGGTCGGACGGCGCCATCGTGTTGCGAATCGAGAGCGGAATGCCGCGGTCCCGGAGCGGACGCACCGTCTTCGGATGCACGACGCGAGCGCCCCAATGCGAGAGCTCGAGGAGTTCGCTGAAGCCCAGATTTCTGAGCGGTCGCGCGTCCGGAACCGTTCGAGGGTCCGCCGTCATGACGCCTGAGACGTCTGTCCAAATCTCAACCTCCGCGGCACGCAACGCCCAACCCAAAACCGCAGCCGAGTAGTCCGAGCCACCCTTTCCGAGCGTGGTGCGCTCTCCTGACTCAGTGGCGCCCAGGAAACCCGTCACGATGGGCACCGATCCGTCCGCGGCCAGAACCCGTAGCGCCCTCGCCTCGGTGGCCGGGAAGTCCACTTCCGCCTCGCCGTGACGATCGTCCGTGACGATCACATCGGACGAGTCCACGACCCGTGTCGCCAGACCCCGCTGGCGCAGCGCCGCCGCCACGAGCTGAACCGAGAGGCGCTCGCCGAGCGAGAGGACCTGGTCGAGCGTGCGCGGCGAACACTCGCCCACCAGCTCAATGCCCTGGATGAGTCTAGCCGCCTCGCGAAGAACCATCTCCACGCCCTCGAGGGTCTCGGGGCTGTCCCCCGACGACTCCGCGACCGCCTGCCGGTGACGTTTCTCGATGTCGGCGAGGAGTTCGCCGGCCTCGCCCCGGCCGGCCAGTTCCGACGCACGCCGGAGTTGCTCCGTGACGCCGGACATCGCCGACACGACCACGACAGGGTGGCTCACCTGGAGGCGGTCGCCCACCACCGCGGCGATCACTTCCAGCCGACTCGCGCCCGTCACCGACGTCCCCCCGAACTTGAGCACACGCCGGGGCAGTCCGGCGTTTGCGGGGGTCTCGTTCGTTCCTTTGGATCGCGGGCTCATGGGTCCGTGTCGAGCAAGATCGGAGCCAAATGGATAGCCTGAGAAGGTAGCACCTGGGCGCGATCTGCGAAGAGGTGGGGAGATGCGCCGGGCCTCCCCTTGCGGGAGGGAGACGGCCTCCGCTTCTTGAGTGTCCGTTCTAACCGATCCTGTGGACCCCCATGAGCAGCCAAGAATCCCCACTCGTCGACGCGCGCAAACGCGACGCGCCCGAATCCTTCCGCGGCCGGGCTCTCTCCGCCTCGATCACAGCGACCGATCTGCAAAAAAGCCTGGCGTGGTACCGCGAGGTGGTCGGATTCACTGTTCAGCAGGAGCACGAGCGCGACGGCAAAGTGGTCGCCGTGTCCCTCATTGCGGGAGGCGTGCGGCTAGTGCTTGGTCAGGACGACGGAGCCAAGGGGTGGGACCGGGTGAAGGGAGAGGGCTTCGCGCTCATGATAACGACGGCCCAAGACGTCGACGAGCTCGCCAAGGGCATCGTCGAGCGCGGCGGTACGTTGGATTCCGAACCGGCCGACATGCCTTGGGGTCCTCGGGTCTTCCGACTTCTCGACCCCGACGGGTTCCGGATCGCGATCTCGTCGGAGGGCTAGGCGACCGCACCGAACCGCTTCTCCGCTAAGGCCCGCGCCTTCGCGGCCTCGACCTCGCGGTCCTTCGCGGGTGCTGCGGTGGTCAGGGTGTTCAAGAGGGTCATCGACACGCGCGTGACCTCTGCAACAGCCGCGTCGAACGCCGCCTGATTCGCCCGCGAGGGCTTATTGAAGCCGCTGATCTTGCGAACGAATTGCAGGGACGCGGCACCCACCTCATCGTCGGTGGCCGCCGGCTCGAAGTTGAATAGTGCCTTGATGTTTCGGCACATCGGTGGCTCCTCGGCCGGAAAACGCTTCCCCTAGCGCGCCTGAAAGAAAGCTGGATTCTCAGTGGATTGAACCAAGATTCGCGTTGCCTGCTGCGTGAGGACTCCTGCCTGTTGGTACACGTTGCTGGGCCACCTTCGGCCCGGATGACTCGCTTGGAGTGGCACCGGGGCTCCGGCGATTCGAGCGTGCAGGTATCCCAGCTCCGACAAGAGGAGCGTCGCAAGGTCGAGGACGTCGCTCGGCGTCGGTGGTTCTTCTGGGGTATATGCCTCGGCGGACCAGCTCAGCATGTCGAGCCCGAGCACATCGAACGCCGCCGAAAGTCGAGTTCGCATGGACGATCGCGCGAAAGACATCCGAGGGAGTGGCGCCAGGATTTGATGCTGGGGCGGAGAAAGGCTCGAGAATCGGCGCCGCTCCGACCACTCCCACCCCCTCCCTGACTTCCTCGAGACGGTCTCTCACACTCGGTAGCACAGCGTACACCTGTGGAGGGCCGTACTCCGCACCACGAGGCAGGAGCACGACCGGAGGTGACTCTCCGCCTCCGACGAGTTCGACCCCTAGCTGGTTAACCTTCCGCCATAAAGTCATCGACTGAAGGAAGTGGTACTCTACCTTACGAGCGGCACGGGTCACGACCACCGGGAGATGAACGAAGTGGATTGGAAGGCAGGGATGCGGCCGGCCATCATCGTCGGGGCCGTCTTCGAGATGATCGCCATGTTCTGGATGGGACGCTCCAACCCAGTGCAGGGCAACTGGGGAATGGGGTTTCAGCTGCTCGTCATCTTCCTCGTCCCGGCGGCGCTCACTTGGCTCTTCATCGTGACCCGCAAGCCTCCCCAGCCCCCCTCCTGATCCCTCCTTGTGCGGGGCCTGGTCGGGTCGTGGGTCGCTTCGACTCGATCTGGCTGAAGGGGCGGGGGGGGCAGTCCTGACCACATGACCGGCCCTCGCCCGCGTACGGGATAGCCCGCGCGCCGCCTCAGTATTGTTTCGGAGTCGCTCGCACGACCGACACCGTATCATATCCTTCGAGATCACGTTGCTCGGAGGGGGTGCGTCCCATGGCGGAATCGCGCAGGCACTCCGGCACTTTGGCGGTCGTAATGGCCGCCTCGGGCGCCGTGCTCGTCATCGTGACAACCTGGGTGATCTTCGCGTGGACCCCGATCGAGGCCACGCAGGGTGTCATCCAGCGGATCTATTACGTCCATGTGCCTCTGGCCTGGATCTCGGAGATGGCATTCGGGATGACGGCGCTGCTTGGGATCGCGTACCTGTGGTTGAGGGACGACCGATTGGACGCAGCGGCCGTTTCGGCCGCCGAAGGCGGCGTCTTCATGGCGACGGGGCTCTTGATCGTCGGGCCGCTGTGGGCACGCGTAGCCTGGGGGACGTACTGGACGCCCGATCCGCGCCTCAACTTTACGCTTATCCTTTTCTTCATCTTCATCGGCTACTTCATGGTGAGGGGCGCGGTCATCGACCCGGATCGCGGTAAGCGTCTGTCGGCGGTCGTCGCTATCGTGGGCGCCCTCGACATCCCACTCATCCACATGAGCGTGTATTGGTTCAGGTCCCTGCATCCCGAGCCCGTTGTGCTGCGGCCCGAAGGTCCCCAGGCCGACCCGCGCATCGTCGTTACGCTGCTCGTATCGGTGGTCGCGTACACCCTCGTATTCGGGGGTCTCTGGCGGTTCAGGTACCTGGCCGAAATCGCCCATCGCAGGAGTCTTCTCGCCCCCGCAGGAGGCGCACCATGACCAGACCCGAACTCTTCGTGTCCATCGCCCTGTCGGTCGGATGGGCGGTCATCGCCGCTTGGACGTGGCGGATCGCGCGGAAGGTGACCCGTCTCGACGCTTCGACACCCGGGTCGGACCCGGCGCGGGGCGACTAGGAGTAACGCCTGGACTCCAAGCTTCCTTTTTTCGATCGGGTCGCCGACTACGTCCTTTCCCGCCCGCCCGCCGCCTGGCACTCTAGCCACGAGCCGATGATGCTCGTGCTGCGCGGCCTTTTCGACGAACACGCCGTAGACGGCTGCGTCCGCTTCGAGTAAGACACGGCAACTCTTTGTCGGCAGGATGGCCTGAGGCGCGACAAGAGCCTGCCTTCGCCATCTTTCCTGGATGCCATCTGCACCTTTGCCCAACAACGAGTCGCAGCGGCTCCACAGCCTGCATGCGCTTGGCATCCTCGACACGGCCCCCGAGGAACGCTTCGACCGCCTCACCCGGCTCGCGCGGCACTTTTTCGAGGTCCCTATTGCACTCGTCTCTCTGGTCGACTCGGAGCGGCAGTGGTTCAAGTCACGGGATGGGATCGACCAGGAGGAAACCGCTAGAGAGCATTCGTTCTGTGCCCACGCCATCCTCGACGTCGAGACGGTCATGGTCGTCTCAGACGCGACCACGGATGAGCGGTTTCGTGCGAATCCTTTCATCGCCGCCTCGCGCCCAATCCGTTTCTACGCGGGATGTCCCGTTAAGGCCCCTGACGGGAGCCCCCTCGGCACCCTGTGCGTCATGGATCACCAGCCGCGGGAGGTAGAGGCGGATGACGCGATTGTTCTGAAGGACCTCGCGGAGCTAGTGGAACACGAATTCAAGTCTCTGACACTGGCTACTAGTGACGACCTCACAGGGTTGGCGAATCGTCGAGGCTTCGACGCAATCGGAGTACATACGCTCGCCCTCTGCGGTCGCGTCGCTCGCCCAGCTACCCTGCTGCTCTTCGACCTGGACGACTTCAAAGGCGTGAACGACACCCTCGGTCACGCCGCAGGCGACCGTACGTTGCAACGCTTTGCAGACCATCTACTCTCTACGTTTCGTGACTCCGACGTCGTGGCTCGACTGGGTGGAGACGAGTTCTGCGTCTTGTTGAGCGGTGCTGCCGAGCCTGATGTCGCACGTCCCATTCGCCTCCTCCGCGAGGTCTTGACCCATCCGCAGGGGGGCGCGCCGATCACGTTCAGCGTGGGTGTCGCGACGTACGACCCGGAGCGACATGGAGCAATGAGCGAACTGCTAGAGGAAGCGGACTCGACAATGTATGAGGACAAGCGCTCGAATCCGTCGGGGAATCAGCGCTGACAACCAGGAGCGCGACGGTGGGCTGATCGACTCCGGTCCGTCGCAGACCGCGGAGTCTTGGGTCCGCTCAGTCCAGCTCGCCCACCAAAGCCGTCAAGCTCGAGGGCGGAGGCGTGATGTCGAACGCCGTCACGGCCGCCACAATGCCGCGGGCCGCGCGGTCCGGGTCATCTACGATCACCCGCCAATCCGAAGCGCTCGTGAGGAAGCCGGTCTCCAGAATGACCGCGATCGTCATCGGATGGAGCGCGTGCTCGTAGCGGCGGAAGTTGAACGCGTAGTAGTTGCTCATCCGGCGCGTGACGTCCGGGAGCCGCCGGAGCCCGGTCGCCTCACCGTAGCTGCGCTGTAGAAGCTCAGCGATCTGCGAGGCCCGGCCGGTCGCGTCCCTGCGTGGCGATCCTACGCGGAAGCCGGACGCCCGAGCGTCATTACTTCCGTCGGCATGGATCGAAATGAACAAATGCGCCCGGTAGTCGGGGGGCACCACGGCGGGCAGGATATCGACCTCGTAGCCCCTTGCCACGAGCATGGCCGATGCGCGACGCGCGATTTCCAGGTTGACCTCCCACTCGGGCTTCCCGCGCGAGGCGGTTCCGTTGTCCCTCAGCCCCCTGAGCTCATCGGGAGCTTCGTTGGCACGCCAGTGACCGGCCTGGAGCGCGATGCGTACGGGTCCATCGGGTGGCACCCATTCCGCCGGAGTCGGAATGGGACCCGGATACCGATTGAAGTTCCGCCCGCGCCTCCGCCGGCTCGTGCGTGACCTGTCCTGGGAAGCAGCGGCGGGCGCATCGCTCGGCAATGGCGTGACTGAGAGAGGCTCGGGCGCAACCAGCGGCATCGCGGCGGTCGCGGTGGCCGGCACCTCGACCTCGGTCGATATGATCTCGGACCGGGCCTGTACGCGGAATGCCGCGAACGCGACCAGCAGCACTCCTACGCACGCGATTCCAGTGTGTCTCACTCTTCGCTCACCGCTTGGGGGGGCACCTGATACTGACACGCCACTGCATCGCCGCGTTACATGTCGCATGCTACCCCGTGAGGGGCATCCGAGCAACGCGGGCTGCGGGTCAGTACGACGTGCACCCCCGCATCAGAGGAACGACTATCTTGGCTGGATCAATCGAGGCCCAAGAAGACGCTGACCAAGTTGGGACGCTGGAGCAGATGCTCGATGAACTGTGCGGCGGCGGCCAAGTACGTGAAGATGGAGTGGGGGAGCGGGCGATGAGGTGCCTAGCAAGTGTGCTGCTGCTCACCACAGTCCCCGCCTGTACTGGGCCCGAATCGGCCCCCGCGGGAGTCCTGTTGGACGGCCTCTTCGACGAGTGGACGGACGCGTCGACGATCGTCGATGACCCGCCCGACGCCCCCGGCGCTGCCGTGGATATTCTCTCCGTGCAGGGCCTCGACGACGCGAATTGGCTCTATCTGGCTCTGGACGTCGGAAACGAAGCTTCTCTCCAATCCGTGCCCGGCACGCTGCATCTCCTCTTCGATGTCGACGCCGACAGCGCTACGGGCGGCCGCGTAAATGACATGAGCGGTGTGGACCTGATCCTCGATCTCTCGCAGACTGCGGAGCCGCTGGTCGAGGGTCACGGCTCGGGGTTCGCCATGCGGCTAGTGGACTCCGACGGGACCACTCGTCCCTTGGAAAGGTACTCGCTCGGCCTTATGGCAGCCCCCACATCGTCCGCGCCGCGCTTCGAGTTGCGCCTCTCGCGTCTCGGTAATGGAGGTGCCGCCACGTTTGGAAGCCGGTTTCGACTCGAGGCGATGTACGTCGAGGACGGGAACACTCTGGAGCAGACATCGATCGGATCGTATGCCTTCGAGGCTCAGGCCTCGGAAACAGGTGCGGGAAGCCTGGCCCGCCTCCCCCCCAGGGTGCCCGGAACCATCAGAGTCGCCCAATGGAACGTTGCCAGCACCGTACTAGCGTCGCGTGCCGAGGGCCTGGCCCGTGTGCTGGCCGCGGTCGAGCCCGACGTGCTTCTGTTGAACGAAATCGCCGGATCGACCTCGCCAGACTCGATCTCGGCCTTCTTCGCACTCGAGCCGATGAGGCGCCTGGGCCCCTGGGGGTTCGTCTTGAGCGAGACGGGCGGAAGGCAAAAAGCCGTCGTGTCTGCACGCGGCCGTGGGATCCGGCCGGCGGAGTCGATGCGGCGCGTGCCCGACTTCGAGGGGTCGCTCACCGCATTCGAGGGATCTCTTCCCTCCGCCTTCCCCACGTTGGAGCTCGAACAGGAACGAGGGCTCTCCACGGCCGCGGCATGGGTGGACGTCGGTGAGAGCGATGCGCTCTTCGTCGCTCTGGATCTGCAGGCCACTGGCTGGCTCGACTCTCCCAGCGACAGGCTTCGCACCCTGCAAGCGGCAACGATTCGCGCGTACGTCGCCCGCGAGCTCGGGGGCGGGAGCGCACCGGTTGTAATCGGAGGCGATTTCAACCTCGTGGGCTCGCGAGCGCCGCTCTTCGCGCTGGCGCAGGAGCTCGACTCGGATGGATCGGACCTCCTCGCTGCAGACGCGGAGCGTCTCGGGGAGCGCACGCTCGCCACGTGGCGGAACCCCGATAACCTCTTTCTGCCGGGACGCCTCGACTTCGTTCTGTTTCCGGACGCCGCCGCGTCCTTAGCCAACTCGTTCGTCTTCGCTACGGAAGATCTGGATGACGCGACTCTCGAGCGGCTCGGACTGGAGAGAAATCTCATGAGAGGCCTTTCCGACCACCTCGTCGTGGTAGCCGACCTCCTCTTTGCGGTGGGCGCGGCCCCAGTACGATGAGGCGGCCGAATCGCGCTCGGGCCCCAACCTGGACTTTGCATGACGCCGATTGAAGTACGCGATGCCGACTACGACCTCCCAGTTCACCGCGACGGGATTCTCGACATCATCGACTCCTATGCTCGTGATCCCATCGGGAGCGGTAAGGCGCTTCCAGCCGAGGTGCTCGACTCCCTCGTGCCGAGGTTGCGAGACCACCCTACAGCCCGTGTCCTCCTGGCCTTCGCAGATGCCACACCGGTGGGTGTGGCGATCTGTTTCGTGGGCTTTTCGACGTTTCGGGCACAGCCGCTCCTGAACATCCACGACCTCGCGGTGCTCCCCGACTGGCGCGGTAAGGGGGTGGGCCGTGCGCTGCTCGCAGGCGCCGAGACTCGGGCACGCCAAGAGGGGTGCTGCAAGCTCACGCTCGAGGTTCAAGAGGATAATGTGCGAGCGCGCGGACTCTACGAGAGCTTCGGGTTCGGCGATTTCGCGATCGGGGACCCTGCCCTCACGCGATTCCTCTCGAAGGAGCTAGGCTAGGGGACCCCGTGTCGGATCGTGGTCGCCAGTCGCGCCGCCGCCGCCTCGAGCAGCTCGTCTCCCCGCGCGAGGGCCTCGCTCAGGATCATTTCGCGCGGCGCGGCAACCTCGGACGCATCAACGCGCGGCCTCGCCCGACGAACGGCCTCCGGGTCCACTGTCCCGGCCACCACGGCTACTCTGCACCCCGAGAGCCCCGCTCTCGACAACACGCCCGATACGACCTTTCCATCGAGCGACTGACGGTCGAACCGTCCCTCGCCAGTGATGACCCAGTCGGCATCAGCGAGTGCATCATCGAGGCCGCTCGCGTCCATGACCGCTTCGACACCCGAGACCAACGTCGCGTCGAGAAACGCGACCGCCCCCGCCCCTAGGCCTCCCGCCGCGCCGCCCCCGGGGAGGTGCCTCACATCCTTGCCGAGGTCGCGCTCGATGGCGTCCGCCAAAGCGGCGAGCCCCATTTCCAGCCGGTCGACCATCGCTGATGTGGCACCCTTCTGCGGCCCGAACACGCGCGCTGCACCCCGTTCGCCCAGGAGTGGATTCTCGACGTCGCAGAGTACGCGGATGCCCACGCCTCGACCGGGTCGCTCCTGGGGCGCCACGATCCGTTCGATCCTCTCCAACCCAGCGCCGCCCGACTCGACCTCGCGTCCCTGGGCGTCGAGGAAGCGCCACCCGAGTGATTGCGCCGCCCCGGTGCCTCCGTCGACCGTGGCGCTGCCCCCGATCGCGAGCCAGACCGTCTGGGGCCCACGGGCGAAGGCCGCCGCGAGCTGCTCTCCGGTGCCGAGTGTGGTGGCGGCCAGGGGGTCGAGCTGGTCGGGCCGCAGGAGCTCCAGGCCGCTGGCGGTCGCCATCTCCACCAACGCGCCTGGCCCCCGGTCCGGCAGCCAGGCGTACCCTCCCCTCACCTTCATCGACGGCAGCGGACCAGTCACCTCGATCTCGACCCACATTCCGCGCGACGCAGCTAGGATCGTCGCCGCGGTGCCCTCGCCCCCGTCGGCCATCGGCAGGAGTCGCACATGAGCCTCGGGAGATACCGCGAGCAGGCCCCGCTTCACCGCCTGGCACGCCTCGATGGCCGATAGACTCCCTTTGAAGGAGTCCATCGCCACGACGATCTTCATCGCGCGAAGCTCCGGGAGTTCAGGCGGATCCGCCGCACCGCGCGGAGGGCGGCACCGACATGATTAAGCGAAGTCCAGGTTCTCGGTGATCCTAGTCCCGTCGGCTGCGAAGGCACCCAGATACAACCCGATTCGCTCCCTCGCAACCTCGAGATCGACGTTGTCGATGTTGATGTTGAGCAGATCGATGTACCAAGGCGTCTTCGCCGCGGCCCTCACGTAGGCCTCCACGATCTCCCCGGCAATCGGCAGCGTCGTCTCCTTAGAGTCGTCGTGGACATCCCGGTCATCCGCCCGCCTGAGCTTTTCCATCTCTTCCGCGAAGAGACGCTCGAAGAGCTTCAGTGTAAACACGTCTCCCGCTTTCGCTCCGGTCTCGGGGTCGTCCTCGGTCAGCTGCCCCCCCTTGTGCACCCACTCCCAAAGGATGCTCAGACGAATCTCCCCCGTAGCCGCATCCTCCATGAGGTACAGAATGTCCGGGTTGCCGAAGAAGTCGGCGGCCTTGAGGGCCGCAGCCTGCATACCCTGCCCCAACGCGTTTCCGTATTGTATTCCCACGCTGAGCAGATTACGCGCCCCACGTATCGTCCGCGGTGCTGGCTCCAATAGAAACAGGTCGGAGGCGTCGTTCTCCGTGTAGGTCAGAGCAGGGAATGCCCGACCGGACTGGTTGGCTTCCCCGGCCTTCTCCCACACAGGCCGCACGATGTGCACCATCTTCCAGTGGGCGACCCATTTCCCGCTCGCGCCCTCGCGCTGCTCCCGCTCGGCCCCGTGCACTGCCCGCGCCATACTGTCCTCGACGCCCTGCCGCGAGCCCACGGGGATGTTCGGCTCCATGCCGCCCTGCCA
>Ga0114996_10004886_pt1 | contig 15915 bp, 11 predicted proteins | sample ArcticOcean_MG_C_4_FD_87039 | JGI IMG/M metagenome (GOLD analysis project Ga0114996, IMG submission 87039) | Marine microbial communities from western Arctic Ocean - ArcticOcean_MG_CB4_134 | ecosystem: Environmental > Aquatic > Marine > Oceanic | place: Arctic Ocean: Canada Basin | collected...
AGCCGGTGGCGCGGCCGCTACGACCCCGTGCTACTACCGCCCGTCACGATTGCCCCCCATCACGCCGGCTCCCAACCGACACCCCCAACCTGAAGCTCCACAGGTTCGCTTCGCCCCTCGCGCCCACGCGCTCCTGAAAGACGACGTCATCGAAATTGTTGGTACTGGCGTATGTGTGGCTGCGATCCGTCTCCACTGAGTCGGGAGGTGGTCACAAAATGGCCAACACCGACGACGGCCCTGGCATAGCCTGTTGCCCCCCCAAACAAATCCCTTGACTCCCAAGCCACACCTGTGAGGTATTAGGTATTGGCACCAAGAAATTAGTGGCGCGCACGAAGTTTTCGTGGAAAGTGTCGCACTGTCCACCTTACGTTAAAAGGATCTCCAATGAGCAAATCAAGATTCGCAATTTCCATTGCAGTTGCAGCATTCCTGGTTGCGACCCCGGCCATGGGGCAGCTCGTCAACTTCCCTGTCGTTGCACTGGCGCCGGGCGATGCCGACGGAGTGAATGCGGTTTCGGGGGGATGGGCCCGTGGGCTCAATGACCAGTCCGGAAAGGCGAACGCGATCGGCGCGGCGTTCGTAAGAGGCACGGAGATGGTTTCCTTCGGGATCAGCGGCGGCTACGTCATGAGCGGCCTGGACGAGGTGACACTCGCTGGCAGCGTAGCCTATCACCTGCCTATAGCCGACGCGCCCGTGGGCGTGAGCATTCAGACCGGCATCGGGTGGATCAATACAGCGACATCCGTCCTGAACTTTCCGGTCGGCGTAGCGCTCCAGGGCAGCACCGAGGCTGGCAGCATGATGGTAACTCCCTGGGTGATGCCTCGCGTCCATTTCACGCGAGTCGGTTCAGTCGGTGCCTTCCCCAGCAGCACCGCGACGGACTTCGGCGCCTCGGCTGGCGCAGGGTTCGCGACTGAGGGTGGCTTCGGATTTGGCGTGGCTCTCGATCTCATGATTCAGGACGACATCGCCGTACCTGCCGACAATGCGTCGTCTATCGGCTTCCTCGTCTACGCGAGCTACATGTTGCCGTAGCACCAGAGGCATCTTGCTCGGACGGTCCCGCTGATCGGCCGTAACAAACCGTCAGTGTAACGGTGGATCTTTTCGACACGGCCCCCTGGCCTATTCGGCTGGGGGGCCGTTCGCATCAGGTCTTTGCCCGGCGCCTTCGCTTCATCCATCTTTAAGGATCGGCCCTAAGGATGGGCCCTGAAGATCGGCGGCCCCACCGGCCGCGGTCCGGTGACTGGTACTCCTTCAACAGCCTTCTAGCATCCAGAGGGATCGACCCATGAAGATAACGCGTGCTTCGTTGTGCTTCGGCGCTTCGGCCCTCGTGCTCCCCTTCGGGTCCCCCGTACACGCGCAGGACGACGGGATGCAGCAGCGCCTCGGCCCGGTCGCTTTCCTCGAATGGCGCGAGATTGGACCAGCCGTAGTCGGTGGGCGCGTGAGCGACATCGCCGTCGACGAGACCGACACACGCGTCATCTACGTCGGCACCGCGACATCGGGCATCTGGAAGAGCACGAACCACGGCACCACCTGGGAGCCCATCTTCACGGATCAGTCGACGTCTTCGATCGGTGATGTGACGCTGGCCCCCTCGAACCCCAACGTGGTCTGGGTCGGAACGGGAGAGCCCCAGAACCGTCAGAGCTCGCCGTGGGGGGACGGAGTGTTCAAGTCGATGGACGCGGGACGGACGTGGGTACAGAAGGGTCTTGAAGAGACGCGTCATATCTCACGGATCCAGGTCCACCCACGAGACTCCGACGTCGCGTACGTGGCGGCTGTGGGCAATCTCTGGAAGGCGAGCCCGGAGCGCGGCGTCTACAAGACGATAGACGGCGGTGACACCTGGCAGTTGGTCCTGTACTTGGACCCCAATACGGGAGCGATAGACCTCGCCATGGACCCGTCGGACCCGAACACGCTCTTCGCGGCAATGTATTCGCGCCGGCGCACAGCGTGGGGCTTCAACGGCGGTGGGCCGGGAAGCGGCCTTTACCGTACCGTGGACGGCGGCGCGAACTGGACGCGACTGGAGGAGGGCCTTCCGGACGGTGAGCTGGGGCGCATCGGCCTCGACATCTACCGACGGGACGGCAACCTCGTATTCGCCACCGTGGAAGCCCGCCGTGGCCAGACTGGGCTCTACGGCTCCACCGACCGGGGTGACACCTGGGAAAAGCTCTCCGACACCAATCCGCGACCGATGTACTTCAGCCAGATTCGGGTCGACCCCAACGACGCCAAGCGAATCTACGTGGGTGGCCAGAATCTCATGCGCTCTGACGATGGGGGGAAAACCTTCACCGACGACGGAGCGCGGAACGTCCATCTCGATCACCATGCGCTCTGGATCGATCCGCGCGACTCTAACCACTTGCTTCTCGGTAGCGACGGCGGGGTCTCGACCTCCTTCGACGGCTCCGAAACCTGGCGATTCTACGACAACCTGCCGATCGCCCAGTTCTACGAGATCGGCTTCGACTATCGGAGTCCCTATTGGGTCTGTGGTGGACTCCAAGACAAGGGAGCCTGGTGCGGTCCTACGAATACGCTCGACAGCCAGGGCATACGAAACGCCGATTGGCAGAATGTCGGAGGCGGAGACGGATTCTACGTTCGGATCGATCCCACCGACCCGACGGTCCTCTACGCCGAATCCCAGAATGGATCCATCGGGCGGCTCGATACCAACACGGGGGAACGGGCGTCCATCCGGCCCATTGCCCGATTCGAGCTCGACGAGGGAACGAGTCCCAAGAAGGAATACCCCTCGGCTAACGATCCTGACCAGGAGGCGCGCCAATACAGATTCAACTGGAACACCCCGTTCTTGGTCTCGGTGCACGATCCGAGCACCATCTATTTGGGCAGCCAGATGCTTCTGAGAAGCACCGACCGGGGTCTCAACTGGACCCAGATCAGCCCCGATCTGACCTTCGACATCGACCGCTCGCAGCTGCCCATCATGGATGCACTCCCCTCCGACTCGATGCTCGCACGCCACGACGGCGTGTCCTTCTACAGCACGGTGACGGTGGTGGCCGAGTCTCCTTTGAATCCGAACGTACTGTACACCGGCAGCGACGACGGACGGATCATGGGGACGCAGGACGGCGGCGTGACATGGCTCGATCTTACGGAGACTGTGCGGGACCTGCCGAGTAACACGTACGTCAGCCGCATCGTGGCTTCCAACGCCGAAGAGGGCCGGGTCTATGCCGCCTTCGATGGACACTACTCGGGAGACTTCGCCCCGTACGTCTATGTGAGTGACAACTACGGGGACCGTTGGCGATCGGTCACCGACGGACTGCCTCAGACGTCGGTCAACGTGCTGGCCGAGCACCCGGACGAAGGCAACCTCCTCTTCCTCGGCAACGAGGTCGGAGTGTTCGTGTCGTTGGACGGTGGAGATCGATGGGACCCGCTCATGAACGGGCTCCCTACGGTCCCTGTCGACGACATCCGCGTACATCCCGACTACAACGACCTGCTGATCGGAACGCACGGCCGGGGTCTATGGATTCTCGACGACATTGCACCGCTCGAACAGCTGTCGAGCGGATCGGTCAGGGTGGGCACGCCGCATCTTTTCCGGGGCGGCCAAGCCATCCAGTGGAGGCGACGCAGCATTCAGGATTGGACCGCATCCGCCGAGTTCAGACTTCCCAATCCGCCTGTTGCAGCCCGTATCCGCTACTGGATTCCCGAAGGATTCGACGTGGACGGCGAGGAACCCGGGGAGGACCCGCAGCTCGAGGTCAAGATCCTTACCGCTACCGGCCAGGACGTACGAACGATTGAAGGGCCCGCAACGCCCGGGGCGCATGAGGTGTTGTGGGACTTCCGGATGGATCCCGCTTACCAACCGCAGGGGAACCAGGGAGGAGGTGGGGGAGGAGGCGCGGACAGCATCGGAGCACGAGGGCCCACCGTTCTCCCGAGTGTGTATCAGATTCAGATCAACGTAGGCCGAACCACCATGTTCGGTGACCTTACGGTAAGGCAGGACCTCCGGATCGATGTATCGCGAGCGGACCTGGCCGCGCGCCAGACCGCCATGATGTCCATGTACCAGTTACAGGCCCCAGTGTACGACGCCGGCCAGGCGGTCCGGAGGCTTAACCTGCAGCTCTCCGATGTCGAGCGGTTTCTGCAGGAGACCTCCGCCGCCGAATCGTTCAGCAATGAGCTAGAGGGGATCGAGGAAGAGCTCGACGACGTGGGTCGAGAGCTACGTCGGCTACGCCCCACAGATATGAATCGGCAGATCGAGGCCTCGACCACCCGCCCCACTGAGGACCAGCTCCAAGACATCGAGCGGGCATGGAGAGACATTCCCGAAGTCATCGGGCGGCTCAACGCCTTGATCCTGGTACGAATTCCAGCGCTCTATGGAAAGCTGAATGATAAGAGGTTCCCAGCCAACCCAGGGGAGTACTTGGAGCCCCCCCGTCGGCGGGGGGGCTGACGCCGAAGCGCGCGGCGGAGCGACCCATGAATCTGGAGGAGATCCAGGCCGTCATCGACAGCGCCAAGGCTCGGGGTACCGATCAGCTGGCGACTTACGTTCGGGCCCGCCTGCCGGACGCGTCCGATGGGGATGTCCATGACACCGCCGAGGTCCTTCTGGAGATCATCGAGAGCGTCCCCCTCGTCCTGGCGGCCGCCGCCCAGGGAGCCAAGGAGCGTAATTTGGCGCACGTCGTGCAACCGGTTCTCGATCGGGCTGCCCGTTATTTTCTCCACCCCGTGGATCTCATGCCGGAGATGACGCTCGGGTTACCCGGACTACTCGATGATACCTATCTGGTGCTCCGAATCCTCCAGGTGCTCGAGGAGGGTCCTGAACCCCTGGTGGAGTGGGATTTGGATCACCCGACAGCCCTGATTCGAAGCCTTCTCGAGGACACCATTGGTCAGCAACTCGACGCGATTTCCGCCCTCGCGTTCGAAGAAGTCGCCGACGAGGTGAGGCAGGCGTGGGGGGCCGAACCTCTTGACGCCTGACGATTCACGTTTCATTTCACCATGAGGGCAGGCCGGGGGGACATGGCAGCGTATTTCACGAAGGCCACCTTTGCCTTCCTGAAGGACCTCACGGAGAACAACGAGCGGGAGTGGTTCCACCAGAACAAGCACCGCTACGAGGACCACGTGAGGGATCCCGCCATCCGGTTCATCACCGACTTTGGCGCTCACCTAAGGCTGTTGAGTGAACACTTTCGGTCGGACCCGCGGACGGTTGGCGGCTCGATGTTTCGAATTTACCGAGACACACGGTTCTCGAAGGACAAGACCCCGTACAAGACCGCCATCGGCATCCAGTTTCGCCACGAGCTTGGAAAGAACGCCCATGCGCCCGGGTTCTACCTTCATGTCGATCGTGGCGGGTGTTTCGCCGGTGCCGGAATGTGGCATCCCGACTCGCCGAGCCTCAAGAAGATCCGGGAGGCCATCGTCGAAGATCCGCAGGCCTGGAAACGAGCGGTTGGCGCCAAGCGCTTTCGTGACACCTACGTGTTGGACGGTGACCGGCTGAAACGGCCGCCCAAGGGATTCGACCCCGACCATCCCCTTGTCGAGGATCTCAAACGGAAGGACTTCATCGGTGTCGCCAAGGTTCCGAAGAAAATGATCACCGACCCGAAACTTCCCAAGGAACTCATGAGGGTCTTTCGGAGAGGAACGCCATTAGTGGAGTTCCTCTGCGACGCAGTAGGCGTACCGTTCTAGGAGGCCCTGACGAAACTCACTCGACAACAACCGTGGCCCGCACGATCACATCGCCCTCTGCCACCTGGTCGGCCACGTCCATCCCGCTAACGACCTCGCCGAAGACCGTGTAGTCGTGATTGAGGCGGAGGTTGTCCACCAGGTTGATGAAGATCTGGCCGTCTCCGGTGTCGCGCCCTCGAGTGGATGTCGCCACGGTCCCGCGCCAGTGCGAAACGAGGCCGACCTCGTCCCTGGTATAGGCGGCATCGCCGGTGTACTCGTTGGCACCAGGACTTCCGCCCTGAACAACGTAGTTGGTTACGACCCGGTGAAAGGTGAGGCCATCGAAGTAGCCGGATGACACAAGGCGCGCGAAGCGAGCGGCGTGCGTCGGGGCTTCTGTGACCGACAGTCGGATCTCGATCTCACCCCCGCGCGCCATCTCCAAAACGATACGTGTATCGCCCAACCGCTCGAGCTCCTCGGCGGACGGAAGGACCTGCCTCTGTAGGGGGGTGGGTTGAGCCGCCCGTCGCTCACCGGTCCACTCGGTCAGAATCTCGGCAACACGCGCAGCCACAATGGGATCGTAGTCGTTCAGGTACGGCTCCAACTCAGCTGCCTCCTCACGACTCCCCACCTCATAGATACGCTCGAGGAGCGCCAGGCGGGGGTCTCGCGCCGTCTCCCGCTGCCCCTGCGAGACCCGTAAGAGCGCGGCGACGAGCGGTCCCACGGCTTCCTCCCCGTGGGCCGTTCCCTCCAGAAGCTCCGCCACGGTCAGGAGGAGTTGCGGGTCGTCCCGGTCGAGCTGTGCGACCAGCACGCGGTCGGCGCCGTGCCCCACCAGACCGGCGAGCCCTCGCACAGCCAACGTGCGGACGTTGGGCGATGGATCCGCTGCGAGCGCCTCGAGCACGTCGGTGCTTCCGATCTTGGTCGCCGCCCGAGCGGCGTACATTCTCACGAACGGATTGGTGTTCTGGACCGCGCCATCCAACATCGCCGCCGCGACATCGGGGGACACCACGGCCAGAGAAACGAGCGCGTGGGCGCCGCGGTGCCAATCCAGCGGACCGGCAGTCACCAGGCCGGCCACGAGGCGTATGAGGATTTCTTCCTGCTGTGCCTGCTCCACACACGTCTGCTGGAGGAGATCGACGGCGGTGAGCGCGACGTGTAGGTCGTCGTCACGGACGGCGCTGAAGAGGAGCGGGCACTCTCGAGCCTCCAGGGCCCACGCGGCGTAGATCCTAACAGCCTCCACGCGGACCCGTGGTGAGGGATCGGCGAGCCCGTCGAGCAAGAACACGGTGGTGCCCTCATGGGTGGGGCCCAGCGCCAAAGCCATCACCGCGAGGCGGCGTACGTCGGGGTCCGGATCGTGGATCGCATCCTCGATGAGGTCCAACTCCACCCTACCGATCGTGTACAGGGCCGACAGGGCCACACGACGGACGCGGGCCGAATCAGGCATAGGACCCTCTATGACGTCCGTGCCCACCGCACTGATCGCGGACAGCGCCTGCCTGGCCATTTCGCGGACGCGAGCCGGGTCGACGAGTCGCGTCGAATCCCCGACGGTATCGGTCCCACCTGGAACGGAGTCGTTGGCGGAACTCACGGCGTCATCCGGGCGACCAAAAGCGGACAACTCGAGCAGCCTCTCGACGGACGCCAGCGACATCCCGGTCCGTCCGCCCCGGCGGGCCAGCGACTCCAGGCCCATTACGGCACCGGTGAGGGCCACGAGCGGCGCGTCCCCACCCCCCTCGCGCGTCAGATCGACCAGCGTCTCTACAGCGCGCCGGAAGCGGATCGCATCGGCGTACCTTAAGCGTCCCAGCGTACGACCGATCACAGCGCGTACCGCCGGACCCTCTTGACGCTCCCGAACGAGGTACTCGAACAGCACATCCGCCACCTCGTCACCATCCGTTCGGAACGCAGCCTGCCCCAGCGCGTTGACGGCCTCTGAGCGGACAGTCTCGTCGTCGGAGAAGAGGAGCGGAAGGATCAGCGGGATGAACTGGGGATCCTCGAGGCGCCCGATGGCGCGCACCGCCAACCGCTGAAGCTCGGCCTCGGGCGCGGTGAGGCCCTGGCTCAGGGATTCGATTCCCGACACTCCCTTGCCGCGGGCGTCCTGTTCGTTGAGAATGGCAGCCCGCAACACCGGATCTCCGGTGACGACCGGCACCGAGTCCATGGTTGGTCCGGCGTCGCGGGAGCAACCCGCGACCCCCATGAACGCGACCACGATCCACAACAGCTGTCTCGCGCGATCCCCGAACTTCACGGCCTCACCTCCTGGTGACCGTTGGCCCATCCCACCACAGAACGCTGGCGGTTTACCGCACTTCCGTATCTACACCGGCCTCGCCCTCCGACCGCGCGATGATCGCCGCACCGCAGGAGTCGCTGAAGACGTTGACTGCCGTGCGGTACATGTCGAGCGGCCGATCGATCGCGAGCATCGAGCCTACGATCACGTTAACATCCGGGCCCCGCAGGCCGATCGCCTCGAGCACGATGAAGATCACCACCAGCCCGGCCGAGGGTACGGCCGCCGCACCGATCGATGCCAAAAGCGCGGTAAGTACGACGATCCCCTGCTGTATAATGGATAGGTCGAATCCCAGTGCTTGCGCAATAAAAAGCGCGCCGGCACACTCAAACACTGCCGTGCCGTCCATGTTGACCGTCGCCCCCATCGGCAGAACGAAGGACGCGATCTTGTTGGATACGCCCACCTTCTCCTCGACCACCTTCATCGTGACCGGCAGCGTCGCCCCCGAAGAACTGGTCGAGAAGGCGATCAGAAGCGCCTCACGCATGTTGGCGAAGTGGATCCTTGGAGAAATCCGTCCGAGAAGGATCAACAGGACCGGCAAGCTCACCAGGAAGTGGATCGTCACCCCGGACCCGATCGTGAGCGCATACATCGCGAGCGGTCGGAAGGCGTCGAAGCCGGTCGTACCCACCATACGAGTGATCAGCGCGAACACGCCGATCGGCAGGAATTTGATGATGCCCGACGTGAGGTTCATCATCACATGGAAGAGTGCGTCGAAGAACTGGACCAGCGGCTCGCGGGTCTTGTCCGGAAGTGTGGTGAGCGCGGCGCCGAAGACGATGCAGAAAAAGATCAAGGCCAGCATGTCGGCGGTGGCCGCTGCCTGAACGACATTTTGCGGAATGACGTCCAAAAGGAGTTCGACCGCCGAGTCGGGCGTGGCTAGCTCGGGGAGTGCCTGTTGATCCGTGCCCGTCAGGTTGGCCCCCACACCCGGACGGATGAAATTGACCATCAGGAGTCCAACGGAGGCCGCAAAGAAGCTCGAGAGCACGTAGTAGCCCATCGTCTTGCTGAACAGGCGGCCGAGGGAGCGCCCGCCGCCCACCGACGCCACACCCGAGATGATCGACGTCAGCACGAGCGGCACGATGACCATCCGGAGCAGCTTCATGAACAGGTCACCAATCCATCCGACCCGATCCGCCATCGGCTCCCCGAAGACGGCCCCGACCAGCGCACCGACGGCCATGGCGACCAGCACCTGCCAGTGCAACCGAAGGTACCAAGGTGCGTCTGGATTGTGCTCCATGGGATGTCCTATCCGGGGCGAGGAGAGAGCGCTCGGCTGAAACCGCCGCGCCGAAGGTAGACGGTCGCCACGACATCCGCCAAATCAATGGACCCCCGGTCGTCCCCCTTCGCGACCGGCCACCGGTCTTTTCGTAACCCTCTCGCCGCCGCATGTTGTCGGGTCGGTCCAAGGGTGTGGGCCGCTTGAATGTCGGGCCTGAGCAACGCCCGGGTCGGATCTCCGGCCCGGTTCTATACTCGAGACCATTGGAGCCCCTGTGAGCCCTGCAACGCTGGCCGGCCTCGCCGCCCTACCCATGCTTCTCGCTGGTGTGCTCCTGGTAGGCTTTCGTGTTCCAGCCAAGTGGGCCATGCCGGCGGTCTACCTCACGGCGGTTGTCATCGCCCTGAACGTATGGAACATGCCGTTTGTGGACGTAGCCGCCTCCACCGTCGAGGGGCTGTTTCTCACGTTCGACCTATTGCTGATCATCTTTGGGGCCATCTTCCTCCTGAACACACTCGAACAGTCGGGTGGCGTGGCCGCCATTCGGAGGAGCTTCCACGACATCAGCGACGACCGCCGGGTCCAAGTCGTCATCATCGCCTGGTTATTTGGATCCTTCATCGAAGGCGCAGCCGGGTTCGGAACCCCGGCCGCGGTGGCCGCCCCCCTCATGGTCGCCATGGGCTTTCCGGCAGCGGGCGCGGTGATGCTGGGTATGATGATCCAGAGCACCGCCGTGACGTTTGGCGCTGTGGGGACTCCGATTCTTGTAGGTGCCCAAGGGGGTGTGGTGACCCCGGAGTTCACGATGACGCTGGCCGCGTCGGGCGCGACGCTCACCGAGTATGTCCAAGCCGTGACCGTCCGCGCCGCTGGCCTCCACGCGATCGCCGGCACCATCATGCCCATGTTTATGGTCGTCATGATGACCCGCTTCTTCGGTGCACGAAAGTCGTGGACCGAAGGGCTCTCTGTGCTGCCTTTTGCGCTTTTTGGCGGCGTCGCGTTCACTGTTCCGTACTTCTTGACCGCATGGCTCTTCGGACCTGAATTTCCGTCGCTTCTGGGCGGCCTGGTCGGCCTCGCGGTCGTGTCCTCCGCGGCACGCAAGGGATTCCTCCTCCCGAAGGACAAGTGGGATTTTCCCCCTTCGGACCAATGGCCCTCGGAGTGGGTGAGCGGTCTCGAGGCTAGCTCGGACGAGGAAGGAGAGCACCCGGAGATGTCGGCCGGAAAGGCGTGGGTGCCTTACCTCTTATTGGCGGTGCTCCTCGTCCTGAGCCGCCTTCCTTCGCTTCCCTTCGGAAATTTGCTTAGGAGCTTTAGCATCGAATGGACGGAAATCTTCGGCACCTCGGTGACAGCCGTGACCACACCCCTCTACCTGCCAGGCACGCTTCTGATCGTGGTCGTGGGGATCACGGCAATATTACACCGCATGAGCGGAGCAGCACTCGGGCGCGCGTTCGTCGACTCCACCAAGGTCCTGCTTGGAGCCGGATTCGTACTCATCTTCACGGTACCCATGGTTCGTGTCTACATCAATTCGGGGGTGAACGCTGCGGGCTTCCAGTCGATGCCGCTCGAGATGGCGGGGTGGGTCGCGGACACGGTAGGGGGCATCTGGCCGTTGTTTGCGGGCGTAACGGGGGCCCTGGGCGCCTTCATCGCCGGATCGAACACCGTGAGCAACCTCATGTTCGCCGCTTTCCAGCACGGGGTGGCGGCGCGCCTGGCCATCTCGAGCTCGATGATCGTAGCCCTCCAAGCCGTTGGGGCTGCGGCGGGCAACATGATCGCCATCCATAACGTGGTCGCTGCGTCGGCAACGGTGGGCTTGCTGGGACGGGAGGGAGCCACGCTGCGGAAGACCGTCTTGCCGATGATCTACTATCTGACCGTGATCGGCGTGTTGGGGCTCATCGCGGTATACGTACTACGGCTCTCTGGACCGCTCTGGGCAGGCTGAGAGGCCACTTCTTAGCCTTGGGGGGGGGCCCTCGCCTAACTCCCCCGGGCGGGTGCACGGGCGGTAGTGTCCTACTCCTGCCTTCCACTCCCGGCGTAAGGGAGCCCCGGCGCACCGATTCGCGAACGAATTTCCGTCTCCGCGGAAAACGGGTCTCCGCTCCACTCCTCGAATCGCCCCTGGAGGTCGAAGGCGACGCTCTCGATCGGAATCGCCATGTAGTTGAAGCGGTTCTGTATGAATGGCGTCACATACTGGAGGGCGAACTCGTGGATCCCAAGCACGTCGTACTGCACCACATGGACCATCTCGTGGAAGACCACCGAATGGGACGGCGGCCCCGGCACCTGCTCGCCGTTCACAAGGATGACGTCCCCGAAGGTGATGGCGGCCCAGACCTTGAAGTCCAGCGGAAACGACTCTCCGGCCTCTTCGACCTCCCTGTAGAAAGGAGGATTGTCGATACTGGCAACGTGCCTGATCCTCACCCGATCCAGCGTCTCCGGGGCGAAAAACCCGCTCAGGGCAGCCAGGGTCGTGTCGGGCAGGGGGTCCGCATGTACCCGATGCTGAGCACGTTGACTCTCGATCCAGTGTGCGGCGTTTTCCGCCAAGTACGAGACCAGCTGCTGGGTGTTGAGGCGCTTTGGGTCCGTCACCGAGATGTCCTTGGTTCCCCTTCTCCCCTAGACGTCAAGATTCTTGACGTACTTGGCGTTGTTCTCGATAAACCTCCGTCGTGGCTCTACGTCTTCTCCCATGAGCCGACTGAAGATCGAGTCGGCCTCAGCCGCGCTGTCTACCGTCACCTGGTAGATGGTCCTTGCCTCCGGGTCCATGGTAGTGCGCCAAAGTTGGTCCGGGTTCATCTCTCCGAGACCCTTGTACCGCTGAACTTGAATGCCCCGAGCCTCACCATCCGGCTTCCCGTTTGAGAAGCGGTTGATGAACTCCTCGCGTTCTCCCTCCGAGTATGCGTAGTGCTCCTTCTTCCCCTTAGCCACGCGGTACAGCGGTGGCTGAGCGATGTAGATGTAGCCTTCCTCGATCAGATCCCTCATCTGCCGGAAGAAGAACGTGAGAAGAAGCGTGCGGATGTGCGCACCGTCCACATCGGCATCGGTCATGATGATGATTTTGTGATAGCGGGCCTTTTCGAGTTCGAAGTCGTCGCGGATGCCGCACCCGATGGCGGTGATCATTGCACGGATCTCTTCGTTCGAGAGGATCTTGTCGATCCGGGCTCGCTCCACGTTGAGGATCTTCCCCTTCAGCGGCAGGATGGCCTGGAAGGAGCGATCTCGACCCTGCTTCGCACTTCCACCGGCGCTGTCTCCCTCGACCAGGTAGATCTCGCATAGGCTTGGATCCGAAATCGAGCAGTCTGCGAGCTTGCCCGGGAGCACCCCACTTTCGAGAGCGCTCTTCTTGCGTGCCAGGTCCCGTGCCTTACGGGCAGCCTCCCGTGCCCTCGCGGCCGAAAGCGACTTCTCGATGATGGATTTGGCGGCCTTGGGATTCTCCTCGAGGAATATCCCGAGGTGCTCATTGACCAAGGCTTCGACCGCGCCCCGTACCTCACTGTTCCCGAGCTTGGTTTTGGTCTGCCCCTCGAACTGGGGCTCCATGACCTTCACGCTGAGAATACACGTGAGGCCCTCACGCACGTCGTCACCCGACAAGCTTTCATCGTCCTTCTTGAAAATCTTGTTCCGCCGGGCATAGTCGTTGATCGTCCGCGTGAGCGCGGCCTTGAGCCCGGTCAGATGGGCTCCGCCCTCATGCGTGTTGATGTTGTTGACGAAGGTGTGTGTGTGCTCGCTGAAACCGTCATCGTACTGCATGGCCAGCTCGATGTCGGCCTCTTCGCGGCTGGCCTCGAAGTAGACGATCTTTTCGTGGAGCGGCTGCCGGGAACCCCGCACGTGTTCGACGAACGACGTGAGCCCGCCCGCGTACTGATGGGTCTCCTCGGTTCCGTCGCGCTCGTCGGTGAGCACGATCTTCAGTCCCTTGTTGAGGAACGCGAGCTCACGGAGCCGGTTGTTGAGGGTTTCGAAATTGTATGAGAGCCCCGGCTCCGTAAAGATCTCCGAGTCGGGCATGAAGGTCACGTGGGTTCCGCTGCCCTTCGCCTTCCCGATGGTCTCGAGATCCGTCTCCTTGATCCCCCTGGCGTAGCGCTGATGGTACCGATGGCCGTCTCTAGTGATCTCCACCTCCAACCACTCCGACAGCGCGTTCACGACGCTAACGCCCACACCGTGGAGCCCACCCGATACTTTGTAGGAGTCCTTGTCGAACTTCCCTCCCGCATGGAGCGTCGTCATCGCGAGCTCCACGCCGGGCACACCCTCTTCGGGGTGTATGTCGACGGGGATCCCTCGGCCATCGTCGTCGACCGAAACGGAGCCGTCCTCACGCAGCGCGACCCGTATTTCGGTGCAGAAGCCGGCCATCGCCTCGTCGATGGAGTTGTCGACGACTTCGTACACGAGGTGGTGCAATCCCCGGGCGGACGTCGATCCGATGTACATTCCGGGTCGCTTCCGAACGGCCTCTAACCCCTTGAGTACCGTGATCTGCCCGGCTGTGTAGTCGCCGTTCGTCGCCTTGTCGCCCTTCTTCGCCTTCTTGTCGTCTTTCTTCACCATCTACCGCTCACTCCGTTGTGGGTCTGGACCGCATCCAGCCCCTAGAACTGACGTTACGATCCATCGCCCTCCATCAGCGTCAGGACGATCCGGTCGATCGTCCCCTCCCCACCCAACCCCGCATTGACCTGTTCCAACAGGGCCTCTTTCATGAGGCTCAATTCCATGAGCCAGGCACTGCTCCGGACTTCAACGAACAGGGTCGACGCTACAACCATCTTCGCCCCCGTCACTTCGGAAATTTTTTTCCCGACCGCGTCCGACCAAACGTCGAGCGCACCAAGCCTCCGGATCTGTATACCGAGGCCGCGCTTCTCCAAAAGATTACCGAGGAGATCCCCCACCCGCGTCGGCCCAGCGTTTTTCACGCGCAGATCCGTCCATTGTTGATGCCCCATCGAGTAAGCACATCCCCCTGGAGAGGTAGGTCGCTTTCTTTGGGCGCGGTGATGATGACTTGACCGTAACGGTCTTGCCCCATCAGCCCGAGAACCCTCTCTCTGCGAGCGTCGTCCAACTCGGCAAACGCGTCGTCCAAAAGGAGAACCGGAGCACTATCCCTCGCCCTACGGATCGCATCCCCCTCTACCAACCGGAGCGCGAGCGCCACCGTCCGGCACTGCCCGCCGGAGCCGAACTCCCTCACCTCTACTTCACTCTCGCCGTTTACGAGCGCGAGCAGAAGTTCGTCCCGGTGGGGTCCGGCACTGGTATTCTTCCGCCGAAGATCGACAGCCCAACGGACGTCCAAAGCTTTTCGGCATGCACCGTAAATGCCATCGTCATGCAAGCCGTCAACGGGAACCTTGGGCACGTAGGTCATCGTCGCCGAGTCCCCGCCACTCACCTCCTCGTAATATCCGCGGAAGGCATCCCGCCACTCTGAAACCCATCGGCGCCGAGCCGCCATCACCGTCGCTGCGCTCCGAGCCAGGGGCTCGTCCCAGGCCCGCACCACCGCCTCGAGCTGGCCGGAGCGGAGTGCCGCGTTCCGCTGGGCCAGCGCATGCCGGAAGGCCTGGAGAGCCGCCAAGTATCCTTCTTCGTTAAGCGAAAGGGCTACGTCCATGAATCGGCGGCGGCGGACCGGCCCCCCGTTTACGATGCCAATGTCGGCCGGCGAGAAAATCACGGCGCCCAGCCTCCCGATCGCATCCCCGATGCGCTCCGGCTCTGCACCGTCGATCGTCACTTTACGCCGACGACTCGATCCTTCATACGCCGCCGCGACCTCGGTCGGGGAGCCCCCCACATCGTTCTCGGAAGCCACCTGGCCGGCCACCCAGAAGACATCCTCCCCAAACGCGATGAGGTGCTCCATACGGGCGCCCCGAAACGAGCGGAACGTCTCCAGATAGTAAATGGCCTCGAGTAGGTTCGACTTCCCTTGAGCGTTCGCGCCGATGATCGCCACGCCCTCTGTAGGGAAAGAAAGCTCCTGGTCCCCGAGGTTGCGAAAAAGCCGGAGTTTCAGCACGCTCAGATGCAAGGAACGGATGCCGAGGAGGGCCTTGATAACATCCTAAAATTTAACGGTTTACGGGCCCTACATCCACCCATCTCCGCCCCGTCTCATTCGCCCTTGAACGCAGCCTTTCGCTTCTCGAGAAAGGCCGTCAATCCCTCTTTCATGTCGGCCGTGGAAGCGAGTAATCCAAACAGTGCGGATTCGAAGCTCGCCGCGTCCGTCGGTGCCGAATTCTGGGCGAGGTAGATGGACTCCAAAGCCATACGAACCGCGATGGGGCCGTTCTTCGTGATCCCCCGAAGGAACACCTTGGCCTCGTCGAGGAGCGCCTCCTGGGGATAGACGGCACTCACGAGGCCAATCCGTTCAGCCCTCTCCGCGTCGACCATGGCACCGGTCAAAACCATCTCTACAGCAAGCCCGAGCCCCACGAGTCTGGCGAGCCTCACCGTTCCGCCGTAGCCGGGCATGATACCG
>Ga0114996_10004889_pt1 | contig 15911 bp, 14 predicted proteins | sample ArcticOcean_MG_C_4_FD_87039 | JGI IMG/M metagenome (GOLD analysis project Ga0114996, IMG submission 87039) | Marine microbial communities from western Arctic Ocean - ArcticOcean_MG_CB4_134 | ecosystem: Environmental > Aquatic > Marine > Oceanic | place: Arctic Ocean: Canada Basin | collected...
AAAGAAGAAGAAAAGTCAGGTGATCCGGACGAAGTACTAGTCATCATTTCACCACACCTGGGATCTATCCGATATGAGTTCACGCAAGGATTTAAGAAATGGTATAAAAAGACAACCGGCTTGAACGTGGAAATTGACTGGCGTACTCCGGGAGGGACGAGCGAAATAGTTCGTTTTATAAATTCTGAATACACGAATTCGTTTCGCAATTATTGGGAGAAAGAGCTGAATCAAAAGTGGAGTTTAGAAGTACAGGAGAATTTCACCAACTACCACTTGGATCTAGAAAAATCACCCGATGGAGATTCGCTTGCTGAATTCGCTCGCCGCTCTTTCCTTGAATCAAGCGTAAGTTGTGGGATTGATATATTATTTGGCGGGGGGAGTTATGATTTCATTCAGCAATCTCGCTCAGGGCGATTAATCGACTGTGGCTTATTGAAGCGATATCCTGAATGGTTTGGTGATGAGGGAATTCCGCAAACATTTGCCGGCGAACCGTTTTGGGATAGTGAAGGACGGTGGATAGGTGCAGTCCTCGCGACTTTCGGGATTATATACAACCGAGACTCACACCAGCGTCTCGGTATTGATGATCTACCAATGGACTGGAGCGATCTTACCGATCCTCGCTATGCTGGAGAAATTGCATCAGCTGACCCGACAAAAAGTGGTTCAGTGAATAAAGCGTTTGAAATGATTTTGCAGCAGCAAATGCAATTACTCCACAGCAGATATATAGAAGAAGAGCCTCGTCTATCGGCAGATATAGAGAACCAGGCAATACATGATGGTTGGCTTAAGGGAATGCAATTGATTCAGCAAATAGCGGCAAATGCACGATATTTTACAGATTCAGCGACTAAAATTTCTATCGATGTATCAAATGGTGATTGTGCTGCAGGGATGAGTATTGATTTTTATGGCCGTTATCAAGCGGAACTCATCAGGAATCGTGGTCAGAGTGATAGATTCGGTTATAGAATGCCCCAAAATGGGTCCGCTGTATCTGCAGATCCGATCGGTATTTTTCGCGGTGCTAAAAATGCTGAACTAGCACGTGAATTTATAACTTATGTTTTATCCATAGAGGGCCAAAAACTCTGGAATTTTAAAGTGAATACCCCCGGAGGTCCAGAACATTACGCGTTAAGGAGGACCCCTGTGCGAAAGGAGCTTTACGCTGATGATTTCAAAGCCTTTCGTTCGGACCCGGAAGTTAATCCCTATCTGGAAGCAGGAGATTTTGTTTACCAGGGGAAATGGACGGGGCCTTTATTTAATGAATTACGCTTTATCATAAAGGTGGCATTTATTGATGTCCATAAAGAGTTAAAAGAAGCCTGGGCAGCATTAATTGACAATAATTTCCCCGATGAAGCTTTTGCCTTGTTCAGCGATTTATCGGTTATTGATTACGAACAATCGAGAGGTTCAATTAAGAAAGCTGTCAGCTCTCGAAATCAAATTGAAGAAGTGGTTATGGCAAAAAAGCTTTCTAATCATTTCCGAAATAAATATAAAGAAACAGTAAGGCTTGCTTATGGTGATATTTGATTTCATCCCTATCCAAACTGCGATAGCTGATTTAAAATGGAGTATGATAATATGAAAAAGCAATTAATTTTAATATTCACATTGTATGTCGCCATTTTTTTGTTGGGAGATTGGAGGGTATTTATATTCTGGAGAATTTAGATAGTTCGAAACTTGCTCGAGATGAAGTGTATACATTTGCATTCTTCCTTGCCCCCTGAAACTGACAGGTGCTTCAGGATCTCCCGGTAATCCGATAGCTATAAATTGATGAACGATGAAAACAGTGATGTAATTGCGCCTCCACCGGCTTTAATCGCTAATAATCCACTTAAGTGGCTCAGGTACTTTGGACCGGGAGCGATAATAGCCTCCGCAACAATTGGGAGCGGAGAAACACTATTTGCCACCAGGGGAGGGAGTTTATTCGGATACAATATTTTGTGGATATTTGTCTATGTATCGCTTTTGAAATGGGTGCTTTGTTATTGCAGCATGAGGCACATGATTTTAAGTGGTGCTCATCCCTATCAACGTTGGAATTTTATTCCTGGGCCGAGGGGTTGGTTTCCCCTATTTATGTTTAGCATTCCACTCCTCTTATGGCCTGTTTGGTATGGTTTTCTTTCGGGAGTAATGGGGACCGCATTCATGTGGGTCTTCGGTGTTCAGGAAATATTTGCAGGAAATGATATTTATATTTGGGCCTCTCTATTCCTTGCCGTTGGAGTAATAATTTTATTTATCGGTAATTACACTTTCGTGGAAATAGGCCAGATTGTAATCATTGGTCTGATGACATTCTGTATGGTGATTGCAATAATCTACCTCGGTGCAGATTGGATGGCGGCGATCAAAGGGACAATAATACCGCACGCTGTTAGTTTTCCAGAATGGATTTATGAGGTGAAACCGGATATGATTAATCGTTCGGCGTGGTTAGAAGTCCTGGTATACACCGGCGTTATAGGCGGAGCTAGTTTCGACTATCTTGGTTATGTTTCTTTTTTGCGTGATAAAAAATGGGGTCGTAGCCATATGGATATAGCGACAAAAGAAGAGCTAAAGGTTATTGCCCAAGACAAGGATCATCCCGCACGCCGTTGGATAAGAGCAGCGTTGATCGATACAGTTTGTAGTTTTACGATGATCATTTTTCTTTCTGGCTGTTTTTCCATCCTTGGAACGATCGTTCTCAGCCCACAACATCAATTTCCGAGTGACGTAAATCTGTTAAACCTGCAGGGACAATTTTTTACCGCGCTCGCGCCCTGGTTACTACCTGTCTATAAAGTAGCAATTTTCTTTGCTTTTCTCTCCATCATATACGGCGGACCAGAATTAACAGCGAGGGTGTTTTTTGAGTATTTTAATTCATTGCCGCGATTCAGCGGTCGTGTGCCAAAGCGAAAAATTAGAATATTCATTATCTTTTGGTGTTTAATCGGAGGTATAATTCTCCTTTGGGTCAGTAAATTATTTCCGGATATAAGTCTCGTTGAATATATTTCACCCGCGAGTGTTATATCCGGCGTATTGTCCTGCGGATTGTATTGTTTTTTCAATCCATGGATGGATTGGAAATTTCTTCCGCCTGAGTTGAGAATGAATCGATTCCTTGTGGGATTAAATCTATTTGCGGGAGTAATTTTTTTAGCTACTGGAGTGAAAGCACTTTGGGATCATTGGGAATATAATATTTTGATCCTGGTAGGACATATTGTAATTTGCATGGTGCTAGCAAAAATACTTTTTTATAGATTTTTTTCTCGAAGAACAGACTGATAAATAAAGAGAAAAACTCGGGATAAAATATCTAAAATATAATACCAATTATAACTAATTGGACGCTCCAGCTCATTTGAAATCAAACAGAGCAATTTAGTTTACGCAGATTACATTTTTACACCTAATGCTGCTGAATAGCGCAAGAAATGATCGGTTAGCTCTTTGAGCCTTCTCTTTATTTCTGGATCTTGAATATTTTCGTCAATGAAAGCTTCAGGAGAGGCAAAGACAAAACGGGGTATAATAGTGCATCGAAAGTCAAGCATGAGAGAGTTGGCAAAAGGCATGACGGACATATAACTACCGTATCCTCCAGCCGCGCACATAAAACCTACGATCTTTTCACTCCAAGCATTTCCAGTTAACTCAAGAAGGTTTTTAGTAGCAGCACTGACATCATAGTTATAGATCGGGGTAGCTATGAGAATCCCTGAAGCTTTTTTAATCTTTTCACTTAAGACAATAACTTCCTCATTGTTGTAGTAGGAATTGCCATTGCAGAATGGAAGGTCCAAATCCAGAAGTACGACATGCTCTATATCATGTTTAGATTCTTTGAGTTGCTGATAGGCAAATTGCGCCATCGATGAACTGCGACTTTCGGAATTAAGGCTGCAACTTATTATAATCAGATTCATGAATGAGGTATTAATACTACTCAAAATATTCTAATTACAATCCTTTTGTACAACGAATGAGCATTAAAAAGGAATATTTGAATGCATCGTTCTAAGAAGCAATATATGCAGGTGGCGCTCTGTCTGAATGAAGGGTAGAAGCTCTTTCACAGGAAATCAGCTGGGAATTCCATGAGCAATAATTTCATCATAAATCCATTCATAAGTCTTTTTCATGCCTTCGCGGAGTGTGGTGCCAGGTTCCCAGTTTAAAACTTTACGGACAAGTGTATTATCACTGTTGCGGCCATTAACTGCCTTGGGTGCATCAAGATTGTAACGACGATTTAGCTTAGTCCCCGCATGTTCTTCAACAATGTTGGTTAACTCATTTATAGTTACCAACTCGTTGCTTCCAATATTTATGGGGTCATGAAAGTCGGATTCCATTAATAAATGTATACCCTCAAGACAGTCATCAATAAATGTAAAACTTCGGGTCTGTCTGCCATCACCCCAAATTTCAATTTCTTCTTTTCCACAAATCTTAGCCTCGGCAATTTTTCTAGCAATAGCTGCGGGCGCTTTTTCTCGACCGCCAAAATACGTTCCCAAAGGTCCATAAATGTTATGAAATCTCGCGATACGGACACCAAGACCGAAATCTTCATAAAAATGCCTGCACATCCTTTCGCTGAACAGTTTTTCCCAGCCGTACCCATCTTCGGGCATTGCGGGATAAGCATCTATTTCTTTTAAAGGGGCAACATCTGCCGTGCGTTGTTTTTCTTCAGCATAGACACAGGCTGAAGAAGCAAAAAAGAATTCTTTAATCTGATATTTTCGAGCGGCACAGAGTAGGTGGGTATTAATTAGTACATTTAACATGCATAAGGCTTTGTTTTTCTCAATGAAACCCATTCCCCCCATATCAGCTGCCAAATTAAAGATACAATTCATATCTTTTACAACTGCGTTGCACGCTTCCTCGGTTTTTAAATCAGTGACTAGAACATCAACATCGGGATCTATTTGGCACCATGTCTCTAATGGTTTAGAATCAACCCCTTTAATATATTTGAAGCCCTGTCTTTTTAAATAGGTAATGAGGTGACCGCCAATGAATCCACCCGCACCGCACACTAAAATCTTATCATTCTTTTCCATCTAATATAATCCCCGTATGCTTGTATTATGTTTCTAGGTATATTTTTTCAAGCCCGTTATTTGTGCGAGAAAACGCAAGATGAATAGGGGATTGTTTTTAAGATAACGTTTCCATAGATGAGCTGGATTATGGATGAGACGATACAACCACTCAAAACCAGATCTTTGAATCCAGTAGGGAGCTTGACGCTTGCTCCCTGAATGAAAATCAAATGCAGCGGCTACACCGATCATGAGTGTGGTGTTTAACTTTGAAAGATACTCTGCCATAAAATATTCTTGCTTAGGGTTACTTAATCCAACCCATATGATAGTCGGTGCTACTTTATCAATAGTTTGAATGAATGCAGTCTCTTCTTTTTTGTTCAATCTCCTGAAGGGCGGTGTATACATTCCGACTATGTTTAAATTTTGGAATTTTTCTCTTAAGCGAGAGCAAAGACGCTCCGCTACTCCAGGTGCTCCGCCATAGATAAAGTGTTTATAGGATGAATTCTCTGTTGCTTCACAAACTGACATCATAAGATCCGGACCATATACGCGATCGACGCACTTCCCCGCCATCCATTTCCCAATCCAAACAAGCGACATACCGTCAGGGGTAACGAGAAAGGCTTCATTATGTATTTTACGCAACTGAGGTTCATTTTGTGACTCACTTATTCCATGGACACCGGTGACACAAATATAACCTTTCTCATGATTGCTCAATGCGGTTAATATAGCCTCATTGGCTGATTTCATGTTTATCGCACTTACAGCAATGCCTTGTACATTAAATGTTCGAATAGCTGATAGTGGCGAGTTCACGAGTTCCAATCATGGATGTTACAATGGGCTAATTTCTTAACCAGATAAAATTTAAATTGCGATATTACAAGAATTACACATTCTTGCCACGAAATTATGCACATGCGCATTGCAGTTATTATCTTAGTAGGGGTCCTTTTAATTAGCTGCTCTTCTACAAGAGAAGATGATGATACTTATCGTATCGCAGTTATACCCAAAGGAACGACGCATGTCTTCTGGAAATCTATCCATGCCGGAGCAATTAAGGCGCAACGTGAATTAAATGCCTCAGGAATCCCGGTAGAAGTAATTTGGAAAGGACCGCTAAAAGAAGATGATCGATCAGCGCAGATCAATGTAGTTGAAAATTTTATCGGTCAAAAAGTTGACGGCATTGTGCTTGCGCCGTTAGACAGCAAAGCACTGGTGGCACCGGTAAAAAAGGCAGAACGGGCAGGTATTCCAACTGTGATTTTTGATTCTGGACTCGAATATGACGGCATCGTCAGCTTTGCAGCCACGGATAATTATAAGGGCGGACTCATGGCGGGTGAGCGCCTGGTTAAACTTCTCGGCGGAAAAGGTAAGGTAATCATGCTTCGATACATGGTTGGATCAGCAAGTTCAACCGCGCGCGAACAAGGTTTTCTCGATGTAATTTCTCGATTTTCTGAGATTCATCTTCTATCTGAAAACAAATATACGGGTGCTACTCGTGATACCGCGTATTCTGCTTCGCAAAATGTCCTTAATCGTTATGGGGATGAGGTGGATGGCATATTTATGCCAAATGAATCTTCAACTAATGGAATGTTATTAGCTTTACGCGCTCTCGGCCGAGCGGGGGGTGATGTCAAGTTTGTTGGTTTTGATGGAGGTGATCAAAATGTACAGGGAGTAGAATCTGGCGACCTTCAGGGAATCATAATTCAAGATCCGTTCAAAATGGGGTACACCGCGGTGAAATTAATGGTCCAGCATCTGCAAGGTCAATCGGTGGAGAAACGCGTCGATACGGGTGCCACATTGGTAACACCAGATAATTTAAATGATGAGCAGATACAAAAGCTTCTCTTCCCGCCGCTCGATGAATATCTGTAAATGTCATATTCGAGATGATTGATTCTCGATTACTTAAAGTATTCATAAGCTTGAACCTGAGTTGTTATAGAGAGGACTGAGGTAATGGAGAATTCAGTGCGGTTACAAATGCGTGGTGTCTGTAAGCGTTTTGGTGCAACGCGTGCATTAAACAACGTGAATTTTGAAATTAAACCGGGTGAAGTCCATGCATTGATTGGGGAAAATGGCGCGGGAAAAAGCACCCTCATGAAAATACTCAGTGGTGCATATTCACCGGATGAGGGTGAAATTATGCTTGAGGGGAAACCCTTTGCTCCCGGCAATCCTTTACACTCGCGGAAATCTGGTATTGCAATGATTTACCAGGAATTAAACCTGACACCTCATCTAACTGCGGAGGAAAATATTTTGCTTGGTGAAGAACCTAGTAAGTTTGGATGGATAAATTCTTCGAAGCGACGAGAACTAGCACAGGAAGCGATTGATAAACTCAACCACTCTCATCTCCCACTTGACAAACCTGTCCATCTTCTATCCCTCGCTGAACAGCAGGTGATAGAAATTGCACGCGCTAGTATTGGGTCGGTAGAACTGCTGATTATGGATGAACCCACAAGTAGTCTGACTAAAATCGACGTTTCCAATCTCTTTTCCATAATAAAAAAGCTGCGTGATGAAGGCACCAGCATCATCTACATCAGTCATTTTTTAGAGGAATGCCAGGAAATCGCTGATCGGTATACTGTGTTACGTGACGGTGTCACGGTGGGAAGCGGGGCGATGGATGAAGTTACATTCAGCGATTTAATTCATCTCATGGTGGGAAGAGAGATCAATGAAATATATCCTGAAACGCCTCATGCTATAGGTGAGACAGTAATGGAAATCAGGAATCTTGCCGGTTCAAGAAAACCGCGCAGCGTAAATTTGAAATTACACAGTGGTGAAATCTTTGGGATTGCTGGACTCGTTGGGGCGGGTAGAACGGAAACCGTGCGTGCGTGCTTTGGTCTCGATGATGTTAAAAAGGGAAGTGTTTTTATTCACGGTAGTGACAAGACTCATTCATATCCTCAAAAGCGTTTGAATGAAGGGATGGGCTTATTAAGTGAGAACCGCAAAGAGGAAGGCCTCATGCTTAATCGAGATGCTGCTGAGAATTTGACTACAACTGACTATGGTAGATTTACACGCTGGGGGTTTATTGACAAAATCAAACAACATGCGTCTGCTAAACAGATGATAGATCGCCTGGATATTAAAATACGCGAACTGTCACAGTCAGTTAATGAGCTTTCCGGTGGCAATCAACAGAAGATATCATTGGGGCGCCTCTTGCACCACAACGCTGATATTTACTTACTCGATGAACCTACCAGAGGCATTGATATAGCAAGTAAAACCCAGATTTACACAATCATGGGTGAACTGGCAGTTGAAGGGAAAGGGGTAATTTTTATAAGTTCTTATCTTCCAGAGCTACTGGGAGTATGCGATACAATAGGTGTAATGTGTCGCGGTGTAATGCAGGAATCGAGGCCGACAACAGAATGGACTGAAAATGAAATTTTAAGTGTCGCTATCGGTCAGCAAGCTGATGATTAAAAGCTCTTCCAAATGAACGACAGGAAAGAGAATAAGTTGAGCAGGTTTTCAGCCCAATTCCCGATTTTGGGTCCTGTCTTGGGGCTCGTTCTCGTGATATTGTTATTTTCACAGACACGAGGGTTTTTAACCCCCAATAATGTATCTATCATTTTAACTCAAACGGTGATCGTTACCATTGCCGCGCTTGGAATGACAAAAATTATCGTCAGTGGCGGTATCGATTTGAGTGTAGGAGCAGTTGTCGCATTTACCAGTGTTCTAGGTGCGCATGCGGTTTCTGAAGGACTGCCGATGATCTTAGTCATTTTAATTGCCCTCATCGGTGGGGGCCTGTTTGGGCTTATTAATGGGAGCATTATCGCGGGTTTTAAAATGAATCCATTCATTGTCACATTAGGCATGATGGGGGTAGCGCGAGGTGCCTCTAAGTGGCTGGGGCAGAACCAGACTGTTAATTATGATCCCGAATCATCAATTAATTTTCTCATGAATAACCCGTCACAAATTGGCAGTAATGAAATTCCCTTGTGGCTTCCGCCTATTGGTGTAGTGGTGGCATTATTTATGGCGGCCGTCATCAGTATGGTGATGAATAAAACTGTTTTCGGTCGGCATATTTATGCGATCGGTTCGAATGAGGCAACCGCGCGTCTCTGTGGGATACGCACGGAATTGACAAAACTTAAAGTCTATATTTTCGCTGGAGTGCTTTACGGTCTTGCGGGCGTTATGCAACTGTCCCGCTTGCAACAAGGGGATCCGACTGTTGCTATTGGCCTTGAGCTTGATGTGATTGCGGCCGTTGTAATTGGAGGGGCCAGTTTAAGTGGAGGCACCGGGAGTATATTTGGCGCGGTTATCGGCGCTTTAATAATGGCGACCTTGCGGAACGGCTCCGATCAGGTAGGTTGGCCTAACTATGCCCAGGAGATTATTATTGGCTTAGTAATTGTCTTCGCGGTAGGAATTGATCGTTTGCGTCAAAGGAGAATTAATTAGGGAGCGTTATTAATATAGATAAATTCAGCGTTAAGCCTTTTAAATTGACAGGCTTAATATTTTAAAAAATTTTAAATAAAAACAGGAATCATAAATACGCTATGGGTAAATTTAAATTAACAGATAAAAAAATTGGTCGTACCGAAATAATGATGAGTTCAGTTAGCCTGGGCTGCGTAACCTTCGGAAGAGAAATAGACGAAGAGACTTCCTGGAAGATACTCGATTACTCGATGGAGGCAGGTATAAAATTGTACGACACCGCTGAAATGTATGGGGGCGGAAACGCTAAGGAAAATCGCAAAAAATGGATGGGTATTGATGATACGAGAGAAGCAACGACCGAAATGTATTCTTCAGAGAAAATACTCTCTCGATGGATGAAAGATCGTGGCTGCCGGGATGAGATGATTATTTGCACTAAAGTTAGCGCGGGAAACAATGATCCTGATAACATTCGGCGTAAAGTAGCGGACAGCCTTGAGCGGCTTGGCGTAGATAGCGTCGAGGTATACATGCTTCATGAACCGGATGAAAATGTCCCGATAGCGGAATCACTTGAAGCTCTCAACGAGCAGGTAGAAGCGGGAAGAGTAAAAGCGATTGGGTGCAGTAATTTTACCGCTGAAATGCTGAAGGAATCACTGGAAGTCAGTGAAAAAAATGGGTGGGCACGTTTTGAAATTACAGAACCACCTTATAGTTTAGCGGACCGAAGGTATGAGCCCGATTTTTTACCCTTATGTTTAAAAGAAGAAATATCGACGATACCCTATAGCCCGCTCGCGGCAGGATTTCTTGCAGGTAAGTATTCACCTGACAAAGAAAAATTACCGAAGGGCACACGGTTCGATATTTCTCCCGGACATGCAGATATATATTTTAATGATCACAATTTTAGGGTAGTGGATCAATTGCGTGAAAAAGCTAAGGAAATGGACATTCCGATGGTTCAACTAGCGATGGCGTGGGTGATGGCGAATCCTTGTGTTACGAGTACGCTTATCGGCGCACGTAAAACAGAGCATATTGACAATGCTATTAGTGCCTTGGAATTGGACCTTGATTCTGCATTAAGAGAAGAAATATCAAATTGGGATTAGGACGAAATCTAAGTAATTAGATTTCGGTGGCTTGCTTAACTTTTTAGTTTTGCATGGTCTGGTTTGTCACATATTCGAAGAGCTTCAATATTCGCGGGAAGATAATTTCATGCTTTATCTAAGCGCTCTTTGCGATTTAGCTCTTTAATGATTCGATTGCTAACAGCTTTTGAATTCATTATATAAGAATTTATTCTCGCTTTAATTTAATCTGCCTTCACTAAAAGAATATAATATATTTAAACTTCATGCCCCGCTATCTCATAAAAATATTTATAATACTTCTACTGATAATCTTCAATGGTTGTGCTGATCACCAGATTGAGGTCATATCAGAAGTTCAGGAAAAGCATTACCTCAGAGGTAAAAGCCTGCTCCGGGAAGGTCGAAAGCAAGAAGCGCTTGAAGCATTTCTGAAAGTTGTGAATAAACGGGATGATGCAGCGGAGGCACATCTGGAAACGGGACGACTTAGTCTTACCCATATTAAGGATCCCATTGCAGCTATTTATCATTTTCGTAAATACCTAGAACTCAAACCTGATGCTACGCAATCGAAGCTGGTACGTCAGCTTATTGAAACAGCTCAAAAGGACTTTGCGAGGAGCTTGCCAGGGCAACCTTTTGAAGGCGAATTTGAGCGGCTTGATTTAATGAATTTGATCGAACAGTTAAAAAATGAAAATCTTGGGCTAAAAAAGAATCTCGCTGACTCTATTCACCGATTGGAAAAGTCACAAAAGGAATTGAATTTATTGCAGGATCAAATTATCGCTCATGCGCAATCACAAGCAGAAGTAATAGAGAGCAACCCTACTCAGGATATTCAACCGGTTACACCACCTCCAGTTATTAATAATGTGATACGACCTGAAGTTTATATAGTCCAACCTGGAGACACACTTAGCCGAATTAGCAGTAAGCTCTATAATACACCTGGTCGCTGGAGGGATCTTTTTAATGCGAACCGGGATGTGCTCCCCAGTCCACATGCGCTCAGAGTGGGGCAAGAGTTAAGAGTCCCATGATTTGAAATAACAGAAAAACACTGTTAGGTTTATACACGCTATTATTTGATTTATTTCGATAGGTTTATCCGTCTTATTTTGAACCCATTATGTTTATTTAATGAGATATTTTGACTTCAATGCAACGACTCCGCTGTCTTCGGTTGCAGAAGAAGCATGGATAGATACTAGTCGAGAATACTGGCATAATCCGTCCAGTCCTTACGCACGATCTGCGCGTGCAAAAAATCATCTTGAATCGCTACGCGAGCGCCTGGCATCAAGTCTCGGATCTAAGGCGAATAACATTGTTTTTAACTCTGGTGCAACAGAAGGGAATAATGCAGTCATTAATTATTTCGCTAAGAATAGTTTGCCCCATGCGCGAATTTTAATTTCTACAATCGAACACCCCAGTGTGGTGAAAGCGGCGGAAAACACATTTATAGGGAATGTTGATTTTATCCCCGTCTCAACATCCGGTGTTATCGAGATTGCTGAATTACGCTCATTGATTAAGAATGAAAAGTATCCCTTAGTTTCCGTAATGGCCGCAAACAACGAAACGGGTGTTATTCAGCCTTGGAATGAAATATTGGAAATATGTGATGAGAATCATATTTCCTATCATTGTGATGCATCACAATGGGTGGGAAAACTGCGATCAGAGGAACTTGGAAAATGCGATTTTGTAACCGCTTGTGCGCACAAATTTGGTGGACCGAAGGGAGTCGGATTTCTTAAAATATCTGATCATTACGCTGATTTTAGCTCCCTGCAAGGAGGTGAACAAGAATCTGGACATCGCGGGGGGACGGAAAATTTGCCTGCGATTGCTGCGATGGTTGCCGCATTGGAAGAAAAATTATTAAATATCGAAGATACAGCAGGGGACCAAGAATCCTGGAAAAATGAATTTTTGAATATTCTAATGAATAGTGTCCCGGGTGTAAAAATTGTCGGGAATGATACGGACCGATTATGGAACACAGTTTCATTGATATTGCCACAGCATGATAACACACGGTGGGTAATACGACTGGATAAACTCGGATTTGCTGTTTCCACGGGTTCGGCTTGTGCGAGTGGCAAAGAAGGTCCATCACATGTGTTGGCGGCAATGAAATACTCTCCTGACGAAATGCAGCGTGTAGTAAGAATAAGTGGGGGTAGTGATACCTCACGGAAAACGTGGCACGAACTAGGTGAAGCCTTCAGTCAGGTTTGGAAGGATCTCAATACTTCATCATCCGGATCGAACAAGACACGAATTGTTTCTATTTGATATTACCTAACCTATTAATATAGAATATTCTTATGGCACGTAAGTCAGCGAGAAGACTGTGGACGGAAAAAATAGATGGGGAAAAACAAAACAATTTCGTTTGGGGTAAAGGCGATTTTAAGCTGGGTGAGGAATTCTATGGCAGGATACTGGGTATCGATCCTAGTCTTCGTTCAACGGGGTTAGCGGTTTTGGATTTTAATCGTAATAAACGGGCGGAGCTTTTATTTAGACAGACGATCAAGCTGAAGCCGAAACTGACAATGCCAGATTGCCTCGCGGCTATATCACGAACAATTGACGAAGTGATAAGCAAATACCCGTTAGACTGTGTTGCCGTGGAACAGACAATTTATGTACAAAATTTTCAAACCGCGCAGATTCTCGGAGCAGCTCGCGGCGCCGCAATTGCCGCAGCCGCACTGCGAGATCTTCCGATCACCGAATATCCCCCGTTGAGGATAAAACAAGCGGTAGTCGGATATGGTCGAGCGAGTAAAGAACAGGTAGCGCGAACTGTAGGACAGCTTTTAGGAATAAAAGCTGAATTAACATTTGACGAGGCTGATGCTGCAAGTGTGGCCCTCTGTCATGCGTTGACATACAGGGCTTAGCCCTAAGCAATAGATTTCTTCTGTTCCTCAATACAGAGGCGCAGAGGATTTTCGCGATGCGTAATAGCAGATACTATCATCTCAAATTCATTTTGTCTCGAGAGATATCTGGCGATATAGATGCGATTCCCATTATCACTTGTTATACGGTAATAGCCCAGACCTAAGTAGCTAAGCGTGTGAGCTTCAGCAATTTCATTCCACGGGATGAAAGACGTATTCCCCCAACACGTGTAACTACAAACTCCTTCAGAGCTTATCTCGCTTTTTAAAAACCACACTAAAATCAATGAAGTTATTATTGAAATTATCGTGGTTAGTTCAAGGCTACCCGCATAGTTGATGTTTTCCATCGGGATGCCAACAAGGAAAAATATTCGAAGGATATCGAAAAGCCATAATACCGCTATTGTCCAGAGAACGAGGGTGGAGTAGCAGCACCGGTATATTTGTTTAAGCGGGCTAGACATGATTCTACTGCTTATATTATATAAAACCTGGAACTGAATTATCGATCAAGAAAATTAAATGAAGAGATTTTCAGGAAGTTAGAAATATATATTAGTATATGAGTATAAGAAAACAGGAGAATTTTAAATTATACCTTCCTCGATATCATATACATCAAACCAAGTGTATACGCGACGATTTTTGGGAATCGATTCTCTTATGTAACCTTCAAGAAATAACTGTAATTGAACAGGGAGATCGGTGATACGGGTTTGGCGCATTTTAAGATTCCAGAGTTTAATGGTATCTTCAGAGTGTTGGGATTGTTCCGTGATCCAAGCAGCCACTTCTTCGTCATTAGCACCACTTTCAATGAATTGCTTAAATGGGAGACTACCAATACCTGCAAAATTTAAAAAAAAGCCATCTAAAGGGCAGTCAAAATGATACTCTCCATTGGTGTCATTTACCAGTGCCCTGCATTTATCCAGCATGCGTGCCGCAATGACATAACCGCCCAATATTTCATGGGGACTGCGTGGACATTCTTTTGTTAAATCTTTTGCTAAAGAGTTTAATATTTTATTCATAATTTATGTACCTTATTGAGGGAGTTAAAAAAGCGACTTAAAAATACTGTAATGGTAATTTTCTCCAAGGCTACTCTGGTCATTCAAACCCCAATGATAATCTCTGAAATTTATTTTATAATTATCTTTTACTAAGAATACTTGATATTCTTTGGGACTATATTTTACGAGAATTTTTTTTACACCACCTAATAACTTAAAGTCGTCTTCAAACCATTTAAAAATAAGTGATAACTCGACCTCATTTTTTTCAGGATAATAGGTATTTAACGCAGGATTGCTCAACCATTGACTGTAAACTGCATCAATCATCATATCTAAGTTTTCTATCGTATAGGCAGTAGGCTGCAAGGGTGGGCAACTACGCGCAGCACAGACGATAGCTGAATGCACGCGCCAACCAATTAACGGGCGTAAATTATCATGTTCTATTTCATCGAGGGAAACTTTCTTTCCGCCGATGATGTGGCGTTTTTCAGTGCATGAATTTGGAAGTGCACGAATGCTTTCAGTGGGATAATTTTCCAATATCCATTGAAGTGTAAAAGCATTATAAGCATTAATTAAAGAGGCTACTTTTTCTCTCCCCTCTGCCCGTTTCTCAGTGACATCGGCATATTGTAAAAGATAATTGTTTAGGGCTATTTGATCACGTTCATCTTTTTTCCAAGATTGATAATTTACAAGACCCTGTGTATTCACGTATTTATTGAGGATACGACTAAACTCAGTATGATCAATTCCACTGGGAAGATCAATGGTAGTAGATGCATCAGCGCTATAAGCGAAGAATAATAAAAATATGAAGCCTGATATAATAAAATGAAACTTTATTAAGATGGGCATATTCTTAGTATCGCTAATACCGTTAGATTGATTCTTCCGCAATATCCTGAAGCGCTGTATTAGAAAGTGCTTTGCGTGCGATGGAAGTAACATAGATTGTTACGATTATTGTAATCAGTAATCCCACCCCTATAAACACATATTCTAATGTATTTTTTCCGCTAACTCCAGAAGTGGCCTCAATACCAGCTTTGCTGATATAGCCTAAATATACGTATAAGATAGTCCCAGGTATCATTCCCAACCAACTAGCAATCAGATAATGCCAAAATTTTACTGCTGTTAAACCTAGAAGGTAGTTAAGCCAGACATAAGGAAATACAGGACTCAACCGTAGGAGGAGAACAAGCTTACCTCCTTTTTTACCAATAGCAGAATCAATTGATTTAAATTTTGCATTCGCGATCAGTTTAGCTTGGATTTTAT
>Ga0114996_10004897_pt1 | contig 15902 bp, 11 predicted proteins | sample ArcticOcean_MG_C_4_FD_87039 | JGI IMG/M metagenome (GOLD analysis project Ga0114996, IMG submission 87039) | Marine microbial communities from western Arctic Ocean - ArcticOcean_MG_CB4_134 | ecosystem: Environmental > Aquatic > Marine > Oceanic | place: Arctic Ocean: Canada Basin | collected...
CACCGGAGCCAGCCGCTCCCACCGTGGGGTTTGGGCTGCCGCCTGTGTAAAAGCGCCCGCAGCGACGACGAGGGAGACCGCGAGCGTAACCTTGGCTAAAGAGAAAAAGCGAAGCACAATACCTCCTTTAGAGCGACAAACAGCCTTTAGAGAGACAAACACCATGAGCGGCAACACGATGGCTGTGCCGGGCGCGGGGAGCATACCGGGCTTTAAGCGTTTTAACCAGACCAGATAGTTTTCGGTGCACAGGCGGAGCTCGACCGCCAACCACGCTGCTAGCTGCTGGGGAGCTCAAACACCCAAAGGCTAGAGCTACGATTCACCGGAACCTTGATCTCCGGTGTGAGCTGCATGAACAACCTTGTATGATTTCCGCCACTCCCCACGACAACAGCCACGTATTGCTTGCCATTCACGGCATAGGCGATAGGCGCGGAATTAGGGACCTCGTTGAGACGGATGCTCCACAGCCTCTCACCGGTGGCATCATCGTAGGCAGCGAACACGCGGTCCAAGTAGCCAGCGAATACCAAACCGCCCGCTGTGGCGAGCACCCCGCTCGTAGTGGGAGCGCGTTGACGATCGATCCATACGGTCGTCCTAGTTTCAAGATTTATAGCTTGAATCCGCCCGTATAATCCATCGCTACCATCGCGAGCACGTAAGCTGATCCGCACACCCGTGAGCAAGCCGCGTTCGCCTTCCGCCACGGGGGTCATGTACATGCACGATTCCACGATGGGTACATAGAGGATCTTGGTATTTGGGTTGACGGCCGATGGAATCCAGTTTTTTCCGCCTTCCACGTGCGGACAAACGAATTTTACCTGTCCATCCCCCGGTATTTTGTCTGCGTCGACGGTCTTCGCGCCCGTGTTCGGATCGATATTGGTGACGATATTCTGTAAACCCAGGTCCATGGAAAACAGGTACCTGCCTGTTTCTGCCTCGACCACGTCGTGGATCGACAGTTTGCCCGCGGTGACAACTACCCTTGTCATTACACCATCGACGGGCAACATCATGATTTGCCGTTCGAATGCCCAATCGTGGTCCCACTGATCATTCGGCAGGTGCTGGAAATACCAAACCAGCTCGCCGGTATCAGCATTCAAGGCGACGGTCGTATTGGTGTAGAGGGCGTCGTTGTTTAGCTCACTATCCTGCACCCGTGTACGCAACCCACCTGTATCATAGGTGGGCGCTGGACCGAAGAAGACGAGATTGAGTTCGGGATCGTAACTGCCGGGAGCCCATATTGCACCGCCGGACCGGCTCTCCAATGGCAACCCATTCCACGTATGGCCTCCCGGCTCGTTGGGTCCGGGAAGTGTCCTGAAACGCCAGGCCTCGCTTCCCGTAGCCGCGTCAAACGCCATGATCCGACCGCCTCCGTAGAAATCGAAGCCAGCGCCTCCAGCATTCCTCCCCGCCCTGGCTGTGCCGACGATGATCTTGCCGTTCGCGACGAGCGGGCCGCCGTTCGTCCTTGTACCCTCAGGCCCGATCGGAACATCCCACATCACTTCACCGGTCTTTGCGTCCAGCGCGATCATATGCCCGTCGGCAGTCGCGGTGAAGACGTGGCTCCCATAGAGCGCAATGGACTTCTTGAATCCAGGCGCGCCGGCCCTCGACAAATGCCGTGAATATTCCCAAAGGAGGTCGCCGGTGGTGGCGTCGAGCGCTTGAACCACATCTCCGTAACCGTAGACGAACAGCACGCCGTCATGGACGAGAGGCGTCGATTCATTCGCGCCATTGGGCAGCGACCAGGACCACGCCACCCTCATCCCGCTCACGTTTTCCTTGTTGATCTGCTCAAGCGGACTATAACCTTCAGCCGTTTGTGTGCGCCTCCACGTCAGCCAGTCGTGGTCAGCCGGGCGATTGAGCATCACATCCGTCACCGGCGTGTATTGATCCAGTGGATTGGGTGTGGGGTTGGGCGGTGGCGGCAGGACAATCCCTGGCTCAAGCTGGCCATACCTGCCCGTAGGGGCAGGCATCAACATCGCTTCCAGCACCTCGCGCGTGGCGGACAAGGGCTCCGTGCCGACAAGGAGGGTGTTCTGGCGAAACATGAAAGCCAGGACGTGGACGTACTGCTCATCGCTGAGCGAGCCGGGCGCCGGCGCCGGCATGGTGCTCCTCACTTCGGCGAACAGGGAGAAAACGGTCCTGCCGTTCCACTTGGACTGGAACCGGGAACCGGAAAGCGGCGGAGCCTCGCCATCATTTAGGCTTTCGCCATGGCATGAGGCGCAGTGTTCCGTATATACCGCTTGACCGGCGACAGCTTGCTCAGGCGTGTATACCGGGGTTGAAGCGATCTCCTGAGCAGCGCAAAAAATCGGAGCGGCAAACGACGCCATTCCAAGCGTCAGCAGGACACTGAGTAATTCTCTGCCTTTACCGCTACGCATGTTGACCCTCCCTCCCAATTGTCACGGTCGATGGCGCACACTAATCACATTGCCATCATAGACCGCACCGCGCCGGTCGACTACCCCACAGGTCACCCGCCCGCACTCTCCACGCGTACCCATGTACGACATCCTGAGTAGGATTCAACGGTGGAGCCTCAACCGTTGCCGGAATGCTGTTGGGGCGGAATATTGTTTAAGCGGTCGGAGCGCAGTATGATTTATGCCCCCCTGTGGAGGCAGAAACGATGTCGTTGTTCAAGAAAACGGTGGTACGGCGCCAGCAACGACAATCTGGTTTCGCACTCAGCTACGCCATCGTTCTGGGTGGGGGGATCGCGGGGGTCGCCCTTGTTGTAGGGCTGGGTTCAACTACGTCGTTCGAGCTAGAGGAGCCTTCGCAACATGGGTCCTTTGTTTCCCCCGGAGTGTCGCCGACTGCAGACCCGGACATCGTACAGCTAATTAACACCTACTGCGCCGGTTGCCACAATGAGCAACGACGCACTGCGGACCTCGTATTGGATACAGTGGAGGCATTGGATCCGGGCGCGGATCCAGACAAGTGGGAGAAAATGGTCGTCAAGCTCCGGACCGGGACGATGCCGCCTAATGGCATGCCGCGGCCCGAGCGGGAGACCTATGTAGATGTCGCCGAGTGGTTGGAAATGAAGCTGGACTCCGCATACTTCGCGCATCCTAGTCCAGATCCGGGCGTGCTAGCTGCGGTGCATCGGCTGAACCGCACGGAGTACAACAACGCGATTAACGACCTGCTCGCTCTCGATGTTGACGTGCGGGACCAATTACCGGGGGATGAGACCTCCGACGGGTCTTTCGACAACTTTGCGGCCGACCTCACAATCTCGCCTGCACATGTGGAGAGATATCTGACCATCGCCCGTAACGTGAGCCGTCTCGCGGTAGGTCTCGTTCCCGCCACCGCTAGCAGTGACCGTTATGTCGTCAGCGATGCCAAGCCTCAACGCGTTCGGATGGGTGACAATCTCCCGATCGGATCTCGGGGAGGTCTGGCAGTTGAGCATCATTTTCCCGTGGAGGCGGACTACCTTTTGACAATTCGTCTCCAGAAGAACTTCGCGGATTACATCAGAGGGATGGGGTGGGAGCAGGACCTCGACGTGCGCCTCGACGGAGAGTTGCTGCAACGCTTCACCGTCGGGGGGGGCGTCTGGAATTACCGGCCCAGCCCGCACGGGCATGAAGGTGCCGGCGATGGTCCCGGGTCGTGGGGTGCGTCAGAATGGGAAGAGTACATGCAAGTTGGGGCGGAGCAGCACCTGCAGGTTCGTATGCACGTCGCTGCAGGTCCGCATTTTGTCACCGTTTCGTTCCCCAGAGATCTGTGGGAGGACGAAAGTGTGGTTCTGCAGCCGCCGGTCCAGGCTCGCAGCATGGCCGATGCGGTTAATGCTAAGCGGATGGGTTTTGCAGGGGTTCGTGAGGTTTATATCGAAGGACCCTACGACGCTGTGGGTAGGGCGAGGGACACGCCGAGCCGGCGAGCGATCTTCACCTGTGAGCCGGTGAATCAGGCCTCCGAAGAGGAGTCCTGCGCTACCGAAATCCTTTCCCGCTTGGCGCGTCGGGCGTACCGCCAGACCGCGGTGGCCGAGCAGGTTCAGACGCTACTGGAGTTCTTCCATCAAGGCAGGGAAGTGGGCGGGAGCTTCGATCACGGGATTCAGTTGGCTATAGAGAGACTTCTTGTGGACCCGAGCTTCCTCCTGCGGGTGTACAAAGCCCCATTATTGGAGGAGCAGCGAGCCCAGGACCTCGTGCAAAGGGCACCGCAGGAGATCCCTGAGACTCCGCAGGAGCCGTATGTCCTGAGCGGGTTCGAGGTGGCTACTCGCCTGGCCTTCTTCCTGTGGAGCAGTCTTCCCGACGACACATTGCTCGATCTGGCCGAAGCAGGTCGACTCGTCGAGCCGGAAATTCTAAGGCAGCAGGTGGAACGGCTGCTGCAGGATCCACGCGCACACGACAATTTTGGGCGCGACTTTGCCGGTCAATGGTTCAGTTTGGGCCTCCTGGAGAATCAGGATGCCGCTGATGGGATCTACATCGAATACGACGATAACCTGCGGGCCGCAATGCGGCAGGAGACGGAACTTTTTGTTTCTAGCACGGTTCGCGAGGACCGAAGCGTGCTGGATCTCGTGAGGGCGGATTACACGTACGCCAATGAGCGGTTGGCACGTCACTACGGCATCCCGAACGTGGCTGGTAGCCATTTCCGTCGCGTCACGCTTCCGAATCTGGAGGAGCGGGGCGGGGTGCTTGGGCACGCCAGCATACTTTCCGTAACGTCCTACCCGGATCGAACAACCCCTGTCTTACGAGGCAAATGGCTTCTGCAGAACATGCTCGGCATGAAGGTGCTTCTTCCCCCCTCAGATGTTGACACTAGCCTCGAAGAGGAAGGGCGCCCTGGAGCCGGTTCGCCATCGATTCGGGAACGGCTGGCCGCACACCGCACCGAGCCCCGCTGCGCCGGGTGCCATTCCGTCTTGGATCCCCTCGGTTTCGCGCTGGAAGGTTATGACGCCACGGGAGGGTACCGAGCGCTTGACGAACGGGGTAATCCCGTTGATAACATCGGGACGTGGCCCACGGGTGAGGAGGTACGAGGGCTTTCGGGCCTGCGGGGCATCTTGCTCGCCAACCAGGAGTTGTTCGCTCGCACGGTTACTGGAAAGCTTATGGAGTACGGGTTAGGTCGTGGCATCGAGGCTTACGATCAACCGATGGTCCGCAAGATCGTTCGTGACGCAGCCGCGGAGGACTACCGGTGGTCGGATTTGATTATTGGGATCGTGGAGAGCCGTCAGTTCTTGATGGGAACCCTGAAAACGGGGGGGTCGGCTCCCGAAGCGGGATAACACGCACAACGTTAGAGAGGGTGCCATTGGGTAGCCTCAAATATCAACCACAGGAGAGGACCGATGGATTTTATCACCGGTAAGGCCATATCGCGCCGGAAGATGTTGCGGGGAGCAGGCGTGGGTCTCTCGTTGCCGTTCCTCGATGCGATGCTACCGGCCCGCGTCTTGGGCGCGGCTCGTTCAAGGCCGGCGGATTCTCCGGCCCATCGTTTCCTCGTGTACTACACACCGAATGGGCAGGCGATGCCGCATTGGACGCCGACCGGAGAGGGAAGAGACTTCGAGCTGTCTGAGATCCTTGAGCCGCTGCAGCGTTTCAAGGATCAAATGATCGTGATGTCGGGCATCGAGGGCTCGTGGAGTGAGCAACACCCCGGCGCCTCCACGTGCTTCCTGACCGGCGTCACAGATGGACCGTCCGACGACTCATACGTCATGGCAAAAACGTCGATCGACCAGATTCTCGCCAGGGAGTTCGCAAACGAGACGCAGCTGGGGTCCCTCGAGCTAGGCCTAGATGGGCCACCCATCGCGGGAGCGTGCTCCGTGCTCAACTGTGCCTACACTAGCACCATATCGTGGCGGGCCCCCACGCAGCCGCTACCGATGGAGAACCACCCCAGGATAGTGTTCGAGACGTTGTTCGGTGATGCCGGAACAACGGAGCGGGGGCCTCGGGAAAGGCGACTGCTCCAGAGGAAGAGCATACTGGACTCCGTATTGGAGCAGCTGGGTGACCTCAAGAGGGAACTCGGTGCGCAGGACCAGCTCAAGGTAGACCAATATTTGGACTCCGTTCGGGACGTAGAACACCGCATTCAAGTGGCCGAGGACCGGATCGACGTCGAGCTGCCAGCGATGTCTCAGCCGCCTGGTATCCCGGATGAGCTTGAGGAGCACCTTGAGCTTCTCCTCGACCTACAGCTCTTGGCCTTTCAGGGGGATCTGACGCGTGTGTCTACCTTCATGGTTGGCCAGGAGACGAACGCGCGATCGTATTCACACATTGGTGTGCCGGAGGCATGGCATCCGTTGTCGCACCACCGAAACATACCGGACATGGTGGCCCGCTTGGCCATTATCAACCGGTATCACGTCGAATTGTTTGCTCGGTACGTGACCAAACTTCAGGAGACGCCCGATGGGGATGGCTCGCTCTTGGACCACATGACGATCCTTTACGGATCTGGTATCTCCAACAGCCAGGCCCACTCGAATAACAACCTACCCCTCCTGCTGCTCGGTGGCGGCAATGGAACGCTCAAGGGAGGGCAACATCTCGTCTATAAGGGCCGACCCTCAAATGCGAACCTACTCGTCACGCTTATGGACAAGCTCGGTGTGCCGGTGGACAAGGTCGGCGGCAGCACGGGAGAGCTTTCGATCGACGCCCTTCCGGGGGTATGAAGGACGATGAGGCCTCTGGCAGGCAGGGGATGACACGTCGGGTTGTGCGAGAGACGGCGCAGAAGTGATCAACTGAAGAAACAATTAGGAGGGAAGGAAGAATGGGCGTCAACGCTGCGTGGCGAAGCCTGGTCGTTTTGGGTGTGCTCGTCACTTCAGTCGGGGCTGGAACCGGTAATGCGCCGCCCCCACTGATCGATGCCGTCAAGAAGGCGGACTTTGAGGCCGTGCGTGGTCTGATCGCGCAGGGCGCGGACGTGGACGTTTCCGAAGGGGATGGCAGTACGGCTCTCCTGTGGGCGAGCCACGGCGGTGATCTCAAGATCGTCGAGTTGCTCGTGAGTGAGGGTGCAGACGTGAATGCGGCGAACGACCTCGGCGCGACTCCACTCTGGACCGCGAGCGAGAACGGGACGGCGGAGATCGTGGAAGCATTGCTCTCGGCTGGGGCGGATGCGAACAAGGCGCTTCGGAACGGCGAGACGCCCCTGATGACCGCTTCTCGCGCGGGCCACGGGGAGGTCGTCGAAATGTTGCTGATGTGGGGGGCGGATTCAGATGCCACCGGCCCGCGTAATCAAACAGCCCTTATGTGGGCGGCCTCTGCGCGCCACCCTGATGTGGTTGCTGTTTTGGTGGAGAACGGAGCGAACGTGCACGCCCTCTCCGAGACATGGGGCATGTTCATGGCTCAAGATCCGTCTCCGCATCCGGGACAGCGAGCATGGTTCGAGCACGGAGGGAACACAGCCTTGATGTTCGCGGCACGGGCCGGGGACCTTTCGTCGGTACAGCACTTGGTGGCTGCCGGCGCAAACGTAGATGCTAGAGACGCCTTTGGTATTAGTGCGTTAACCACGGCCGCGTACTCTGATTTCGGTACCCTTATTAAGCAGGTGGCTTTTTCAGGCGGAAATGGAGCCTTCCATCTGGGTGGAAGGGACGTCTTCCGGCCGGGCCGGTTCACTGAGCTCATGGAGTTCTTGCTCGAAAACGGGGCCGATCCGAACCTGGGATCCGGGCGCTTCACGGCTCTACACGCGGCGATCATGCGGCGAGACGAGGAAAAAGTGGACCTTCTCCTGAAACACGGAGCAAATCCCAACATTCCTCTCCAAGCCTGGACACCCCATCCACGCGGAGCTTCCGGATATTACTTCCTCTTCCACCGTGCATGGGTTGGAGCCCCGCCCGTGTGGCTAGCGGCCCGTTTCGCAACTCCCTACATACTGCGCCGTCTGGTCGAACACGGGGGTGACCCTGGGTACTTCCACCGGGGAGAGTACTACAGGGGTGGGGAGGGGGGTGATCGTTCCGAGGTCCAGCTGGAGGTGTCCTCCCCCCTGATGGCTGCGGTCGGTATGAGCCGCACTGGAAGGGCATGGGTTCAGAGCCCGGGTGCTCCACAGGACGCGATTGAGACTCTTGAGAAGGTGAGGTTACTCCTGGATTTCGGAGTAGACGTGAATGCGGTCGACCATGAAGGACGCACCGCGCTTGATGGGCGCCGTCAATCCATCCGCCCGCGCCGCCAATTCGGGGCCCCTCCAGACCCTCCGGATAACGTCGACTCCGACTTCGACCCTGTCGTTGACCTCCTTCTCAGAATGGGAGCCAGGGAGGGGGACGAACTTGCAGCGGGCGCGCGGTGAGGTAGGGGAGCAAGCGTATGCCGATCTTCGAATACGAATGCTCAGAATGCGGAAATGAGTTCGAGCATCTGGTGTTACACTCCTCCTCCGCGCCCCAGTGCCCAAGCTGCCAGAGCGAAAATATAACGAGAGTGCTCTCCCTCTTCTCCCCGAAAAGTTCGACTGTGCGAGAGCGGGGGCTGCGTGATGCCAGGAGGCGTGCCGGGAAGGTCCGCTTCGAAAAGGAGCATGAAGAGCACAAGAGAATCCACAAGCACCGTGACCATGAGCACTGACTCGCCAGGCGGCGATGGAGGTGGCTGAATCCAACGGTGAGGGTCAGCCCGAGCCGGTTTGGATCCAGCTCCTCCGAGACACCGACCTGGAAGGGTCCCCAGTAAGATCGGAAGGGCTGGAGGTCGTCGAGGCGACCCATTTGAGCCAGTTCCTGGATGCTGGCTGGGATGGACTGCTGTTCGTCAACGACTTCTTCTTTCGCCTCCTGTTTCGGGTCGGCACAGACAGTGAGTTCGTGGCAGATTGGCGGACGCATGCCGGCGGGCAAGGCGACGCACGGTTGTTACTGCTCCAGAGGACGACTGAAGTGTGTCTGCGGTGGTTGAATCGACTCAACCGCATTGCGGAGCACCATCGGTCTGAAGGTACGGAGCCCTCCAGCGCCGTGCGGATACCAAATGCGTCTTTTGGGTCGGATGCGCCACTGGAGTTTCTTCGCAGCGGGGCAATCGGATCTGAACAGAAATTCAGCTTCCTCGAGGCTCTGACCCAGTTGGCGGTTACGCATTCCGCAATCTCGATGGTACGAGCGCAGGCGGAACCGGAGAACCTACCGGATTCGGTGGATGTAGGAGCTTTGTGGATCAACTCGGTGGCTGTGAATATGATGTCTGTCGGATGCACGGCGGCTCCGGCATTGGGGGCGCTTGATCCCGCCATCCTTGCGCGCATTGAACGGACGTGCAGCGAGATCCTCTTGCGGTACGAGACAGAGCTGTTGCAGGAGTCCTCCGCAGGGCGTGCCTCCGTCGCCACAGACCACCGAACTGTGATCGTCGATCCCCAATTGGCCTGCGACGTCTGCGCCGTGAGAACGGTCACCACCTTCGCGCGAGCAATGAGGTCGAATCGAGAGGAGCACTGGAATGAGTGCACGAAGTGGTGCTCGGAAGGCCACCGAATGCTGGCCGACTCGCCGAGGAACCAGGCGGACATCCCGCAGCTAGACCTGGCCGGGGCGGAGAGCTGGTTTCAACCGAACTTCGGCCAGGCCTGGCCTAACTGCGTTGCCGACGCCGAAGAGATCGCCCGGGCCCTCGTGTTAATGACCATTCGAAACCCGGCCAAAGATGTACTGCATGGGATGGGGCTGCCGGGCGGGCTCATCGACATCGTCACGAAGGGAACCGCGGTGTGCTTCCGAGTCCCTGGTGCCGCGGCCCAGCCTTCACGGGCTAGGTCCTGGATGGAAACTGCCTTCTTGAGGGCTCCGTTGGTGACTTGGTTGTTATTCCCATCTACGGGAGCTTCCGGCTTGGGACGCTTCTGGAGGGACGCACCTTACGGAACCTTGTTCGCCGAAGTCGATGAGTTCACGGGGAAGGAACGTAGAGCGAGCACGGCCTCGATATGGGATCCGGGAACCTCGCGGATGGTGGCAGATCAGAACGACGGGGGCGAACTGGCCGCGGCGGTGTTTCCCGACCTACCGGAGTCCAGCATGCGGGCGGCGGCGCCAATCGTAGCCCCCTTGATCGCGCTGTGGCGCGAATGGGGCGGATGGGAGAATCCTTGCCCCGACGACGAACGGGAATCACATTCTGTCACGTTGTGAATACTGCATGGCGTTTTCCTGACTCGACGCGCCGGTCCACGGTTCTTCGTTGTGACGTCCCTGTCAGGATCCAACTCAGGAGAAGGACGATGAATCTGACCACTCGCCACATCCTTGGAACGCTGTTCGTGTGCGTGATAGGTGCGTGCTCGCAAACCGCTGAGGGAGACACCGCTTCGAACGCCATGCCTGAGCCCGAAGCCACCGCGACGCCTGGTTCCGAGGCGATGTCCATGGCTGTTTCCGAGCCTGTGAGAGTCGAGAGAATGTACGACGACGAGGACGGCGAAACCCATTTCGAGACGATCGAGGTGCACTTCAACTCACGGTCCGAGACGCTGACGGGTCCCGGAACCACACACTTCTTCCGGTATGCTGCCGACATGGTCTCCCCATGGCACGGTACTGATTCGCGGAAATTCGTAGTCGCGCTCAGCGGAGCCGGTTTCGATATCGAAGTCACTGATGGCACGGTCAAACGATTCATGCCGGGCGATGTCCTACTGACCGATGACATGGATAGCAAGGGACACCAGACCCGTGCCCTCGGCGAGACCCTCCTCATGTTCGTTCACACCGACGATCTTCCCCGCTGAACGGCTTCAGGGGAGCTGGCCGCCGACACCTGCCCTTTCAGGACACATGACCTATGTCGCCTCCCATGCATAGACAGGTCCTTGGAGTTGCCGACGACGACGCGCTCGCACGGTCGGTGCGAGCGCGGCCAAGCCTGTTGAGGTCGTTCTTTTTGATCCCTATGCTCCTGTGCCTGCCGTTGGTGGTGGGAACGCCAGTCGCCCTTCTGGCCAGTGGCCAGGATGTCGCTCAGGAGACGAGTGCCCGTTATTGGCCTCGCGACGAGGTGTTTGGCGGTGCAGCTCTGCTTTTCAACAGCGACGACACACCCGTCCATCAGATCTATGGCATTGGGTGGGAGCGGCCGGGGCCAGTTGAGGTGCACGCGCGTGATACCGACGTGATCTTCGTCTTCGAAGGCGGGGCAACGGTCGTAACGGGCGGCGAGGTCCTCGAGCCTCGGTCTCCCCGAGAGCACGAAACCCTCGGGTCTGGTATTCGGGGTGGCACGCGGCAGACCCTGGGGCCGGGTGATGTGATGATCATCCCGGCCGGTACTCCGCACTGGTTCGAGAGTGTCGACGGGGCGATCGACTTCGTCGCGGTCAAAGTGCGCGAGACATTCTCGTCTCCGCAGCCGGTGCGGTGGTGGTCCGGGACCGAGCTTCCTGGAACGAGTCCGCTTCTCTTCGACGCGCGAGAAGAAGGTGGTAACTACCAGATCTTCTCCGTCGGCCGGAACGGTCCGGGCATGGCCGAGGTGCACGATGCAGCGCGAGACATCATCCTTGTGACCAAGGGCGCGGCCAGCTTCGTGACGGGCGGATCAATCGTCGAGTCCCGCCGTCCGAGACCCGGTGAAACGGTTGGGTCCGGTGTGCGCGAAGGAACAACCCATGATCTGTCTCCGGGGGACGTCATAAGCGTCCCGCAACTGACGCCCCATTGGTTCCAGGCCGTGGACGACGAGATCGAGTATCTGGTGGTCAAGTTCGTCTTCTGAGACCCGCCCATCGCTCATGCTGCCTGTGCCGCCCCGGCCAGCCGACCGGCGGTGTCAGACAGCGCTTCATCAGACGAAACTACTGGGGCGTCCAGAGGAAGACCTCCCAGTCACGGAGAGGGTCAGGCCCACCCACCGCGATGTCCATGGGCATGCCGTTCTTCCCCGAGAACAGCTCGAGCATCGGCAGGCGCGCGTCACCCAGGATCTCCGTGGCCCGCATCTCATACCTCGCGTCACCGATACGTAGCCACCCGTCGGTGTGACCGTCTCTCACACGCTGCGCCCAGTATCCCCCGTCCGGGCGGGTGGCGGTGATCACACCCTCGGGAGTCCCCACGTACGTAAGATTGATCACGAACGGCGGGAAGCCGCCCTGCTTCATCAGCAGAGTACGCCCTACGTCATTGACAGTGCTAAAGTCGTTTGGGGCGGGAGTATCCGTCCCTCCGATTCTCACACCGGGCGTACGAGAAAGTCCCTCGTTGCCTGCATACGGAGCGGTGTACACCCAGCTGGTCACGCCGATCAAGAGTACCACTCCCGTGGCGATCCCTGCGATCTTCAGCTTTCCGTTCACCCTACATCCTCCACGTTGGTCTCAGCGCGGACGCGGTACCAGGCCGCGGCAGAAGGGTAACCCCGCTCTGGAGCGTTGTCAGTATGGGAGCCCGAAACGCCAGAAGATCTCCCGGCAAGTGCCCCGCCAGTGACCCGAAACCCACACGCGGCCGGATGCCGGTTGAAGGAGACGATAAGGGATCGCAGATAACCCGGGGGCGTCAGCGTGTCAGCATCGAGACTTACGATGATATCCCGGGGGGCGGCCTCCGCACAGATCGCATCCATCAACTCCTTTCGCGCGTGCCCAACACCGCTCCGCTTCGGTGGCCAGCCCCGGCCCGGTGAGGAGCGATCGATAATGCGGAGGTCGAGGTCCGTGACGTCGGCAAGCAGATGGAGACAGGCCTGGTTGGCTTCGCACACGGGGCGTCGATCCGGCTCGTGTTGCCACGCTTCCGGTTGGTTTACGCATAACCAAGTGACAAATCGCACGCCCTCCTGTAGCCGAAGCGCGTCGAGGCAGGCGGGAAGGCATTCGAGCTCGTCCTGAACCGGAATGGCAATGTGGACAGTGGCCACAGCTGAACCTCGGCTGACAACTTTTGTCCCCTGGGGGCCCGGCGGCGGGCCGACCTTCGGGTGCATGTGGTGTCTTCTTGCGTGCGTTTCTCGCGGCAAACTACACCATCGGTGGGGCGAGGGTCAGGCAGCTACGCCCGGGTGCGTGCCGTGGCACTCTGAAATCGGGTTTACGCAGGCCAATCGCGCACGATGAAAACTTACGGGGAGGTGCTGGAGAAACTCAGGGGGCTTTCCCCGGCTCGACGGCGCAGCGGCCCTGTGGGTAGCGAAAACCTCATCTAGCCCGAGGACGGCCTGCTTGAGGGGCAGGAGAGGGGTTGGTAGTCAGCCTCCCGGCGTATACCAGATCGGTGAATCTCAGCACCACTCGAGAAAACAACCGACCTCAACCGACGCACCGCCTCGCAACGGCAGGTTCCCGGGCGTCTCAGTTCGCTTAAGGGAGGTGCCGGCTTTTTCAGGGTAGCGCCAGCGCCACCCACTCGCTGGTCATGTCACTCCAGGCGATCGGCATGACGATGTACTGGCGACCGTTGGCCATATAGGAGATCGGTGCCCCGGACACGCCGCCGGGCAGCTCGACCTCGGCTACCACGGCACCGGTCGCCTTGTCGTAGGCCTTGAACAGCTTGCCGCCCACGTCCTCCGGTAACAGCACCATCCCCCGGTCGACGCCTTCACCGAGAAACACGAGGGTGCTTGTGACCAGCGGAGACACCCTCGCCGCCTGCCCCAGCGGCGGCAGATCCAGGTCTCGAAGCGCCGGATGGTCCCGCGGGCCATCCCCGTTCGCAACGCGCCAGAGGATCTCGCCCGCGTTGAGGTCAATGGCCACGAGGCTGCCATAGGGCGGCTTGAGCAGCGGCAACCCCTGTGGGCCCTCGGCGATGTCGAGTGACTCCATCACGTAGGCGACGTTCGAGCGTGGATGTTCGGATCTCTTCAACCCCACCACGGCCGGCGTCCGGACCGTCGGGACGTAGAGCGTGCCACTCTCCGGGTCTATGGCCGCGCCGGACCAGTCGGCGCCTCCGACCACGCCCGGGGCCTGGACCGTGCCACGGGTGCCACCCGGCTGTTCATCGATGAGGGTCGGCGGCGTGAAGAGGGGCCCCGAGACATACCCGGCCAGGATCTCCTCCGCCTCGCGGCGCAGCGCCGGTGTGAAATCGATCAGATCGTCAACCGTGACCCCCTGGTGCTCGAACGGCGGCGGTTTCGTGGGAAACGGCTGGGTGGGCGAGTACCACTCTCCGGGCACGTCGCCCTCCGGCACCGAACGCTCCTCAATCGGCCAGACCGGCTCCCCGGTCACTCGGTCGAACACGTAGGTGAAGCCCTGCTTGCTGACGATGGCGATCGCCTTGATGTCGCGACCGTCCACCGTGATGTCGACCAAGTTGGGCGCAGCCGGAAAGTCGTAGTCCCAGACCCCGTGGTGCACTGCCTGGAAATGCCAGATGCGCTCGCCGGTCCGGGCGTCGAGACAGACCAGACTCTCGGCGAACAGGTTGTTACCCGGCCGGTGTCCGCCGTAGTAGTCGTTGGTCGGTGTCGAGAGCGGCAGATACACGTAGCCCAGTTCCTCGTCGGCGCTCGGCCAGGCCCACATGTTCGTGTTTCCGGTGTACTCCCACGACGCCTGGTCCTCATCCATGCGGGTGAGCCACGTCTCGTTGCCCACCTCGCCCTCCTGGGGCACGGTGTGGAAGATCCAGAGCTGCTCGCCTGTACGGACATCGAAACCCCGAACGTCGCCGGGCGGCATCTCCTTGCGAGCCAGCATCTCGTCGTTGGTGACGTCCCTGATGGCCGAGCCAACGATCACGACGTGGTTGACCACCAGGGGCGCCGACCGCCAACCGAACTCCGTCACGGTGCGGGTGTCGTAGCCCTGTGTGAGGTCGACTTCGCCATCGACACCGAAGTCGGGGTACCGCGCACCGGTCCGCGCGTTCAGAGCGACCAGGGTCGACCCGACGACGGCGATGACGCGCGCGTCGTCGCCATCCCGTTCTCGCCAGTACGCGACCCCACGACTCGAGCTTCCGCGGCGCGTCACGCCATCGGGTAGGGGATCGAACCAGACGACCTCACCGGTGGTCGCGTCGAGCGCGGCCACCGTCCCAAGCGCCGTGCTCACATACAGCCGGCCGTCGGCCATGAGTGGCGTGTTCTGCACCACCGCCGGGGCCCGCGCGGTGCTGCCCTGCCGAATCGCGTCGGGAATCGTCGACTGCCGCCAGACGACCTGCAGGTCACCGGCGTTGTCGGCCGTAATCTGGTCGAGTGGAGTGTACTTCGTGCCGGCAGCGTCAGCGCCGTAGGCGCGCCATTCCCCGGTCTGCGCTCCGGCCAGCGGGCTCGCCGCGAGCGACAACAGCGTCACCAACAAGAGCGGTGCAATCCGTGACATGTCGGCAGTCTATGCCTCCGGCAAGCCTCGCACCAGGGTCGAGGCTCGGTCCTGCCGGCGGGCCGCCCAACTGAAAGCTCGACCCCTGTCTGACCAGATATTCAGAGCTCCCATCCCACCCGCTGAGTTCCCGCCACGCAACCCGAGTTTTTGGGGCCCCACTTGGGGTCCCAGAGCCACGTTTGCGACCCTATCCCACCGACACCAAAAAGCCGGGAGTCCCCTACTTACAGGACTCCCGGCCAATGAGCCGGGTGGGTCTCGAACCCACGACCTACGGATTAAAATGGTGGCCACGCTGGCCCTACGTGGACTCCATCCACTTCAAGTCGGTTAGATTGGGTTCGTAGGCGGGCGCGCAATCGACCCCGAACCATCGAGAGGCCCAATGGCTGACAGCGACTACGAACTGCGTTTGAAGACCACAGGGCGAAACGACCGCTGTCTTTGTGGCTCCGGCAAGAAGTACAAGAAGTGTCACTTGGCCGAGGACGAGGGCACACGCGCCGCAACGCTCAAAGTCCTCGAAGCGG
>Ga0114996_10004898_pt1 | contig 15901 bp, 9 predicted proteins | sample ArcticOcean_MG_C_4_FD_87039 | JGI IMG/M metagenome (GOLD analysis project Ga0114996, IMG submission 87039) | Marine microbial communities from western Arctic Ocean - ArcticOcean_MG_CB4_134 | ecosystem: Environmental > Aquatic > Marine > Oceanic | place: Arctic Ocean: Canada Basin | collected...
CCGCGCCTCAACTCTTTGTCGTTCATCCATGTCCTTTCCAATCTCGGCTCCTCCTTCGGAGCCTCAGATTAGGGGACATTTCTATTGGGCGCGCAAGGGGACATTTTAACTGGGCTACAACACCCCGGGTGAAACTTAACGCGCAAGCCCTGAAAGGGCGCAGGAAAACACTCCACATGGCTCCGATGGCGGGCCCGATTTCCGCCGAAAACAAAACAATGGACTTGGGCAGGCAATCGGGCGCCGAAATCATTCAGTGAAGAGCATTGGGGCTAGCAGCATTTCTCACCACCCGACGGAGGAAGCACGCAATAGGTCCGAAATGACTTCGTTGCGCTTGCTCCGAGCGATTGGGCGTCGCAGCGTTGCGGCGATGGACCGGCAAGATTGCCGGTCCCTGCGGCGCGCGCCTCGTACTGACGTGCCTCTCACGCACTTCGTCTCGCCAGGCGATCAGAAAAGCAGGCTAGACCATCCGCTTGCGGGTATCCGCCAGGCTGAATTTCTGGTGCCAAGTGGAATCGGCGCCACCGCCATAGCGGTCGATCACGACTTCCACCACATACGGATTGCCGTCTCTGGTCGCCTTGATGCCGCGCTTGAGTGCCGATTCTAGGTTGCTAGCTGAGGTCACCTGTTCTCCGGCTACCCCCTGACTATCGGCCAGCTTGACGAAGTCGATATCGGGATCGCCCAGGTACATGCCGGTGTAGTGGCCGCTGGACGCCATCTTATTTTGATAGCGGTAGTAGGCGCCACGGACGGTCTGGTAATTGTGGTTGTTCGAGACTACCGTCAGGACGGGGATGCTGTAGCGCTTCTGGGTCCAGAATCCCGAGGCGCTGTACATCACCGAGCCGTCGCCGATCGTGCAGACCACCTGGCGATCCGGAGCGGCCAGCTTGGCGCCGGTCGCAGCGCCGATGCCCCATCCCAGCGAGTGGCCGGTGTTGTCCATCCACATCTGCTCGTCCTCGCGATACCCGTAGTTGAAGAAATCGCGCTTAGCGGTCAGATTCTCGCTGACCACGATTGCGTCGCGGTCGATTGTTCGGGCCATGATTGCGCCCAACTCATCGGGGTGGATGACGGATTTGCCGAAGTTCTTGCGGGCCGCCGATTCGACGCGCTCGCGTTGAGCTTTCGTGAACGCCCGGACCGTTTCGCTGCGAGGCTCAGCAATCGCTTTCAGGCGCTGCTTGGTGAGCATGCCGTCAATCGCCGAGCTGAGGTCTCTGAGCGATTCCTTCACATCGCCAACGACCGCGACATCGGTGGGATAGTTGCGTCCCATGTGCGAGGTGTCGACTCCGACTCGCACGAAGCGGGCGCCATAGGGCGCCTCGGGGGCGCTCGGAACATTGTAGCTGCCGAAGTCGAATGATCCGATCGAGAGAATCAAGTCCACGCCGGGTTTTTGCAGATCGGAGCCTGACCGAAAGCGTCCGGCGAAGAGCGGGTGCCGCATCGGGAAGTTCTGGAACGCCTGCCGGGTGTAGGTGACCGGGAGTGCGAGTTTTTCAGCGAAGGCGACCATCTCGGCCTGCGCGCCCGACTTCCAAACTTCGTCGCCGACGACCACGACCGGGTTTCTGGCTTCAACCAAAAGCTTTGCGGCCTTTTCAACCGACGCCGCGGAGGGGCGCACTTTACTGCGCAGCAAGAAACGTTCCGCCGGAAGAATCGTTGCTTCGATGCCTTTCGCCTCCAGAGCGTGCTGGGCCATGGCCAGGTAGACTGGCCCGCCTGGCTCGGTGGCGGCTACTTTGAGGGCGCGCCGCACCATCAAGGCCAGGCTTCGCCCATCGCGCGACTCCCAAGAGATTTTCGTGAACTGCCGATTGACGTCTTTCTGATCGAACCCGGGACGCGGCGCCAGCCCGGCGTCGTCGCTCCACAGCTCGTTGTCGTTCATACCCGCCGTGACCACGATGGACGAGCCGTCCTTGCTGGCGTTATACATCTGGCCGGCGGCTTGGGCTGTTCCAGCAATGACATGCACGTTGACGAACGAAGGCTGCTGCGTGACGCGATGGTAGCCGTCCGCCATCGAGATCACGATACCCTCATGCAGCCCCATGATGAGCTGCATGTCGGTTTGATCCGAAAACGCGTCAAAGAAGCCGACCTCGAACGAGCCGGGGTTCGTGAAGAGATATTTTATGCCGGCCGCTTTCATTTGGGCGATCACCATCTCGCCACCCGTTCCCGACGCTTTGCTTACACCCGGGGTGTCTTGCCCGATGGTGGCGGCACTTTCGGAAGCCTCCAGAGGAGTCAAAACAGCTTGGGCCGCCGCGGCGGTGAAACCAAGACCGACCATGCGCTCGACAAAGCCACGCCTGGAAAGGTCACTTTTCAGAAAACGATCAACGAGTTGTCTCATTTGGTTAATCTCCTCGAGGGGCAGTATTGTCGGGGATACCACCCGCCCGGCAATATCCACTTGAAGTATTCTAGCGCTAACTGCAACCGGATCACAGGAAAAATCTCCGCCTCGAAGCGAAATAAGGCTGGGTTTGCGGAGGGAGGCCACAAAGCCGCAAGGCAGCAAAGCTGACCGCAGTCCGTCCGTATGGCAAAATTCGCCCTGCGCTACGGAAAATTCAGGAATCTTCCCTCAGGCCACCCGTGACTGTTACGACACGGCTATTCCCAGAAGGACGTGATTGCCCGGTTCACCTGAGCCGCGGCTTCCATCTGAACCATATGCCCGGCTCCCGGAAGAATCCGCGTCTCGATGTTCGCGGGCAAGCCCTCGGCATGAGAAACAGGCACGATGCGGTCTTCAGCGCCCCACAGAACCAATGTCGGCACCGATAGCTTGCTCAGCTGGTCCCGGAGTATGAGCGCCTGCTGGCCCTCCGGGAAGAACTGATCGGCAATCGTGCGCAACGCCAAATCCACCCCGTCAAGTCGCTTATATTTGAGAACGTCGTCAATGAGCTGCCGGGTGACCAGCTTCGGATCAGCGAACAGTTTTTCAAGATGCGGCTTGAGGTCCCGCCGCTTGCCGGCCGTCACGAAGCCGTCGATGTAGCCGCCGTCAATCTCGGGTCCCAGCCCGGTGCTTGCGATGAGCACGAGCGAGAGGGTGCGCTCGGGATGCGCCAGCGCGAAGTCCAGCGACACGCCGCCCCCCATCGAGTGCCCAACCAAGTGGGCCTTGGGTAAATCAAGGGCATCCATGACTCCTGCGAGCGTGTCTTTGAAACTATCCGGGGTCGCGCTGCCGACATCCTTGGACGACCCGCCGTGGCCCGGCCTGTCCACCGCGTAGACCGCCCGATTCGCCGCCAGCACCTCGTGATTGAACAGCCAGTTGTTGAGGTCCCCGCCAAACCCGTGGAACAAAATCGCGGGATCGCCACCTTCGCCGCGCTTGAGATAACGCATCGTTTTACCCAAGACCTCGATCGTCTCGGGCTCGGCGGAAGCACTTTCCTCCTCGGCCTCTTCGGGAACGAAACTGGCTTGGAACTCGGCGACGAAAGCGTCGATCTCCGCCTGGGAATCGCCGCCATCAACGATCACGCCAATCAAGCCCCCCACCGGCGCCATTTCGCCGATTTTCGAGACCTGTCTGAGAATGCCCCGCTGCGGGACTTCCAGGCCGCTGGCGATCTTCTCGGTTTCGATCTCGACGACTTCAGCGCCCGCATCCACCTCGGCGCCATCCTCGGCGAGCCATGCGACAACTTTCCCCTCCGTCATCGAGAGGCCCCACTTCGGCATCGTTAGCTTATGGATCATTCTGTTTCTCGATCATTCTGATTCTCGATCATGCTGTTTCTCGATCAGGCGGCCTGCGCCTTGTGTCCCATCACGTCGCGAACCGCGGCCGCGACCTTGGCTGCATCGGGGACGTACATGTCTTCCAAAACGGGGCTAAACGGTACGGGGGTATGCGGCGGGGTCACCATCTTAATCGGCGCCTTGAGCGAATCAAACCCCTTCTGCGCCACCATCGCGGAAATGTCGGTCGCCATGTTGCAGCGCGGTGAAGCCTCATCGACGACGACCAAGCGGCCAGTTTTTTCGACGCTCTCAAGGATCGTGTCTTCATCGAGCGGCGAGGTCGTTCGGGGATCGATGACCTCGCAGTCGATGCCCTCCTTCATCAATATTTCGGCGGCTTCGGTGGACATGTGGACCATCCGTCCCAGCGCAACGATCGTGACGTCATCTCCTTCGCGAACGTAGTTGGCTTCTCCGAACGGAATTGTGTAGGACTCCTCGGGGACTTCGCCTTCGATCGTATAGAGCACCTTGTGCTCGAAAACAACGACCGGGTCATCATCGCGGATCGCCTGGATCAGCAGCCCCTTGGCGTCGTAGGGCGTCGAGGGGATCACGCACTTGAGTCCGGGGATATGGGTGAAGACCGGGTAGAGGCATTGCGAATGCTGAGCGGCGGCGCGAAAACCCGCGCCGATCATGCTGCGGATCACGACCGGCGTCCGCGCCCGCCCGCCAAACATGTAGCGGAACTTCGCCGCTTGGTTGAAAATCTGATCGAAGCAGACCCCCATGAAATCGACGAACATCAGTTCCACCACCGGGCGCAAGCCGGCAGTCGCGGCGCCAATCGCGGTCCCGACGAAAGCGGATTCACTGATCGGAGTGTCGAGCACGCGGTCTCCGAACTTGCCCCACAAACCCTTGGTCACCCCGAGCGGCCCGCCCCAGGCATCCATCTCGCCGTCCGCGCCGCTGCCGCCGGCGACGTCCTCTCCCATCAGGACGACTGACTTGTCACGCTCCATTTCTTGCACAAGAGCTTCGGTGACGGCTTGCTGAAAAGTAATTTTTCTGCCCATTATTTTCAATTCCCCGAGTCAGTGCGGCACTTCAGTACGACAGCACTTCTGCTCACTACACCACTTCAGTACGACACGTAAACGTCAGTTTCCAGATCCGCGGCCGTCGGCGCAGGCGCGTCCTTCGCCTTGGCAACCGCGTCGTCGATCAGTTCGGCGACCTCCTTGTCGATGGCGGCCAGTTCCTCGGCGCTCACCAGTGAAGAGGAGGTGAGCGAGCGGGCAAAGTTATCAATACAGTCTTTCTGTTCTCGGATGTTTTTCACTTCGTCGGCGCCGCGGTAGGTTTGGGCGTCGCCCTCGAAGTGGCCGAAATAGCGATTGACCTTGCATTCGATCAAGGTAGGGCCGCCGCCATCGCGCGCGCGTTCGATCGCCTCGCCCGCCGTGTCGTAGACCGCGCAGAAATCGTGCCCATCGATGGTCACGCCCGGCATGTCAAAGCCTTTCGCGCGTTCGGCGATGTCCGCGCCCGCGACCGAGTATTTGCTCGATGTCGCTTCCGCGTATCCGTTGTTCTCGACCACGAAAATGCAGGGCAATTTCCAGACCGAGGCAAGGTTGAGGCTTTCCAGAGTCGTACCTTGGTTCGATCCGCCGTCACCAACGAAAACCACGGCGACCCCTCCGTTGCCTTTCTGTTTGGCTGCCAGCGCCGCGCCACAGGCCAGCGGAGAGCCGCCGCCCACGATGCCGTTGGCGCCCATCATTCCCAGGTCCAGATCGGCGATGTGCATCGACCCGCCCTTACCTCCGCACAGACCGTCTTTCTTCCCGTAAAGCTCGGCCATCATGCCGTGGACGTCGCATCCTTTTGCGATGCAATGGCCATGACCGCGGTGCGTGCTGGCGATCTTGTCGTTCTCGTTGAGGTGCATGCAGACGCCGACCGCGATGGCCTCTTCGCCCGCATAGAGGTGGACAAAGCCGGGAATATCCCCGCTCGCGAATTCAACATGGACCCGCTCCTCGAACTCGCGAATCGTCTTCATGTCGCGGTAGGACTTGAGCAGTTCGTCTTTGGTCATTTCCATGGGTAATTGGCTCCCGGTTGTTGGCTTTTGATGTTTGGCGCCCGATGCTTCACACAGCGATTGACTCTCAGCGACTAGCTAGCAATGTTTAGCTCACAATGAATCGGGCGTGCTGTCCAACGAATCGTGCCCCTGAATTCTATCTTCAGTGCCCCGCCAAACGCAATGGCCCCTGCAAACGCGGCAGCACGACGAGCCGCCCGCAATGCCGTTTTAGCCCGCATTTCTCACTGACTGACGGGCCAAGCACATGAGAGGCCTGCAAGCGGCGAGGCCCATCCGTCGCCGATCGTTGGGTGTCGGCCCGCTAAACCTACCTGACGGCGCCGCACTCACCAATCCCATTTCATATCGTGTGTAGCTGTCTAAATGGACAAGCTAAATGGACAAGATGTTCGGTCCACAAGCAGCTCTGTCAGAGAGTTCGGCGACGGCTAAATCCTGCCTAGTCGGCATCGGTTGATCCAGCAGCCCACTGATCCGCGCCCTACCCGAGCACCGCCACTTCGTGACTTGCGATCGACTCTATCTCGAAGCTCGCCCAGCGGTCGTTGAGTGCAACCGTATGCACTTGATCGGCAACCAAAAGCTCTACCGCGCGGGGGGCCGCCCCGGAAGGCAGCCGGATGCTGATCTGCAAAGGACCAATCGGGATCGTTTCCTGCAAGGGCGAACGCCACGACCCCGCCCCACTTAAATTGACTAGATGCAGGATCGTTCGATCCTCCTGCCGATAGAGGTGGCAGTCGATTAGTCCCGCTCCTCGAACTTTGAGGAGCACATCGTTGTGGGCCGTCCAGCGAATCGTGTTCGCCAAAAGCCGGCCGTGATCAGGGAGATAGTCCCGTCCGAAACGGCGATCCAGATCGGCCGCAAAATAGGCTCGGCGGGAGCCACCGTCGCTGCGTAGCACCAGTCCTGGAATTTGCGTTCGTTCGGTGCGCATCCACGACGTTTCAGGAGGGTAGGCCGGGAAATCTGGAATGAGAGTCAGGGGAATGTCGGAACCCTCAGCCGCCTCGACCTCCTGCAACGATCCTCCGAAGGCGACAATGTCCGTCTTCTCGAACCCAGCAAGTACAGGATGACGATCGCCGGATACGGCCGGCTCGGCGCCGGAGAGAGGACCGTAGACATCCTGGCCGACGTCGGGGTGCAGTCGCAGATAACTGTGATCGCCGGCTGCTTCGAAGTTGCCCCAGCTCTCAGCTTCGCCGAGTGAGCCGTGCAGTGCGCCTTTGAAACGAATTCCGAAGAGATCGGCGAGCGGCGATGTCTCGCGCCGTTCACCCCACTTATCGTAGAGTGCGACCTCGCCGGAGGCCACCAGGTTGCCGCCGTTCTCCGCATAACGGCGAACCGAGGCAATTTGCTCGTCGGTCATCGTGGCAAGGTTTGGCAGCACAAGTGTGGAGAGTGCCTTTGCGTTCTCGTCGATTCGGTCCGCATGCACCGGCAGATACGGGATACGGGCTTTGATCAGCGCCTGGATCACCCCGTAGTAGGGCTTGGCGACCCGCTCCTCGGCCTCGTCGCGGCCATAGAAATCGGCGTTGCGCTGCGAATAGACAACACCGACCGATGCGGCCGGTTTGCGGTTCACGAGGTAGCGCTCGTTTTTGGTGAACCAGTCATAGACCGGAATCGGAGTCTCAAACTGTCGGCGGTCCCACTGGTAAGCGCCGACGTGGTGCCACCACGGCTGGATACCTCCCGCGAATCCGGAATACATCCACATGCGCGACTCCTGGGGAGAAGCCGCCGCCTTGCGGAAGACCGGGTTGCGTTGATATGTGGCCATGCTTTCGGGAATGATCTTGTCCCAACCGAGCAGCCCGTGCAGGCGTTTGCCCATCTCGGCGTTTTCCTGGAAGCCGAGTTCGACGCTTCGGGCTTGGTCGTCGAGCATCACAACCTCGGTGCGCTTGAGCAGCGCGTCGAGGTCACGGAGGCGCCGGCCTTGGGAGACGAAGTCGCCGCCGATCATGCCGAGCCAAAGACAATCCGAACCTCCGGCGTCCTTGGTCGTCCGATTATTCAGCTCCCAGATCTCGACTCTGCGGGCGTAGCCCCACTCGACCCACTCGCGGTAGGTCTGGTCGTTCCAATCCTTGCGCCGCGGCAGCTCTTTGCCGGTGGCTTTGCGGAAGCTCTCCTGACTGTATTTGCAGTAGCAGATGCTATTACGGTCCAATCCGCTCCAGCTATTGTCGGTGAAACCCTCGGGCCTTTCCCAGGCGATGATTTCGCGCAGGACGTCCTGCAGGTACTGCTCGTAATAGGGGCTATCCACGCAGGTGATGTAGCGTTCTCTGGCGCGATACGGCTTTCCGTCAGCATCAACCACGAACCAATCGGGGTGTTGTTTGTAGAAGTCTTCTGTTGTGCGGTTCGAATCCATTCTCGCCAGCACGGCGATGCCGTCTTCATGGGCTGCGCGGGTGATTTCTCCGTAGAAATCGCGGTCGGCCAGAAACTTCGCGCGATAGTGCAGGGGGAATTTGCTGGGGTAGTAGGAGACAATGCCGCCGGCGTTGATCACCAGTCCCTGCACGTGAGTCCGCTTCCAGTGCCGACGCCACCAATCGAGGTCGTAGCGCACCGGATCCTTCTCGTTGAGGTTGGTCTGCCCCCACCGGAACGTGCGGCGGTACCAGGGAACCTCGTCGCCCGATTCCGCCGATGGAGCGGGGGCGGCCATAGCGGCGAGCGACGCCAGTGCGCCCGCATTGAAGCCGCGGCGGCTCAAAGCTGCAAGGTCGGTCTTTTTATTCATGGGATTCCTTTTGATTCAGGGTTTGCGTTCAATCTTCTTGTCGGGTTTTCACCTTCGACGAACTAGGCGAGCACGGCCACTTCGTGACTTGCGATCGACTCCACCTCGAAGCTCGCCCAGCCGCCCCTGAGTGCAACCGAATGCACCTGATCGGCCACTAAAAGCTCGACCGACCGCGAGGCCATCCCGGAAGGCAGCCGGATGCTGACCTGCAGCGGACCAACCGGGATCGTTCTGCGCCGGGGCGAACGCCACGTCCCCGCCCCGCTCAGGTTCACTATATGAAGGATCATTCGACCCTCCTGCCGGTAGAGGTGGCAGTCGAGCAGTCCCTCGCTTCGTACCTTGAGGAGCACGTCATCGTGGGCCGTCCAGCGAATCGTGTTTGCGAGCAGCCGGCCGTGATCCTCGAAATAGTCGCGGGCGAAGCGGCGATCCACGTCGGCGGCGAAATAGGCCCGCCGCGAGCCACCTTCTTCACGGAGCACCATTCCCGGTATTTGTGTTCGCTCGGTGCGCATCCAGGACAGCTCCGGAGGGTGGCTCGGAAAATCCGGAATAAAGGTCAACGGAACCTCGGAACCCTCCGTCGGCTCGACCCCCTGCAACAGCCCGCCGAAGGCGACAATGTCCGTCTTCTCCAACCCGGAAAGGACAGGATGCCGATCACCGCTTACGGCCGGTTCGGCGCCGGAGAGCGGGCCGTCCACGTCCTGGCCGACTTCCGGGTGCAGCCGAAGGTAGGTGTGATCGCCGCCTCTGCGGCTCTCCGCTTGGCCGAGTGAGCCGTATTGTTCGCCCGTGAAACGAATCCCGAACAGATCGGCGAGCGGTGAGCTATCGCGCCGCTCACCCCACTTGTCGTAGAGAGCAATCTCGCCGGAGGCGACCAGGTTGCCGCCGTTCTCCCCGTAGCGGCGAACCGAGGCCATTTGCTCGCCGGTCATGGTCGCGAGGTTTGGCAGCACCAGTGTCGAAAGCGATTTGGCATTCTCGTCGATTCGGTCCGCATGCACCGGCAGATACGGGATGCGGGCCTCGATCAACGCCTGGATCACCCCATAGTAGGGCTTGCCGACACGCTCTTCGGGCTCGTCGCGGCCGTAGAAATCCGCGTTGCGCTGCGAATAGACAACACCGATTGACGCAACCGGTGTTCGGTTCACCAGATAGCGCTCGTTCTTGGCGTACCATTGCGAAACTGAAATCGGAATCTCGAACTGTCGACGGTCCCATTGGTAGGCGCCGATGTGGTGCCACCACGGTTGGATGCCTCCGGCGAACCCCGAATACATCCACATGCGCGACTCCTCGGGCGAAGCCGACGCTTTGCGGAAGGTCGGGTTGCGGTTGTAGGTGGCCATGCTTTCGGGAATGATCTTCTCCCAGCCGAGCAGCCCGTGCAGCCGTTTGCCCATTTCAGCGTTTTCCTGGAATCCGTAGGAGACGCTTCGCGATTGATCGTCGAGCATCACAACCTCGGTCCGCTTGAGCAGCGCGTCGAGGTCACGGAGGCGTCGGCCTTGGGAGACGAAGTCGGCGCCGATCATGCCGAGCCAAAGACAGTCCGAACCTCCGGCTTCCCTGGCCGTCCGGCTATTCATTTCCCACAGCTCGACTCTGCGCTTGTAGCCCCATTCGATCCAGTCGCGGTAGGTCTGGTCGTTCCAGTCCTTGCGGCGCGGCAGGTCTTTGCCGGTGGCTTTTCGAAAACTCTCTTGACTGTACTTGCAGTAGCAGATGCTATCGCGGTCCAATCCGCTCCAACTGTTGTCGGTGAAACCCTCGGGTTTTTCCCATGCGATGATTTCCCGCAGAACGTCCTACAGGTACTGCTCGTAGTAGGGGCTATCCACGCAGGTAACGAAGTGCTCGGTGTGTTCGGTGTTTCGATAGACAGCGCCGTCAGCATCGACCGCAAACCAATCGGGGTGTTGCTTGTAGAATTCTTCCGACGTGCGGTTCGAATCCATTCGTGCCAGCACAACGATGCCGTCTTCATGCGCGGCGCGAGTGATCTCGCCGTAGAAATCGCGCTCGGCAAGAAATTTCGCGCGGTAGTGCAAGGGGAATTTACTGGGGTAGTACGCAACGATACCGCCGGCATTGACCACCAGCCCCTGCACTCGGGTCCGCTTCCACTGACGCCTCCACCACCCGGCGTCATAGCGCTTCGGATCCTTTTCGTTGAGGTTGGTCTGCCCCCAGCGGAACGTGCGGCGGTACCACGGAACGTCGTCGCCCGATTCAGCGGATGGAGCGGGGGCGGCCATCGCTGCGAACGACGCCAGCGCCCCCGTGTTAAATCCGCGTCGGGTCAGAGGGAGCAGATGGGTCTTTTTGTTCATAGGATTTCCCTTCCGTCGGGATTCCATTTTGGCGATTGTGGCATGGACAGTCAAGTCGGGAATCCACTCTTAGCTTTGTCTCGTCAGCCGGTGAGAAATGCGGGCTAGTAGCGCACCTGAGTGCGAATGAAGTCAGAAGCACGGTTCCTAGTGCAGTGCGCCAATCAGACCGTAACTTATCGTGAGTCGCTTTTTGGGCTACTTGCGGAGTAAGATTGGCAGTCCGATCCGAATACGCACGCTGATGAGGTGTTTTGAGCCGCGTGTACGCGGCTTGGCGTGAACTAGGCCAGCCGTTTACGGCTGGTATACGCGATGGCTGAGAGTCTTTCAGCCCGTTTCAACGGGCTTCCGTTCTCCCCGGCGAGTGTCTATATGTCGTGCTATTTCTGGCGCACTACATGAGCCGCCGATCCTGGCCATGATAGTCGAAGTTCACGATCGGCGCGTGTGACTTAGGTCTTTCACAGTGCTGGCCAACTTGCTAGGATTGGGGAAAAGTAATCGGACCTTATTAGGACGTTATAGTGAACCGTCTTCAGGTATCTCTCCCAGTAGTCGCGGCAGCCTTGCTGTTAACGGCCGGCTCGCCACCGGCCAACGCTGCGGATCAGGCCGCTGAGCGGTTGTTTGCCCTTGACGTCAAACCCCTGTTGGCCCAGAAATGCTTCGTCTGTCACGGCCAGGATCCGGGCGCGATCCTGGGCGGTCTCAACTTGACTTCGCGGGAAGCGATGCTTCGTGGCGGCGCCTCTTCCAAGCAAGTCTTGGTGCCAGGGAACGCCGGGACGAGCCTGCTTTATGAAGCAGTTCGGCGATCGAACCCAAAGCTCCAAATGCCGCCGAAGGAGAATGACCGGCTCACCGAAGAACAGGCTTGGAAGATCCGCGATTGGATCAATGCCGGCGCGCCGTGGCCGGATGCGGAAACCGAGCGGAGTTACATCGAAGCGGACCTCGCCAGTGGACGCACCGCCGACGGCATCACGGTCACAACCAGCGGCGGCCTCGCCGAGGAATGGACAAACCGCCGCTACAAAGACGAAAACCTTTGGGCCTTTCGTCCGCTGCGCCGCGGGGCGCCCCCCGCCTCCGATGCGGATCACCCGGTCGACGCCTTCGTGGCGCGCAAGCTCGCCGACGCGAACCTGACTCCGTCGCTGCGCGCCAGCAAACGAATCCTGATTCGCCGGGCCACCTACGACCTAACGGGTCTGCCGCCCCGCCCCGAGGAAATCGAGGCTTTTCTCAATGACGAGTCACCCCAGGCTTGGAGCAAGCTGATCGACCGCCTCCTCGAGAGCCCGCACTATGGCGAACAGTGGGGACGGCACTGGCTCGACGTCGTGCGCTACGCCGACACTTCCGGGTATTCCAATGACTGGGAACGCTCCAATGCCTGGCGTTATCGCGACTATGTCGTCCGCTCGCTCAACGCCGACAAACCATATAACCGCTTCGTCCTCGAACAAATCGCCGGCGACATTCTCGAGCCCGAAAATCCCGAAATGCTCGTTGCCGCCGGCTACCTGCGCATGGGGCCCTGGGAGCATACGGGCATGACGCAGAAGGTGGTGTCCCGCCAGACCTATCTCGACGACATCACCAACAACGTGGGGCAAGCTTTCCTCTCGATACCGCTGCGCTGCGCCAAGTGTCACGACCACAAATTCGACCCCATCCCGACCCGCGACTACTATCGTTTTTACTCCATTTTCGAGACCACGCAGCTGGCCGAGCGCCCGGCGGCGTTCCTCGATTCGGAGAACCGCAACAACTTTGACCAAGAACGGGCCCGGCTCGAAAAACTCCTGGATTGGGCCGAGGCCGACGTAGCCAAAATCAACAGCAAGGAAGAGAAAGCCGCGCGTGCCTGGTGCGCCGAGCGCGGGATTCCCTACCAGCCCCGCGAGAAGCTCAAAGACAAACCGGAAGGCGAGAAACCGCCCCGCCACATCGGGCTGAGCGTCGATGACCAGGGATTCTTCAAGGTTCGGATCAACGATGCCCGCATCTGGAAGCGGCGCCTGGAACGCTACCAGCCGATGGCCCATACCGTCTACGAGGGGCCGGTCAAGCACCAGAACTCAGTCAAGCTCCGCATGCCCGAGCCCGAGGAAATGCAGGATGATCCGCCCGAGTCTTTCATCCTCACAGGCGGCTCGGTTTACTCACGAGGCGATGCAGTCGCGCCCGGCGTGCTCAGTGCGATTCCGGTTAGCTACAACTCCGCCGAGCCCACGGCGGAGCACGAGATTCCCTCGACAATGGCGGGCCGCCGATTGGCGCTGGCCCGCTGGATCGCGAGCCCGGACAACCCGCTTTCGACACGCTCGATCGTCAACCGCATCTGGCAATACCATTTCGGAAAGGGTATTGCCGAAAACACCAACAACCTCGGCAAAATGGGCAAGAAGCCAACGCATCCCGAGTTGCTCGACTGGATGGTGCGCCGGTTTGTGGACGGCGGCTGGTCGATCAAGGCGATGCACCGCCTGATCATGACATCCCAGACTTACCAGCGGAGCGACCACCCGGCCGATAGCAAAGCCGTGCGGGAGCGTGACCCGGCGAACGGCCTGCTGAGCTATTTCCGGCCCCGGCGGCTCACGGCCGAAGAACTCCGGGATTCGATGCTGGCGGTTTCCGGTGAACTCAATCCGGAAGTGGGAGGCTTGGCGGTCTTCCCCGAGGCCAACGCGGAATACCAGGCGCAGCCTCGAATGAACCAAGTCACTCTGGCGCCGGCCTATCAGCCCTCACGGACTCGAGAGCAGCGAAACCGGCGATCGATTTATGTCTATCGGATGCGGATGCAAGCCGACCCGATGTTCGAAGTCTTCAATCAGCCCAGCTACGACTTGTCATGCGAGCGCCGCGACAGCTCGACCGTAACGCCACAGGTTTTCACGCTCATGAACAGTGACAACTCGATCGACCGCTCGATCGCCATGGCGTTGCGTGTCCAAAAGGAAGCCGAGACCATCGGCGAGCGAGTCGGCCTCGCTTTCGAGCTGGCGCTGGGACGGGAGGCATCCAGCGATGAAGAGGCTAAGATGGCCGCGCACATCGCGAAGATGACTGCTTATCACGAAACTCATCCACCCGAGCCGGTCTCTCCGCCTAGCGAGCTAAACCGCACCGTTATCGAGGAAATGTCGGGCCTGGCGCTTCATTACAAAGAGCGGCTGGATGTCTACGAAGACTACGAACATCACAAGAAGCCCTGGGACGTCGAACCCGCGACAAGAGCGCTAGCCGACCTCTGCCTGACCTTGTTCAACGCCAACGAGTTTATCTATGTGTATTAGGACTGCGCAACGTCCTGACAGAGCCGCGGACGGAAGTCCGCGGTCAACCGACCCACAATCCACAGCATGGCGAAAATGAAAACCAGCGATCCAAGGGCCTTTCAAAACAACCGCCGCAGCTTCCTCTATTCCCTCGGCGCCAGCCTCGGCAGCGTCGCTTTCAGCGACCTCCTAGCGAAAGAAACCGCCGGTCCGCTAGCCCAAAAAGAACCCCATCTTCCGGCAAAAGCCAAAGCCTGCATCTTCCTCGTGATGGAGGGCGGGCCCAGTCACATCGATACTTTCGACCCAAAACCGAAACTCGGCGAACTCCACCTGAAGCGCTTTCAGAATGTCGGCGAACAGTTCTCTCCGATGTCGAGCGGCGAGCGCTACTACGTTCAGAGCCCCTACAAATCTCGCAAAGTCGGCCAAGCCGGCATCGACATGTGCGAGCACTTTACCCATCTCCCGGAGGTGGCCGACGAGCTATGCGTCTACAGGGGTGGCCATGCCGAGTCGGTGGACCATCCGACCGCGCTTTACCACATCAACACGGGTAACAAGTTTGGCGGCGACCCGGCGATGGGGTCCTGGGTGACCTACGGGCTCGGCAGCGAGAATCAGAATTTGCCCGGATACATGGTATTGGCCGAAGCCGGCTTTCCACAGGGCGGGGCAGGCAATTGGACGAACGGCTTCCTCCCGGCCTACTACCAAGGTACGCCGTTGCGCGCTCAGGGATCACCCATCCTCGACATCCAGTCGCCGGCCTGGAAAACGCGCCAGCACCAGCGCGCCAATCTCGATATCCTTGCGGATCTCAACCGCACCCACCAGGCCGGGCATCCAAATCACGGAGAGCTAGCGGCGCGAATGGCCAATTATGAGCTTGCCTTCCGCATGCAAACCGAGGTGCCGGGGATTATTGACCTTGGCGGCGAGCCGGAATCGGTCAGGGAAATGTACGGCCTGGACAACAAAGAGACAGAGCCTTTCGGGCGGCGATGTCTTCTGGCCCGGCGGCTTGTCGAGAACGGCGTCCGCTTCGTGCAGATCTTCTCGGGCGGTTGGGACTCGCACGACTACCTCGAGCGCTCGCACCAGGCCCGTATCTACAGCGTCGACAAGCCCATAACGGCTCTCATCAAGGACCTCAAGCAGCGCGGTCTCCTGGACGAAACGCTGATCGTTTGGTTGGGAGAATTTGGCCGCAGCCCCGACAATCACCTGCGCGGAGGCGGCGTAGCGATCGGGCGCGACCACAACGCCGAAGCGCAGGCCATGTTCTTCGCCGGCGGCGGCGTCAAGGCCGGCCACGTAATTGGCGCGACCGACGAAATCGGGCTCAAAGCAGTTGAGGTCGTTCATCCCATCAAGGACCTGCACGTCACCCTGCTGCACCTGCTCGGCCTCGACGACAGCAAGCTGACCTATTTCCACGGCGGCCGCTTCAAGCAGCTCTCCCAAACCGGCGGCCAAGTCATCAAAGAGTTGATCGCCTAGCCCGCATTTCTCACCACGTGGCGAGACGAAGTGCGTAAGAGGCGCGTCAGTACGAGGCGCCCGCCGTAGGGACCGGCAATCTTGCCGGTCCATCGCCGCAACGCGGCGATGCCCAATCGTTCCGAGC
>Ga0114996_10004900_pt1 | contig 15894 bp, 8 predicted proteins | sample ArcticOcean_MG_C_4_FD_87039 | JGI IMG/M metagenome (GOLD analysis project Ga0114996, IMG submission 87039) | Marine microbial communities from western Arctic Ocean - ArcticOcean_MG_CB4_134 | ecosystem: Environmental > Aquatic > Marine > Oceanic | place: Arctic Ocean: Canada Basin | collected...
GGCGACATCAGCCACACCGAAGTCCGAATGGACTGCGGCTTCGACCGTTCCGGACCAGGAAATATCGACACCACCGGCCGTGTTCGTCTCAACCAGCGAAAAAACGTCGGGCGGCTGATCCGGCACATCGTATCCGTGGTCATAGATCCACTGTGCCGCATCCAGATGCTTTTCCAGATTGGTAACACCATCTGTCTTGAGAGCGTCCTGGGCGGCGGCCAGATCGGCGGAGCCGCTGCGGGCGAACGCGTAGATGTCATTTTCAACCGCAGTCGCACCAACATAGGACATCACGACCTTGGCCTGCTCTCCGGGCGCCAGATCATAGGGGCCGAAGAACATGTAAGACTCGTAAGAAGCGAGGTTATGCAGGGTTTCATTGGATACGCCCTGAACCCCCTCACCCTGAATGTAAACCTCACTGGGGTCGGACGGTCTGAAGAATTTCTCGGTGTAGAGTGCATCAGACCAGCCGCGTGACGCCCAGCCGGCGAAAGCAGACTCGTGACGGAGACCGGAAAAGGGCTGGCTGGCAACACCCTGACGTGGGGCTTTGTATGTGCCCGCGTCGTTGGTGTAGCCGTCAGCAGGATCAATGTCCAGAGGCCCGTAACCCATCACGTGATAAGAGAGCAGCTCGTCTTCGAGCTGGCCCTGAATCACCTGAGACGTACCACAACTCAGGTTCGTGAAGGAAGAACGATACGGTCCACCTGTGTCATCGATGGGAATACCGAGTCCATCGCCGTCCAACTGGTAGATGAAATCACGCCCAACGAGCGAGGGCTTACCAGACGACCAGGCCTGCCCGAATTCGTCACCCGCCGTCAAGTAGTTGGGCGACTCGGTATACCGCCACCAGTCGTCACGGCGGTTGTTGTCCCAGTCACCGTAGTAACGGTTGTGGTGACCGAGTACGATTTCAGCCTCGGACATCTTGTAGCTGGCCGAGAAACCGAAATACGTGTTGGTCAACTGAATCGGGAACCCAGCATTGGGCGCCCCGTCGCCATTGGTGTCACCGCTGTTTTCGAATACGACTTCTGTGATAACGAAGTCATCGAAGTCAGGATGGCCCCAGGCGAACCCTTTACGGGTAACGGTGATGCCGTTGCCCGTGGTCCAGCGAGAAAGGATGATTTCTTCCGCCGCGTTGTCACGCCCGACGTTCTCGGACATGTACTTGAACCAGGTGTGGTTGTGAATTTCGATCGGCTGATCGAATTCCGGCTCAACTGTCTGTCCGGGCCACCAGTTGGACTTGGAGGTTCCGGAGGGAATAACAGACGTTTCGTTCACAAGACCGGCGCTGATCCGCGGGGCCTTGCTGTCTACACCCAGATCGGCCAGGGTTGGATCCGTTGAAGGATCGATCCGCATGGCGACAATATCACTGGATGTAACCCGGTGACCACTGATGCTCCATTCTGGAGCCGTGGAACCCGGGGGATTGGTGATGATCCAGATACCTTCACCACGACTGGAAGAGTTCTGACGCTGCATAGCTGGGGTCCAGCCACCGAGTTGTCCCCAGTATTCCGGGAACTCCAACCCTCGGGACGAAATGTCTGACCCCGGATACTGCATTGCCGCGGATGCGTCGTTTGTGCCCTGCCAGTTCCAGTGCTTGGCACCCTGCGAACCGTTGGCTCGGAACGATGTCCAGAGCTTGGCCCGTGTAAGATGCCTTGCACTATTGGTATCCCACGAGGGCTGCGACCAGGCAACACCTGCGGTCAGCGCAAGTGTTACGACGGCGGCAGAACCCGCAAGAAAGAGAGTCCTTAGCGTTTTTCCCATTGCGACTACTGCTCCTTTCATTCCCTCAAAGGCTTTCAGTTCAATGGGCGGGGAGTTGGGTGGAAGCCTTTGAGACTTCCACCCACCGTCCACCCGATGTTCTTCAAGAAAAAGAGGGTTGGTCTACCAGAAGAACCTCAAACCAAGCGAGATTTCCCGAGGCTGTGCAGCGTAGAGACCCCGTTCGTCGAATTCACCAAAGACGCGGATGAAGTCGCTGTCCGGGTTGGTGCGCACCGGCCAGCCGTACTGCTCCCACCCCGGATCCGGCGGATGGGCGGAGGACGTCATGACCTGGATATTCTGCTGGTTGAAGAGGTTCTCCGCTTCGACAAAGAAATCGGCGTGTACGGCTTCGGCAGGCCCAAAGCTTTTCGTGACGCTCAAGTCCGTGTACGTCTGGATCGTGGACCAGCGCTTCTCGATTTTGCCTGAAATGGGGCTGACATAGTCGTAGGGAATGCCGCTGAAGAAACGGTAAACGATGTTCGACCGCAGGCCGCCGAAGAGATGGAAGCCGCGGACTCCAGGGCCAAAGCTGGTCGGAGAACCGAACGTGAAGGTGAGACCGATGTTATGCCGGCGGTCGCCGTTGGCGGTGCCGGGATACGTCGACTCGGTTGTTGCGGCGCCCGAAGGGCCGTTTGGATCTGCACCCGTAACCTCTTTGTAGGTCCGCAAGCCGGTAACGGCATCGCCGTCGTATGCCCAGTTTACGTTTGCTTCGAGGTCGGCAATCTGTGTGGCCGTATCATCAGCCCAATCCTGCAGGGTTGCCGCATCGGGCGTAACCGGTGTGCCGTACCCACTAGCATCGTAGGTCCAGTCGGTCCACCAGTTGCCGTCCAGAATGTACTCGGGTGTGGGAACCACCAGGCGTGTGGAGCGGGAAGTAGACCCGTTCGACCGCCAGCTGGCATTGTAGGAAGCGTTGAACGAGAAATAGCTGCTGAACGACTTCCTGAATGAGAGCTCGATACCCCGGGCGTCTTCGAAACCGTCGGGCGGGCTTCCGCCGTAACCGGTGCTCGAGCCGGATGCCGGGTTGTAGATCGAGTTGCCAGCAGGATAGCGGACCTGCTGGTCGCTGGCGCTCTTGTAGAACGTTGCTGCCGACATGGTGTAGTCGGAAACGAAGTTCCAGTCGATACCAACTTCCATGTTGAAGGTCTGCTCGGCGCCAACAAACTGCCAGTTCGGGCCTTTGTAGTTGCCACCGGCGCCCCATTCGTTGTCCTGAATGGTGCCGTTGGCGTTCAGATCGTTGCTTCCACTGCTGACGCTCGCATTCCAGCTGTAAACACGGCCGAAGGTGGGAATCTGGAAGAACTGACCGAAAGCAAACCGGACAAGGGAGCGATCCGTGATGGGATGCGACACGCCAATACGGGGGCTCAGCTGATACATCGCGCTGGCCTTCGTGAGCGGCATGTAGCGAGCATCCTGGTTCAGGATGTCATCGATCGCATTAAACCCGGGCCGGACGGCCAGGTATTCCTGGTACTGATTGAACATCGGCGTGGAATGAGCGCCCGGAAGAGCCGACATGGTCGCGTTCACCCAGAGGGCGTCGAACCGGATACCGGCGTTCAGGACCATGCCCTGGAATTCCATCTTGTCCTGGACATAAATGGCGAACTGGGAAGGCTCGAAGGCGTCGCCGCCTCGACCGATCGGAAGGCCGTTGCCCGTAATTCCGCCCCAACTGGAAGCGGAGATCCCGTTGTTGTACTTGAACGACTGGTCCGCAGGAAATGCGGACATATTGGTAATGGGATCACCCAGGACAGTTTCGCCAAAGTTGACGTCCTGAGTGGTGTAAGCGCCCGTACCAATGGTGTCGAACTGATTGAAGTTGTAACTCCAGGTGCTGTAACGGGTGAGTTCGATGCCTGCCTTCAGGAAGTGGCCTTTGGTCACCTGACTGGAGAGGTCAAACCGGAACTGCAAGCGGTTCCGCTCAGCGATGTCGTAGATATAGTTGTCGCGATCTACGCTGTACCGACCATCCTTGTCGTATACAAAGTCGCTCGTATGGAGGGGGACTAATGACGTATCCACTTTTGTGAAGAAGCCGGAGAGCCGTGCCTCGTAAAGCGTCCGGGGAGACAGGGAGTGCTGCAGGCTGACATAGAAAATGTCATCCTTGTCCTTACGACGACCGCGGGACGTTTTGTCCGTGCGGAAGAAGTAGGGCGTCGCTCCGTTCCCTTCGCCACTGCGGTGATACATCCGCGTGCTGCCCGTTGTAGCCGTGGGCTGCATGTTTGTGTTGTGATAGAGCACTGCGCCCAACTTCACGGAAATGTTGTCGCTGGGGCGGAAACTCAACTTGCCACTGCTCCTAATGTTGAATGGAGAGGGGATGTAGCCCACATAGTTCGGCGAACCGATGTTGGCGCCTTCCTGAGAGAAGTAGCCGGTAAGATCGGAAGCCGGGTATGCCGAAGCCTCCTGGATCGTAGACGCCGTAACAATAAAGGAGGCGTTGGATACGATGGGGCCGTTCATCATACCTTCAGCCCGATGACCCCACTGGTCCGTGTAGTTCTGGATTTCGTGGGCCAGGTACTTCTCGTCGTCTGCGGTACCGAACTGACGGTCCACGCCGGGCTTGATGTAAAGCTCACCGGCCCATTCTGGATCGTCCAACCGCATATTTGACGTAACCTTCAGCGTGGTTGCATCGATGGTCAGAAGCTTGCGGTCAACATCGTAGAAGTTGTAGCCCCAATGCTTTTTGCTTGGGACGCCAAGCTTGTACTCCCCTGAACCACCAAACTTCTGGGTGCCGTCACGTGTAATAACATTGATAATACCGGCCTGAGCGTTACCGTATTCGGCCTCCATACCACCAACGATCACCTGGACTTCCTGGATCGCGCTGGCGTTGACCGCACGGAACAGACCGTTGGCGTTGCTGGATCCACCATCGCTGTGAACCAACCGGATGCCGTCAACGTAGTACGTAACGTCAACGCCCCAGCCAGACTGGTTTCCACCGCGGATGACGTTGCTGCCATCGACTTCTACGCCGGGCTGCAGCGCAGCAATCGAGTTGAGGTCACGGACCATCGGAACACGCTTGATATCTTCAGCGGTTACCGAATAACGACTGGCTGTCTGGTCGAGTTCAACCAGGGGACGCCTAGCTGTAACAACAACTTCCGCCTGCTCGAGCGTGGTTTCCCGCAACTCGAAATCAACGGTGCTGGTGTAGTCGGACTTCACTTCAACGTTCTGCTGGATTGATTTATCGTAACCGATCAGGGAGGCCGCCAGTTCATAAACACCGGGGTCCACCGAAATGATTACGTAAAACCCATCCGGGTCGGCCGTCGCACCGCGACGGGTACCCTCAATACGCACATTGGCTCCTGGCAGGGGGTTTCCGCTGTTGTCGGTGATGACACCGCGGATCTTACCCGTAATGGCCGCTGAACTGTCGGAAGGCATTCCGACAAGGACAAGCCCGGCCACCAGAAGAAGTGCAACAAAAAACCCAATCCGCTTGTTCTGCATAGTTCAGACTCCTTAAGCGTTGCAGTTACAGTGCGGTACTAATGAACTCACCCACCCAGAAAGTAGAACTTGAATCCGGCCCCGATATCCATCTGCTGGATCGGGAACGTCTGGAACAGACCGAAATCGTTAAACGGACGGAGATCACCAACGCTCAGGTGATACCGCGCCCGAATGTCCAATGAAACATTCTGGATGATAAACGCCTCGAGACCCAGACCCATGTTCACCGTAAGGGCTGCACGACGGTCGTGGGAATCGGGAAGGCTAAGGGCGTTGTCCGGCCCAGGTCCGCCATTGGGGTCAAGTGAAGAGTTCCCCGTAACGGCCGTGGCCTGCCCCGGCCAAACCAGTTTGGACACCTGGCTGTTATACCGGTAAAAACCGGCGCCGAGCGTCAGGTAAGGATTCCACTGCTCGGCCGTAAGCATCGGCCGGTCGCCCAAACGCACAATGGCGTTGAACGCCAAAATGTTCCAGTCGACCTCGTGGCTGACATCTGGATCGACATAACGACGGCTGTCGATGAACCAGACAAACTCTGCGCCTTCAAGACCGGCATCTTCATCTTTCGTCCGCTGATACTCGAATTCCACGGAGATACGGGGCGAAACCACATAAGAGAAGTTCAACCCGAACTTCCCGGTGGTTCCCGTGTAATCGCGGAGAGCGAACAACGGCTGATTCAACGAAAAGCTACCACCGACGGCCCATCTGCCAACCTCTTGGGCACTGGCAGGTACTGCCAACACCAAGGTGACAAGGGCCGCTCCGAACCAACGACTAATGCTTCTCAATACTCCTGCCCTCCTGTGAAAATGGTGAATCACTTCCACCGGATTCCACCTTCAACTAAGGTTACGTGCTGTTCACCGGCGAAACGGAAGCCGGCGCATCCGAAGGAAAGATGCCCGTCTTCCTTGAGAAAAAACCGTTCACACGTACTCTTCGATAAGCGCTCTCCTTTCGCCCTGCACTTGGGAAAGAGGGGGTGAAAAAGATCGGGACGGACAGAAACGTCCCGACGGAATTTGACAGAAAATAATGCCCCTTGTGACCGATGTCAACATCTTTTTTGGAACCTGTTGAGGATTATTATGGAACCTCATCGTTCGGAAACCATATGGTATGCGGTTATTTTATACACCTTCCTTTACATAAACCATCTTATAGGCACTTTCTTCATCTCGATCAGGTAACTTTTTCCATGGATAATCGATTTATGGCTCATCAATTGGGTCAGGATCTGACAGAACCGGCCTCAATCCCTCAGCAGGATTTGGAGCGTCAGACGATCCCTCTTCGCACCCCACCGGGCTGGTCGGACTCAGAACCTGTTCGCCGGGTATCCGGTGACCGTTGATCCATCATTCGTCAAGGCGTTCACCACAAAGACAGCAAGGGCCGGATTCATCGTTGATCGAGGTCACTTCAATTTAATTGCCGCCTGCATGACCTTGTTGGCCTGTTTACCGGCCTGTTCAGGCAAACCGGCCTGTTCATATGCTCGGATTAAGTAGTATTGAAGAAGTGCGTCTGCTGGCGATTCGGTTACCCCTGCCTCAAGCACCGCAACCGCTTGTTCGGCCTGATTCCGTCGAAGGAGTTCAACCCCCACGTGCCGGCAGGCCTCTGATAGAGGGCCGCCCTTCAAGGCCGCCGCAATACGGCCACGGATATCCTCCGCCTCCGATTGTTCTCCCTGCTTTCGGCGCAGCATCCATAACAGTGTAAGCGCAGCCGGATCTTCCGATCGGATCTCCATCGCCTCGTGCAAGGCTCTCACGGCAGCATCGTCCTCTCCAACCTTCAGGTGAGAAACCGCCTGCAGCCAATGGGTAATGTAGGTCTTGCCTTCCTCCTCTTCCGAGATGTAGGCCTCGTGACTGCGCCGGAACTGCTCCAGCACCCCCCGAGACTCCTCCACCTTCCCCTGACGTCGAAGGGCCTGCGCCAAGCCGTAGTGCGCCTCCTTTAGATCCGAGCGGAGGGAAATTGCCTTCCTGAAAGCCACTTCGGCGGTGTCTGGCTGCCCCATCCCAAGGCGTATGCTGCCCAGGAGGTATTGAAGTTGAGGATGTCTGGGGTTCCTTCTGCGGGCCATGGCCAGAACCGAATCCGCTTCCGGTAGTTCGTGAAGTTCCTTCAGCGTCCCGGCCAGGAAGAGGTGGGCGTCCCAACTATCGGGATAGGTTCTGGCAATAGGCCTCAGAATTGTTTCTGCTCCCCTCAGGTTCCCGGTCTCTTTCTCAAGGATAGCCAGTTTTATTCTGAACCTCGGGTTCCCGGGAGTCAGTCGGTCTGCCAACCCCAACTGGATCCGAGCCTTGTCCGTCTGCTCGAATTTACGATACAGGTAGGCCAGCGTGTCGTGAATCCTCACTTGAGACAGTCCGGCCGCAGCGGCCTTCTCCAGGTATTCCAGTGCCAACCGTTCGTCCTGGACCTCGAAGGCCATCAGCCCAAGCTGTGCCAGCGCACCCGCGTGCGTGGAGTCTAGGCGTGACGCCAGCAGAAACTGAAGCCGGGCATCGGCCTCCCGCCCACTTCGACGGAGGACCAGGCCGTAGAAATACCGGACGTCGGCGTACTCGGGAAATGCCTGGGCCACCTTGTCGATCGTGCCTAAGGCCTCCACATAGTCTTTTCGTTCCACGGCGGCAGCGGCTTTCTCCATCTCCTTCTCCGGATCGAAATCCGGGCCACAGCCGGCCAGCAGGCAGCAGCAGAAGAGGACTCCAGCCATTCGTTGGATCAGATCTTTTGATATCATGCGGTTTCCCATGGGCGGTTCGCCAGATCGGTCAACTCGTTCACAACGCCCTGGAGTGGCTCTCGAGTAAAGATAACCATCCCTTTCGCCGTGCGGGAGTCTCCGTTGGCCAAATTACCATAGTACGGGTCGGAGTGAATGCAGGGGATTGCCCGGTTCGACAGCAGGCACTTGCCCGGGGTCCAGAAGACAATGAGTTTCCGATCGTCATCGCCCTGCACGGCCGTGAAGGCAAAATCGATTTCCTCTTCGATCAGGCCGCCCATTCTTTCCGCCCACCAGTTGTGATGATCGGGACAGCCTTTCGCCTGGGCCATCCGGGCGTAAGCCTCGGAGGACAACACCTCCAGGTTATCCAGAGCGACCAACTCCCCGCCGATGACGACGAACGTCCGGGCGAAGTTGTCCGTACGGGAATCTGGGAAACCTGCCAGCGCGCCGTACTGGTGGCACAGCATGGGGCGGATACTGCCGCGCAGTTCGCCTGTCCGGTTTGTTAGCGTCATCTCGAACGACGCCCGCCCCGCATCCGCCTTCCCTTCAACCGCCATCCGCATACCCGGATCGGTAAGGCTCTCCACATCGTAGCTCGCGGTTTTACCTTCGTCGGACACGTGCCAGACGTTGTCGCGGTCGTCGTGGTGACGGGCGATTCCCTTCGTGCCCGGCATATACTCAAGGTGTTCGGGGAAATTCACAAAGAGAAAACCGCCGTTCTCCCAAGGGGCGTGAATCGTCAGACCATACGCCCGCCGACGCGCCGGATCCCTGGAATTCGTGCTCGGGTCTACGGAAAATCGTACGTCGTCTGCCACGTCAATTCCTTCCATAGGAATGATAGAAGCATCACTTGCTTACGGTCTGTGATGACCATATGGAGTCGCTCTTGGATGAGATGTCCCTACAGAGTTGTTCTATGGAATAGTTCTGTTCTGCGGACCTGCCTCATGAAGGGGCGATCTCCCAAGGGTGAACGGATTCCGCGACACGTCTACAGGCGCCTCACCTTCTATAATCCGGTAACTGCGGTTGACCTGAAGTCCCTCCACACGCTGCACTCTGGAATCCGAAGGCCAACGAATCTCCGCCCAGCAAATCTGCGTTGCGGCGCCCAGGCCGAACTCCATTCTGTGGGGTGACGACCCGAAGCTGCCCGCAGGCCACACGCTTCCGAAGACGCTGCGTTCCTGTTCGCCATCGACCAGACGAAGCGTCACCCGTGCGCCTAATGCGGATCGGTTTGCGGAGACACCCACCAACTGAAGCTTCAGCCAGCCGTTAGAAAATCCAGGATTCTCAAACAGGGCATTGGCGTAGACGTCGCCTTCAAAGGCTCCTCCCATTACGGCGAAAATGTCCTGATCACCATCTTCGTCTATATCGGCGAAGGCGATGCCATGTCCCTTCTGAAGATGTCCAAGCCCTCCACCGTAGGTCACCTCAGTGAAGGCCGTGCCGTGGACATTGAGGAACATTCGGTTGGGCATCAGCGAGTGGAGGTTGGGATCCCCGGTGCCTGCGTAGAAATCGGGAAATCCATCCCCATCGACGTCACCATAGCTCGCCCCCATCGCCAGGAGCATCGTGGAGAGCCCCGCAGTTGCAGCCACATCCTGGAAGGTTCCGTCGCCCCGGTTCTGGTAGAGGGCCGGATTCGCGCCCGAATGAGGCAGTCCAAGATGTTCCGCTGCAACATCTCCGATATCGCCACGATAGCCCGACACGAAGAGGTCCAGGTCGCCATCCTGATCGTAATCCCAGAACCAGGTGGGAAAGCTGTGGAGCGGATCCGCAACACCGGCTTGTTTCGTTACGTCTTCGAACGTCCAGGTTCCGAGGACATCGGGGCCCCTGTTCCGGAAGAGCAGGTTCGGTTCACTGTAGCGTGAAAGATAGAGATCAGGGCGTTCGTCTCCGTCCACATCTCCCCACGCTACACCTTTTACAAATCCCACTGTGCGGAGCCCCGCCTCCCCTGTCACATCCTGAAAAGCTCCGTCGCCATCGTTCCGGTAAAGGGTACAGGGATGAACATAGGCTGCCACACGGCCACCGGTTGGGTCCGCCCACGGCAGTCCGGCGCTTCCTGATGTCTCATTCCCGATGAAGAGATCCAGGTCGCCGTCCAGATCATAGTCTGCCCACCCCGCCGTCTGTGTCGGATGAAAACTCAACAGACCTGAGGCTTCCGTAACGTCTTCAAACCACCCGTCTCCACGGTTGCGCAGAAGCGAATTCGGCTGCCGCCCCGCCTCCCCCATCCACCCTCCGCGCAGAACCAGCACGTCGGCATCACCGTCGTTGTCGTAGTCAGCATGGACCAGATTCAGGCCGCCGGTGATGCCTACCAACCCGCTATCATCCGTACGATCTTCGAAGGCGCCGTCACCTCGATTTCGATAGATACGGAGCTGCTCCCGGGCCCCCCAGCCAGACACCATCACGTCGAGCAGGCCGTCGCCGTCCAGGTCTTCAACAACCACACCGCCTGCCAGGGAAGGTGTCGCCAGTCGGGCACCTGGGGCAGCATCCCGGAATCGCGGGAAGTCGGCCACGGATTTGAACGATTCCACGGGCAGCCGCCAGGCGGGTGCTACAGAGTCCGGGTACTGCCCCAATGTCATGTGAGCAATATTCAACAACCAGCGCGCTTTCAGGTCTTGGGGAGAATTGGAGAGAAGGCGTTCGTACAAAGCGGCGGCCTTCCGGGATCCTTCGGGTAGGGCGTGGACGCCATCGCCCGAGATGGGGAGCAGGCAGGACGCTGCTGAATGATTCAGGAGGCAGTTTTCCTGCTCGCCCAGGCGAAGCCAGGAGAGGGCTTCCAGCCGAGTGATGCCCAGGTGAAAGGCCTCTGGCAAATCCAGCGAATTGCCGGTCGCCTGAATCGCCTTCAACTCCGAAAGAGCTTTCCTCGTTCGTCCGGCTCGAAGCAGCTCGTGTGCGTACCGAGCCTGCAGGACGATCTTGTCGGAAAGGTCACTCGACTGACCGGCTTCTCTGGAGTACAGGTACGCTCTGGCTGAATTCGCGTAGATGTTGACGGAAGGGTCCGAGCCTGCGGCGAGGCGTGCCAGACGCTCTGCCATCTTTCGCGTGGACGGGGCTGCCGGATCTGCCCGACACACTCCCGGAACGCAGAGGGTCAGACAGAGAGAAAACGCCAGAGACATATCCAGGCCACATTTTCGTCCAACTCGGCGCCAACGCTCGCCAGGCATGATCGCATCCATCAACGGGGAATCAGGCCTTTGCTTCACGGTCCCTGGGCCCGCTCTCTGTAAGATTGCTTTCCTTCCTCGAACACCAGAATCCGGTCTGCCGATACGTTTTCATAGACATCGACGCCGCCGGCAGGCCACCGGATTTCAAGGGTCTCCATCGTGGTGCTCGAACCCAGGCCGAAGTGCACGCGACGATCGCCGGCGGAGAGGTAGCTGTAACCGCTGTGAACTTCCCGGGTCTGACGAACACCCCCTGCTATAACTGTTACCCGGGCGCCAAGGGCATCCCGGTTTGATCCGCCGGGTGAGGAGGTCCCGGCGGAGCCCTGCAGCTCAAGCAATACCCAGTGTCGGGTGTCGGCCTCTTCTCCTCTGTTTCGGAGAAGTTCGTAGCTGTCGCCGATGGCCCCCACCAGAAGGTCGATTCTGCCGTCGTTGTCGAAGTCTCCGGCGGCGGCCCCGCGACTGGCCCGCGGCCGAACGCTTCGAAAACCCCAGGCCTCAGAAACGTCTACCATTCGACCCGCGCCGTTGTTCTGAAAGAATTGGTTGTGCTGACGATATGGCACTGCCTCGGACGCGAGATCGATGTTGTCCAGGACGTGACCGTTCGCCACGAATGCATCTATGTCTCCGTCGTTGTCCCCGTCCAGCAGTGCCAGTCCAAACGTCACCTGCATCAGGCTGGGACCCGCCATTCCCGACGCGGCGGTTAGATCCTGAAACAGTCCATCGCCGAGATTTCGATAGTACGTGTTTGTTTCAGCGTCCAAATGCCCAACCAGCAGGTCGGGCAAGCCGTCGCCGTCGATATCCCCCGAGTCCACCCCCATGCCGGCCTCCGAATGCCCGGCTTCGTTGAACGCCGCTCCGGAAATAAGCCCTTCCTCAAAAAACGTGCCGTCTCCCCGATTCAAGAACAGATAGTTCTCCATCGAGTCGTTTGCGACGTAAATATCTGTATCACCATCCAGGTCGAAGTCGCCGCAGACGACCCCCAGTCCTTTTCCATTGGGAAAGTACACACCGGCGTCGCGCGTGATGTCCGTGAAGGTTCCATCACCATTATTGCGGTACAGGACATCTGCCTGGCCGGGATAAACATCCGGATGGCAGTACGCTCGAACCCCCACGTTCCGAAGGGTGCAGAACCGGTTGTGGTCGAGATCGAACGTCACATAGTTCGTCACATACAGATCCAGATCGCCGTCGCCTTCGATGTCGAGAAAGGATGAGGACATCCCCCATCCCTTATCGCCGACACCCGCCTTCTCCGTAACGTTTTGGAAAACGCCTCCGTCGTTCCGGTACAGGGTGTTCTCACCGTAGTTCGTCACATAGAGATCCGTATCGCCGTCGTTGTCGTAGTCACCGGTGGCGCATCCCATTCCGTAACCGCCGTCACCCACCCCGGAAGCTTCGGTAACATCGCTGAAGGTCCAGCCCTGGTCTTTGCCGTTGTTTCCAAAGAGTCGATTTACGGGTGCTGATGGAGGCGCCTCGGACCCAGGAAGAAGGGCGCCGTTCACCACGTAGATGTCCAGATCTCCGTCACCGTCGGCATCTAGAAAGGCACACCCCCCGGCCATGGTTTCGATGGGATACTTCTCCCCGGAGGCGCTGTTGTAATGCTTGAAGGAGAAACCGACAGCATCTCCGGCTTCAACGAAGCGGTCGGCCGAGGCCTCGGGGGCAAGCAGTATCATCACGGAAAGCATGAGTGTGAGGAAGTGATTCAAGAACGATGCCTTTGGTAGGAATTCGATCAATGTAGGATCGACAGGAAGGTAGGATTACAATCAGGTAAGGAAGGTCATCCCAGTCGCCGTGAGCTCAAACATGCAAACGCGCCGACCGCCGGAATGGGCGATCGGCGCGTTCGGAAACGGGGGACCATCGATTCAGTTCTGAAGGCGCTGCCAGTCGGGATTGTAGGGAGTCTCCTTCGGGTGCGTCGTATGAACCAGTTCATAGACACCCATTGAGGTTCGGTCGCGAAAGATAAAGACGTAGCCTCCCAGCCGATTGTACGTCCAGATCTCATACGGCTTGTCGCCGAAGGTTGAACCGGACACACCAGAGGATCCTCCTGAACTGAAAAGCGTCTGGCCTTCATCAGCGCCGCCGATAACGATATCTCCCGACCGCCCACCCGGATTCAGCTCACGCTCAATGTCGTCGGGAGGTCCGTACCTGACGTAGACCCGGCCCATATCCGTTTCCATTCCCCGGGTCTGGCTGCTGCGGCCACCCAGTGCGACGAACCGATCGTTGGCGTACTGGATCCTGCGGAAATGCTCTTCAGCATATTCGTTGCGCGGGGTCGACGGTGAAGGGTCCCTCTGTCGCCAGAAATCCAGAATGAAGGCGGCCTTCTCTTCGGGACCGAGCTTCTTGTACGCTTTCAGCTCCGTCTGCTCGGCGACGTACATAATCTGTTTGTAATATCGCTCAAGGGACGCTTCGTCCGTAGCCAGAACCTGCGTGGCCAAAGGCTTGACGATCGTAATCGTGCGTTCAGACGATGCCATTGCTTTGGACGCGTCGTCGCGAACCTGGACCTTGAGATAGTGAACACCCTGACTCACCTGGTCTGAGTCGATGGACATCGACTCAGCCAGCGCGAAACTTTTGCCTGAAGTGCGGAAACGCCGCTGCACCGTTGCTACGGAAAACCCCTCTTCATCTTCCAGCGTGTAAGCGACGCTTACGGTGCCATTGGGTTCACTCAGATTGTAGCACTCGTAATAGAAATGGATCACCGAATCCTGGGTGCTCAGGGCCCGGTTTACGTTGGGGCTGACCATGTAGCCCTGCTTGACGAATTCGCTCTCCTCTTGAGACTGCTGAACGTCCGCAGCGATCTGAACCTCGCTGACGATGACCTCTCCGGTCTCGTAGTCGGGAACCTCGATTCGGCCTTCGTGCGCTCCTGTTGCCTGATTCGCACGATCGGTCACCCACATCCGGACGTTGTACTGCCCAGGCTCGGGGTAAAACACAAACTGATCCTGAATGGCCTTCGTCTGGTCCAGAGTCTCCTCCTCCGTCCGCAGTTCGACCATCCGTCCCCAGACATGATGGGCCGCCGTATCACCTTCAGTTCCCGTTAGCGTAATCCCTACTTCAAACGTCGCCCTGTGACTGCCAATCCCCTCAACGAAGTCGAGCTGCTCGGTATGGAGCTGAAAGTAGATCTCCTCACGCAGCCTGCCCTCCTGGCCCCTGAAGGCACCGAAGTCCGCCATGAAGACGATATCTCCTTCCCCCACACGACTCTCGTTGACAACCTCGAACTGCTCTTCCAGCAATTCGGTTGGGGCCTGGGCATTGGCGCCGCCCCATACGGCCAGAAGACAAGCTGAAATCACGAACATACGGATCATGGAAAGTCACCTCGTGTGATGGGTGCCAACCTCGTGGGTGCTGTTGCGAATGGCCGTCTGCCTTGCTGGTCTGCCATGAACTCTACGACGCTCGAAAGGAGAATCGGTTCAAAATACACGTAAAGTCGATCCCGGTGCCGGAGCCGAATCAGTTTGATTCTTCCAAAGTCAGTATGCGGTTGGCCCGTATGTCTCGATGTGTCTGCCGTATACCGGACGGCCACCGCACATGGAGACTGTCCACAACTCCTGCTTGACCGAGGCCAAAATGGAGTCTGGGGTCGTCTTGCGACTGGAAGCTGGATCCGGCGGCGGCCTCCCTCACCTGCAGCCCATCGCGCGTCCAGATCGTGACCTTTGCTCCAACCCCGTCACGATTGCTTCTACCAGGCCTGCCCCTTAGCTGAACCGTCAACCAGTGGTTTGCCCGGCCGTCTACATATCCACCTTCATTTCGAAGAAGAACAACTCCCGGTGGCCGTGCATTTGGATCCTGACTCGCTTTGTCCAGAACCAGAAGATCAGGGTCACCGTCGTTGTCGTAGTCGATCCGGGCGGCTGCGCGGCTCTGGCCCTGCAAGGCGAGACCGGGCCCGGCCAGGCGAGACAGGTCCAGATACCGCCCAGACCTGTCGTTGCGGAAAAGCTGGTTTCGCTGCGCCGCGGAGGTTCGAGGATCGAACGTGGCGATGTGGTCGTGGACATGCCCGTTCGCTACGAACAGATCCAACCAGCCGTCGTTGTCGAAATCGAGCGGGACGACTCCCCAGCCCAGCATCGGGCGGGTGGACCCAGCCAACCCTACCATTGCCGATGCCTCCGTAAAAAAGCTCTCGCCTAGATTCTGGTAGAAAGCAAACGGCTCGCCCTGGTAGCTGGTGGTGGTCAGATCCAACAGTCCATCATTGTCTGAATCGTAAAACGCCGCTCCCATCGTCGCCTGCACTTCACCAGCCGCATCGTAGGCCACGCCAGACACAAGCCCCGTCTCCTCGAACGCCAGCGAACCCGCAACTCGATCGTTCCTGAACATGCGGTTGGGGCCATCATCAGTCGCAACGAAAAGATCGGGGTCGCCGTCGTCATCCACATCTGAAAAGACAACACCCAGGTCGCGTCCATCGTCACTGGCGATTCCCAGCGTGCCGGCCATTTCTGCAAACGTTCCATCTCCCCGATTCAGGTAGAA
>Ga0114996_10004901_pt1 | contig 15894 bp, 12 predicted proteins | sample ArcticOcean_MG_C_4_FD_87039 | JGI IMG/M metagenome (GOLD analysis project Ga0114996, IMG submission 87039) | Marine microbial communities from western Arctic Ocean - ArcticOcean_MG_CB4_134 | ecosystem: Environmental > Aquatic > Marine > Oceanic | place: Arctic Ocean: Canada Basin | collected...
CTACTCTGGAGCTATCAACAAATTGCTTTCCGCCACTAAAATGCCTGTCTCATCAACAAAAAGATAGTGTTCAGGGCTGAAGGTAACACCCGCAAAGCTAACGGGCACATTCAGGCTGCCCTTTCCTGCTTTATCTGTTTTACGTGGTATGGATGCCAATGCCAATATAATCAGCCTCATTGGTGCAATAATCTCGACATCTCTTACACACCCATTTATTAAGATAGCAGACCAGCCATTGTCAATTGCCGCTGCTGCTAGCTGATCACCTAATAATGAACAGCGAAAGGATCCCCCTCCATCTATCACTAGGGCGCGACCCTCACCGGGTAAATTGACTTGCTCAACGACTAATGAATTATCCTCAAAACAGGCAACCGTTGTAATTTGGCCATATCCCTGTCTTGAAGCTCCGTAGTGCTTAAATAAGGGTTCAACTACATCTACCTTCTGATCAAATCTATCAGAAAGATCGGGTGTAGAAATAATAGTGTTCACTGGTAACAACTTTTTACAATGTTAATCAAATTGGTGCATGGTATTCTCTTTGCCTGACGCTTTAAGAGCAGCGTCTCCAGCAAAATACCCCTTATGGTCATCTCCCATATCAGATCCAGCCATATTTTGGTGTTTAACACATGCAATCCCCTCGCGAATCTCCTTGCGCTGAACCTCTTTAACATAGCCAAGCATTCCTTTGTCTCCAAAATACTCTTTAGCTAAGTTATCTGTAGATAGCGCGACAGTATGATAAGTAGGTAAGGTAATTAAGTGATGAAAAATACCTGCCTCTCTTGATGAATCAATCTGAAATGTACGAATTTTTTCATCAGCTTCTCTGCCAAGATCTGTATCATCATATTTTTCATCCATAAGAGCTTCTCTTTTGTAGGCAGAGGTATCTACTCCCTCTTCTTGCATTATATCGAAAACTTGCTGGCGGAAGTTTAAAGTCCAGTTAAATGAAGGACTATTATTATAAACAAGTTTAGCGTTGGGAATAACTTTTTTAATTTGATTCATCATTGCACCTATTTGACCTATATGAGGCTTTTCAGTTTCTATCCAAATAAGATCAGCACCATTTTGTAAACTTGTAATTGAATCAAGGATACATCTTGCCTCTCCAGTGCCTTTTTTAAATTGGTATAGATTACTAGGTAAACGTTTAGGGCGGACTAATTTACCATGATGATTAATTACTACATCTCCATGGTTCATATTTTCAGCAGTTACTTCATCAACATCTAAGAAAGAATTATACTGGTCTCCTAAATCTCCAGCTCCATGTGTTACAGCTATTTGCTTTGTTAAACCAGCTCCCAGCGAATCTGTTCTTGCAACTATTACTCCCTCATCAACTCCAAGCTCTAAAAATGCATAGCGTACTGCATTAATTTTTGCTAAGAAATCAGCATGAGGCACTGTTACCTTTCCATCCTGATGGCCACATTGCTTTTCATCAGAAACTTGGTTTTCAATTTGAATACAGCATGCACCAGCTTCGACCATTTGTTTAGCCATTAGGTATGTCGCCTCTGCATTACCAAAACCTGCATCTATATCTGCAATGATTGGAACTACATGCGTCTCAAAATTATCAATTTTTTCTTGAACTTCTTTTTTTGCATCTCCTTCAACAGCATCTAACTCCCTGAACAAACCTCCTAATTCTCTAGCATCAGCTTGTCGTAGGAATGTGTATAGCTCATTAATTAAACTAGCTACAGAAGTTTTTTCATGCATTGATTGATCTGGAAGAGGGCCAAACTCAGAGCGGAGGGCTGCTATCATCCAGCCAGAAAGGTACAAATAGTTTCTTTTATTAGTACCAAAATGCTTTTTGATGGAAATTATTTTTTGTTGACCAATAAAGCCGTGCCAGCAGCCTAATGACTGAGTATATGCACCAGAGTCTTTATCATAAGCATCCATATCCCCTCTCATAATAGCAGCGGTATATTTAGCGATATCTATACCTGTTTTAAAGCGGTTCTGAGCCCGCATTCTATCGACATATTCAGGGTTAATTGCATCCCATGTCCCTGATTTATTATCTCGGGTCACTGAGATTTGTTCAATATCTTTTGAGTATTCCATTTATGAAGTTCCTTATTGGTTATGATAGTATTGTAAAAATTTAAATATATTGGTATGCAGGTAATGTTAAAAATTCATCAAATGTTTCTGAGGTAATCATTGATTTAAACAACTGAGATGCCAATGTGAATTTTCCATTTATAAATCTATTCTCTCCTATCTCACCTTTGATTGCTGCTAACTCTTCTTCTAATATTTTTATAGAAAGGTCAGAATCAATTTTCTCGCCACTGGAAAGCTTGCATCCATGCTTTATCCATTGCCATAGCTGCGCTCTTGAGATCTCTGCGGTGGCTGCATCTTCCATAAGATTGTATAGTGGAACACAGCCATTACCACAAAGCCAAGCCTCAATGTATTGCAGCCCTATTTTTATATTTTGTCTCAATCCATTTATTGTAATCGCTCCACTAGGAACCCTCAATAAATCTTTCGCAGAAATCTTGGGGTTTTCCATTTTTCTTTGAATTTGATTATCCCCTGGCATCTCTTTATTAAATGCTGAGAGTGCAATATCAGAGAGACCTGGATGAGCGATCCAGGTACCATCGTGTCCGGCGCTGGCTTCCCTTTCCTTGTCAAGCTGAACCATTTTCATTGCTTCTTCATTTGCTTTATCATCATTTTTAATTGGGATCTGCGCGGCCATCCCACCCATGGCATGCGCTCCCCGTTTATGGCATGTGTAAACCAGTAGCTTCACATAGGAACTTAAAAAATGTCGCGACATTGTGACCTCTGATCTGTCTGGCAAAACAAAATTAGGGAATAATTTGAACTTTTTTATAAAACTGAATATATAGTCCCATCTTCCGCAGTTTAATCCAACTGAATGTTCTTTTAATTCATACAGAATTTCATCCATTTCAAATGCCGCAAGTATTGTTTCTATGAGAACGGTAGCCTTGATAGTTCCATTGGGTATTCCCAACTCTTTCTGAGAAAAAACAAAAATATCATTCCAAAGTCTTGCCTCAAGATGACTCTCCAGCTTAGGTAAATAAAAGTATGGCCCCGTTCCATTTGCTATCAATGTTTTCGCATTATGATAAAAATATAGTGCAAAATCAAATATTGCGGCTGATACAGGACTGTTATCTAATAATACATTTTTTTCATAAAGGTGCCAGCCTCTTGGACGAACCATTAACGTTGCAATTTTATCATTCAGTTTATAAAATTTTCCATTTAGGCTATTGGTATACTCAATTGTTCGATTTGCCGCATCCTTCAGATTAACCTGCCCATTAATACTATTTTCCCACGTGGGTGAATTTGAATCCTCAAAATCCGCCATGAATACCTTGGCTGAGCTATTAAGGGCGTTGATAATCATTTTTCTGTCAACCGGTCCAGTGATTTCAACTCTCCGATCGATCAAATCATCTGGCGCTGGTGTGACCTCCCATTGGCTGCTTCTAATGTTTTTTGTTTCAGAAAGAAAATTAGGAAGCATACCATTATCTATTTTTACCTGCCTTACTTCTCTTTTTTTTAATAATTCTCTGCGTCTTTCACCGAATTTACTTTCTATTGCTTCAACAAATAGTAGCGCTCCATCTGTCAATATCTCATCAAATGACGGTATTTTTTTTCCTAAAATTTTAAGGTTACTTTTTTCAATTTTATTATCCACGCAATATCCTTTTCCGTTGATTTTTTCTGTAGGAGGAGTTCTATTTTAAAACGTAATAGCTAATTATTTATCAAAATTTATTTTCAGAAAATTTACTTTGTAAATTTTACAAATTATTACAGAAGTTTATTTAAAGCGCCTAAGAGTCTCTCTACATTAGATGCTTTAGCTGAGTACCCCATGAGGCCAATTCTCCAAATTTTTCCTGCAAAAGGCCCTAGGCCTGCACCTATTTCAATGTCATGCTCTAAAAGCAATTTCTCTCTTATCTTTAGATCATCTGCTCCTCTAGGGATAATCACTGCATTCAAAGATGGGAGTCTATATGGTTTGTCAACAAGCATCTTAATCCCTATTTGCTCTAATCCTTCTACTAGAATATTATGCACCTCAAGATGTCGATCTATTGTCTTGGAAAGTCCTTCAGATTTTAAATCATAAAGCCCTTGGTAAATTGCATACATTGAGTTGATTGGTGCGGTGTGATGATATGCTCGCTGGCTTCCATCTAGATACTTAATAATTTGTTTCATGTCTAAATAAAAATTAGGGACCAAAGTTCCTCGTTTTAATATTTTTTGTTCTGCTCTAGCTGAAAAAGAAACTGGCGATGCCCCTGGCGGACAAGAGAGTCCCTTTTGGGAGCAACTGTATACAGCATCAATTCCCCATCTATCAACCTGCAAATCTATGGTTCCAAAACTTGTAACCGCATCAACAAGAAAAAGAGTGTCGTCATCCAGATGCTCCCTAATCTCCTCTACTGGGTTTCTCACACCAGTAGATGTCTCTGCATGGACCACTGCAACTATTGTATATTTATTTTTATTGAGCTTTTTTTTTAAATCATCAATAACAAGTGGCTCGCCCCACTTAAAATTCAACACATCAATATCCGCGTTTAGCCTTTGACATATATTGACCATTCGTGATCCAAAATACCCATTCTCAATAATAAGAATTTTATCACTCTTTTCAATAAGATTAACAAAACAAGATTCCATCGCAGCTGTGCCTGTTCCAGAGACTGGAAGGGTTAAATTATTTTTAGTTTTAAGCATCTCCCTTAGCATTTCCTTTGTTTCATCCATTACATCTAAAAATCGTTTATCTAAATGACCAACGGTGTATGTGCTAAGCGCCTTATAGACACTGGGAGAGACTGATGATGGGCCAGGGCCCATGAGCAGTGTTTTATTTATATCAGCTAGCTTATTATTCATATGCTCCTATCTAATATTTTATTAATAAGTTGAATGACATCCATTATAATTTAAAATTATATCTATGTCCTTAATTACAATTATTATTATAATTTCACTTGATAATTATCTAATGGAGGCCCCAATGAAAACTTTCACTATTATATTTTTAACTTTATCTACATTTTTATTTTCTGAGATTCATGATGTATCAATATCAGGGGGTGCATTTAATCCCGGTACCCTGGAAATCTCTTTGGGGGACACCGTGAAATGGACTAATAATGATAGTTTCCATCGAGTAGTCTCAGATGATGGGGTTTCTTTTGAATCAGAAAATCTTTCAAATGGAGATACATTTGAGCATCAATTTCATGCTGTAGGGGAATTTCCCTATCACTGTGGTGTTCATCCAAGTATGACTTCGGAGATTACGGTGTCAGATCAAAGTCTAGACAATCATGATGTGTCGTTCCCTGATAAAATTACTATTAATCCTGCATACCCAAATCCATTTAACCCATCAACCAACATCTCCTTTTCTTTGGATCAATATTATAATGTGAGTGTCGACATCTATAATCTAAGGGGTGAGCTTGTTTCTAATCTGCCAAAAAGAGGGTTGGTGGCTGGGAATCACTCTGTTATATGGAATGCCTCTGATCAGTCTGCTGGAGTGTATCTGCTTAGGGTATCTACCGATAATTTTACAAGTACGCAGAGGGTTATGCTTATTAAATAGTATTAAAATAATTCTATAACCAAAAGAGGGGTCAATGCATTGCAGAGATCCCTCTTTTTTATTTAATGCTATTATACTCTAAAATACCCAGTATGTAAAAGTTACATCTAGATTCATGATAGGATCAGCACCATCATCCTCTAAATCCATTTCATATCCGAATGTTCCAGTTACAGCGCATTGATTTAATACAGCTTTTGTTGTACCTAAACTTAGTGTCACACCACTAGTAGTAACGTCATCCAGACCTGCAGCTGTAGTAGTTGAATTGGAATATTCAAATCCAGCTGTGGTGGCCCAGTTATATGAATGAGCCATAGAAAATCCAACACCCAGGTCCATTGTTGTCACATCATCATCATTTAATCCCATACCATAATCAAATGTGGCAGTTACCTGTTTGTCCATGTCAATGGGCATCGCATACTCTGCGCTTAAATTAAAGTCACCCGAATCTTCATCACCATCAGCACGCATATAATTATTGTACAATCCAGCTCTTACACTGTATCCAGTAGATCTATCTGTAATATTATAAGCTGGGCTATTTAGGACCTTCCGAATTTTCATGGCAGCCCCTGCATCTCCTGCTGCGGCTGCAAGATCATTGTAGTACATCTCATCAGCATCATCTTTATACATGCTAGCATATGACCCTTGGGCCCCAATAACCGCTGCAATAGCCATTACAGTCTCATCTGATGTGTCACCACCAAGCGCATCAGCTACGGCATATGCCTGAGCCACGGGTCTTGCATTTACTACTCGACCATACCCGGCTCCTATATCAAGCCATAGATCCATATTATCATCAACCCCTTCAGCCTGATCACCACCATCCATAGAAAAATCAGCGTCGCCATATGCAAACATTCCTTTGTTTCCACCTACAAGATACTTTTCAACAGAGGCATTTCCACCTATATCCCAATTAGTGGTGCTTACTTCAGATGCTGCTGTACATGTACATGCGGCAGGATCGCCCTCGCACCCACAAGCACAGCCAGCAGGACAAGCACTTGTACACACTCCGCCTGCACATGCACCTGCACACTGACTAGCATCCACATTTTCATCTGAATTCATATCAAAATCAAATGCTCCGCCATATGAAAGATTAAATCCAGGACTTTGTGAATTAAAATTATATGCAGCCCCCAGATCAATATTCATATCTGTATCATCACCTGCTGAACGAAAATGAAGTAAATTATCTCCTGTGATTTGAAGCGTCTGGTACTCAAATTCAGGGATATCAAACGAATCATAGGCCCCATCAGCAAAGATGACTCCCATAATTAAAAGCATAGCGCTTATTTTTATTAACGATTTCATAATTATTTCTCCTTTGATTGGTTGTATGTAAGAAAGTTTATAGTAGTAGTTTGTAGCATCTTTGATAGTAGAATATACATTATTATGCCCATTAAAATCCACAGATAAATGAGTGATAGATGAGTTCAACTCTTTAATAAAATTATTAAAATTTAAGCTCAAAAGTTAGATTAATTGCTGTTGTAGGGTCTCCGGTCCCTACTTTTGTTTGGGTCATATTGGGAGAAAATGTTATCCCTTCAGCGCATTGATAACTCAGTCCAGCCAGCAAAGTGGTTGTCTCTGTATCATCTGTCTCTGTGTCTGTATCAAGCATATCATGTCTCACTAAAATAGAAAGTCCATCAACAAATGAAATGGCATAATGCCCATAGAGTGACATTAATGTAGCATTTGTAGCATATCCATATAAATTGAGGTCTGTTCCCATATGATACTCTACTCCAGCTCTAACGCCAAATCTTGAAAATCCTCCAAAAATACCCGCGACGTATCCATCTGATTCTTCGGAGTGATCTTCATGTACTCTATATGTTAGTGAAGAAAACACCCCCCCAATATTAAATCCTTCATTCTTATCCAGTCTTTTTTCTCCATACACAGCCTGAATAGAAATTTTTTCATTGTCATCTGCTGATGTTTGTTTGTATCCCTCGCCATTTGTATATAAAAGACTTAGTGATACATCTCCAAATCCTTGGGCTATACCAAGTCCAAGGTCAGCAGAAGAAGACCATCCGTTCTTATCCATTGCACTCTTCGCAATAAATCGGTTTCCCCAATTTTTTTCCTGAACATTAAACATATTCATCCCTTGCAGACCAATTGTCAGTTTTGTGTTATCTACAATTTTATAATCTATCTTTGCATTTTTGAGGTACATATAAAATGCTTCACCATTGTTTTGGATATCACTTTGAAATGTAAAAGAAATATTATCAGTAATATTCTTTTTATATGTTAAATAAGCCCTGTCAATATAAAATCCGTGATCTTCTCCATCTGCTGCGCTGCCTACAGCATATCTAAAATAGCTTACGCCACTGATCCCCTCGGCAAATATGGTTGAAATTATAGTGAATATGATTATAATATTTTTCATTAGTTCTCCCTTATATAATTATAGATGAAAACACCTAGCACCGCACCAACTATTGGCGCCAGAATATACATTATTATATTTTGAAAGTTATTAGATAGTATCGCAGGTCCAAGTGATCTTGCTGGATTCATAGAAGCCCCTGTAAATGGTCCCCCGATAAATGAGCAGACAGCAATCACCCCACCAATTGAGATGCCTGTGACCGCTTTAGAGACTCTATCGTCTGTTGATACACTAATAATTGTAAGCATAAGAAACATGCTCATGAGTATCTCAAATGCAGTCCCCTGGTAAGAGCTTAGTTTGTTGATTGTCATTCCAAAACTATGATTACTCTCAAAAAAAAGTTTGTGCGTTGATGATGCTCCAATGGCCCCAATAAGCTGAGCAGGGATGTAGGAAAAGAGCTCTTGAATACTAATAGTTTTATTCTGATAAAATGCCACAGATACCGCTGGATTAAAATGTGCGCCCGATATATGGCCAAGTGCATAGATCATTACCCCAATGATTAGGCCAAATATAATTGGGATTGCATCTGGGGAGATAGCCCCTGGATTTAGTTCATATAGGATCATCGATCCGCAGCCAAAAAAAACAAGCGCAAACGTCCCAAGAAATTCAGCAATACATTTTTTAATTAAATTATTTTTCATAGTAGTGTATCAATATTATGAGAAATTTGATCTCTAACCTGTCGATAAATATTCATGATCTTTTTTTCACTCCCAGTAGCATTAGCTGGATCCTGTAAATCCCAGTGAATATTTTTTCTATTCACTAATAACGCTGGGCATCTCTCCCTGGCATCCCCACATAAAGTAATAATAAAATCATACTCAGATAACTCTTCCTCTGAAATGCTCTGAGATTGCTGCCGTGAAATATCAATACCTATCTCATCCATCACCTCAACAGCCTTGGGGTTGAGACCATGCGCCTCTACTCCTGCACTAGAAATTTTAAATTTTTTATTTAACTTAATATTGGCAAGACCCTCTGCCATCTGAGACCTACAAGAGTTCCCTGTGCAAAGGAAAAGAAGTTTTTTATGCATAGGTCCTAGTCTTCAAGGGCTTGGGATATATTTAAAGAAAAATCTCCAATATGTTCAAGATGCTTGATGATATCTATAAATATTAGTTCTGATTTTACATTAGAATCTTTCGCGAGTCTATCACTAGATGTCTCAATAAACTTGTTTCGCATATCATCAATTTCATTTTCATATTGAATTGATTTATTTAAATCATCAACGCTCATTGATTTTATATCCTTAGAGAGGAAGCTATGATTCCAATCGATCAATTCATTGACCTTATTATATAACTTGCCAATTTGATCCTTCATTTCTGCAGATAGCGTAACCCTGTCTAATTTTTCACTTATTAAGAATAAATTAAAAATACTATCACCAACACTCTCAAGCTCATTAACAATTCTGATCATATCCGAAGCATTTTCAGCACTTTCTACGCTTAATTCATGTTTTGTACACTCGGCAAGGTAATTTGAAATTTCAACTTGCATCTGATCGGTTAAAATTTCTGTTTTTTTAGCTTTTTCTATTGAACCATCTTTGATTCCATTATTAATAACGTCTAATGACTCTAACAAAAATTTATTAATTATGCTAGACATATATACTATTTCTTTCTTTGCCTCTAAAAGTGCGATTTCAGGGGTTGGTTGAACATTGGTTGAAAAATATTCTAACTTGTATTCTTCTTTTTTCTCTTCACTAGTTGGTCTAACCATTTTTTTAACAACAGATGCAATGTGAGGAACAAACCAGATCAACGCCAAAACATTTATAATATTAAACATGGTGTGGAACAAAGATAAGTGAATTGGAATATTTTGAAATTGCTCAGGAGCATCATTGTATAAATTAATGTTGTATGGGACATCATTTGGAGCCAAATAATCAACAAACTGAATGAAATATTTAAATGCTATTAGCATCCAAATAACACCTATGACATTGAATATCATATGAGCTCTAGCCGTACGTTTCGCATGATAGTTTGCATTTAAGGATGCAAGGTAGGCTGTGATTGTGGTTCCTATATTCTCTCCAAGCACAAGGGCACATGCTGTTGGAAAATCAATCCATCCAGAATATGCCATTGTAATTGTAATTGTCATGGCAGCACTTGAAGACTGAACAACGATGGTAAGTATAACTCCAACAACTATAAATATTAATACTGATATCATTCCTAAATCAGTATAATTAGATAAAAATTGTAGAACCTCAGGATTCTCTTTTATGTTTGGGACAGATTCTTTTAGAAATTTTAACCCTAAAAACAGTAGACCAAAACCGACAAAAATTTCTCCAATGTTTTTTCTTTTAGTAAGTTTTGAAAAAATTAGTGGTAGCCCTATGCCTATGGCTGGCAATGCAATATTAGTAATTTTAAATTGAAATCCAAGTATTGAAATCAACCAGCCCGTAAGAGTTGTCCCAATATTTGCACCCATAATTACCCCGATAGATTGAACTAGAGTAAGCAAACCCGCATTTACAAAACTAATAACCATTACCGTGGTCGCAGAAGAGGATTGGACCATACAGGTAGTAACAAACCCCGTCAAAACTCCCGCAAATCTATTCTGTGTCATATAGGATAAAATAGATCTAAGACGATTCCCAGCAACTTTTTGGATGCCCTCGCTCATTACTTTCATCCCAAATAGGAATACGCCTAGGGAACCTAGGATATTAAGGGTGGCGAATAAAGTTGATATAATCATCAACTTATAACTATAAATTTAACAATGTTTCCACATGAGTAATTTATGAATTTCAATGTAATACAATACAAGTTTTTTTAAAATGAACCTTAATTATTTAAGCACATATCTGTTAGTTCAATAAGCTTGCTTCTAATACCATCCTCTGTCATCGAATGTCCAGAGTCCTGAATAATATGAAATCCAGCTTTTGGAAATGCCCTATGAAGCTCCCATGCTGATACCATGGGGCACACCACATCATATCTTCCTTGAACAATTTCTGTTGGAATATTTTTTATTTTATGAATATTTTCAATAAGCCAATTATCGGTATCAAAAAAACCTTTATTGGTAAAGTAGTGACACTCAATTCTTGCAAATGCCTCTGCAACTTTTGCATTATCAAATGAATGAAGTAATTTTTTACTTTGAAAAAGTTTACTTGTGGATGCCTCCCAAATTGACCACGCCTTTGCAGCCTCAATTCTTATTTCATCTTTATCTGATGTTAAGCGTCGATAATATGCAGAAACTAAATCACCCCTCTCATCTTCTGGTATCGGAGTTAAATATTTTTCCCATGCATCTGGATATATAAAACTGCACCCTTCTTGATAGAACCAGTTAATTTCTTTTTTTCTTAAAAGAAAAATTCCTCGTAGAATGAGGGCATTGCACCTTTCTGGGTGTGTGATTGAATATGCTAGAGATAAGGTTGAACCCCAGCTTCCACCAAATACAGTCCAGGTATCAATATCTAATTTCTCCCGAATCTTCTCTATGTCACTTACAATGTCCCATGTCGTATTTTCTTCAAGTTCAGCATGGGGGGTGCTTTGACCGCACCCTCGTTGATCTAGTATAACTATTCTCCACTTCTCTGGATTAAAATAGCGCCTATATATCGGTTCTATCCCACCACCTGGACCCCCATGTAAAAATATAACTGGCTTCCCATTTGGATTACCAGATTCTTCAACAAATATTTCATGGATATTAGAAACCTTTAATCTGAATGTGTTGTACGGCTTAATCTCCAAATAAAGCTCATGAATCATTAGTATAGCCTCTTCTTACACACTCGATTCTTCAGTGTTTTGTTATTTAAATATTTTATGAGCATTTCACCAAACTGCCCTATCATTATTTCCTGGTAACTTGAGAAATTTCCTGAAATATGTGGTGATAGTAGTACATTGTCAAGGGTAAATAGTCTGCTGCTTTTATCTAATGGCTCTGATGCAAATACATCAAGTGCTGCTCCCGCAATTTCTTTATTTTCTATGGCACTAATAAGATGATCCTCATTAATAATTCCTCCTCTTGAAGTGTTGATCATAACCGCACTATTTTTCATTAATCGAAAAAATTGTTCATCAATCATATTCTCTGTAAGAGGTGTGAGCGGACAAGCAATAGCAAGGTAGTCGCTCCGCTTGATAAGCATATCAATTTCACTGGTTGGAACAAGAAAATCTACGGATTTTTTGTTATCAATTTTTTTCTGTAGCCTTCGAGTAGCCACCACGATCATCCCAAATGACTTAGCTAATTTTGTAAGTTCTTTCCCAACCTCTCCATATCCAATAATTCCTAAGGTTGCTCCAGAAAGTTGTGTGGTTTTTTTTGCCAGTTCCCACTGATTCCAATCTCTACTTTTCTTAAATTTTTGACACTCTGACAATTGTTTTGAAAAATATAAAATTTGAGATATAATAAACTCAGCAACGGGCTTTGAATTAATTCCCTTTGCATTAGTAATCATTACCTTACTCTTAAGAATTTCAGGAAATAAATTTCCATCTACCCCTGACGCCCCAATATGAATCCATTTTAATTTATCTGACCTATACTTAAATACTTCTGGAGTAATACCATAGCAAACAAGGATATCAAGACTTTTAAAATTCTTCTCTAATGATTTATAATCTCTAATATGAATAAATGAAACATCTTTTAGAAGTGAAGAGTTAAACAATGAAACAAGCCTCCTGTATTTATCAGTGTTCTTTGTGATTTGTAGGCCAACTTTCATTTAGTCAAATATCTCTTGAAGACTTCGGTAATTAAAATTTCCTAATTTAATTGTTCTAATAGCTCTAACGGCAGCTTTTGCTCCAGAAAGGGTAGTAAATACTGGAACTTTATACCGAATTGCTGATCGTCCTATCGCATTCTCATCCTCCCGTGCAGCTCCACCTAGTGGCGTATTAACAATAAGATCAATCTCATTGTTTTTCACAGCATCAACAATGTTTGGACGACCCTCTCCAACTTTAAAAATATTTGTGGAAAATACTCCATTCTCATTTAAAGTTTTTGATGTTCCAGCTGTTGCCACAATATTAAATCCAAGATCCTCAAAGTCACGTGCGATACCAATAGATTTAATTTTATCATTTTCATTAACCGAAATAAATGCCGTTCCACTTGTAGGAAGCTTAGAGCCTGCGCTCAGCTCTGCTTTAGCAAACGCTGACCCTAGATTACGGTCAAATCCAATGGCCTCGCCAGTTGATTTCATCTCAGGAGATAGGAATATATTTTGCTGAGGAAATTTATTGAATGGGAATACTGGCTTCTTTACAGCAATTAAATCTTTATGGGGGCTATCAATGGCAAGCTCCCTAATCATTTTCCCAACTGAAATTTGTGATGCATATTTAGCCAGAGGAATATTGGTCACCTTGCTAACAAATGGCACCGTTCTACTTGCTCTTGGATTAACTTCAAGGGTGTATATAGTATTATCTTTAATTGCAAATTGTATATTAATAAGCCCATTTATATTTAATCGAATGGCTAATCTTTTTGTATAATCTTTAATTTTATTTCTTAGTGATTCTGATAGCGAATAGGGTGGAATTACGCATGATGAGTCACCTGAGTGAATACCCGCTTCCTCAATATGCTGCATGATTCCACCAATTAAAATATCCTGTCCATCGCATAGTGCATCCACATCAAATTCATAGGCATCCTCAAGAAATCTATCTATTAATATGGGGTGTTCACCTGACACCTCTGTTGCTTGCTTAACAAATTTAGATAGCCCATCATCATCATACACAATCTGCATGCCTCTTCCACCTAATACATAGGATGGCCTCACAAGCACCGGGTAGCTAATATGGTTTGCAATTTTTAGTGCTTCACTGATGGAATGGGCCGTCCCAAACTCTGGGGCAGATATTTGAAGTTCCTCTAAAATTTTTCCAAATTTCCTTCGATCTTCAGCTAAATCAATTGCATCTGGATCAGTTCCTATAATATTTACACCTTCATTTTTAAGGCGTTGTGCAATATTAAGTGGTGTTTGTCCACCAAATTGCACGAGTACGCCATCCGGTTTTTCAAGGTCAATAATATTCATCACATCTTCAAATGTTACTGGCTCAAAATATAATCGATCTGAAATATTAAAATCAGTTGAAACGGTTTCAGGATTACAGTTAACCATAATCGTTTTATATCCTATCTCCTTTAAGCCAAGCACAGCTTGGACACAACAATAGTCAAACTCAATCCCCTGTCCAATCCTATTAGGCCCACCACCGAGTATCATGATTTTCTTACCTTCAAGCGGAGTAATCTCATTCTCAGTTTCATAACATGAATAACAGTATGGAGTTTTTGCTTCAAATTCAGCTGCGCAGGTATCAATAGTTTTAAATGTTGGAAGTATTTTATTCCTTTTTCTTATTTCCCTAACACGCTCTTCATTGATATCTGTCAATACGCTGATTTGTTGATCTGAGAATCCCTCCATCTTCATCTGTTGAAGAGCCACTCTATCACTGATATTAAAAACGGTATGTAAATTAGAAATTATTTTAATATGATTCAAAAACCATGGGTCTATGCCAGTTTGTTCATAAATTTCATCTATTGTGTTCCCGGAATCAAATGCCTGTTTTATTTTTAAAAGTCTAAATGCAGTGGGAAATCTCATTTTTGATATATCAAGATCCCTGTAGTCACTTTTTTTAGGATGCATCCCACTGAGTCCAACTTCAAGTGATCTAAACGCCTTTTGAAGAGATTCCCGAAATGTTCTTCCAATTGCCATCACCTCACCTACAGATTGCATCTGTATGCCCAAAATTCCATCCGATGCTGGAAATTTTTCAAAATCAAAACGTGGAATTTTTGTTACCACATAATCTATTGTTGGCTCAAATGCCACCATAGTATTGCCAGTTATTTCATTTGTTATCTCATCTAATCTGTACCCAACCGCCAATTTAGCTGCTACCCTTGCAATGGGGAAGCCCGTGGCCTTTGAGGCAAGCGCTGAGGATCGACTAACCCTTGGATTCATCTCAATAATAATCATCCTTCCATCATCTGGATTAATAGCAAATTGCACATTGGACCCACCTGTGTCAACTCCAATTGCACGCAAACATGTAATGGATTGATTCCTCATTTCCTGGTATTCTTTATCACTTAATGTTTGTATGGGGGCAACGGTAACTGAATCTCCTGTGTGAACTCCCATTGGATCTATATTCTCTATTGAGCATACAATCACTGCATTATCGCAGTTATCGCGAACCACTTCCATTTCAAATTCTTTCCATCCAATTAATGATTCTTCAATGAGAACCTCATTGATGGGGCTGGAACTTAATCCATTTTGAACAAGCTCTTTGTAGTCTTCTGCGTTGTATGCAATAGAACCGCCAGTTCCCCCAAGAGTGAAGGATGGCCTGATAATAGCAGGAAAACCTATTCCCTCAATAATAGATTCAGCCTCTTCAAAACTGTTTACAAATTTACCCTTTGCCGTAGGGATGTTTGCTCTATCCATTGTTTCTTTAAATTTTTCCCTATTTTCTGCGCTTTCAATGGCTTCCACGTTTGCCCCAATAAGCTCAACGCTGTACTCATCAAGTATCCCCTCATTGTGGAGCTTGATTGCGACATCAAGACCAGTCTGCCCTCCTACTGTAGGAAGTATAGCATCTGGTCTTTCTTTCTTTATAATAGCTTCAAGAGATTGGGTGTTAATTGGCTCTAAATAGGTTGAATC
>Ga0114996_10004905_pt1 | contig 15882 bp, 8 predicted proteins | sample ArcticOcean_MG_C_4_FD_87039 | JGI IMG/M metagenome (GOLD analysis project Ga0114996, IMG submission 87039) | Marine microbial communities from western Arctic Ocean - ArcticOcean_MG_CB4_134 | ecosystem: Environmental > Aquatic > Marine > Oceanic | place: Arctic Ocean: Canada Basin | collected...
AAATCTACTTGGTTCTGTCATTGCTGAACCATAGCCTAAAAATAATAATGTTCCAGGAGTTGGACGATAAGAGAAAAGGAAATCAGCCTGGATACTATTGCTTTCATTAGGAGTAGATAAATCAAACCCTTCATCTTTATTCTTAAAATAAATAGGTAGTTCTGTGCGAGAATTATCCCTCAATGAATCTCTAAATCTTGAAGTATACTGAACGACACCTCGTAAAAATATTGACGAAGATATTTGATATTCGATTTTGATCCTGGGAGTACGACTTTCCGAGACTAATGTCTTATCTGAAGGTCTATAGTTTTGTTGTTGATTATATCTTAAAGACATTCGAATTTGATCCGTTGGATTCCATTTAATTTTAGACTCAAGAAGATATATATCTCCAGGCGCCCATTCATCATAATTAGGATCTCGACCAAATCCATATTTAAAACTAGCAGAAAAACTTTCTAATTGAGGAGTCGTTAGTTCAAACATAGCACCAACGTTATATAGTTCATCTGTACCTGTATAAGGTAAGAATTCATTATTGATCTTTATATAATAATTAGTATAAAACTTTTCTGGGTACCCAAAATATTCTATCCATGTAAAATTTGTGAATCTCCAGCCACCTTTAAATTGCATGGAAAAAGAAGGATACATTCGTCTATCATCAGGCTTATCATTCAGAATAAACCCTTGGTAATTCCAATTGCCAACTAATTTATACGATAACGATAATTGTTCTAAAAATGCGCCTTCTTTACCATAAAAACGTCTAGTTGGTCCTGCTGAAACCGTCACATAATCTTCACGTTCTATAAATCCTACTGCTGGATTAAAATCACCGTGATAAGCAGTGGTTGAAAATGCGCTTGACCATTTGCGACCAGAAGCATTTGCTGCAATATTCCACATAGGCGCTATCTTACCATTCTCAGTATTATTATTTGTTACACTAAATCCACTTTGTGCTCGAAATGAATACTTATCCTTAGCAATAAATTTTCCATCGAAAGCTAGTACTCGATTTGACCAATCGTTATGAATATGATCAGTGTAAACAAGCCCAATATGATTCTGATTAGAGATATCTCTCTTTAAACGAAGTACGTTAACATAAGCTGCATCGAGGTTTGATATTGAAGAACCTGTATTATCAGCTGCTGATATAAACCCTATCGTCGTATTACCAATCTTACCTGCAATTTTAGCCGCTGCCACAGGATTGGCAATTTTACGTGTATAAATTAATCGAGTGGGTGTTCTAAATAATTCTATACCATCAAGAAAAAATGGTCTTTTTTCAGGAAAGTATAATGATCTCCTTGGATCATAATTAATTTGTGCAACATCAGCTTCAATTTGAGAAAAATCAGGGTTAATCGTACCATTTAAAATAATATTTGAAGATAACCCATAACGCATATTTACACCCAGAAGATCTTTTGATGCCGCTTTGTATTTTTCTGGTGAGGGTCCTCTTTGTAAAGAGGTTCGAAGTTCAGGGTTGATTTCAAAGATTTTTTCACGCTCAATACCTGTTATATTAATAAGTTTTCCGCTTTGTGCAAGAAATGAAGCAACATCTAAGCTTACATTAAATAAAGTGGATTGGTATCCTGAGTGTTGAACATATCTTAAAACATTAAATCCCCAATTTTGAATATTTGATTTTTTATATCTGAAACTTTTAAATGGTATTTCAATTTCAACAGTAAATCCTTCATCTGTCAATCTTCCACGAGAAGTAAACACATAGTCAGGGTTATGATCTAAATTGAATGTTACAGTAGAGTTTCTACTTGATGACGTTTTATCAGTAATAGTTCCATCTCCTTGCTGACCAAGTGGATTTACTGCAAAAGCAAAAGCAGATCTTTGATCGTCATAAGTATCTAAAAATAATAAAATATAATCATCATTCTCTAAATTATCTCTATCTGCTAATGTGGACCGTACCTCGCCGTGCACTTCATAGGCTTTAATTGCTATATAAAGAGATTTTGTACTGTACCATATACGTATATCTGTGTTGTCATCAGCAGGACGACCATCAACAGGTAAATAACTTGTAAAATTTGATAATAAAAGCGAATTAGACCAAACATCTTCATTTATTATACCATCTATTTTAATGTCGCTCTCATCTAAAAGTGGAGGATTATATTCAAGACTTTTATTTAAATTTATTTTTTGCGCAAAAATACATAAAGGGAGAAATAAAATAAATAAATATATCTTAAGAAACATATTCATCTAATGAATAAGTAAAATTATAACGGCCAACATTTCAAAATAATTGGAGTACTTATTACCACGATTAGTATCTCCAAAGGTAATCCCATTCGCCAATAATCGCTAAATTTATATCCACCTGGACCAAGAATCAGTGCATTACATTGATGACCAATAGGAGTGAGGAATGCACAAGAAGCACCAACCGCTACAGACATTAAAAATGGGTCAATACTTAAACCCATTGACAATGCAATAGCTGTACTTATTGGAGCCATAATTAATGCGGTTGCTGCATTATTAATAATATCAGATAAAGACATCGTGATTATCATGATAATTGATAGTATTGACCATGTTGGAAGAGCACTTGTAATACCTATAATTGCTTCAGAAATTATTGAAGTAACACCTGTAGTTTGAAGAGCTTCGCTAACTGGAATCATAGCTCCTAATAATATAATTATTGGCCAATCAATAGTTTTATATAAATCACGGACACGTAATATGCCTGTAAATATATAACAAAGAATAGCACCTATAAATGCTATTGTAGTAGGAAGGATTCCCATAATATTACTTATAATTGCTAGTGAAAATATAAATAATGCAACAGGGACTCTTGAATGTTCACCAATATCCAGTTCTCGTTCAGCCAATGGTAAAAGATCTAAAGTTTGTATACAGTTAGAAAGATTATCTTCATTGCCTTGAACTAATATTACATCACCAACTTGAAATTCTATTTTACCTAGTCTTTTTAGGATGGGTTTATTTTGCCTTGCAACTGCAATAAGTGTTATTTGATTAGAGGTGCGTCTTCGCAGGTAACTTCTACCTCTTCCAAGCAATCGGGAGTCTGGAGTAATTACGGCTTCAACAAATGTTGGCTCTTCTTTTATCAAGGACTGCATTCGAAAGCGAATTTCTTTAGCCAAATTAATTTTATATTGATCAATTATATCGCTTAAATCGTTAGGGTCAGATTGAACTAAATACTGATCACCTTCTTTAATAGTTTTATTTTCATTAATTAATAGGGTAATACCTTTATTATTAATATATCTAATAAAATTCAGTCGGTCTGATGTTAAATCCTCAGCTAATCGAATAGTTTTTCCAATGAATGAACTATCTTCAGATATAATTATTTCAGTAACATAATCATCAATTTTAAAAAGAGACTGTGATTCTGGTTTTTTTTGATTACTTTTTGGAATCAGCCGCCAACCAATAAAAGCGACAAAAATAACGCCCACTAAAGCGATAGATCCTCCAACAGGGCTAAAATCAAATAGTCCAAAAGTTAATGGCTCATAATCAAGAGGATTAATATTTCTATCAATAAAATATTTAGCAGCTAATGATGTAGGATCTAGAAGTGCTTGAGTCTTAATATTTAACATTTCTTTAAATCTGAATGTTGAAATAATTATATTTGGAGGAGTACCAATCATTGTGATCATTCCTCCAAGTATTGAAGCAAATGCAATTGGCATCAAAAGTAGGCTAGGAGATCGTTTTTGCGCCCAAGCTGTTTTAAGCGTGACTGGAAGCATTAATGCTAAAGCACCAACGTTATTCATGAAAGCAGATAAAATTGCAATAACACCACTCAAACTACTAATATGTAATATTTTATTAGTAGTAAATGGCTTTATTTTTTGAGCTATTAAATCTACAACTCCAGAGTTTTGTAAAGCTTTACTAATAATAAGTACAGCTGCTACAGTAATAACTGCAGGATGGCCAAAACCTGAAAATATTTGAGATACATCCTTAACTAAATTTGAATTTGAACCGCCCAAAATAGTATCAAGGATTGCTAAAATAAATAAAGCGATGAGGGAAACAATATCATAACGCCACTTTCCCCATATAAATAATGAAAATGTTAAAATAATAATAAATGATATGGCTATTTGATCAGGTGTCATTATTAATCATTATTTAATTTAAATCACTTATTATTAAAATCGTTTTTCTAAGCACTGAATATATTCAAGATTCAAGAGAATCTCCTATGTATTTAACCCTCCGCCTATTTAACTATGAGCATTATTAGTGAGGTTAAAATATTTCATATGAATTTTAAAATTTAGTTAATCACCATTTAATTAACTTTAAAATAAATAAAAAAGCCTCCAACAAGGAGGCTTTTTTATTTATGAAATACAACTTTACTTTAATTTGTTTGTATAAGCTTGATTCCAGAATAAACCTATATCTTCATGGGAAGCAGGTGCCCAATATTTTCCATAAGCTTTTTTATCATCATCATTCTTAAAAGCTTTATCAAAAATCTTAGGTTCTGTCTCTAAATCATCAGCATCTTCCATAGAAGCAAATTCAGTAATTAATGTAATAGGATAATACCCGTTAGATAGAGACCCAGTCCAAAGATGAGTCACCCAACGTTGACTTAATATTTTATCATTTTTCATAGTAACATTTTTAAAATATTTCTGCATCATCTTATCACGGTCATCAGCTGAACCACCCTCAACTTTAGATAAAGGCTTCCAATAACTAGTTGTTACAGCAACAACAGTATTTGGATTATCTTTGGATTTTTTCTTCTTCTTTTCAAGCTTTACATGATTTTCAAAAAGATGTAAATCTTCATGATAACTTTGAAAATATTTACCTTGAGCTGTTAAAGCAGCCTTTCGATCATCTTCTTTTGGCCATACTTTTTTATTTAACGCAGAAGCATCACCTGAATAGACAGTAGCATCTTCCATATTTTTAAATTCATTAATATGATGAACATCGGTTACTGAACCTGTCCAATAATGAGTTAGAAATAAGGAACTAAGTAATGCCTTAGCTTTTGCATTTCTACCCGTATGAAAGGTTTCAATTGATTCACGTCTATCTTTCCCAGATCCACCCTCAACTTCTGAGACTGGTTTAAATTTATATTTAGACCATGCAATCACTGTATTGCCTTTTGTATACTGCCCAAAAACACTGCTCACTATTAATGAAAGTACAAACATACTTTTTAATAGATTTTTTAATACAACTTTATTCAAAATGAACTCCTTTGTTTGATTATTAATTTTAGAGTTTATATTAGATTTTATATCTAAACTATTTTATAATAAATTTATTATTTACTTTATATTCAACTTTTACAATATTTGGAATTAATTCAGATTCATAGAACCAAACATCCCGTAATTCTTTCTTTGAGAACAGCACTAATTGATCTCCATTATTTGGAGAATCTTTCTGAGTTGAATTACCATAACTTAACAACGCCTTTGCTCTTACTTTTTGACCAAACTCAATAACAGAGACCCATGAATCACCGCCACCAACATACATATTTTTATCTGTAGATCTTCCTGGCCAAGCAACTCTAAAAACACCCAACCTTCCATCTATTCCATTTGCTGGTAAATCTATGCCATTATACTTAATTCTATAATAATCACCCCATTTGACATCAAGTCTACCAAATTTTTCTTCTATTTCAACTACTGATTCATCTAATAGTCTTACTGCTTTTTGAGGATCAGATAGTCCGTCAGGTGTATTTAGAGGATCATTTATATTCCAAGGCTTAGTATAAGTTGAATTATCATCTACATTAAACTTATTTGACCAATGATAGAACAGTAACATTCCTATACTATTAACATCCGCTTTACGGTCCCATTTTTGAAGCAGTTTTTTAGCTTTTTTACTGTTTGTAGAACCAAAATCATCTATTGCTATAAATAAATCATCTAAAATACGATCTGCAAACTCTAAACGTGTTGAAAGTTTGTATTCAACAAGCTCATCAAACGTAATTGAAGGATCTTCAATTAACATTTTCGCTGATCTTTGTGGCCTAAAATGCATAACCTTTGGAGCCATATAACCAGGATAATCGTTTGGATTTAAAACCATAGGAATTGTCGATGTCCATGGTGGGTCGTTAGCATTTTGCAGCCAATTTGATTCTGGGTTTTTTACTTTAGGCAGATCTTCATAAGAATGTACATCCGTCCATATATCTTCTGACTTTCCGCCAGGAATAATACGATTCCAATATTCCCAAGAGTCTTGTTTACGTTTTGGAACTAGTCCATTAAAAAGGTAAAATATTTCACCAAATTTATCAGCATACATCACATTCCAGAATGGTATTTGGGCCATTTTTAAAGCTGATTCAAATTCATCAAAGTTTTTGCTATTAAGCATCTTCCACCACTGTAAAAACATATTAGCTCTATCTAATCCAACTAATCTTATAGCTATTACTTTATCTTTAGTTTTTTTAATTACTGGACCATGAAGAGTTTTAAGAATAGTTAATTCATTTTCATGAAGACTTCCATCTTCTTTTTTAATTAAAATAGTTTTTTTAGTCGACTCAAATTCTTTTTCTTCACCATCTAATTCATAACCATTCCCTATAAGGTTTAATTCATATGTATCAGCATTATCAATAGTATTATCCGTATGGCTCCAACCCAAGCTTTCATTAAAGCCAATAGCTATACCAGGCATTCCTACAAGATTAGCACCATACATATTTCTTCCATTTAGATTAAAATGGTATTCAGTAAATAGAAATTCATTGGACCAGGGTAAATGAGGATTTTGAACTAACATCGTATTTCCTGAAGCAGATTTTTTTGGGCCAATTGCATAAGTATTAGATCCCATATCTGGCCATTCCTGTACTCGACCTAGATCATCTCCACCAATAAAACGCGTGAAAACAACATACATACCTTGCAGATTGACATCTTTTGTTGTCACTGGTAAAACTATCTTATTTTCATCATCAATTTTATTTGGATTATTTTCTGCATATGCATTCATTCCATCAACAAAGTTAGAATAAATCATTTTTAGTTCTGGATCCTGTTCAAGTTCCCATTGATCTGCTAGCTCACTAAACCCTAAAGTATGAACCAGATAATCATTGCTTATATATTTCTCACCCCAATATTCTGAGGACCTACCTCTTGATTTGCCATAAAGTTTAAGTACTTTATTTGCATGGTTATGCATTAGTGCCCAACCTTGTGAAAAAAATAAATTTTCCTTTGAAGATGCTTTTATATGAGGAACACCATAAGAATCCCAATTGATGGTATTTTCTTGTAAAAAGTTCGATTCACAAGAATAAAAAAATAGTGAAATCAGTATGATGAATTTGTAATAAAAATGAGTTTTCATTTAGTTTTTCCAATTAATATTGCTACGAATAGTGGAATTGATAAAAAATATCTAATAATAAAGAAATTACTGGTCAAATATACTTGGTTTAGTAACTAAACACCAAGTTTGGATGTGTCTGATCTATCTATATAAAAAGTTAAAAAGTTTTATCGTAAAAAATGAATTGTCAATCAATTAAACCTAAAGCAGAACGAATTTCTGCTTCAATATATTTTTCATCACCGGGTAAATAGCCATAGTGTCGCCATAATTCTGAACCATCTTTTCCAATTAGTATGTCAGTAGGCATTATACTGGCATTCATTTTTTTTAATACTTGATGATTTGGATCAAGCATAACATCAAATGAATATTTTTTTGTTCTTATATAACTACGAACCTTAGATAAGCTTTTTTGACTATCGGTGCTGATTGCAAGTATAGATAATCCTTGTTTAGAATATTTTTTTTCTAAAATCTCTAAATGGATCATTTCTTTTTTACAAGGTGCACACCACGTCGCCCAAAAATTAATTAAAACAGGACCCTCTTTAAGATATGTACTCAGCTTTACTTTTTTACCATTCAACTTTTTTAATTTAAGACTTGAAATCCCCACTTGAGAGTACAAGAATGAATAAAAAATCATAATGATTAATAAAAAATATTTTTTCATAAAAAAAGTAAGAAAAAACGATTAATAAGCTTCATATAAATACCTTTCATTTCAAATCTCTACTAATGAGAAAAATCAATTCCATTTTTAAATTAAAATTCATCCTACTTAAGCAAAATCATTTTTCTCATTTGCACACCTTTTTCGCTTTGCAATTTATAGATATAAACGCCACCACTAACTAATTGATTATTATCATTTTTTGCATCCCACTTAAATGTAAAAACACCTGAAGGCTTTTGACCTGAGTAAAGGGTTTTTATTTTCACACCAAGGAGATTATAAATGCTAAGATCTATCTTTCCAGCATAAGGCATTTCGAATCTAATTTGAGTCTGTGGATTAAAAGGGTTCGGGTAGTTCGGATGTAGAACAAAAGAATTTGGTAGTTCAATTGATTCAGTATTTAGATCGCCTTCTCTTTTAACCACTAATACTCTGCTTCCAGTAATTTCCGTAGAGTCATTGCCACTATAAGCGTATACATTATATTTATAAGTTAAGCGGTTAACCATTTGTAAAGTGCTTGGCCAGCGCAAAATAAAAGTCTCATAAGGAAAGTCAATAGTTGTTTGGGTAAAACTAAGTTCAAACAAATCTACTGGTACCATATTAAAAGGTGGGTTAGTATTAAAAATCTTATAGGTTACGTCTTCACCATCTGGATCGATACTCTTATCCCAGCCAATATTCCACTCAAAACTCATGTTAGAGCTTGTTATGGTAATACTATCAATTTCTGAGGTCGAATTTGTCCAAGTAAATTCACCCGGAAGATCAGGAATAGGATTTACGGTTAATGTAAATGTTGTAGAATCTTTAAAAGTGCTATTTGAAGCATAAGCTGTGATATTTGCTACTCCATTCCAGTTTGCATTCGGTGTCAAAGTAAGGGTTGATGCACTAATGGAAGCCGTCACTGAATCTGAAACTGAAACGGCTGTAAATGTAGTCGTTCCAGTAAAAGTAGTAGTAAGGGCAACTTCTGCGGATTTATCCTCATCAATGGTTACATCGGCAATCGCAGCAATATCATTTACTGGGGTTACCGTAAGCTTAAATGTTGTTGAATCTTTATGAGTCCCATCTGAAGCATAAGCTGTGATGGTAGCTACCCCATTCCAGTTTGCTTTTGGTGTCAAAGTAAGGGTTGATGCACTAATGGACGTGGTCACTGCATTTGTATCAGATAGTGCAGAATACGTAATCGCATCACCATCAGGGTCTGTAGCGATAATATCTAACGTTTTAGAATTATCTTCATCAATCGTTATATCAGCTATAGCTGTAACTACTGGCGATTGAGATACGGGCATAGTACGTCGACTAATCATTTCCGTTTGAACAACTTCTAAAGTAGTTTTATTCTGTACGAATGCAACCAGGTTCATATTTTTTTTATCCCATACCGTTGTATTCCAATCACTTATTAGACCAAGGTCTCTTCCATTAGCCTCATTGGGATAGTCACTTGGCAGTGTCCAAGTATGAGTCCATTCAATTGCTTGAGTGTTACTCAAGGTTATTGCTTTTCCTAAACCTGGTCCAGTATCACCCATAAATCCTAAAAATACTTGCTCATGCTCAGTTTCTCCATTAGCACCAACGTAATGGACAGAGTCCATTGTTGCCATAACAAATAAGTAAAGAGGTTCTGCTGAAAGGTCAGTTTCACTGGTTATGGTCACCTTTGCATTAACCGTTAAATCATTAAAAGTGCTTCCCTCTAATGAAATTTTAACAGGCGTGGTTTCAGCCTGTGTTGTTTTTACATCACCTAGATAATTATTTGTTTTTGTACCATCTATGAAAACCGAGGGAACTCCTGAAATTTGATACCATTCTTTACTTACCTCTCCATTAATTCTAACACATGTGAAATCAGCTTCACAAGAGGCGCCTCCAATTGTCGCATACATTGGGTCACCGTAACCTGGATTGTAGGTATGGTAGCGAACAACGACCATTTTATCAACTATATCTTTACCAAAATAGTCAGGATGCGAAGGGTCTAGATATCGATCGAGTAAAACAGTTACTTGCGGGCAGTACGGACACTGAGTGGAACCCGCATACTCTACTAAAGCTTTTTTCTTTTCTTCAGCGCTTAACAATGTGAAGGTTATTAGAAAAAGTAAGAAAAAACGATTAGCAAATTTTATCATATAAATACCTTTCAAACGATTTAATAACGACTTTAACCAAATATAAATCTAATTACAATAATCTAAATAAATTCTTAATTCTTTTAATTTAAAAAGTATAGACTAAAGTTACTTTTTGTCCATCTTCAAAAGGTTGCTTATAACGACATACACCATTACTACAAACTAAACCGCCTTTTAAAGAACCATTAAAATAAGTTAGTAAAATATTTTGCTTAACTCTATATAAGATTTCCCAAGACACCCACTGATCTGCTTTTAAAGATAATTCATCAATGGACGTATTATCTTGAAGATAAGTTATAGACCATTTAGGGGAACTCGCCAAGCCTAAACTAATTACGTTATTGTAACGCAAAGGTTTACCAACAACGGACATAAAAGAGCTCTCATTATTCATTTCACGTATAGAACCTTGCTTTAATTCTTGATATTCATACTTAACCTCAAAACTATATTTATCGTTCATTGCATAGGTTAAGCTTAAAGGTATTGATTGAGAGTTCAATAATTCATGTAATCGAAATGGTGCATTATTTAGATTTCGATTTGCAAATAAATATTCCACATCTTTTATAGAGCTCCAACCAATTTCATAAAATAATTTGTGATTAAAAAAATTGCCATCAAAATTTATAAATATCTCATTGTATGGAATTGCAAATGCCTTAGAACTAGGCATCCAATCAATTGCTTTATCAGTCTCCCATTCATAATTATCATTTTGTATCCAAGATTGATGTTGACTCGCTTTTGCTATATTAATTGAAGCTGTATGATTAATGCCAATTGGACCAGATAGTTTTACCTGATATCCGATCTCGTCATTAATATTAGCTTGTCTTGCAATACGACCATTAAGAATAGTTGTGTGCTCATAATATCCTGGAGGTGGATTAATAAAGTCTGCGTGATAACCAAATTGGTTAATAAAATTATCTTTATCTAGAGGTGATAGTTTTATAAAATTATAATTTTTATACTCTACTAATAGTGACCAATCACCAATTGGTAACATAAGATTAGAATACAGCCCAGTACCCTCATTATCATAATTAGTTGTGGGCTCTTGACTTGTTTTTTTCAGTACCTCTAAAAATAAAGATGAATCGCCAATATAAAATGAAGCATAAGCGCCAAACATAGTGTGCTTTATTTTCTTTTCGCTTATAGCACCAAAACGATCAAATGAGTCATGTTGCTCATTGGTTTGCATTAAATTAACACCAACCATTCCATTCTCATAATTATACTCGATATTTGCACCTAACATATCATGGTTGGTATCAAAGTTTGGAACTCTCTCATCGTAGCCATCAATCAAATTTGTAATTTTTGATGTATGCGTTTTTCCTTTTAATATTGTCCACTTAAAAAAATCATTTTCATAACTAAATAATAATCCTCTTAAGCCAGTATCCAGGTCAATAGCTTGATCATCAACTTGATTAAGTGCCATACCCATGCCCCAAAACTCGTAGATATCTCCAATTTTTAATGTCATATTACCTGTTAAATATTCTAAACGTAATTTCCGCAATTCTTGATTAGGACGTCCTAATTCAGGCGGATCACTAAATTCAAATTGTGTCCACCCTTGGAATGATCGATCAGAATCATTAAAATCAAAATTCAGATCAAATAAATGTTCATTAAAGCCAAGGTTGTTTTCACTATCAGCGTAACGACTATTTAATGAACCAGAATAAGAGAATTGAGCAGTCACAAAACTTGGCAAAAGAAAAAATAAAAATATGATTATTAAATCTTTCACTGTAACTGATGCCTTGTTTTTTATCATATTGAACAATCTATTTTATTTATAATGTCCAACCAACGGACATTCCAGCCCAAGGTGAGCTAAATCTTCCAATAGTCAGGTAATATGCTTTTAGATTGAATAAAAATCCACCGGTTTTCATTTGATAACGATACCCACCGCCAAAATATATTGAATTAGATTCTATATATTCACCATCCATTTCAAGGGTTCCCTGAAGCATAGTCATACCACCGCCGAGTTCAAACTTATGATCTCCTGAACCCATAAGATATGCCGCACCTAATGGCATGAAACTGACTTTAGAATTTTTAGAAGTGGCATCTTCAGTTTTTCCTTTACCAGAGCCATAACCCATTCGAACAAGAATATTATCATTTAACATGCGTTCATAGTTTAAGGTCATACTATATCCAGCACCACCAAGTTCAGCATATACATTATTTTTTTGACCATAGCCAATAACTGTAAGGTTTATTGCAGAAATTGCAATTAAGGATAGTTTTTTTAACATTATCATACTTTTAGCTATTTAAGATAAATCAATTTACTCTGTTTCCTTCTCTATCAAGAATAATTGGTTTCCCGTAGCCCAATTTTTCAATACGATTAAGCTGAGTTTTTGCATCTCCCGCAATAACAAAATACATCTTATTTGCGTTGAAGTTTAATCTTGCAATAGAACGAGCTTCGTCAAGGCCTATTGAAGTTAAAACCTCTTGCTCATTTTGAATGTATGTATTCGAATAGTCATACTTACTCATCGTATCTAGCATATTAATTAAACTAGCCAATCTCTCAAAGCGTAATGCGTTACCTTTTATTAGCTTGTTTTTTGTTGTTTCTAAATCTTCATTATTATAGGATTTAGCATAGCCATTAATAATATTTCTAAATATTTCAAGAGACTCTAAGGTTACATTACTTCTAACTTGAGAGTATGCATAAAATGGAGTTTGAAAGGTATTTTCCCGTAGAAAGGATCCTGCTCCATAGGTATAACCTTTTTCAAGGCGAAGAGTTCGCATTAACCTAGCTTCCATACCTCCTCCGAGCCTGTTATTGACGACGCTTAATTTAAAAAGCTCAGGACTTCCCCCTGGAACTGTAAGCGTACCTACGCTGATTGCTGATTGTTTTGAATCAGGTATATCAATAAAAAACACTTTCGACTTTGATGGTATTTTAGCAATTGTAATTTTTGGAATTTTAACTTTATTACCATTCCATTTATTGGCTAGTATTTTCAATGATCTCTCAGCATTATCCTGTGTTATATTTCCTGCAATATGAAGATGGGAAACTATTGGAGAAATATTTTGTTTGAAGTAACCTTTTATATCATCCATCGTGATAGATTCAACAGAACTCTCTGTTCCTCCGATAGGGATTGAGGCAGGGTGATTATTACCATATAGTTGTTTTGCTAAGGCATCAAAAGCCACTGATTGCGCATTAGTTTTCCTTTGCTTAATCTGAGTGAGTCTTCGATTTTTTACAAGACCAAACGCTTGTTCATCCCATCGTGGTTCAGTTAGCATTTCAGTGAGAAGCGCAATTGTTTTATCAAAGTTTTTCGCCAAAGTGTTTCCTGATACATAAAGACCTTCCAAATCAGTTGAAACGGATATGCTTGACCCCAATAGATCTATAGCTTCCTCAAACTCAGCAGGCGTTTTACTTTTTGTACCCTCTTTCAGCATTGCCCCAAGCATTAAGCTTGTACCCGCTTTATTATCAGCATCGAGCGATTGACCACCATCAATTCTCATTGAAAACTGAACCAATGGAAGTTCATTATTTTCTATTCCATAAAGCTTAATACCATTTGATAATTTTCCTCTCCAAACTTCAGGAACTTGTATAAGCGGTAATTCGCCCAAAGGAGGTTCCGAACGATCATATGTAGTAGGAGTTTTTTCAAAATCTGTACTTGATTTACCATACTTCGTTTTAAACTGTTTTTCAGCGCCCTGAACAATCTTTTCTTCTTTAATATATGCTTCTTCTGACTCTGAAAGTACTAAACCTGGTTGCGATTGCGGTACGACGCTCAGATAGATAGCATTTTTATTTTTAATATATTTATTGTACACCCGCTGTACATCTTTTTTTGAAACACCTAGAATATTTTCAATATCCTGTCCAATGTAACCTGGGTCACCTGCATATTCATTATATAATCCAAGTTGAAGTGCTTTATTAAGGTTGGTTGAGATTCCATTATAGAATGCTGTTTCTTGTCCAGCTTTTATCCGAAGTAAATCTTTATCTTCAATACCATCGTTTTCAAAATTTTCCAAAGCCGTTTTGATAGATCTGTAAACATCATCAAGGCTAACATTTGGATTAGATCGCACTCTAATAGAAAATTGACCAGCTATTTCTGATGAATAATTAGAGGCAGAAGCCGATGGTGCAAGCTTCTTTTTTTCAACAATTTCCTTGTAGAATGGTGAATTTTTTCCATCAGAAAGCAAATCCCCCAATGTATTAAGGGCGTAGGAATCAGGATGATAATTTTCAATAGTAGGAAAAACTATTCTTAATTCGGGTAATTTGGCAAATTTGTCTAGGTAATATAATTTTTTTGATTTTTTTAAAGATGTTGGTTGAGGCTTTGGGTCTTCATTGATGCTTGATGATGGTTTAATTTCTCCAAACCATTTTTCCACCATTTCTTTAGTCTGATCTATATCAATATTGCCCGCAATAACTACTGTAGTATTACTAGGACCATAGAATTCATTATAAAATTCTTTCACGTCACTTATTGTAGCTGCTTGTAAATCTTCTAAGTCACCAATTACAGACCAGCTATAAGGATGTCCTTTGGGATAAAGTGCTTTTTGGATAATACCATAACTATGACCGTAAGGTTGATTGTCAACTCGTTGTCGCTTTTCATTTTTAACTACTTGTATTTCACCCTCCAATGTTTCTTCGTCAACGGTATTAATAACGAAGCCTAGTATATCAGAAGCAACCCAAGCTAGTTTTTCCATCGCATCTTTCGGAACTACTCCATAATAGATAGTATAATCAAAACTAGTTCCACCATTACGTTGTCCGCCCCATGTAGGAATTAATAAGCGATGGGCACCTGGTGGTGTATTTTCGGATGCGGTAAAAGACATATGTTCAAAAAAATGTGCAAAACCCGTTCTGCCAGGTTTCTCTCTATTTGATCCAACATGAACTACAGTAGCCATAGCTACCAGCGGATCAGAATCATCTTGATGCAAGATTACCGATAGACCGTTATCTAGTTGGAATTTTTCGTAATCAATTTTAAATGTTTTACTGGTATCTGTTGAGCAGCTGATTAAAAAACTTATAAGGAATGTAGAAATAATTTTTTTCATTATGTTTACCTAGCTTTGTTCTTGAATTTTATAAAAAAAATATGTGAAAGAAAATAATTATAAATCACAAATAATTTATGGAATTTTCCTTTATTTGCTTGAATAAAAAAAAACCAGAGGCGTTTCATCTAATATGTTTCTGTGGCTACGTATTTTATTCATAATTATCCATTTAAATTAAGATTAATACGTTTAATGACTAAATTTTCTGTCAAGAAAGTAAATAATTCCAATTATCAATATCGTCGCGATTATTGACCCTTCAAATCCAAACTCGCCTCCCGTAATGATATCATGGCCTGATAAATTCTGATTGAATATACCAATAGTATTCAAACCACTAACTTCAAATCCAAAAACGGGCCCTTGAAAATAGTTCCATGTTAAATGCATTCCAATTGGTAACCATAAATTAGGTTTGTGGATATAATAGATACCCAAGGCAATACCAGCTAAAAATAAATTTATAACAGATAGAACAGAAATATTAGAGTTTAG
>Ga0114996_10004910_pt1 | contig 15878 bp, 12 predicted proteins | sample ArcticOcean_MG_C_4_FD_87039 | JGI IMG/M metagenome (GOLD analysis project Ga0114996, IMG submission 87039) | Marine microbial communities from western Arctic Ocean - ArcticOcean_MG_CB4_134 | ecosystem: Environmental > Aquatic > Marine > Oceanic | place: Arctic Ocean: Canada Basin | collected...
AGGCCGTCGATGCGGTAGCGCACCGAGACGCCGGCCTCGAACGGCTCCAGGTGTATGTCGCTGGCGCCGTCGCGGGCGGCCTGGTAGATCACCGCGTTGACCAGCCTGATGACGGGCGCTTCGTCCTCGGTTTCAATCAGGTCGGGTACGTCGCTGAGGTCGGACGCTTCGACTTCGAAGGCGGGCTGGTCGCCAAGGTGGTCAACGAGATCGGCGGCGAGGGACGAAGCACGGTCGAAGGCGCGTATGATGCTCTCCGACAGCACAGCCCCGGGCACCACCATGGGCGACACGTCGATGTCGTAGACAGCGGCAAGATCCTGTAGCGGGCCCGCGTTCATGGGGTTTGAAGTGGCCACCGTCAGGGTGTCCGAGTCCTTGCTGAGTGGTAGCACGCGGTTGTTCCGGCACCAGGTAATAGATACGTCGGCCAGCAGCCGGGGGTCGACCCGGTCTTCGCCGAGGTCAGGCGAAAACAGCAGGCCGCAGCGCTCGGCGAGGAGGGCGGCCCAGCGCAGCTGAGGAAATCCGGCCACGCGTTCAAGCTCGGGGCCGAGGTCGCCATCACCGGCCGACGCGCGGGCTTCGGCTATGTGTTCGCGCGAAACGCCGGCCCGGAGCAGCAGGTTGTCGAGAGGCTCGGTTATGTTACGGGGCACCGGCGGTTACCTGGAGTCGGCACCCTCGCTGGGCCAGAGCGGAAACACGTAGCCGTCGTTACCGTTGTGATTATCGTCCGGTCCGCCATCGCCGCTGCCGTTGATAGGTACCTCGCGCAATCCGCTCTTGGGGCTGTCTCCCGGAAGCGGATGGGCCTGCACAGATTCGGGCATGGCATTTCTAAATTTGTCCTTGCTGCGTTTTGTGGCCTGGGCCAGGTCGGTATCCGAACGGATGATGTGGGGGGTGAGAAATACGACGAGGTTGACCTTGCTGCTGGTGTTCGATCGGTGCTTGAATAGATTTCCGAGCAGGGGGATGCGGCTCAGTAGAGGGACTTTCGAGGTTGATTCGGCCAGCGAATCGCTGATCAGCCCGCCTATGACGGCGGTGTGACCGTCCTTGACGCTGACCGTGGTCGACGCCGAGCGCACGGTTGTGGTGGGGCCGACGGTACTGGCGTCCAGTTGGGAGCTCGGAACCAGCGCCGACACTTCCTCGAAGACTTCCAGTACCACCGTGTCTCCATCGGTGACCTGGGGGGTGAGCTTGAGCTTTATACCCACGTCACGGCGCTCGATGGTGGTGAACACGTTGGACACCGACGAAACGTCAACGCCGCGGCCGGTGACGAAGGGCACGTTTTTTCCCACCAGTATCTCGGCCTGCTCGTTGTCCATCGTGAGCAGGGTCGGCGCCGACAGCACGTTGAGGTCGGTGTCGGAGGCCAGGGCCTGGAACAGCGCGACCTGGGCGGGTACCACGGTGCCGTCTGGAAGCTCGATGCTGCGGTCGCTGGCGGCAGCCAGGATCAGGCCGCCGAGCAGGCCGGGATTGAGCAGGGCCGAGTTGAGGTTGGCGAGGTTACTACGCGCCAGGCCCACGCCGTCGCCGATGTCGCCGCCGCCCTGGAAGTCAAAGCCGATGGCACGCGAGTGCTCAAGCGATATCTCAACGATGATGGCCTCGACGAAAACCTGTGGGCGGGTGACGTCGAGGTCTTCAAGCAGCGAGACGATGACCCGGTGGTCGTGCGGTGAGGCGTTGATGATGATGGAGTTGGTAGCGGGGTCGGCCGTAACCGACACTGCCTCGGAGAGTCCGCTGCCTGCAAACGCGCGGGCCTGTACCGCCGCTCCCCCAGCCCCAGCCCCGGGCTTGCGCGCCGCCGCTCCGCTGGCTTTTATGCTGCCGGCCAGCATCTTGATCACCACCAGCACGAGGTCCTGGGCGTCGGCGTACTTCACCCGGTAGACATGCACCCGTTGTTCGTCCTCGCGAAGCGGGGTATCCAGGCGTTCGGCCAGGGTGCGAATCCTGCCCATGAGCACCGGTGTGGCGGTGACCACCAGCGAGTTGGTGCGCTGGTCGGCCACCATCCTGAAGTCCGGCTCCGGGTTTGCGTCGGGTTTGCCCTTGGCCGGGGCCGACGGAAGGTCGGTCAGTATATTGGTTATCTGTTCGGTCATCACCGTGGCCACTGCGTGCTTCAGGTGAATGACGTCGAAGATTTTTTCGTGCACCGGCGCGTCCAGCGCCAGCACCAGCGCCTCCAGGCGCGAAAGGTTGCCACCGCTTTCGCTCAGTATGAGGGTGTTGGTCTGGGTATAGGCCGTCAACGCGCCCTGCTTGGACACCAACGGCGCGAGTACGGGCAGCAGGTCGAGCGCGTCGACGTGCTTGAGCGGCAGCAGCCTCGTGGCGTATCCCGACGGTAGCCGCGCGCCCGACGACAGTGCTCCGCCGGCCGCCAAAGCGTCACGCAGCGGGATTATGCGCGTGACTACGCCGTCTTCGATGGTCGTCAGCCCGCGTACGGCCAGCACCGAGTGAAACACCGCCTCGGCTTCATCCCGCGACACCGGCGTGGGTGACACGACGTTGACCGTTCCCTCGATCTTGTCGCTGAAGACGAAGTTGCGCCCCGTCACGCGGGCGATGAACTTGATGAAGGTGGGCAACTCGACGCTGTCAAAGTCGATGGTGATGCTTCGCTGGCCCTGTCCCTGGCCTGGCGCCTGCGCTCGCGCCGGACCGGAAAGCGCAACGGCCAGAAGCGCCGCGGTAAGGGGCACGGCCAGGGCAGATGCTGCCAGCCGACGGGCGATGCGGGATTCCCCGGTAACTCGTCGCCGGTTCGTCATCGTACGGTGTAGCTGAGGCTGCGGGGAGTGCCCTGCCTGAGCAGCTTCAGCTCCAGGTTTTCTGCCGTGCGTATGACGTCGAGCAGGCCGCTGGCCGCCGCCGGTGAATCGAGGACTGTGCCGTTTACTTCCTGCACGACATCGCCGTTCTTGATGCCCATGCGCTCAAAGATCGAACCCTTGCGTACGTTGAAGAGCCTGAAGCCGATGGCCTTGCCGTTCTGCAAAAAGGGGGTGGCCCGCACCTGGGTGATGGTCTGCGTGAGGTTGTCGAGGGAGTTTTCTATCTCGCTCCGGGCAACGAGGAAGCGGTCGGCTGCGGTCTTGCGGATTGATCCGTCCGCGTCCACTTGCTCCGCCCCGCTGCGGCTGTGGGCTTCGGGCTCAGTGATCTCGACCGTCCGCAGGCCGGTGGCGGTCTCGACGACCGCCTTACGGCGGGACACCGAAATTAACAGGGGGCCGTCAAAGATCTTTTCGCCCACCGAGAAAACATCCTGTTTTCCTTCCGGGTTCTCGAACACGGCAAAACCCTCGCCGCCGGTTGTTCCGGCGGTCCCGCGCAAGGAGAAGCCGGTCACGGTCATGGCCGGGGCGCTATCGTCGGCACTGGGCTGCAGGGTGTTCGCTGCCTGTTCGAGCCCGAAGAGGTTGCGCGACAGTATTATCGAGTGGTCGGGCCTGCTGTCGACGGCTGTACTGGTCGCACGAGCGCTCTTGGCCGAGCGGGCGCCGGGCAGGGGGCTGTGCCCGTCAAGCCTCAGGCCCAGGGCCGAATTGACGATTCGGGCTGTAAAAAATGCTGTCACGGTGACCAGGAGAACCAGGCCTGTCCTCGTCACACGCTCCTGTATAGAAGCAGGCCCCATTGTTTGAGCCTAGGGAAATAAGCAACGGGTTTCAACCCGGTCACGTTCGCAGACGAGCGGCCGTAAAGCTGTCGCTCGCAGATCTTGCAGTGGCCACCCGCCCACAGTCGTCGGTGACGCGGCCAAGGCGGCACTCAACCGCAGCCAGGGCTGTCTTTTGCGGGCCAGTGCTGTTGACCTCATAGGGAGTGCGGGCTACGGTTCCGCGGCTTCCGATGAGCTCTACGTCTGACAAGGCAGGACCGCAGACCGATGAGCAGCAGGTAGCCGTTCGCCGCTCCAAGCTCCACGCACTACGTGAGAACGGCCAGGCGTTTCCCAACGATTTTCGCCGTGATGCCCTCTGCGGGCGCTTGAGAGAAGAGTACGCGGGCTGGGAAGCCCAAAAACTCGAAAGCGACAGTCCTTCTTTCAAGCTGTCGGGCCGGGTCACGGCCATCCGCAGCTTTGGTAAGACCGTGTTTCTCAATCTGCGCGACGGCTCGGGAGACCTGCAGCTGTTCTGCCGCAGCGCCGACCTGGGTGCCGAGCAGGCGGCGCTGGTCAAGGAACTCGACATCGGCGACATAGTCGGGACGGAAGGAAGCTTGTTTTTTACGCGCACCGGCGAGCTCACCCTGCGCGCGGCGCAGCTGCGCCTGCTGGTCAAGTCGCTCAGGCCACTGCCCGAAAAGTGGCACGGGCTCACCGATGTCGAGCAGCGCTATCGCCGCCGTTATGTCGATCTCATCGTCAATCCCGATTCGCGTGAGGTGTTCAAGCTCAGGGCCGCCGTGGTCGGGCGCGTGCGCGCGTTTCTCCAGGAACGTGATTTCATGGAGGTCGAAACTCCCATGATGCAGTCGGTGGCCGGCGGCGCAGCGGCGCGGCCCTTCGTGACCCACCACAACACCTTCGACATTGATCTCTACCTGCGCGTAGCGCCCGAGCTCTTTCTCAAGCGTCTCGTGGTGGGCGGTTTCGAGCGGGTCTTCGAGCTCAACCGTAACTTTCGTAACGAGGGTATCTCGACCCAGCATAACCCCGAGTTCACGATGCTTGAGTTCTACCAGGCTTACGCCGACTTCGAGGAACTCATGGACCTGACCGAGGAGTTGTTGCGCGACCTGGCCGTAACAGTGCGCGGCAGCGCGGCTTTCAGCTGCGGCGATCTCGAGCTTGATTTTTCGAAACCCTTTCGGCGTGTGGCGATGACCAGCGCGGTGGCCGAGGCTACCGGCATCAGCGAAGAACAGGCGGCCGACGAGGGAGAACTGCAGGCGTTGGCCGACAAGTTGGGCTTGGACAAGCAGGGTCGTAAGCCGGGGCTCGGACTGCTCGCCGACATCTTCGAAGAAGTGGTCGAGCACACCCTGCAGCAGCCGGTATTCGTGACTCGATTTCCGCTCGAGGTGTCGCCCCTGTCGCGAAAATCTGACGACGACCCGCGCTTCGTGGACAGGTTCGAGTTGTTCATAGGTGGCCGGGAGATCGCCAACGGCTTCTCGGAGCTCAACGACTCCGAGGACCAGATGGAGCGTTTTCAGCAGCAGGCACGGCAGCACGAGGCCGGCGACGAAGAGGCCCAGCAGGTGGACGAGGACTACGTGCGCGCGCTGGAGCACGGCCTGCCGCCAACGGCTGGCGAGGGCATAGGCATAGACCGACTGGTCATGGTGCTGGCCGGCGTGGAGTCCATACGCGACGTCATTCTGTTTCCGCAGCTCAAGCCGGGCGGCCGGGCGGAGTCGGGCAGCAGATGAGGTGGGAAGCGTTTGTCGGGTTGCGCTACCTGCGCACCCGGCGCTCGGAAGCTTTCGTCTCGGTCATAACGCTGATTTCTACCCTCGGGGTAATGACCGGGGTCATGGTCATGGTAATTACCTTGTCGGTGATGACCGGCTTCGAGGAAGACTTGCGCGATCGCATCCTCGGACTGCACCCGCACCTGCGGGTCGACGGCCGCTTCGGGGCCGACAACTTGAGCGACGCCGAGGGCGTGGCTGCCCTGCTTCGCGAGGACCCCAGGGTCACCGACGCGGCCCCGGTAGCTAACGGCCAGCTGGTTTTGTCGGCGTCGGGCAGTCTTTCGGGCGTGTACGCCAGGGGCGTCGACCCGGCCTCGGCGAGCAGCGTGGACGGCATTCGCCCCTACATGGTGTCGGGTTCGCTCGAAGCCCTGGCTGAGCGCCATGAGTACGGCCGCTCACGGCTGGGCGGCGTGGTGGTGGGCGCGGCCCTGTTGGATCGCCTGTTGCTCGAGACCGGCGACCTGGTGACGCTCTTGGCTCCTTCGTTTATGGCCAGCCCTGTTGGCGCACTGCCCCGCAGCAGGCGCTTCGTGGTGGTGGGCTCTTTTGATTCGGGGATGGCCGAGTACGACAGCGGGCTGCTCTACATGCCCATCACGGACGCAGTTTTGCTCATGGGCCTGGAGGGAGGCAGCGGCGTGGAGGCGAGAGTGGTCGACCCTTACAAGGCAGGCGAGGTGGCCACCGATCTCAATCTCAAGCTGGGCCTGCCTTACTGGGTGACGAGCTGGACCGAATCGCACCGCAACGTCTTCGAGGCCCTGGCGCTCGAAAAGACCGTGTATTTCCTGGTGCTGATGCTTATCATCCTGGTGGCTGCCTTCAACATAGTGGCGACCCTCTACATGGTGGTCATGGAAAAACGGCGCGACATCGCTGTGCTGCGAACCCTGGGCGCGCGCAGTATGAGCGTGGCCCTGGTTTTCGTGTGCAAGGGCATGATTATCGCCACGGTGGGCACCGGCCTGGGCGCTCTTTTCGGCTGGCTGATCTGCCTGGGCCTCGGCCAGTACGAGTGGATAAAGCTTCCCGAGGGTGTTTTTTACGTCAACAAGTTGCCGGTGCGCATAGTGCTGGCCAACTTCCTGGTGGTGATGGGCGCCGCCATGACCCTGTGCCTCGTGGCTGCGATTTTTCCGGCCCGCAAGGCGGTGGAGGTCGTACCGGTGGACGTGCTGCGCTATGAGTGACGGCGGTCGGACTATACCCGGGGACATGACCGGGAGCATACTGGTCGGCCAAGGGCTCACCCGTCGTTTTGACGACGGCGAAAGAGTCATTGAAGTGCTGGTCGATGTTCACCTCGAGGTAGAGAGGGGAGAGAGCGTGGCCGTGGTAGGGGAGTCCGGGGTGGGCAAGAGCACGCTTTTGCACCTTCTGTCGGGGCTCGACAATCCCGATTCGGGTCGGGTTATGCTCGACGGTCGGGACTTGTTTTCCCTGGATGCGGCGAGGCTGGCTGACCTGCGCAATAGAAGTATCGGTTTTGTGTTTCAGTTTCACCACCTGATGGGAGATTTTGACGCCGTGGAGAACGTAATGATGCCGTTGCTTATCGGCGGCATGGGCAGGACCGAGGCAAGCGGGAAGGCCGTCGAACTGCTCGAGCGGGTCGGGCTGGGAGAACGCCTGAACCACCGCCCGGCCGAACTGTCGGGTGGAGAACAGCAACGCGTTGCTGTCGCCCGCGCCTTGGTCGCCCGGCCGGCCGTGGTGTTTGCCGACGAGCCCACTGGCAACCTCGACCCCCAGGCTACGGTCGAGGTGCAGCAGCTCCTGGACGAAATCCGCAGGGAAGCCGATTGCGCCATGGTGGTAGCTACTCACGATCCTGCCATGGCCGCCCGCGCTGATCGTGTTCTGCGCCTGGCCAACGGGACTCTATTGCCGGAGACGCCGACCGGTAAAAGGGCGTCCGAGAGAGAAGTGTCTTGAAGTCACAGCGCTTGATTCCTGGATTTCTGGCTTCCCTCGCCGTGACAGCGTTCGTAGTGCTGGCCACCGTGGTGTTTGTTGACGCGGCGACGGTCAGCAAGATCAGTGTAGAAGGCACCCAGCGTGTCGACGAAGGCCCGCTCCGGGTAGAGATCAACCTGGCCGTCGGCCGGTCGCTCGACGAAGAACAGGTCGACGCAGACATAAAGGCCCTTTACGGCATGGGTTTCTTCGAACAGGTGTGGGTCACCAGTCGCGAGGTGTCGGGTGGCGTTGAGATCGTGTACCACGTGCGCGAGCGCCCATGGGTATCGGGGATGGTTTTTGAGGGGGTAACCAAGGTCGTGGTCGAAGACCTGCAGGCCGTGGTAAACGTGAACGAGCGCACCATGCTCGACCCCGACGCGGCGCTGGCCGGGCTGGCCGAAGCCCGCAAGCTCTACTCGAGCGAGGGCTACCCCGACGCGACTATCGAATACAGCCTGGAGTTAGACGATGAGAACCAGGTGGTGGTGACCTGGACGGTCGACGAGGGAAAACTGGTTCGCGTCGACGAGATACTCTTCGAGGGAGTGACGGCCTTCAAGCATCGCAAGCTGCGCAAGTTGATGACCACCCGCACCAAGTGGTTTCTTTCCTTTCTGACCGGCGCGGGCCTGCTGAACGAAGAAGAGCTCACTACCGACGTGGAGCGGGTGCAGGCCTTCTACTACGACCACGGCTACGTGAGGGTGCGGGTCGACGAGCCTGTAATATCGCGTGACGGTGATGAAATCACGGTCACCATCAAGGTCACCGAGGGGCCGCTTCACCACGTGGGAGAGATCGATTTTGAGGGCGACCTCGTCATCGAAGACGAGATGTTACGCGCCGCGGCTGGTTTGGCGTCGGGCGACGTTTTCAGTCCCAGTGCCTTGCGCGAAGCGGTGTTCTCACTGGTCGAAGTCTACGGCAACCAGGGCTACGCGTTTGCCGACGTAGAGCCGCGCAGTCGCGTTGACCCGGAAACCCACCTCGTTGATCTTCGCTTCGCTTGCACCAGCGGACCCGTGGTCAACGTTCGCCGCATCGACATCCGAGGTAACACAAAGACCAGGGACAATGTCATTCGCCGGGAGCTGTTGCTCAGGGAAGGCGTACGTTTTTCAGGCACGGGGCTGAGGGAAAGCAAGGACGAGGTTCAGCGTACCGGTCTTTTTGAGTCGGTGGAGCTCCTCACCCAGCGCACCGACAAGGAAGACGAACTCGACCTGCTCGTACAGGTGAGCGAGGGGCGAACGGGCACCTTCGCGGCTGGTGCGGGTTTCAGTTCGGCCGACCAGGTGTTGTTCAACGCGCGTATTTCTGAGCGCAACCTTTTTGGTCGCGGCCAGCGCCTGGTGCTCAATGCCGACGTGGGCAGCATCAGGCAGAACTTCCAGTTCGGGCTCACCGAACCCTGGTGGAAGGACAAGCCACTCAGCATTGGTGTTGATCTTTTTGACTGGAGCCTGGAGTTCGACAGGTTTACCCGTGGCGGAACCGGTGGCGCCTTGCGCGCGTCTTATCCGCTGCGCGACCTCGGCCTGACCGGTTTCGCCGGCCTGTCGACGCGGCACGTCAGGGCGGGGCTGGAATACAGGTTAGAAGAGGCGGTCATCGAAGGCGTCAGCGGTCGACCGTTGCCCAGCGTAAAGGACCAGGAAGGCACCAGCCTGACCAGTAGTATCTCGCCCACGCTGTCGCGTAACACGCTCGACCATCCCTTCGATCCAACGCGGGGCTCGCGCATCATACTCAACGCCGAGGTCGCGGGGCTGGGCGGGCAGTCAGATTTTTTCAAGGTGGAGCTGGCGGGCCGTTGGTACTTTCCTGTTTTTAAGACGAAGGCGGGCAACGTCATCAACTGGTCGCTGGGCGCGCGCCTGGGCTACGGCGTGGGCGACACCGGCGACAGCGGCGAGGAGCTGCCGCTGTTTGAGCGTTATTTCCCGGGCGGCATCAACAGCCTGCGCGGTTACGACCCGAGGAGCCTCGGGCCCCTCGAAGAGTACTGTGACAACACGGGCAACCAGCGCAACTGCTTCGAGGAGTCGGTGGGGGGCAGCCAGCAGCTCATCGTCAACAACGAAATCATCTTTCCGATATTCAGCGAAGCCGGCCTCAAGGGCGTCGTGTTCGTTGATGCCGGCAACGCCTGGACGGCCGTCGACGGCATAGACCCCGGCGACGTAATGTACTCGGTTGGCTGGGGGGTGCGCTGGCTTTCCCCCATGGGTCCGTTACGCGTGGAGATCGGCTATCCGTTGCGAAAGCGCGAAGGAGACAGCGATAGCGTGGTGTCGTTCTCCTTTGGCGCGCCCTTCTGATAGTGAACAAAAACCTTGTCCGGGAGTAGAACAACCATCATGAAGCGCCTACTTACTTTTATAGTTCTCTCACTTTTCTTCGCCGTACCCGCAGGTGCCGGCGCCGAGGACCTCAAGATTGGTTACGTGATCACCCAGCGCCTGCTGGTCGAGACCGAGATCGGCGGCCGTGCAGCCGATCGCCTGGCCGATGAAATGAAGCAGGCCAAGGAAACGCTGGGTGGCAAAGTCGCCGTACTCAAGGAACTCGAAGAAGACCTCAAGAAGCGAGCGATGGTGCTGGCCGACGACGAGCGTACCCGACTGACGACCCAGTACGAAAATGGCGTGACCGAGATCAAGAGGCTCAACGAAGACATGCAGGCGCGCTTCAAGAAGATCGAGATGGAAGTCATGGTCGAAGTGCAGGAAGTCATTCGCGATGTAATTGACGAGTGGGGCAAGGCCAACGATTACGATCTTATACTGGACGCTTCCACGCTCGTGTACGTGTCTGACAAGGCAGACGTTACCGGCAAGATAATAAAGGCCGTAGACAAGAGCGTTCAAGAGGGCGAGTGAGCCGGGCTGTATCTCCTTCGAAGAGTATGCCTGCCGGCGATATTCACCCCACGGCTATCGTCGAAGAAGGTGCCCGCCTGGGAGTCGGCACCACGGTGGGTGCTTACACGGTCATAGGCGCGGGCGTAACGCTGGGCACCAACTGCACGGTGGGTCCGCACGTTGTCATCGAGGGCGATACCACGATCGGTGACGGCAACAGCATCCTGCAGTTTGCCTCGGTGGGGGGGCCGCCGCAGGACCTCAAGTACAACGACGAACCAACCCGTCTCGAAATCGGCAACGACAACACCCTTCGCGAGTTTGTTACTCTCAACCGCGGCACCGAAGAAGGGGGCGGCGTCACGCGCATAGGCAATAGTAACTTGATGATGGCGTACTGCCACGTTGCCCACGACTGTCGCGTCGGTGACGGCGTGGTGTTGGCCAACGCGGCTACCCTGGGGGGCCATGTGCACCTCGAAGACTTTGCCATAGTGGGCGGCCTGGTAGCCATTCACCAGTTTGTGCGCGTCGGCAGCTCGGTGATCCTCGGTGGTGGCTCGATGGTGACCCTCGACGTGCCCCCGTTCTGCATGGCGGCAGGAGACCGCGCCAAGCTGCACGGACTCAATACAGTCGGGTTGAAGCGGCGCGGCTTCGAAGGCCAGGTGCTCAAAGACCTGAGGGCTGCCTACCGGGTGCTCTTCCAGGAATCCAACAAGCTGGCCAATGCGCTGGGCCTGTTGCGCGAGCGCTACGCCGATTCCGAAAAAGTCATGGCAATGGTTGACTTCATAGCGGCCTCCGAACGCGGCATCTGCCGCCAGTAGTCCGGACGTGGAACGACTGGGCCTGATCGCGGGCAACGGGAACTTTCCGCTGCTGTTTGCCCGGGAGGCGCGCAGCCGTGGCTGCGTCCTCACCGCCGTCGCCCACCGCGACGAAACCGACCCCGCGTTGGCTGCACTGGTCGACGACTTGCGTTGGATTCGCGTGGGCCAGGTCGGCCGCATGATCAATTGTTTCAAGCGAGCGGGCGTGAGCCGGGCGGTTATGGTGGGCGGTATCAACAAGGTGCGCAGCCTCGCGTCGTTGCGGCCCGACTGGCGCGGCCTGCGCCTGATCGCGGGGGCCGCTGGTCGCGGCGATGACGCCTTGTTGAGGGCACTGGCCGCTGAGCTCGAGGGCGAAGGCATAGAGGTAGTGTCTTCCACCCTGTTTCTCGATCGCCTGCTGGTCGAGGCCGGCCACGTCACCGGCCCGCTTCCTTCGCCCGAACTGCTGGCCGACATTCACGTTGGCTGCAAGGTGCTGGCCGCCCTCGGTGAGCTCGACGTTGGCCAGTCGGTGGTCGTCGAAAACGGAGTGGTATTGGCAGTTGAGGCCATAGAGGGCACTGACGCCGCGGCGAGACGCGCGGGCGAACTTGGTCGCGGTCGCGCCGTGCTGGTCAAGGGGTCCAAGCGAGGCCAGGATCTGCGCTTCGACCTGCCCGCTGCCGGGACCCGGACCATAAAGGTGATGAAAGAGGCCGGCGTCGCGGCCCTGGCCCTACGCGCGGGCTCAACGATAATAGTGGACGACGAAGGCTTCGCCGAGGCGGCCCGGGCCGCGGGTGTCAGCGTGCTGGGCTGGACGGGCGATGGCGAGGTGCCGGGAATTGGCTGACGGTGAAGCGATTACGGCGCTGCGCGCAGGCGTAGCCGGGGCGGGGCACCTGGGTACCTGGCACGCTCGCAAGTACGCAGAGCTGGCCGGCGTTGAACTCGTGGCTGTGTACGACGTGGACGTTGACAAGGCCGCCCAGCTAGCCGCGGAGCTCAACTGCCGCGTGGCAGTTGACGAAGCCGATCTCCATTCCTCCGTTGACGTGTTGAGCGTGGCCGTGCCCACCGTTGCCCACGAGCAGGTGGGGGTCGCTGCCCTGCAGGCCGGGGTTCACCTGCTCATAGAAAAACCCCTGGCCCACGATCTCGAGTCAGGCAGGCGGATCGTGGCTGCCGCCACGGCGGCGGGTCGGGTGTTGCAGGTCGGCCACCTCGAGCGTTTCAACCCGGTGTTCAGCAGCTTGAAAGAAACCGTCGACGAAGCCCGCTTCATCGAGTGTCACCGCTTGTCGCCGTTCGCCGGCCGCGGTACCGACGTGGACGTGGTGCGCGACGTGATGATCCACGACCTCGATCTTGTCGAGTACCTCGTGGGCAAGCCAGTGGTATCGATCGAAGGAATAGGGGTGCCCGTACTGAGCGACACCATCGATATAGCAAACGTGCGACTTCGCTTCGAGGGGGGCTGCGTGGCCAACATGACCGCGAGTCGAGTGAGCTTGAAAAAGGAACGCAAGATGCGCGTATTCCAGGAAGACGCCTACGTTTCGATAGACTTTGACAGCGGTCGCGTGATGGTCGCCCGCAGGGGCTCCGAGCCACGTGACCCCGCCCAGCCGATGTCGGGCATAAAGGCCGAGGAAACCCTGCTCTCGAATGGTGATCCCTTGAAAACACAGGCGCAGGCCTTCCTCGACTGCGTGCGCACGGGTAGCAAGCCGGTGGTAGACGGCGAACAGGGTCTTCGCGCGCTCGAACTTGCAGAGCGCGTTGTGCATGCCCTGGAGGTACCAGGGGCTTTGAGCTGAGTACCGCGGGCTCCAGGGTGATGATCGTGGCGGGCGAGGCATCGGGCGACGCGCAGGCCGCGCGGCTGGTCGCGGCCATGGCTGTCGCTGATAGTTCCCTGCGGTTCTACGGCGTGGCGGGCGACCAGATGAAGGCCGCCGGTGTCGAAGCGCTGGCGCGCACTTCGGAACTCTCGATAATGGGCCTGGGCGAGGTGCTGAGCGGACTGTGCCGCGTGCTCGGTATCTGGCGTAAGCTCAAGAAAGAACTCGTCGGCGACGGCAAGCCCGATCTCCTGGTGCTCGTTGATTTTCCAGACTTTAACCTTCGCCTCGCGCGCGTCGCCGCCCGCAACCACGTGCCTGTGTTTTACTACGTCAGCCCCCAGGTATGGGCGTGGCGAAAGCGGCGTATCAAGAGCATAGCCCGGCGCGTGGATCGCATGGTGGTCTTGTTTCCCTTCGAGGTGGAGCTCTACGCCGAGATGGGGCTGGACGCCCACTATGTTGGCCACCCGCTGGCAGAAACAGTAGAGGCCGACCGCGACCGGAAACAGACCCGCGAGCGTTATGGCCTCTCCACCGACAAGCAGCTGGTGGCCCTGCTTCCCGGCAGCCGCGCGAAAGAAGTGGAGGAGCTGCTCCCGGTCATGCTCGAGGCCGCCCGCGGCCTGTCGGACAAGGCTGAATTTGTTGTAGCCCGCGCCCCCGGGTTGCCCACTGGGCTAGTGGAATCACTGCTGGCGCAGAGCGGGCTTGATGTGCCCGTGGTAGGAGGGGATACCTACAACCTCGTGGCGGCGGCCGACGCGGTCGCACTTTGTTCGGGGACGGCGACCGTCGAGTGCGCCGTGCTGGGTTGTCCGATGGTGGTCCTGTACCGAGTGACCCGTTTTACCTACGCGATCGTCAAGAGGCTCATCAAGGTGCCGTGGATAGCCATGCCTAACATACTGCTCGGTCGCGAGGCTGTACCCGAGCTGATGCAGGGGCAGGCAACGGCCGAAGCGCTGGCCGCAAGGCTCGTCCCGTTGCTCGAAGATGGCCAACTGCGCAGCGATATGAAAAGAGACCTCGCGAGCGTGAGCGACATGCTGGTCAAACCCGGGGCGGCCGGCCGGGCGGCGGCATTGGCAGTGGAGATGATAGCGTGATCGCGCGCTCCGAGTCCCTGCGCGTGGGCCGACGCATGCTCGCCTGGGTACGGCCCTACGTTTGGCCGTGGTTCGCGGGCGCGCTTCTCTGCATGGTGGCCTACAGCGCCACATCGGGGCTGGTGCCGTGGCTGGTGCGCAGCCTCATCGACGACGTGCTTGCCGCGGGCGACCTCGAGGCGCTGGCCCTGCTGCCGCCGATTATAGTTGCGGTTTTCCTCGCGCGCGGCCTGCTCAACTACGGACAGTCCTACCTGGGCGAGTACGTCGGCCAGCACATTACGCGCGACATCCGCAACCTGCTCAACCGGCGTATTCAGCGCTTGCCGCTGTCGTACTTTGACAACGCGCAGACGGCGTCCCTGCTGTCGAGGGTCACCACCGACGTGCTGCTGGTCCGACAGGCGCTGACCGACGGTGTCGCGGCGCTGCTGCGTGACAGCACCACTGTGATCGTGCTGCTGGGCGTGGCGTTTTACCTTGATTTTGAGCTGGCGGTCATTTCGTTCCTGGTCTTTCCGGCCGTGGTGGTACCGCTGCAGAGGCTTTCTCGCCGGCTGCGTCGCTTGAGCCAGGACAGCCTCGACAAGCTCGGAGGCCTTTCGTCGCTGCTGCAGGAGGCCATACAGGGCAACCGGGTGGTCAAGGCTTTCGGCATGGAGGACTACGAGCAGCAGCGCTTCGACGACGAGAACAGCCGCCTGCTCCGGCTTTACATGAAGGCCGCGCGCATCAAGGCAATGACCACGCCGATGATGGAAGTAGCTGCGGCGTTCTCAATCGCGGCGGTGTTGTGGTTGGGCGGCAGCTCGGTGATAGGCGGCGGCAGGACCGCCGGAGGTTTCATGGCCTTCGTCAGCGCCCTGGCGCTGCTCTACGGTCCTTTCAAGAAGGTCGTGCACACCAATAACACCGTGCAGGTGGGCCTGGGCGCTGCGCTTCGTATCTTTGAACTACTCGACCTCGCGCCCGAAGACCAAGGAGACGGCGGCGGTGAGAAGATCACCGCGATTGGCAGCGGCCTGCGTTTCGAGGGGGTATGTTTCTCTTACGACGGCAGGGATAACGTGCTCAAGGACATCGACCTCGAGATAGGCGCCGGCGAGATGGTGGCCCTCGTGGGTCCCAGCGGTGGAGGCAAGAGCACCATTGCCGACCTGATACCGAGGTTCTATAACGCCGACCGCGGCCGCGTGACCCTCGACGGTCGGAACATAGCTGACTTGGAACTCGAGTCGTTGAGGTCGTTGATCTCCGTGGTCACCCAGTCGACCTTTCTATTCAACGACACGCTGGGAAACAACATCGCCTACGGGCACCCCGAGCGCGACCACGGGGAAGTCGAAAACGCGGCCGTTGCCGCCAACGCACACGAGTTTATTTCCAGCTTGCCCCAGGGCTACGACACCGTGACCGGCGAGATGGGCGTGCAGTTGTCGGGGGGCGAGCGGCAACGAGTTGCGATTGCCCGGGCGCTGCTCAAGAACGCGCCGCTGCTCATACTCGACGAAGCCACGAGCGCCCTCGACACGCAGTCCGAAAGCCTGGTGCAGGAAGCCCTCGAGCACCTGGTTGAGGGTCGGACGACCCTGGTCATTGCCCACAGGTTGTCTACCGTGAGAAGAGCCGATCGCATAGCCGTGGTGTCGGGTGGGCGCATAGTGGAAACCGGTACTCACGAGGAACTGCTCGAGCGCGGACAGCTCTACAAGAAACTCCACGACATGCAGTTCGAGGACCGTCCGGCCACCTGAGCGGTGGGCTGGGTACTGAGGCGTGGCCGGTGTCGGGGGCAGGCTGTGGAGGCGGATGCGGCGTAAC
>Ga0114996_10004911_pt1 | contig 15876 bp, 12 predicted proteins | sample ArcticOcean_MG_C_4_FD_87039 | JGI IMG/M metagenome (GOLD analysis project Ga0114996, IMG submission 87039) | Marine microbial communities from western Arctic Ocean - ArcticOcean_MG_CB4_134 | ecosystem: Environmental > Aquatic > Marine > Oceanic | place: Arctic Ocean: Canada Basin | collected...
AAGTTTCGGCCGTAAGTATACCAGCAGCTTTCTCTTTTTAATGGACATTATGATGAACATTGTTATATGCCGTTTCATATCTATGAAGGCGGGAGCGGCAAGCTGACCACCACCATTCTGCGTCCGGGTGCTCGCCCCACCGGCGCGCAGATCGTCATGATCATAAAGCGGCTTGTGGCCTATATCAGGGCGTATTGGCCCCAGGTGATGATTATTCTGCGTGGCGACAGCCATTTCAGTTGCCCTGAAGTCCATGACTATTGTGAAGTCCATGACCTCTTTTATGTGTTGGGCCAGGGCGGCAATGCGCGTCTTAACACCCTGGGAGCGCCCCTTCTGGATCAGGCAAAGACCCTGGCCCAGGATCAAGACAGGCCCGTGCGCTTGTTTACCTCGTTCGCCTATCAAGCTGGTAGCTGGAAAACACCCAGACGGATCATCTTCAAGGCCGAAGTCACCGAATGCGGACCCAATCCTCTTCATTCCAGCCAGGTGGGGCTTTTCTGGAACGGATGCTGTGGGTAAGTGTCTCCTTAGCTATCTTTAATCTGCTTTCAGTTTTTCCCATGGACGGTGGCCGGGTACGGCGCGCGCTACTGGCTTTACGGATAGATTATGTAGAGGCGACACCGACCGCCGCCCATATCGGTCAGGGTATGGCCTTGTTATTCGGGCTCATTGGATTGCTTGCCAATCCCTTTCTGATCTTTATCGCGCTGTTTGTCTGGATGGGGGCTTCCCAGGAGGCGTCGCTGGTTCAGATAAAATCAGCACTGGACGGGATACCGGTCGGGCAGGCGATGATTACGGAGTTTCATGTCCTATCCTCTATGGACCCGACATCGCAGGCGATCGCATATATTCTGTCTGGATTCCAACAGGAGTTTCCCGTGATGGATGATGGCAAGGTTGCGGGCATTTTGACCCAGACGGATTTATTCGCCGCCCTGGCGCAGAACGGGCAGGGTGTTCGTGTGGGTGAGATCATGCAGAAAGGATTTGAAACCGTTGACCCTTCCGAGATGCTGGAGCTTATCTTTCTCCGCCTTCAGAATTGTAATTACCGCACACTGCCCGTTATTCAGAACGAAATGCTCGTTGGCCTGATCACGACGGAAAATATCGGTGAATATATGATGATTGAAACCTCTCTTAAGCAGGGCCCCGAAATTTTCCTACGCCAAATATCTTATCGCAGCCCGCCGGTTTATTTTTTATCAGCTCTCCCAGATATACACTTATTTTTTACTAAACACATGATGAGTTTTTTTCTTGACAGGGCCAAGAAATGTCAATATATTGTAGAATGTCCTTGATTATTATACGATATGTTGTAATCATTGATGTGCTGCATAAACACCTCATTTTATGTCGCTCATTGCATAAGATGAAGTTGGCGCTTGTGTCCACTTAATATATTAACCTGCAAACCGCAACCTGCAATCCGCCCTGATGTAACACATCAGTCTATAAGAGGATGTATCTATGGCGACAACAAACGGAACAGGTCGTGTTCAGCCTCCCTCGCAACTCGATTTACTGACGCCCGCTGAAGAAGCTTCAAACGGGCAGCAATCACACGATAATATATCAGCCAGCAGCCAAACGAGCCAAACGAGTCAAACACCAACCAATGGCCATGGACCTGCCGATGGCGAGAAAGCTGTACAGACCTCCGAAGAAACACCTTCTGTGAAACCAATAAATGGCGCTGCCCCAAAAGGCGAAACCTCCGATTATACCTATGATGAAAGTAAGGTCAAGACCCTGTCTTCCCTTGAACATATCCGGCTTCGGACCGGTATGTACATTGGTCGATTAGGCGATGGCAGTGATCCGGATGATGGTATCTATATCCTCATGAAGGAAATAATCGACAACGCCGTTGACGAATTCATCACGGGACATGGCAAGCAGGTGGACATCCGTATCAATGAAACAGGGCGGGTGATAGTCCGTGACTACGGCCAGGGCATTCCACTCGGTAAAATCGTCGAGTGCGTATCGATGATTAACACAGGTGCGAAATATAACGATGAGATCTATCAGTACAGCGTCGGCTTGAATGGCGTGGGTACCAAAGCCGTCAATGCCCTCTCATGTGAATTTAAGGTCAAGGCGTTCCGTGCCGGTAAATACGCATCGGCGACCTTTGAGCGCGGGCGGCTCCTGGATGAAAAGAAAGGGCAGGTGGCCGATGAGCCCGACGGCACCCTGGTTGAATTTTTGCCCGATACAGAAATTTTCAAAGAATTTACCTTCAATTCAGATTACGTGGAACGACGGATGTGGAACTATGCCTGTCTGAACAGCGGCCTTCGTCTGATCTACAATAAAAAACGATTTGTTTCAAAGCATGGCTTGCTCGATTTTTTGAACGGCGAAGTGGGTGAGGCGGTGCTCTATGAGCCGGCCTATTACAAAGCGCAGCACCTGGAGTTTGCCTTTACCCATTCGCAAAACTATGGAGAAACCCTCTTTTCCTTCGTCAACGGCCAGTATACCAGTGATGGCGGTTCTCATCTAAGTGCCTTTCGAGAAGGTATACTTAAAGGGGTTAATGAGTTTTTCAAGAAAAATTATGGCGGGGTAGATGTGCGGGAGTCCATATCCGGTGCCATATCCGTAAAACTCAAAGATCCCATGTTCGAGTCCCAGACGAAGAATAAGCTGGGCAACACCGAGATCCGAGGTTGGATTGTCTCAGAAGTCCGCAGCGCGGTGGTTGATTTTCTGCATAAAAACGGTGCGAGTGCGGCTAAAATCCAGGAAAAGATTAACCACAATGAACGCCTCCGCAAAGAGCTTAATGCGGTTAAGAAGGAAGCCAAAGACGCCGCCAAGCGTATTTCCATTAAGATTCCCCATTTCAAAGACAGCAAATATCATCACGGCCATGGCAAATATGGCCTTGATTCCACGATATTTATAACAGAAGGACCCTCTGCTGCCGGCTCCATGGTTTCTTCGAGAGACCCCTTAACCCAGGCAATTTTCGGACTGAAGGGTGTGCCATTAAATGTGTTTTCTCGTACCAAGGCCGCCATCTACAAGAACGAAGAGCTGTACAACCTGATGATGGCGCTTGGTATTGAAGATGGAATCGATAATCTGCGATTCAACAAAGTGGTCATCGCGACAGATGCCGACTATGATGGGTACCATATTCGCAACCTGTTGATGACATATTTCCTGACCTACTTCGAAGAGGTGGTCCTCTCCGGCCATGTCTATATTCTGGAAACGCCCTTGTTTCGTGTTCGGAACACGAAAGAGACAACATACTGCTACAGTGAACGGGCACGCGATGCCGCGCTCAAAAAAATAAAGAATGCGGAGGTGACCCGCTTCAAAGGCCTTGGCGAAATCTCTCCCAAAGAGTTCGGCCAGTTTATTGGCGAAGACATCAAACTCGTGAAAGTCAATGTCCGATCTATCCATGGTATTGCGGAAACCCTCAATTTTTATATGGGTAAGAATACCCCCGAGCGTCGGGAATATATCGTAGAGAATCTGTTGGATGACGTCTAGGGATTTTTTAAAGTTACAGAGGTAAAGTCAGCAAGGATGCACCGCAAGAGAGGATACCATGGCCTACGCAGATACCCTGTTCAATGATTATTATCTTCAATATGCATCGTACTTTATAAAAGACAGGGCCATACCTGAGATCAATGATGGGCTCAAACCGGTCCAGCGGCGTATATTGCAAACCCTCTTTGAATTGGATGATGGTAAATACCACAAAGTCGCCAATGTGGTCGGGCAGACTATGCGGTATCATCCACATGGAGACCAATCTATTTTCGGGTCGCTGGTTAACCTGGCCAACAAAGATTTGTTTATCGACAAGCAGGGAAATTTTGGTTCGATTCTGACCGGGGACCAGGCCTCGGCAGCACGATACATTGAATGTCGCCTCACGCCGCTGGCCAAAGAGGTGATGCATAATCCTCAGATCACTGAATATGTCGATTCCTACGATGGACGTAACAAGGAGCCGGTAGCCTTCCCGGCCAAGATACCTGTGTTGCTCGCCATGGGGGCCGAAGGCATCGCCTCAAGTATGGCCACCCGGATTCTGCCGTACAACCTGATTGAACTTCTGGAAGCGCAGATCGCCTGCCTTAAGGATGAACCATTCCATATTCTTCCGGACTTTCCTACCGGTGGTTCCGTGGATGTATCCGAATATAGAGATGGCAATGGCAAGGTAGTCGTGCGAGCCAAGCTAGATACAAAAGATCCCAAACGGATTCTGGTACGGGAACTCCCCTATGGTTCTACGACCGAGAGCCTAATCGATTCGATGGAGGCCGCTGCAAAGAAGAATAAACTCAAAATTGCCGGCATCTCCGACTACACATCCGAAGAAGTAGAGATAGAAATTCGGTTGGCTCGGGGCATTCAGTCGGAAGATACCGTTGACGCATTATTTGCCTTCACCGACTGTGAATCCTCGATCTCAACCAATGTTTTGGTGATCCGAGATGGACATCCCTGTATCATGCAGGTGACGGATATTATCAAACATAATACAAATCAGCTGCTCACGGTCTTGGAAGCCGAGCTGAAGATTGAAGAGCAACAACTGCTCAAACGGCTTCGTGCAAAAACTCTTGAGCAGCTTTTTATCGAAGAGAGAATTTACAAGGTCATCGAAGAGGTAAAGGATCAGAAACTGATTTATACGGCAGTTCGGCAGGGTTTCCAACCCTATGAATCTAAAATAGAAGGGATCACAGATGAGGATATCGACACTCTGCTTAAAGTCCCTATCCGCCGGATCTCCCTTTATGATATCAATCGGGCCAATAAGGAAATGAGAGAGATCCGGGCGCGCTTGAAGGAGATAAAAGGCCATCTGGACCATTTGACGACGTATGCCTCCTCCTTTCTCGATGGACTCATCACTAAATACAGCACCCATTATCCTCGACGGACGGAAATTACCTCCTTCAAACAGGTCGACGTGCGGGAGGCGGCGCAACGTAATCTGTCTCTCAAGTACGACAAGGAATCAGGCTATCTTGGGTACGGTATCAGTAATGGCCATACGCTGTTCGGTGTTTCTCCCTATGACCGAGTATTGGTGATCCGAAAAACCGGTGCCTATGCCCTGCATGACGGGATTGAGAAGCTTTTTATCGATAAAGGGATGTTATATTGCGGTTTTGTAGACCCCGATCTGGTCTTTACCATCATCTATCGTGATGAAAAGGGGTATCCGTGTATTAAACGGTGCAAGCTTGAAAAGTTTATCCTTAATCGAGGCTATGATCTTATACCTAATGGCTGCCGTATTATGGGATTGACAACCGACTCGAATCTAAAAGTGCAGGTGACCTATAAACCGACCCCACGCATGCGGGTAATGGAAGAAGATTTTGATGCCACCATATTTCCCGTACGTGGCAATCGGGCTAAAGGTATTCGTCTGGCCCCGAAAGAGGTTAGGAGTATCAGAATAATAAAAATGGCCAAAGCCGGAGAAGGTCAGGCTCAACCCTCGGGCGAAACACCGGCTACCGACGGCGTCACGGCCGATGAGTAATACCAATTTTGAACTGAGCACCGCTCGCTGTATGCCTTAGAGATCAGTTAACCTTTTTTATATTCAGCCCGTAAATTACAATCATATATAGAGGCTCCTATGACAAGATTGCTCAGGACAGGTAGCTTATGCATCGGACTTATCATCCTGACTATGGTCGTTTCAAATGCTGCTGATAATGATGAGACCGCGATCCTGGCCGTGATGCAAGCGCATCTTGACGATATCAATAATGGACGGTCGGCAGCCATCGCAAAGCACCATTTACCTGGACATAGTGAGTACAGTGCAAACGGGCGGCCTCTCGGCATATCGGGATCATTTGAAGAACAACTGGCGAGAAATGAAGCGATATTCGACAGCGGCGCTACATTTGACTGGCATCACAAGAACTTGAAAATCCAGATTTTTGATAACACCGCGGTGGTGACAGGTGATGTGGTGGGAACCACGACACCGCTGAATAGTGAGCCCATAGCTGTTCACAACCGCCGAACCACGGTGCTGATTAAACAGGGGGCGGAGTGGATGGAGATCCATGTCCACAATTCGCCGCTGAGTGAACAGGCAGAACAGTAAACCAGGTATGATCAAGTCAACCAGCCAGATATAATTCGGAATCAAACGACAAAGCCCCTTTCTCATTAATAGAGAAAGGGGCTATTTTACAATTCCGTCTTTATCTGACTGTAATAAATGAAATACATTGCAAATCAGCTATCATTATTCATAATGTAAAGGAGGAAGCACATGGCATTGGAGATGCGCATCGGTCTTGGACAGTTCAACGTCTTGACCGATGAGAAACTGGCCTATATCAAACAATTAGGTGCCAATGATTTTCTGATGAATTCGGCCAAACTGCCTGGTGAAAACCGGTGGGCGTACGAAGATTTACGGGACCTGAAGCAACGGGCTGACAAGGCGAATTTACGTCTCATGGCGCTCGAAAATGTGCCCATCACCTTTTATGACAAAGCCATGCTGGGGTTACCTGGCCGTGATGGTCAGATCGAAAATATGAAAAGAACTATTCAGCACATGGGGAAGGCTGGTATTCCGATCCTGGGTTATCATTGGTTGCCCAACGCGGTATGGCGTACCCCGGATCCTGCCGTATTACGTGGGGGTGCCACGGCCACGCGGTTTGATATGGAAGCTCACGAAGATGCGCCCTTAAGCCATGGGCGGATCTTTACCGCAGAGGAGATGTGGGATAATAATGTCTACTATATGTCCCGTATATTACCGGTCGCAGAGGAGAGCCAGGTCAAACTTGCCTTACATCCGGATGATCCACCTGTGCCGATGCTAGGCGGTGTGGCCCGGATTTTCGGTAGTTTTGAAGGTTTTAAACGCGGCATGGATACCTTCGACAGTCCCTATCACGGGCTCGACTTCTGCATGGGATGCTGGTCCGAGATGGGGGGGCATGCCCATGTCCTTAAAGCCATCCGTCATTTCGGAGGGCAGGACAAAATCATTTATGTCCACTTCCGGGATGTTCAGGGTAATATCCCCTGTTTCAACGAGTGTTTCATTAACGAAGGCAATGTCGATCCTTTCGAAGTTATGAAAACCCTCAAGGAAGTCGGTTTCACCGGATTCATGATTACCGACCACGTTCCCCACATGGTTGACGACACCGACTGGTGTCACCGTGGACGCGCCTACGCCATCGGTTACATGACTGCCATGCTGGAAATGGTCAACAAGCTGGCAGGATGAGGTCAACTACCTATCCGAAAAACACCAACCTAACCCACCTCTTCCCCTTCAGGAAAGGTGGGATTGGGTTGGCTCTTAAAGCGAAAACCAGTGGTTAAACTTTACCAGGAATATATTGGTTGGATACACATCGAACAGAGAGGTTAAATCTCGTCGGGCAGAGAATTGGCCGGTGCCATCTGACCCCGTCCGTTGCTGGGCCCAGACCAGAAAGAGGGTTGATCCAGGGGTATATTCCCAGCGCATGACCAGGTTGGACCGGAACTGGCGGAAGTTGAAATTGGGGTTACCGAAAGAATAATCATTCATGTTGTCCAGATTTTCATCGACGTGATATTCATCATTAACTGCATCATATTGGATCTCATTGCCGGGCAGGTTTTGAAAACGGTCTTCATATCTTGCCGCTCTTGGTGTGGTGACCCGTTTGAACTCAGCATACCGACCTGCAGATACAAAGGGCTGGCCGTAATATTGTACCGACATGTTCGGTGTGATACTATAATTCAATCGAAATGTGATCCCGATCGTTTTCTGATTGACTTGCCCCAGAAGATATCGGTCCTGATTCAAAAATTCTTCGGTAGATACAAATTGAAGGTCATTTCGGTTGTCATTATAAAATGGACTGATACGGATGTTCATTGCATTGCTCGGTCGGTATCGCATTGAAAAATGAATATTATTAGAACGCCGGCATGATTGTTCGCCCAACTTTGTCCACCACCGAAACCGAACTGAACGGCTTTTCGGTCATCTGTATCGACGTTGATTGAAAACCCCATATCCCCTGGGATCTTCATAGACGGACCGCCACGGAGCGCCATGCTTGGCAGTCCCGTGATCCCCCATTCAAACCTCGATGAGATCCCCCCAAAATTATTCAACTGACCCCGACCATTGATGTTACCACCTAAAAATGTACGCTCACGACCGAAATTATATCCCAGCCATTGGTTCACAAACATATTGTAGCGTCGGAATATCCGCCCCGGGTTGTTCGACCGATATCCCAGCCAGCTGGTTTGCAGGAATACGTCCGCCTGACGGAGAAAGCCGATATCATTCAGATCAAAGCCCGGGGAACGCCATGTGCCAGTAACGCCCATATTCCAAGGACTGGTACCAGAACGACCGAGACTGACCGTGCCGCCATACCCACTCATGGTTGTACGAGAGGAATCGAGCGTGACATGAGAGGCATCGGGCCGTTGAAAATATCGGACGGCACTCCGTATCCGGATTTTATCAGTACGTACAAATTTAGCAAGGGACGCCGTGGTCATATTCAGATCGGAACGATCTTGCGTAGAGTCGGGGTTAAAAAGGCTACAGGGGGTGAGACTGAAGCCAATGGCTGGGGGATCACACTTACAGGCCGCTTATCGACCATTGGTCGGGATAGTTTTGGATTCGGCGGTTTGGCTGGAGATGGTATAGGAAGTTATGTGGCCGGCCTGGCTACCAGCCCGGCGGCAGCAGGCCCGACCCTCGCCGGAGAAATGAAAGCCCAGCGCGTTGTTGGTGGTTACGGCGGTTATATGCGCGTATGGGATTCCCAATTCAGGTCTACGGTATCATATGGCTATGTCCGGGTAGATCCTACAACCGGTCAACCGGGTACGGCCATTAGAAACACCCAAAATGTTGTCGGCAACCTGGTCTGGACACCGCAACCGGGGCTTGGTGTCGGTATAGAATATACCGATGGTCGGCGCGAAAACAGCAATGGCACAAAGGGAACGAATCCGCGTATTCATTTTGGTATCCAGTTCGGATTTTCCTAATCTTCCGAGACGCGTAATTTGAATCCCTATCACAAAACCAACAAACTGCGCTGGCAGAAAGCTGCGAAAAAATGGGGCGAGATGCATGATCGTCGGGGCACCTGGAAATTGGCCCCTGCCCACCCGGAACTGGTGCTGGGCCCCCAGGAAATGGTTTGGCTTAACGAGGTGAAAAATAAGCAGGTCTGTGTTCGCGGCAGTGGGGATAATCTCGTTGTGTTTCCCTTGGCAGGACTGGGGGCGGCCGTAACCTCGGTAGATATATCAGAAACCCAACTGGAAAATGCTAAACGACGCGCCCGAGAATTGAAGCTCGATATTACTTTCCAGTGTGCGGATGTCTCCGATTTGTCCATGATCGCCCATGAGACATTCGACATGGTATATACGGGCGGGCATGTCGCCGTCTGGGAGGCCGACCTGCAACAGTATTACCGGGAGGCCATACGTGTTTTGAGGCCTGGCGGTCTATTTATTATTAATGAGTATCATCCGTTCCGGCGTATATGGGAGGACAGATCAGACAGGTTGTCTGTGAGAGAAACCTATTTCAACAGAGGGCCGCATTTATTCAATGTATCGGAAGGTCTATTCGAAAAAAGGCCTGGCAATATCCCTTCGTATGAGTTCTACTGGACCATCGCGGACTACCTTAATGCCGTCATGGAAACTGGTGCTGCTATACTGGCCTTCAAAGAATATGGCGATGAGCCTGAAGGTTTTGAAACCGCCCCCACTGGTGGTCTCCCCGACCATTTTCTCCTCGTGGCCAGGAAGGATTTAGCCGAGCAAAGTAATTCAAGAAAAAATCAAAAATCATCGCAGTAATCTGTCCCTGTTCTCCATGCCGCGCAGGGCAAAAAATATCATCACCAACCCCAGGCCGAATACACCCAACCTGTTCTGTATCATCCAGATATCCCAGAGGCGTGGGTCCATTTGATCTGGGATGTCATAGGGATTGAAAAAAATAAAATACCGCGTCTCTGCGTAGTCAAATATCCCCGCTGATATCAGGTGTAGAAACAAGACAAGTCCAGTGACCATCCCGGCTCCGAGCCCACTCCGCATCCGTACCGCAAAATACAACGTTAGATTACCAACGAAAAACAGCGTAACAAAGGTATTCCAGGTCATGCCGAGGATTGAATAATCCATAAAGGTGTAAAACACGAGGATGCTGAGAAAAAAGGTCAAGATGCAGAGCAAGGCATTCAGGGTCCCCAATCGTAACAACCATACTTTATATCTGGAACCCGCCGTCGTGAACATCACCTCTAACGTGCGCTGTTCTTTTTCGGTCACTATGGCCTGCATATTCAGATATACAGCGAGGATCAACAACGGCATCGTGATGACACCGATATACACATCCTCAGGTTCCATGCGATCATATACCGGTTGCTGATAGTTAATGGCATAGATTAGACCGATATAACTCAGAATCGCCATAATGAACCAGACAAACTTATGGGAGAAAATAACCTGGCTTTGAAGCCTGATTACCGTCCACACAATCCCCGCCTGCGCCTTGACAGGTAACTGCCAAAAAGATTTGTAGGACGGTGATTTATTTTTTGTTGTCATAGCTCTACCTCATCAAAATCTGCCAAGCCTCGTGTGTGCACGATGTGCCGCGCACCCTCTCCCCGCCACCCGTCAAATCCTCGGTGCGAAATACCGGGCTACGGCTTATCTGGCACCGGCTGTTCGTAGTAAGCTCACATACGCGTCTTCCAGCGTGGGATCTGCCTGTTGCGCTTCAAGACCATCAGGCCATTTTTGGTCTGGATCATCGGTTACAAATCGTATGCGTATACCTTGCTCGGCTCTGCTGTGCTGGACAATATGTAATTGACGGCGCCATAGCTCGAACTGTTCTTCCGATACAACCGATTCGAAGACCTTTCCTTCGGCCCGTTGTTGAAGGACTTCCGGAGAGCCGCGATAAAGGACTTCACCGCCGAACAAAACAGCCAGATCATGGCAGGTACTGGAAATATCTTCCACAATATGGGTACTGAAAATAACAATGCGGTCCTTGGCCAATTCAGCAAGGAGATTACGAAAGCGGATGCGCTCACGGGGGTCGAGCCCCACCGTCGGTTCATCCACGACGATAATCTGCGGCATATGCAGCAAGGTCTGCGCAATACCGACACGCTGTTTCATTCCGCCTGAAAACGTACGGATCCGATCATCACGACGTTCCCATAATCCCACACCATGGAGGACGTCGTCGATTAATCTCTGCCGTTCTTCCTTTTCATAGATGCCATTGATCAGCGCATGGTTATCAAGATAGGCATTGGGCGTCATATGTTCATATAAACCGAAGTCTTGCGGCAGGTAGCCGATCGCGCCATGGAACGTCTCCCTGGTTTCAGCCAGTTTTTGACCGTTGATGAATATACTGCCTCGATTTTCATTTAAAACGCCGACCAGGATACGCATGAGCGTCGTTTTGCCGGCACCATTTGGGCCCAGCAAGCCGAACATCCCACGTCCAATATCCAGATTGACGCGGTTTAATGCCGTTATTTCTTTCACCGGTGGTCTGATGATGGGTAGCATACGTACCAGAGCGTAGACCATATGTTTTATCTTCCTGAGCCGACCGGTTGGTTGCTCAGGATCGATATGCCCGTGTTCGATTCGTCGTCCGATCCGATACAGTTGATATAGAAGCAGACCGATGAGGCCTGCGGCAATGGGTGCCACGGCGATTTCCGAGCGCAAATATTGATAAGCAACCAGAAGGATTATGAACCAGAGGCCACCCCGTTTGGAAAAGGTAAGTGGCGTGGCATTTTCCACTGGGAATTCAGGTTCTTTGGAGGTCCTGATTCGTTGGGGTATCCACCGTCGCCAGGTCCCCTTTTGGTGGACTGCCGGTGGGCGATCCATTACAAAACGGCTCGCATACCACAAATCACGGATAGCAGCGAGCCATACCAGAGTGACCAGGCTCAGGACCATAATCCAGAAGGCTTGCTCGACAAAGGTATGAAGGTAGACCAATAATATTCCCAGTGCACCCAGCCAGATGATCTGGTTAAAAAGTTGTTTACGTGTCCAGGGGATCTCGCCGGCGTTGACCATATGGGTAAGGCGTCTTTTCTGCTTCCGCCAGTCTCTGCGAAAGCGATCCGGCAATCCATAAATCTTCGTCAGGTTACGAATACTTATTTGTTTTACCCGATCCGTAAGCTGAATACGTGCCTGTCGAAGGCCAATAAACCAGTTCACCCCACACATGAACCCTTGAATAATAAACCAGCACGGCAGCGCGAGAAGGCCAATGACCAGGGCGCTGGGATATTGAAAATATGCCCATGTTAAGAAGGCCACGGCGGCAACCGTGCCTACCGTCAGGCCAACAGCACCAATCTCTTTACACCAGGCCTTGGTTTGTTCAAGCCCCACATATAATACGGGAATGAAAATCAGTGTCGAAAACGTAGAAACGGTTAATCCACCGAGGATGGTAATTGCAAAAGGAGGCCAAAGCTCCAAATCAGTACCTTGCTTGAGCGCCAGGGGGAATACACCTAACATGGTCGTGACCGAAGTCATAACGATCGGTCGCACGCGCTGCTGTCCGGCCGTTAAGACGGCCCGTTGCCATCGGTATCCCTCCCGATGTCTTAGCACCGAGATGCGATCAAGCAGTATGATGCCGTTGTTAACGACGATACCGAGCAGCACAATGAGGCCCAGCAGGGCCATGGGAGCCCCATCACCCATGGAAAGAGCCGTCCCTGTGATGGAAAGGGCCAGAAAGGCACCGATAATTGCAGTGGGTATGGTGCCAAGGATGACAAGCGGGCTGAGGAGAGATTCAAACTGAGCGGCGAGAAACATATAGATGAGCAGCGCACCGATCCCCATAATCCAATAATAAATCGCCTGCTCATTTTCAGGTTCAATCGGTTCGAGGACAAAGCCATCCGGTAGCCGGAAGGTCTCCACCAATTGCCGAACTTGCGCTTCCGCTATGTCCAACCGGGTTTTGGACAGTTTAACTTCATCGATAAAATCATAGGACAGACGTACTTGACGTGCCTGGTTGTACCGGGTGATGTTCCCCTCACCTTCATCCATCCGTACGTCCGATACTTCGCGGATACGAACCGGCTGTCCGTTAATATTCCGCAACGTAATGTTCTCGATGTCTTCCGGCTGGTTTTCGTCCATGCCCAATACGACAAATCGAATACTGACATCACCGTCCCTGGTCGTAAAAGGTGTATTGGCATTCATACCGGTTGCCCTGGTGCTCGGGAGGGCCTGCATCAGGGTTGCCATGGTCATGCCCGCTCGAGCCAGACGGTTTCTGTCCCCACGTATCTGAAGTTCAGGGGCACCGGGTCGGAGGTCTGATTGGACTGATGACTGGTTTACTTCCGGAATGGTCCGCATGGTTTGCGTCAATTGTTCACTGAGTTGGCGCAGGACGGTCATATCATGCCCGCGTAACCGGAGCCCTCGAGGGATATCCAGCAAGCCGCCTAACCCGCCTCCCCCACCGCCCGAACTCCCGCCGCTCTGGCTGCTTTGGGGTGGTCCGAAGCCGATCGTAACCCCGGTAAGTCGCCGGTTTTGTCGCGCCAGTTGATCTTTGAGTTGAGGGAGTTCCACCGGCTCAGTACGTTCAGCCAGGGGCAAAAACTCAACGGTGATATGCGCTTCCTCGGGCTGAACATTCGTCCGGAATTCCTCAAGGGAAGGGAAGGCCTCAATTTGTGATTCGATCCGGCGGGTGATCGCATCTGTTGCATCAAGTGTAGCACCGCGTGGTGCTGTGATATACACATCAATCTGTTCCGTAGATGGGGCAGGTGCTTGTGATAGGATCACGGCAAGACCACCGAAGACACTGATGGTAAAGAGCAGCGCGACTGTTATGATCGTATGGATCCGATAACGTAACGCCGTTTTGAGTAACACCCGATAGATTTCCAGGATACGTCCACCGCCGAAGGCCTGCATGTGACTGTCTTTTAACATCCGGCCGGCGAGCAACGGGATCACCGTCAAGGCGACCAACAGAGAGACCACCAGGGGAAAGATCACGGAAAGGGCGAGTTCACGGACAAAGAGCCGCGCCTGATTTTCGACGAATAAGACAGGTAGGAAAACCAAGACCGTGGTGACCGTCGCCGCAAAAATGGACCGGGCCATCTCCCTGGTACCAGAAACAGAGGCCTCTTGGCCGGATTCACCGCGCTGGTATCGACGGAATACATTTTCTAACACCACGATGCCATTGTCCACGAGCATGCCGATAGCCAGGGCCAGCCCGCACAATGAGAGGATATTCACGGAGAGATTCCAGGCGTACATGAGATTAAACGTGACGAGTAAGGATACGGGAATGGCAAGGATGAGTACACTTACAAAGCGGATACTGCGAAGAAATAAGAACAGGACGATAAGCGCGAGAAGAAGTCCCGTAACGGCGTGTGTTTCAAGCTGGTCGATGGCCTGCTGGATCATTTCGGCCTGGTTGGCCCCGATGACCAGCTCAATGTCTTCGATCAGGAGTTCCTCATTCAATTGCGCAACCGAGGCCAGTACGGCATCACTTACTGTGAGCATATTACTGATTTGGTCTTTGCGGATGAACAGCCCGACACTCGACTTACCACTTACCCTGTACAATTCGGTTCGCTCTGCCGTACTGAACCCGACCCAGGCAACCTGGTCAAGGCGGATTGGTACGGACGTATCAATCAACAGGGCTCGAAGGTCGGCTATATCGTCGATAGAGTTCTGTAAAGTGATATCTAACCAGTTGCCTCCTTCGAGGACACGCCCCAGATGCGATTGTTGCTGATGGTATGCGTTAACTGTGGTGCGCACCCGCTCGATGGGAATGTTAAGCGCTTCGCATCGATCTGGATCAATAACGATATCCACCGTACTTCGCTGTCCTCCACCTACAGATACATCGACCACCCCGTCAACCTGTTCTAGGCGGGGACGGATACGTCGCTCGGCTACCTCTCTAAGGACATCAATTTCATAGGGACCACGCAGATTGATCTGCATCAGAAAAGAGGCAAGGTCTGAGGTGTCGAATCGATTGATCGTGATGCGGGCGCCCTCGGGTAGCTGCGCCTGTATCGCATTCATCTTCTGCTGAAGTTTGATGACCGCAAACTTCATGTCTGTATTTGGATCGAACGCTACGGTTGTATTGGCGGCACTCCCGAACACGTTACTTTCAATTTTACTCACGCCATCCAGCGAAGTGATTTCAGATTCGACTAGAGCCACTGCTTCGCGCTCCAGTTGCTCTGGATACGCATTCGGCATCGACGTATTCACCTGTATCTCTGGAAAGACCAGTTCTGGAAGCAGTTGGACCGGCAATCTCTGCCAGGAGAGTATTCCGAGCATACAACACGCCAAGGTCACCATCAGGACGGTTATGGGCCGATTATTTATATTTCTGAGCATAAGAGAAATTTCAGGCAGGTTAAAAGTTAAGAGAGTTGTTAAAGCGGTATGTTACAGTCAACTTTCTAACTTTCTAACTTTCAAACTTTCAACTATTTCATACACGGTTGGAATCACAACGAGTGTCAACAGCGTTGAGGTGACCAGCCCTCCAATGACGGCAAGGGCCATAGGCGCGCGCAAACGAGCGCCCTCACCTAAGCCGATAGTAAGGGGCAGAAGGGCTAGGATCGTCGTTGCACTGGTCATCAGGATCGGGCGAAGCCGGTCACGCGTACCCTGAATAACCGACTCCCGAAGGCCGGTGCCGCGCTGGCGTAGCCGATTAATATAGTCGACGAG
>Ga0114996_10004916_pt1 | contig 15869 bp, 17 predicted proteins | sample ArcticOcean_MG_C_4_FD_87039 | JGI IMG/M metagenome (GOLD analysis project Ga0114996, IMG submission 87039) | Marine microbial communities from western Arctic Ocean - ArcticOcean_MG_CB4_134 | ecosystem: Environmental > Aquatic > Marine > Oceanic | place: Arctic Ocean: Canada Basin | collected...
CGTCTTCGACAGCCCCCACGATGAGCCCGGCCGCCGACCCCTGGATGTGGACGTGATCACGAAGCACTTCCGAAAGCTCATGAGAAAGGCCGGGCTGTCCATCAATGTTCATTCTCTTAGGCACTCCCACGCCACGCTTTTGCTCGCAGCCGGAGAGCACCCCAAGGTGGTGCAGGAGCGGTTGGGTCATAGCACCGTCAGCCTCACGTTGCAGGTGTACAGCCACACCCTACCAACGATGGGACGGAGGGCAGCAGACCGCTTCACCGAGTTCATCGCCAGTAGCCAGTAAAATGGACCCCGAAAGGCAATTGGTGCCAAATTGGTGCCAATTGAATAAGAATAAGGCCCTAGGATCATCCTAGGGCCTTATTCTGTGCCTACAGAGTGGCAGGAGTGGCAGGATTCGAACCCACGGCCTGCGGTTTTGGAGACCGCTGCTCTACCAACTGAGCTACACTCCTGCGCTGACGGGCGTGTCCGTCCCCTCATTATACCCGCAGGCGTCGCTGGCCCGTCAAACGATGGGGCTCCTCGCCCATCGTTTAGGGCGATGGAGTAGTGGCCGGGGCCTCAAGCAAGCTACGGAGGATTTGGGCGGCGACGGCCTTGTCCAGCGGCTGGTTGTTGTTGCCGCATTTGGGCGACTGTACGCAACTGGGGCAGCCTTCCTCGCAAGGGCACTCGGTCAAAACGTCCAGCGTCGCTTGCCACAGGTCCTGGATGACCTCATAGCCGCGCTCGGCGATGCCGACCCCTCCGGAGTGGCCGTCGTAGATGAACACGCCAGGGCGTCCCGTGTCCGGGTGCAGGGGTGTCGACACGCCGCCAATGTCGTTCCTGTCGCACATGGCGAATAGCGGAAGTACGCCGATGGCCGTGTGCTCAGCGGCGTGTAGCCCGCCCGCGAGGTCGGCCTTCTCTCTTTCGATCTTGAACAACGTCTCGTTTGGGACATCAAACCATAGGGCCACGGTACGGAACACGCGTGGCGGCAGGTCGAGGTATTCCTCACCCAGGACTTCCTCGCTGAAATGGGCCTTCTTCTTGAAGGCGATGACGGTGTCGGTGACCTCCACGTCACCGACATAGAGGAGCACTGCGCCGGTGTCTTTGACTTCCCTTACCCCCAGGATTCGGATGTCGGTGATCTCTCTGGTCTGGGTGTAATAGGGAGCGTCTGACTCAGTTGCGTAGGCGATACCGCTTTCCAGGTCAAGCTGGGTTATCAGGTAAGAATCCCCCTGGTGCAGATAGATTGCACCGGTGTGTGCCTGTGACAGGGCAGTGGAGCGGTCGATAGTCTCCAGGACTGCCCCGGTGTTCTGGTCGACGATGGTGAAGACCTCTTGCGATGTGGACCTGATGTTGACGTATTGTGCCGGGTAGCCGACGCCTGGGTCTAAGAACCAACGTTGGCCTCGCTGGCGTAGGTAGCCGTCGTCCTGTAGGTCCTCGACGTGATGAAAGAATGTTTCACCGAACAGCGCTTCGTCCCTCTTGGAGAGCGGTACCTCGAAGGCGGCACACATGAGGTGCGGCTGCACAATGTAGGGGTTTTCCAGGGAGACAAGCGCTGCCTCGGTGGGCCGGGACATGAAGGCTTCCGGATGACGCATGAAGTATTGGTCCAGGGGGTTGTTCTGGGCGATCAGGACGCTTAGAGAGGACTCACCCCTCCTTCCTGAGCGTCCTACCTGTTGCCAGGTGCTGGCTACCGTTCCGGGATACCCGACCAAGAGCGTGGCGTCCAGGTCGCCGATGTCGATCCCAACCTCCAAGGCATTGGTGGAAGCGACTCCTAGAAACCGACCGTCGAAGAGGCCGCGCTCTAACTCCCGCCGGTCTTCCGGCAAGTATCCGGCGCGGTAGGCGGCTACACGCGAGACCAGTTCGGGGGCTTCGCGGCGCAGGTGGTTGCGGGCGTATACAAGGAGTAACTCCGCCAACCGTCGCGTTCTAACGAAGGCGATGGTGCGGACCTCCTGCTGAATGAGGGCGGTGAACAGTTCGTTTGCTTCTGTGCTGGTGCTGCGTCGGATGCCGTTGGCCTCGTCCAGAAAGGGAGGGTTCCAGAAGAGGAATTCCTTGCCACCGGAAGATCCACCGTCCTCATTGATCTCCCTGAAGCGAAGGCCAGTAAGTCGCTCGGCGTGTTGGCCGGGGTTGCCGATGGTGGCTGACGCCATGATGAACTGGGGGTTGCTTCCGTAAATGGAGCAAATCCTCCGAAGCCGTCGTAGGACGGCGGCTACATGGGAGCCGAAGACGCCCCGGTACATATGGGCCTCGTCGACCACAACGTAGCGAAGATTGCGAAGGAGGGCCGACCAGGCCCTGTGGTTGGGCAGGATGCCAAGGTGGAGCATGTCCGGGTTGCTGATGACTAGGCGCGCTCGTTGGCGCACTTCGGGCCGTTCATATTGAGGAGTGTCGCCATCGAAGGTGGCGATGCGAGGCCCGTCGGCCGGCAAAAGCTCGCGGAAGGTCCTGAGTTGGTCCTGGGCAAGGGCCTTGGTAGGCGCCAGATACAACGCCCTGGCTGAGCGGTCTTTGAGGATGGCCTCCATGAGCGGTACCTGGAAGCACAGGCTCTTTCCCGAAGCGGTGGGTGTAGCAATGGTGACGTTCTCGCCACGGTCCAGGGTCTCGATGGCTTCGACCTGGTGCGACCAGAGGGGCCAAGCTCCGCGTCGTTCCAGTGCAGTTTGGACCTTCGGGTGCAGCGGCCTGCCGAGCTGACCGTAGGTAGGGGCGCGAGGATGAATGCGCTCCCGATGGGCCATCTGGCCGCGGTACTCGGGGTCGGCAAGGAGAGAGCTGATGAAGGAGTAGGAGTCCATGGTTACAGGCCGGGGATGATCTCGGTGTGCACGTCTACGACGTGCCAGTCTCCCCGGGCAGCCTCCATGTAAGCGGCGACTTTGCTAATGGTCTCATTGGCGTGGCCTGCTTCGTTGCTGACGCACACCACTCCCAGCGTGGCGATTTTCCAGGCGTCGTTGTCGTCCACCTCTGCTACGGCCACGTTGAAGCGGCTTCGAAGGCGCTCGACGAGGGACTTGGTGATCCTGCGCTTTTCTTTAAGACTGCCGCTTTCCGGCATGCGAAGGGTCACGCGGCATAAGCCGACTTGCATGGATCCTCTTGGAGGAAGATTCCTTGGGGGATGATAAGCGCAACGACGAGATAAGGCGAAGGGGACGTGTCAGGCGTGTCAGCGGTAGTAGGGCGCTTTCTCCAAGCAAACTACCACGTGCGGGTCGTATAGGCGGTCGTGAGGAAGGCCCGGAAAGTGAGGAAGAAGGCTCCCGCTAGCGCCGTCTGGATTGGAGCGCCCGCCAGACTTCCTTTGGATCAACTCCAGCATCGGCGAGCAGGACGAGGGTGTGGTAGAAAAGGTCGGCGGTCTCTTCAGGCAGCCTTTCTTTGTTGCCCTGGACCGCGTCAATGACCGTTTCCGCTGCCTCTTCGACGACCTTCTGGGCGATGCGGCCGATGCCTTCTTGGAACAGGAGTGCCGTGTAACTTCCCGGCGGAGGGTTTTCCTTCCGGCTTTCAATGACGCTGAAGAGTTCTTCAAGGATGGCCGGTGTAGGTTCGGCGGTTTCAAAACCGGGATCGGCATTGGTGACTGGATTGTGGAAACAGGACACGGCTCCCGTGTGGCAAGCAGGCCCTTCCGGCCGGACCTTGAGGAGTAGGGTGTCGCCATCGCAGTCGCCGATGATTTCTTGGACGCGGAGGAAGTTTCCAGAGGTCTCACCCTTGTGCCACAGTTCTTCCCGCGAACGGCTGTAGAACCAGGCGTCTCCGGTTTCTACCGTGCGTTCCAAGGATTCTGGTGACATGAAGGCCATCATCAGGACTTCGCCTGATTCGGCGTTCTGGACGATGGCCGGTATCAGGCCCCGCTCGTTGAGTTTAAGCATTGGACCCATTCTCCGTGAGAGATTCAACTAACTGTGGTAGTTCCGCCAGACTTGATATCTCGAAATCGGGTGCTTGAAACGAAGCGTCGCGCTCTGTTTGCCCCGTTCGGTTGAGCCAAATGGCCCGCATTCCAACCAATTTTGAACCGTGCACGTCGTCATACAGTTGGTCGCCAATGTAAACGGCCTCCTGCGGGGCGACGTTCAGTTTTTCAAGAACCGCCTGAAAGGCTCCCGGATGCGGTTTGTAAACTGCAGCCGACTCAGAAGACAGGATAGCGTCGAAGGAGGCGAGAGGCCATGTTTTCAGCACTGGTGTAAGGAAATCGTCGTCCGCGTTGGAAAAGAGGCCCAACTTCCAGGGCCCTTTGCGCAGAATTGGAAGTGTGGTGATGGCGTCTTCGTAAGGGGGTCTGAGGCCCATATTTCTGACAGCTATGTCCGCTGCTGAGTTGGCGTCGCCGTTGAGGCCCAATTGTTCGAAGGCCTGCTCAAACGCCGAGCGCCAGGCTTCACGGTAGGTGACGAAGGGAGGGCTGCTGGCGGGGTCGTCCATGCGCGTGCGGCTGCGGCGGAATTCCCCCTCGAACTGGACCCAGCAGCTGCGTAATGTTTGCGGGTCTATGAGAAGCGCTAGGTCTTCGCAGACCTCTTCGAAGGTGCGGCGCCATTGCTCGCGGCTGTTGGAGTATAGCGTTTCGAAGGCATCGAAGATGATGGCCTTGAGGGGCGGTGTTGCCCGCTTGCTATCGAACGGGGACATTCCGCCCCGCCAGATAGTCCTTGGCATCCTGGATCCGGTATTGACCGTAGTGGAAGATGCTGGCGGCCAGTACGGCGTCAGCCTTCCCCCCCTCGACGGCTTCATAGAGATGTTCTAGGGTGCCAGCGCCGCCGCTGGCGATGACTGGAATATTGACCGCCTCAGATACAGCCTTAGTCAGTTCTAGGTCATAGCCTTGCTGGTGACCATCGGCGTCCATGCTGGTGAGCAGAATCTCTCCTGCGCCCAACTCGGCGACCTTGCGGGCCCACTTCAAAGCGTCAATGCCTGTGTGCCGTCTCCCACCGTGGGTGAAGACTTCCCATTGGGAGCTGGGATCGAGGGCAACAGCGCGGTCGTTCTGGAATTCGACTGGCGTGGAGTCGTCCACTCTCTTGGCGTCAATGGCCACGACGATGCATTGGCTTCCAAAATGGTCTGAAGCACGGGCAATCAACGAAGGGTCAGCTACTGCAGCGGAGTTCAGGGATACTTTGTCTGCACCGGCATCCAGCATTCTGCGAACGTCATCTTCAGAGCGGATTCCTCCGCCAACGGTCAGGGGAATGAACACTTGCGCTGACACCCGCTCCACCACATCGATGATCGTGTCCCGGTCGTCGGAGGAAGCGGTGATGTCCAGGAATACCAGTTCGTCGGCGCCTTCGCGGTCGTACATGGAAGCCAATTCGACGGGGTCACCGGCATCCCTCAAATTGACAAAGGACGTGCCTTTGACGACGCGCCCTTTGTCTACATCCAAACAGGGGATAATACGCTTGGTTAACATGGCCCTAAGGGAAAGTTGGCTACCTTTATGTTACACGAAACGGTTTCGCAGGTGGCTGTGGGTGGGCACAAGTGGGTTGTGCGCGGGGGGTGTTAGCTAAGAGGCCGTTGTTCTTCAATCCTCTCCCCCTCTCCCTCAGGGCGAGGGAATGATTCTGCTCCTCCCTCCATTGAGAGAGGGAGTTAGAGGGAGGGGAAAGCGTTCGCCAGCTTCGGCGTTCCTTTTCTCTTGCTCAGACCGGAGTCAGTCCCTACTTCCTGCCAACGATCATGTAGTGGTCCGAGTTCATGTCGTGAGGAGTGAGACCCCGGAGCCCAGCCTCAGCGAGGATTGAACGGGCCTCGTCGGTGTCTAGACGAACCTTTAGCGGAGGGCCAGTTTCCGTTTCCGTCTTCTTCCACTCTAGCAAGACGAACCATCCGGATGGCTTGAGCTTCTCCGCCAACTTCACGAGGAAGCCGACTCGGTCGTCTACCTCGTGGAGAACGAAGGCTAGGAAGACACCATCCAGAGACGCATCCTCCAGAGGAATGTCGTATTCCTGCGACTTTATGTAGTGGACCTTGGAGAACTTGAAGGGCTCCAACCGCTTCTGGCAGGCGTCCAGCATCTCCTGCGACGTGTCTACCGCGTATAGCGAACCGTCGTAGAGGTACTTGGCGAAGGGGAGGGAGAAAAAGCCGGGCCCGCAGCCGATGTCGGCCACGTCCTGGTAGGGGCGCAAGGGAAGCATGGAGATGATGCGGTCGGGGTCCAGCGTCAGGCGGCGTTCGTCTGAGGTGAGCCTTTCCATCTTAGCGGGGTCGAACTTGTGGGCCATTAATTGCTCTCTCTTAGAATCGAATGTTAGGTAAGCGTTTGAGTACTAAGGGCCTCGGTCAGATCAACAGCGCCCTCGTACAGGGCTCGGCCCAAGATTGCGCCTTCCACGCCAAGGGCGGCCAATCTTCGTATGTGGTCGACGGTCGCGACGCCCCCTGAAGCCAAGAGCGTTGCGCCAGTTTCCAGAAGCAGATCAGCGATCGCTTCGAAGTTGGGCTCTGTGAGGGTACCATCCCTGGCGATATCCGTGTAGAGGAAGCGGAAAACTCCGAGAGCCTGCATCTGACCAATGAGGCCGGATGCGGTCAGTTCCGTTCCTTCTGTCCAACCGTGTACGGCCACGAACCCATCTCTGGCATCGACACCAACTACCACAGCATCCGCGCCTGCAGTGAGGACAACCTGCTCTACAAGGGCGGGATCGTTGATGGCGGCGGTTCCCAGCACGGCACGGGTTGCTCCAGCCTCCAAGGCTCTTTCTACGGCCTCCAAGCTTCGCAGGCCGCCGCCGAGTTGCACGGGAATGGTTATCGCTGAGGCGATGCGTCGCACGATTTCCAGGTTTTCCTGACCGCCTGACTTTGCGCCATCCAGGTCGACGATATGCAGTCTCTGGGCACCCTGCTGCTCCCACTCTTGTGCTACGGCAACTGGGTCGGTGGAGTAAGAGGTCTGGCGCTCGTAATCGCCTTGGTAAAGACGGACAACCTGGCCTTTCCGCAGATCGATGGCGGGGATCACTTCCACGGCGATTCCACCATTGCTTCGCTGGCCAGGCGAGCGAAATTGGCGTAGATCTGCAGTCCTAGGTCTCCGCTCTTCTCAGGATGGAACTGCATGGCCATCATATTGCCGCGAGCCACTGCAGAGCAGAATGAGACTCCATAATCGGTTACCGCAGACACCATTGAAGGGTCGGCTGGGTCGGCGTAGTAGCTGTGCACAAAATAGAAGTTCGAGTCTTGAGGGATGCCTTCGAAAATGGGGTGGGCCTGGGTAAAGTGGGCCTGGTTCCAGCCCATGTGCGGCACCTTGAGCCCTTCAGGAAGGCGGCGCGTCGTACCCGGCAGAACACCAAGGCACTTGGTGTCACCTTCCTCTGACTTGTCCATGAGCAGTTGAAGGCCCAGGCATATGCCTAGAAAGGGCCGGCCCTCAAGGATCGCTTCTCGCAGAGGCTCCACCAGTCCCTTTGCTTCCAAGACCCTCATTGCCGCAGGTGAAGCTCCCTGGCCTGGGAACACGATGGCGTGGGCTTGCTTCAACTCCTCCGGCGTGTCGATGAGGACGGGCGTCTGGCCCACCTTCTCCAAGGCGCGCAGGACACTGCGGAGGTTTCCGGCTCTGTAGTCTATGACGGCAATCGTGGGACGTTCGGCCATATTCGTAAGTCGACGAAGGTTGATCCCCACGAAGGAACCTGCTTCGTCTAGTCGCTTTCTCCTGTAAGGGCGTCGAAGGGCAATGCCCGGTCTTCAAACCGGGCCAACATGAACAGCAGGTCGGCCAGGCGGTTTATGTATCGCAAAATCTCAGGGTTGGTCAGCATGTCCTTTTGAGCAATATCAACAATGCGCCGCTCAGCGCGCCGCAGGATTGAGCGGGCCATGTCCAGGGCGCCTGACGCGGCCGATGCTCCGGGAACGATGAACGCTCGGGGTAGCTCAATCTGGCCGTTCATCTCATCGATGATCTGCTCAAGGCGGTCCACCATATCCGGCGTCACCGGTGTGAAATGCTTTTTGAAGGTGTCGTAGTGGTCGACCGCTGTAGCCAATTCTGCGCCCACCATGAATAGTTCTTTCTGGGTGCTTCGGATGACCTCTCGAACCCGTGGGTCGTTAGATAGCGGTCGCGCCAAACCCATTGCTGAGATCGCCTCGTCGACGGCCCCGTAGGCCTCGCAACGCGGGTCGTTTTTGGGCACGCGGCCGCCGTAGAGAAGGCCGGTTTCCCCTAAATCGCCGTACTTTGTGTAGATCTTGTCCATCTGCCTGCCCGTTGGTGTTCGTCCAGATTATAGCATCACGGGCGCTCAAAATACGGCTGTGCTAGACTAGGCTTGTGCCTCAGTGCAAGCTGGGGCGGGTCGTTCGAAGGGCACCAGTCAGGCTCCGGAGGGGTTGGTGAGCGAAGCCGAAATCAAGGAAACCTACGACATCTGGAAGCTCTTGCGAGCGGCCAGAATCGCCAACAAGAAAGCGGCCCTTTCCACGGTGGTGCGTATCCGCCGGTCGGCCTATCGGAGAGAGGGCGCCAAGCTCCTCATTGATCAGGAGGGCGGCATGAACGGGGCGATCAGCGGTGGTTGTCTGGAAACCGACATCCGTGAGATAGCCTTTCAGGTCATGAACAGCGGCGAACCACGGATCGTGCACTACGAGACCGGTGGTATGGAAGACATTGTGATGGGCCTGGGCGTCGGCTGCGACGGCGAAGTCGATGCTTTCTTGGAGCCTGTTGCCGAGATCAGGGACTTTGAAGTCATTGAACACGCCATTGACCTCATGGACCGCGAGAAGTCGTTCGTCGTCGCCACGCTCCTCAGTTCCGATGATGATGGCCTGCACGCTGGGAGCAAGCGGCTCCTTCAGGAAGATGGGGATTCCATGGGTGGTTTGGGTCTAGAAGCACTCGACCGCGCCGCCGATGAGCAAGCCAGTACCTACCTCTTCGGCGAAGAGTCGCGCACCGTTACGCTGAGCTTTGAGCGCGAGGGCCGGGCTTATGAGGCTGAGGTCTTCTTTCAGTCTTTGGTTCCGCTGCCGGCACTGGTGATTTTCGGGGCAGATGACGACTCGATGCCCTTGGTGAGATTCGCTGCGGAAATGGGCTTCCGTGTCACGGTCTGTGACCGCCGTCCCGCCTATGTGACGAAGGACCGTTTCCCCACGGCCGACAAGCTCGTCCGGTGCTTCCCGCCTGAGGTTAAAGAGCACATTCCTTTTACCGAACGGACCTACGTGGTGACCAAGACCCACAACTACCTCAACGACCGCGAGTTTTTTGAGCAGGTTATTGAAACTCCTGTGCCTTACATTGGGATGCTGGGGCCGAAGGAACGCCGTGCCGGCATCCTGGCGGATGTCCAGAGCGAGCGGGGGCCTCTATCGGAGGCGGACTGGGAGCGTATCCATGGGCCCGCCGGCGTCGATGTGGGGGCTGAGGGTGCAGCCCAGGTCGCTTTGAGCGTCCTGGGGGAGATAATCGCGGTCAAGAGCAGCCGTCCGGCTGGATTCCTAAGAGAGCGCAAGAGTTCCATTCATGCCCGACGCTAAGATCGCAGGGGTCGTCTTCGCCGCTGGGGCTTCCAGCCGCATGGGCCAGAACAAGCTACTGCTCACCTTAGCCGGTGAGACCCTTGTACATCGCATGGTCCGCCAGGTGGTTGAAGCCGGGCTCGATCCTGTCTTGGTCGTGGTTGGGAGGGACTCAGACGAGATGCGGGCGGCTGTTGCCGACCTCCAGTGCACCATTGTGGACAACCCCGACTACGAAGAGGGTATGAGTACGTCGTTCAAGGTGGGAGTCGCTGGCATTCCCGAGGATGCGGACGCGGTTTTGTTCATGCTTGCCGACCAACCCTTCGTCACCGTGGACATGCTGAAGAAGGCAGTTGATACCTACAACGAAGGCGCTACCCGCTTGGTCGTGTCCGACTATGAAGGTGTAATGGCCCCACCTCACCTCTGGCACAGGGACTTCTTCGAGGAACTGGTCAGTGGTTCCGGTGATCAGGGCGCCAAGAAGTTCATCAATCGCCACCTTGACGAAGCTACGGTGCTACATTTCCCCGGAGACGCCCTCTTCGATATCGACCTGCCTGAAGACTACGAGCGCGCCAAAGCAAGGGCTGAAGGCTCGTAACCTCCTAGGTCTTGCTTCCCCTTTAGTAATGCTTCACTCCCTCTCAGACGCTCCCCCTCTGAGAGGGAGCGTCTGAGAGCCGTCAGGATAGCTAGTGAAAAGCACACCCAGGGGCCTCTCTTCAGCCCCGGAGAGCGGGAAGTGGCGCGCCAACAAATGGCTCGCCTTGGGCGTGGTGACCCTGGGAATCTTCATCTACACGCTCGACTCAGGGATGGTAGGGATTGGCTTCCCTGCCCTGATAGAAGCCTTCGACTCCGATGCGTCTACTGTTGTCTGGGTCATGAACGCCTTTTTCGCCACCAGTGTAGCTCTGCTGCTCACCGCCGCCTGGTTCTCTGATGTTTTTGGCCGCAAGCGCCTCTTCATAGCGGGCCTGGTACTCTTCCTTCTGGCACTCAGCGGGATTTCCTTTTCTCCGAACATTGGCGTGCTGTTGATGTTCCGGGTGCTGCAAGCAGCGGGCGGTTCCCTCATCTTGGCCAATGGAAATGCCATAGCGACGCAGTCCTTCACCGCTGCTGAACGGGGCAAGGCCATGGGAATCATTGGCGCTTCCATTGGGCTGGGACTGGGGTTAGGGCCATGGCTTGGCGGGACATTGCTGGATGCCCTGGACTGGCGGGCGCTTTTCTGGACTCGAATTCCGCTGGGCGTGGTTGGCATTGCCTTGGCTGCGGTGGTCCTTGCGCCAGATAGGGGCCTGGGGAAGCGTGTGCAGATGGACTACCTGGGGCCTGTGGCCCTGTGCGCAGCACTTGTTACGGCCCTGCTGGCCATCAACCTATCAGGACGCTTGGGGGCCGATCATCCCATAGTATGGGGTCTAGCCGCTGGCCTTCCGTTTCTGATAGCGCTCGTCATAAGCGTGGAGCGACGGGCTCCCAGACCTGTTTTGGACCTGGCCCTGTTCAGCAATAGGGTGTTCAGCGTCTCGCAAGCCAGCCAGATTCTGCATTACATCCCCAGCGGAATGATGACGTTTCTTGGGGCGTTCTTTCTGCTCGACGGTCTGGAGCTTTCTGCGACCAGTGCCGGTCTTGTGCTTACGATGTTCCCATTGGTGCGGGTGGTCGGATCTCCCGCAAGCGGGATCATTTCAGACCGGCTGGGCACCCGCTGGCCCACGACGCTTGGTATGGCGGTAATGGGGATTGGTTTCCTCTCGCTTTATTGGGTCGGCCCTGGGACTTCGATGTGGCTTGTGGCAGCGGCGCTAGCGCTGGCCGGCATCGGGGCGGCGGTTTGGGAGGCTCCTAATACGGCGGACATTATGGGTAGCGTCAATCCCGACCGGTTGAGTGCAGCATCGGCGTCTCTAGCGGTGGGCAGACAAATAGCTCTATCCTCGGGGTTCGCACTTGGTGGCGCGGTATATGCTCTTCGCGAGGCGTACTATGCCGAGAGAGTAGCTTCCGATCAGGCCATCGCTTCGGCCTTCAATGAAGCAATGCTGCTAGCCGCCGTTATCCTCTTCGCCGGAACAGCCGTGACCTATATGCGGGGGCGAGTTTAATTGAACGCTTCACCAGCGCGTGACATGGGAACCTTGGCCAACCGGAGCACCGTTTTCAAGTACGTGGTGCTCATAACGTTGTCAATGGGGAACTTCTTCTTCACGTTGGATGGGGGCATGGTCTCCATCGGCTTTCCGGTCATAGCCGAGGCGTTCGGCACCGGTCCCTCCCTGGTGGTCTGGGTCCAAAGCGCCTTCTGGCTCACCAGCGTGGCCCTGGTAATGACCACGGCTTGGTTCGCCGACGTATTTGGCCGTAAACGCATGTACATCGCCGGGTTCACCATCTACGCCTTCTGCTTGGCGTTGCCTTTCTTCTCGCCTGACTTGAGCACCTTGATAGCTATCCGGGCAGTCCAGGCCATTGGGGGCGCTATGTCCCTTGCCAGCGGGATGGCCCTGGCGACCGCGGCTTTCCCCTCGGATCAACGAGGGAAAGTGGTGGGCATCATGAGCGCCCCTGTGGGGCTGGGATTAGGCTTGGGGCCCTGGTTCGGTGGGATACTCCTAGACTTATTCGACTGGCGGGCCTTGTTCTGGAGTCGCTCTCTACCCACTGCCTTGCTTGTCGTAGTCACGCTGTTCATCGTGCCGTCAGACCGGCGCTCCCCGGGGAGAGTGCAGCTGGACTATCTGGGTCCGTTCGTTTTGGCGGGAATTGCAGCAAGCCTTCTTCTGGCTATCAACTTCGCTGGCCGCGGCGGTATTGATCAGCCCTTCGTTTGGGTCATGGCGGGACTTGTTCCGTTTCTGTCTGTCCTTCTGTTCATGGTGGAACGCCGGGTCCCACGACCCGTGTTGGATATGGCGCTGTTCAAGAACAGGGTCTTCTCTGTGGCCACTGCCTCGCTTATCTTTCACTTCATTCCTCAGGGTTTCATCATCTTCATGGGCGCGTTCTTCCTGTTGGATGGAGTTGGTCTGTCAGCCGCCAAGGCCGGCCTCTTGCTGGCAGCTTTCCAGGCCTTTCGGGTTTTCATCGCTCCTGCCATAGGTATGCTTTCGGACAAGATCGGGACCCGATGGCCCACCATTGCCGGCATGGCCGTCATGGGGATGGGCTTTCTGTTCTTAAGCTTTCTGGGTGTTGACTCGTCTTTATGGCTGATCGGAATTGGTCTTGGGGTAGCGGGAATAGGCTCATCTATCTTTGAGACGCCCAACACCAGCGACATCATGGGGAGCGTTCCCCGCGAACGTCTCAGCGCGGCCACTGCTTCCTTCACGATCGGCAGGCAGGTGTCCCTTTCCTTGGGCATTACCCTTGGCGGGGCGATCTATGTGCTGCGGGAGACGGCATGGCAGGGCCGCCTAGCGGCGGATGGTCTGACCGGCTCCGCCCTCGCGACGGGTGCCGTAGGCGGCGCCTTCGCCGATGCGATGCTGGTAGCGGCGGTGATTTCTCTCTTAGGCGTGGTAGTTACGTCGATGAGAGGACGAAAGCTGGCGGGGGTGTAGGGCAGGGGCCACGGAGGCTGGTCTGGACGGGTGTTGGATCCCGTCAACGGAGCGAGAGGCGGGTCACCCGGGTAAGGCTCCCTCTGGGGTACTCCGGGCGCAGGCTCTGGCGCCGCAACCAATGAAAATCCCAAACGCTGAGAGGCTTCGTCGGCGGAGCGAGGTTGAAGGCGAGCGGGTTCAACCGGCTCCTCAGCAAGACAACCTCCCCCCTCTATTTGCGAGGCAATGACAAGGGGGCGGAGACTACGATGACGAGATTTGCTATGCCGAGCACAAGGGTCTGAAACTACCACTGCCGGAACTGTTGCTCTTCTTTGAACAGGACCGGCAGTGTATTGCTCATCACTCATCTCGCGACCGGGGAGCCTGCTTGGCTACTCGTCCGATACGACAGAGTTGCGAAGCACTCCGATCTCAGTAACTTCTACTTCAACGGTGTCACCCGGCTCGATTACCGGCGGTATGCCAGGGGTGCCGGTGTAGATGACGTCGCCCGCTTCAAGCGTCACCACTTCGCTGATGAAACTAACGATGGTGGGTACGTCAAAGATGAGGTCAGATGTGGGAGCCTCCTGCTTAACCTCGCCGTTAACGCGAGTGATCAGGTGTAGCTTGGAAGGGTCTAGGTCGGTGGTTATGAAGGGTCCCAGTGGAGCGAATGTGTCGCTGCCCTTGGCGCGCCACCATTGAACATCCCCTTTTTGCCAGACTCTGGCGCTGACGTCGATGCCGCAGGTGTAGCCAAGGACGTAATCGAGGGCATCGGCCTTGGGGATGTGTTTACCTTCCCGGCCAATCACGATAACCAACTCGCCTTCCGCTTCAACACGGCCAGCATCGCGGGGAATGATAATTTCTTCATCGGGGCCAATAACTGCCCCTGAACTCTTCCAAAAGGGTTCAGGCTTTTCCGGCTGGGCCCGAGGGGCCGCTCCGGTCTTGCCCAAATGGGAGACATAGTTCAACGCTATGGCTAGGACCTTGTTGGGGTAGATAGGAGACAAAAGCTCTACGTGGTCCAGGGGGTGAGTGTGGTCGGTAACCTCGTACTCCTCAAAGGGTGTGGTAGTGATCTGGTATACAACGTTGTTTTCAACGACTCCGTAAGCCACTTCGCCGTGGGCTAAGTACTGGGCAAATTTCACCATGACAACTCCTGTACTCGGCTTCTCTGTTGAGGCCCCGAGGTCTTAATATGCTGCTTCCGGCGATATTATACCCGCCTTTGCTTCGAGCGGTTAGCGTTGCCCACTTACGGGCACGCCAAGTAGAATGAAGAAGCGATAGAGCATGGGCGCAGTCGTCCCAATAGATCCACGAGGAGGCTCCAGTGTCGGATTTCGTGAAGCTAGCGACGATCGGCGAAATAAAGCCGGGTGGTTTGAAGACGGTAGACTTCGGAGAGGAGAAGGTTCTCCTGGCTAACGTGAAGGGGACCATTCATGCAGTGAGTGATGCATGCACCCATGCAGACTTTTCTCTGGGGGGCAGCGGCGATTTAGAGGATGACCATGTGATCTGTGGTTTCCATGGCAGCGAGTTTTCCGTGGTTACCGGCGAGGTGATTGAGGACCCAGCTGATCAGCCCCTCAAGGTCTATCAGGTCAGGGTGGAGGGGGAGGACATATATGTTGGGCCTTAGGCATAGCTGGACTGCAAAACTATGAAGCTACTATTTAATCCGACCGTTGAGGACCGGAACTGGAATTTGGATTTGCCTCAGCCGGAAGCCCGGAACCGGATTATCGAATGGCTGAGGCAGCGGAGTCCTCAGCTCATTACCGCCACTGATACGCAGATCGTGGCGACCATGGGGTCTCGGTTTCTCACACGTATGGTGGGGGGCGCTTTTTCACCCGCCCGCTGGGTGCCTGTGGCTATGCTTATCGATATGGTCGATGTTACGAGCACAACGACGCGGGTTTCCGTTCGTTTGGCTGACAATCTGGGGGTTACCTTGCGCAAGGGCGCGTGGGTCAAGCTCGTAAGGCGCCGCTTTGATCAAATTTACGCGTCCATAGATGATCTTTGGAAGTAGTGGTGCCGGACGTCCAATGCAACAGACAGTAGTGTTCAGCGTTCCCGCACTGCATTGTGACGGCTGCGTTGAGACGGTTGAACATGCTTTGTATGGGGTCGAGGGAGTGACATCCGTGAAGGGTGCCCTCGATTCAAAGGAGTTGCGCATCGAGTTCGACCCTGAAATGACGCTAGCTGATGGGTTGGCGGCTTTGCTGGAAAACCTTGGGTTTCCTCCAGAGGGCCTCGGCTGAATTGCAAAGGGTCGGGGCTGCTGAGGGGCGACCTCCCTAGCGCTTCTTATCTCTTACTTGGGCGTACGGTCGGGTGTAGCTAGCGCCGCCTTTCCACCCAGCCCACCCTCGAATCTTTCAATACAGGGGGTCACCCCCTGTAACCCCCGGCAGGGCTTGCGCCCTGTACTCATGTGGAAGGAAAGCTTGCTCTCGCTCGGCTGCATGTGGCTTCTGAAGGAGCGGACGGCATTGGCGCTTTCGACCTCTTGCTTGGCCGTACGGCTGGGCGTGGCTAATGCCGTCTTCCCACCCACTCCACCCGCTTAGGTTTTTAGGTACAGGGGGACACCCCTTTACCCCGGCGGGGCTCTGCCCCTGCACCCCCCCCCCCCCCTTTTTGGGGGGGGGGTTTTTTTTTGCCTGCGGGTTTGTTTGGCGTCCCAGGGCGGGCTTTTTTTCACGC
>Ga0114996_10004918_pt1 | contig 15869 bp, 11 predicted proteins | sample ArcticOcean_MG_C_4_FD_87039 | JGI IMG/M metagenome (GOLD analysis project Ga0114996, IMG submission 87039) | Marine microbial communities from western Arctic Ocean - ArcticOcean_MG_CB4_134 | ecosystem: Environmental > Aquatic > Marine > Oceanic | place: Arctic Ocean: Canada Basin | collected...
CCACATAGAAACGCTGGCCGCCGCTGTGTGCGATCTGTCCCGTGGGTTTCATCAAGATGATGGATTCGCCAAACGAGTGGTCCAGGGCCAGGACGCCAAACATGTCGAAGTTCTTCTGCAACGCGTCGGGGGCCTCGCTGAGGTCGAGCACAAAGCGTGTTTCTTCGGCCAGCGAGCTTTCCGTGTGACAGCCCGCGCAGTCTTGGCTCAACACCGGCGTCCAGATGGCGGTGTCAAAATACGCCAGGTCGGTCACACAGTTGTCGGGTGGCACATCCGGGGGCGGACCCGTGTCCTGGGGCGGGGGATTGGTGTCCGGCGGCGGCTTGGTGTCCGGTGGCGTCACCGTGTCAGTGGCAACCGTGTCCGCGGCGATGTCTTCCAAGTCGCCGGGACTGGCGGTTTCGGCGCACCCCCACACCAGGAGCAGGGCGGTACGCAGGAGCCATCAGCATGAACACATGACTACAGACTACAGAAGTGAGGCTACCTTTGGAAGGGGCGATCGAGGGGAACCTTTATTGGCAGTGGGTGGGGACGCAGGCGCTCCCGGGGCCTTCCGACACGCAAGTGGCGTCCTCGCCGCAGACGCTGTCGTCTTGGCACAAAATGACGGTGCAATAGTTCTCGTCGCTGAAGCCGGCGATGCAGAAGTTGGCCTCTTGGCCTTCGCACTCGCCGCCGCCGTCGGTGCAGTATCTGCCCACGCCCAGATTGTTGCCGGCGTCATCCGGTTTGGCGCAGCCGCCTTCGCCGCCGCCGCCCAGCAGAACCGGCGTCTCGTTGTCCGTGTCACAGATCAAAAACCCTTCGCCTGGGCTGTAGTACATGAACGCCACGCACATCTCTTCGGGCCAGGACAGATCGTGGGGGGTGGTGTTGTCCCATCGGCAGGTCATGCGCACCTTGTCGCCCTTGTTCAGATGGAGCGGGGGATCGTAGTAGATGATCTCCGGGGTGTCACGAAGCATGGGACCGTCGGTGGCGTGGTAGAGAAGCTGTGGTTCGGCGTCCGGAAGCAGCAATTCAAAGTCGAAGAGCACGCCGAAATCGTGGGTGTGACCCAGCAGAAGATGGATGTCCAAATCCCGATCCACCACACAGTCTTTGATGCGCTCGAACTGGGTGGCGCCGGGAGGAATGGAGAAGCCCGAGTCGACCACGCTGAAGGCGTCGGCGATGGTGGGGTTCGAGTCGGGCGGGCTGAGCACCAGGTCCACCGCGTCCATGACCACTCGCTCTTCGCTGCTGGTGTTGATGTAGTGGGACTGAATGATGAGTTGCTCGCCTTTTCGGATGCGTAGGCCCACACCTTCGGGCAACGCCAAGTTCTGGCCGCCCGCACCACCGGCGCCGGTGACAAAGCGCATGGCGCCCATGTCGATGTCATCGCAATCCACCGGATCAAACCCGTCCTCGGGGGCCATGGACACATAGACCGCTGCATGGTGGCCGCCCACCATCTGGGCGCCATCGGCGTTGTGGAAGATGATGTCGCTGTCCAACGCCACGTCCAGGCGGGAACAATAGATGTGCTCAGTGCCTGCTTTGAGCGTGAGGGGCGGGGTGGTCAAACGCAGCGCAGTGGCCGGATCCGGCGCGTCGCCGAAGCACGCCTTCAGCCCCGCCTCGTCCGTGGCCTCACATTGGACGTAGTTCGTCTCGCCGGTGTCCGTGCCCCAGTCCGCCTCGAAGTCCGTGCCATTCATAGGTGCGCCCGCTTTGATCCAGGCTTGAATGGCTGCCAGCGACTTGGTTCCGGGGGCATCAAAGGCACCGAGCGGCATGCCGGCACCATATCCGTGGCTGCCGATTTGTTCGGAAGTCGCGTTGAGCTTCCACCAGAGAAAGCTCTTTGCCAGGTTGTTGGGAGCCACCCGCTTGAAGCCGTCTTTGGCGGCGGCGCCGTTCGTGGGGGCCACGCCAACCAACGCGGTGTAGGACTCGTTGGCGGTCTCAAAGGACAGGCCGCCGATTCCCTTGTCACCGCCGTGGCAGGCCGACACCGCGCACCCTTTGGAGAAGATCTGTTCGTGGAGTTGGGCATAGCCGGGCGCATCCACGGGGGCGCTTTGTTTGTCCCCGCCACAGGCCATCAGCATGCCCACCCAAAGGAAAGACAGAGTGCGATGGTTCATGCGGTGTGCTCCGAGATTAGTTGGATTGTTTGCGGCACAGGAGCAAGGCTTGTCGGGGTCCGACGCCGACTTTGCCCAGCCCTCGGTCCAGCACCCGTTGGAAGCGGTAGGGGATCATGGACAGGGTTGTAAGACGAAAGGCATCCACAATGGGTTTGAACACGGGCCAACGGCGGCGGCTGGGGATGGTGATGGCCTTCCACACATGGCCGTTCACGTGCATGCTGTCCTCGCTGTGAATCACCTCGAAGCCATTGTCCTTCACCAGTTGGTTGATGGTCTCCACCGAATAGTTTCGGATGTGGTCCGGGTTGTAATGGGGTTCCTCGATGGGCACCAACAGCATGAAGAGGCCGCCGTCATTGAGGCGGCTTTTGACCGCGGCCAGCAGGGCCGTGTCACTGGGGACATGTTCGATGGTGTGCGACGATAGGATCACGTCAAAGGGGCCCTCTGGCAGGTCCTCCACATCGTCTTCGCTGACCAGTGAAAAATTGGCGCTCGCCCAGGGTTCATAGATGGCGTCGTTGCTGGCGGATTCCACGGCCGACGGCGAGATGTCTCCCCCATTGAGGTGACAACTCTTGGGAAAGGCACGGAGCATGTGTCCGCCGCCAAACCCCACGTCGAGCACCGATTGGCCTTCCACATCGATTCCCTGCTCGGCGAGCACCTCTCGAATTCGACGTACCCGGTAACGTACGTCGAAGCGAACGAGCCACCGAACGGTCTTCCACTTGGTGTAGAAGCCGCCATAGGTGTCCACCTGCTTTTCAGTCTTGTTCTTCTCGATCCAATCGGTGGTGCTTTTAAGCATGCTCGTCTCCCGCCCAGCCTCTGCTGGAAGGGTGGTACCAAGGAACGCGACGAGCGGTCAATGAAATGTTGTGGAGGAAAGGACCACTGGGAGGGCCGTGAGGGGCTAGTTTTGGTCGTGGACTGTGCTATGCTCGGCTCGCGAGGACGCATGATTCACCTGAGTTTCGACCAAGATTGGGCGCCGGATTGGGCGGTGAAAGCCATCCATCAGCGGCTGCAGAAGGCGGCTTTGGGGGCGACCTTTTTCGCGACCCACGAGAGCCCCGTGTTGGAGACCCTTCGCCAGGGCGAGCTCTTGGAGCTGGGTGGGCATCCCAACTTTTTGCCGGGGTCCACCCACGGTGATTCCGTGGACAGCGTGCTGGCTCATATCCAAGCCTTGGTGCCCGAGGCTCTCGGCGTGCGAGCGCACTGCCTGGTTCAAGGTACGCCACAGTTGGAAGCCTATGCCGCCAACGGGATCCAGTACGATGCATCGAACCTACGGGATGGAGAGGCCGGTTTGGCCCCGTTTGTGAACTGGGCGGGGATTCTGGAGATCCCCATTTGGTTCGAAGATGATGTTCACTTGCGGCGAGGCAGCGCGTGTACATTGGACACGCTGGACCTGGATTCAACGGGTCTGAAGGTCTTCAATTTCCATCCCGTGTTGATCGCGTTGAACGCCACTCGGTTGGAGGATTATGAGGCGCTGAAGGGGACCTTGAGTCGTGAAGGGATTCGGTTGACAGACGCCACCCCGGAGGACTTCGATCCCCATACGCAGACCATCGAATCGGGGGTGGGCGACCTGTTCGGCGCGGTCGTTTCCTTCTTGGAAGAGCATCCGCACCGTTGTGGCGGACCCTTGAGGCGCTTGGTCGGTTGACAGGGCGGAGGGGCAGGGGGATCATCGGGTCATCATGAGTGATATGGAACAATATACGCCCGAAGAGTTGCAGTCCGTTCTCTACGACATCCTGACGGAGTGCATCAACGGAAGGCCCGATGGCCATCGATGTCCATTCTGCAAGGAAGGGACCCTGGCGTGTACGGTCGTAGAGGATGTGTCGGTGCGAATGGAATGTCCCCAGTGCGGGAAGTATTTCGACGCGCGGCTCGGCGGCTAGCTAGTCTTCGCGTTTGATGAAGGTTCCACGGGTGGGATCCTTGTGTACGCCCGGAAATTGCAGCACTTTGTTGTGCATGGCCACGTATACTCCTGGCTCCAGCAACTGTACGGCCATTAAGGCCTCCGTCAGATTTTGGAGCGCGTCGGTGTGCCGCAGCTCATAGGGTCGCATGGCGCCCGTGAGGACGATGGGACAACCTGGCGAGCTGTTCAGTGAGCAGATCAGTTCGCCGGTCACCTCGAGGCGGTCGGTGCCATGAACCACAACCACCCCATCGTAGTCTTTGACCATGGCGAGGGCCGTTCCCGCGATGAGTTCATGATCCTCTGGGTCCATGTCCAGGCTGTCCTTGTTCATGAGCGGCACCCGAGCTAATTCCACGCCCCTGATCTGCAACGATCCCAGCATGATGTCGAGGACGCTGAACTCATTGGAGAGGGCTCCATTGATCTCATCGTAGGTCTTCTCGATGGTGCCACCGGTGGAGATGATGGCGATGGTACGGGCAGTCATGGCCCAACCTTAGCACAGTCGTGGTGATTTGGAGAGTCTGGGAATGCGCGTTTGAAATTGGATCGCCCTGTGGACAAAGATGGCTAAGTTCACAAAAAGGCACGTAATGTCAGAGGCCTATGGAAAATCGTGGAATCCTCTTGCCTCAAGCCAAGGGGCTTTGTACTGGAAGGGCGCGCCCATAGGACGGACGCGGACAACCACACGACGGAATGGATGCCATGGCCAAGCTCTACTTTTATTATTCAGCGATGAACGCGGGAAAGAGCACGACGCTGCTCCAATCGGCACACAACTATCAAGAACGGGGTATGCGGACATTGCTCTTCACACCCAACTTGGATGACCGCTACGGTGCGGGGCGGATCACATCGCGGATCGGACTTCAATCCAACGGGTTCGCGTTTCGAGAGTTGGACGACCTCTACCTGCAGATCCGTCGAGAGCAAACACAGGCGCCGGTCCATTGTGTGCTCGTAGACGAGGCACAGTTCTTGACCGCCAAGCAAGTGTTGCAGCTCACTCTTGTGTGTGACCGGCTCAACATCCCCGTCCTCTGCTATGGCCTGCGGACCGATTTTCAAGGCGAGCCGTTTGAAGGCAGCAAGTACCTGTTGGCGTGGGCCGAAACGCTCGTGGAGATTAAGACCGTGTGCCGAACGGGCAAGAAGGCGACCATGAACGCACGGTTGGACTCCGATGGCAATCGTGTCTGGGAAGGCTCACAGGTGGAGATCGGTCACAACTACATCGCCATGAGCCGGAAAGAGTTCCAGCTCGATAAGGTGTCTCCTGTGGAGTATGTGCCCTTGGAAGAAGAGCATGACGCGGTCACAGACGACCCCACTGCGGTCGCCCAAGACCCCACTCATCAATAGGCGCTATTGGCCGTAGGCGGAACCCGCCAACTTCCACCCGCATGGTTCTTAATGTCATAGGAGAAGGTGTGCGTGCCGATTTTTGTCCCGATGGGTCCGGTGCGGTAGGCTGACGGTCCATGGACAAAACAGACGCCCTCGCTCCTTCCACCGCATCCCGCCGGGCGGCCGTGTGCTGGCGCACCCTCCGAAGAACCTGGGGTGCGGGCTCGGGGCCGAAGGTCACACGGGCGTTCCAAATCCTCCTCGCTGTGATCTTTCTGAATGCATGGCTCTCCCTCGGGGTGCAGATTCATCAACTGATCGGCAGCGAAGGGCTCTTGCCCGTGCAGCATCACCTGACCCAAGTGGATCAACGCTTGGAAGACCAAGCGGAGTGTCGAACGCACCACGACGATCCTGCGGAGGCCACCCGCGTCTGCGGTGATTTGAGTCGTTGGGACGTGCCCACACTGCTGTGGCGAGCGGCGGATGACACCACCTTGACCGTGGGGATCATGGCGGGTGTGGCGTTGGCCCTATGCGCCTTTTTCGGTTTATTTCCGCGCGTGTCCTTTGGATTGTCCACTGTGCTCTATTTGAGTTACGCCGTGGCGTGCCGTGATTTCCTGAGCTTTCAGTGGGACAACATGCTTATTGAAAGCGGGATGTTGGCCGTGTTTCTGTCGGTCAAACGGCCGAGCCGATGGATCCACTTTCTGTTTCGAATCTTGCTCTTTAAGCTCTACTTCGAGTCGGGCATCGCTAAGTGGATGTCCGGGACCATGGATTGGCATGACGGTAGCGCCATGACGGTGTACTACGAGACGTCGCCTATTCCCACCTGGCTGGGCTGGTATGCCCACAATCTCCCGGAGTGGTGGCATCATTTTGAGAGTCGGGCCGCTATGGTGTTGGAGTTGGCCGTCCCACTCTTCATCTTCGGTCCGCGGGTGGGCCGCGTAGTCGCGTTTGTCTTGCTCACGGGTTTCCAACTGCTGGACTTGACCACGGCCAATTATGGGTTCTTTTGCTATCACGCGTTGATTCTTCACGTGTTCTTGCTCGACGATGGTGACATCCAGTGGCTTCAGGACCGCTTGCGTCGCTTGGTGTGGTGGCGTCGTGGGGCCCGGGAGAAGGATGCTACGGAACCCGAACCAGCAACGCCGAAAGAAGAACGCATCCGATGGGGTGCCATCTCTCGCCGCGTGGGTGTGGTGTGCTTGGTGTTGGTGTATTTGGGCCTCTCCGCGATGGAAGGGGTCGCGTCCTTCGGGCTTCGGCAGGGGACTGTGGTGTGGAACGAGACGGAGGTCCATCACTGGGGGAAAAGCGCGCTCTCGTACAACTGGAGACTGCTCTTCCACCATGACGCTGAAGCCTATCGGGCCTACCAAGCGCTGGAGCCCGACGAGCGTAGCTGGATGGACCGAGCGTTGGATTCGGCGCCCTCGGTGCAGGAGATCCGTCGGCGTACGCGGCCCCTACGCCTGGTGAACAGTTATCATCTCTTCGCCACCATCACGACGTACCGATACGAAGTGGAGTTCCAAACATTCAGCGGCGACGAGTGGACGGCGCAGAACCTGCACTACAAACCCAATGATCCAAGTCGAGCCCCGCCCTTTGTGGCGCCCCACCAACCGCGGGTGGATTTCTCCCTGTGGTTTTATCCGCTTCGGGTGCCAGAAGGAGCGCCGACACCGAATCAACGCAACGCGGCTCAGCGTGGGATGCCGCGCTATGTACGCAACATCGCCCTGGCGCTATGTCACGCGCCAGAGAGCGTGCAGGGACTTTTTGAAGAGGCGCTGCCGGCCCGACCCGATTTGATTCGGCTGGTCTTTTGGGACCACCGCATGACGACGTCCGATGAGCGGCGTGAGACGGGCCACTGGTGGAATCGAACGGAGCTTTTCTCCATCGGGCCCTGGCCCTGCGAGCGTTTGGGCCTGCCGGATTTCATGGTGGTGGACGAACCGAAGGGGTAGGCGCCTAGTCGGGCAGGGCGATTTGGGCGGGTTGGGCCTCGACGACCGGTTTGCGGAGCACCAGGGCGGCTTCGATGACCAACCAGATGCAGAGGACCAGGAGGATGCCCCCTACGATCGCAAGCAACACATACCCCGTGATGTCACCGCCCCCCTGAGCCGCGCGGACAAAACCGACCAGGTTGGTGACCATGGCCACGAGCGTGCTGCCAAGCATGAAGACCGCCGGGAGAGCGGTGGGCCATGTGGGCCAGCGACAGGCCCGTAGATAGATTGTCACCATGATCAAGGTAAGCGACGCCAAAAACTGATTGGTCGTCCCAAAGAGACCCCAAAGCGCTAGACCAGCAGGCTTTCCGCCCACTTCAAAGAAGGCGAAGAAGGCGATGGACCCGCAAGCCAGGATGGAGACCCAGTATCGGTTTCCCGTTCCCGGCAGCCGAAACGACTCGCCGAGCTCTTCAATGTTGAAGCGAAGCAAACGTGTGGCTGAATCCAGGGTGGTCAGGGCGAATGAGACCACGACCATAGCTACCAAGGCCTTCCCAAGGGTGGCGGAGATGCCCAGATTGGTCAGAAAGGTCGTACTTCCCATGATGAAGGCCCCGAGCTTGGCCGCCAAGCCTTGGGCCGCGTTCCAGGACCCGTAGTGTTCATGCCACTCCATCGAGTCGCCGAGACCCGCCGTGCAGGCCAATACAGCGAGAAGCCCCAAGAGACTCTCTCCGAGCATTCCCCCATAGGCAATAGGCCGGGCCTGGCTCTCGAGGTCCAACTGTTTCGCGGTGGTTCCGGAGCTGACGAGACCATGAAAGCCACTCGCCGCCCCGCAGGCGATGACAATGAACACAAAGGGAAGCATGGGCGGTGCGCCTTCGGGGTTCATTTGAACCGCCGGTGCGGCGAAGGTGTGGTCCCCCACGAACAAACCGATGTACGCCAAACCCATGCCGAGATAGAGCAGGAGTCCGTTCAAGAAGTCCCTGGACTGGAGCAAGACCCAGACCGGCAGCACGGATGCGAGGAAGGCGTAGAGGAGTAGAATCCAGGTCCAGGTGGTGCCCGTGGGCCAGAGGGCCAACCCCATGGTCGGGAATTTCGTACCCAGCCAAATGCCCACAAGTTCGAGCGCAAAGCCCACAATCGCCACGGGCAGGAGACGCATCTTCTTTCGGTAGAGCAGATAGCCCGCAACCAAGGCGATGATCATCAGCAAGCCCGAGGGCAGCACCGATTGGGGGAACATGCCGCGGGTAAAGAGCTTGGCAATGACGAAGACAAAGACGCCCATGGCCAGAGAGACGCCAAAGAAAATGATGAGCAAAAAGAGGGTCCGCGCGCGCTTTCCGATGACGCCCTCGGCCACCTTGCCCACAGAGACACCCCGGGCCCGGAGTGAAACCACCAAGGCGGAGAAGTCGTGAACGCAACCGATAAAGACCGCGCCCAAGGTAACCCACAAGAGGGCGGGCAGCCATCCCCAGATAACCGCCACGGCAGGCCCCAGCATGGGCGCCAGGCCGGTGATGGAGGCGAAGTGATGGCCGAAAAGCACCGACGGCCGCGTGGGCACATAGTCCACGCCATCTTCTTGCGTGTGGGCCGGTGTGATGTGGGCGTCACTGAGATGAAACACCTTCTCTGCCAAGAACTTGGAATAGAATCGATATCCAAATGCGTAGACGGCGATGCAGAGGATGGCGGCGATGGCTGGCGTCATGAAAGGGCTCCGTGACAGTCGATGGGGCCTAGGCTAGACCAGCATGGAAGAGTCTTCAAGCTCTCTCTAAACACGCCACTGCAGCGCCATCGCCAAGAAAGTTCTTCGGGCGTCCCCAATCCCTGTGGTATATGATGCCGCGAAAGTCAGTCCCACCCCCTGATGTTCAGAACGCTGAAAGTTGTTGTTGTGAGGAGAAGCTGATGACTCTTTCCCGATGGACCACCAAGCTGTGTCGCCCCGTAGCCCTTGTGGCGTTGGTGAGTCTCTGCGCGTGCAGTCCCGCCGTGATCGACGAGACGTTGGCGGGTGGTGACGGCGAATACGACAAGCCTGTTCTGGATGCGCTCCCGGCTATGGGGAAAGACGACAGTGTCAGTGGTGTGCTCGGTCCTCCCGAGGAAAGCAGTTCTTCGGACACGCAGGTGTGGGCCACCCCCAATCGATGGACGGATCGAGACACCCCGGCAGCCCGTGAAGCCGGCATCGCGTGGGACGAACACAGCGGGTTGGACTGGAACGGAAAGTACTCCTTGTGGATCGTTGCCATGAACAAGATCCCGAGGGACAACGGCCATGGCAACACCTTTGAGCTCACCACACCCTGGGGTTTGCGTTTGCCGGCACCGGCATTGGAATGCGCGGAGACGAGCGTCTTTCTGCGAGTCACCTTTGCGAGCTGGTACGGGCTCCCCTTCTACATCTCTGCTTGGACGCCAACGGGCTCGTGGCACTTCGGTCATTTCGGGATTTGGACCGATCACGGACCCGTCCCGAACTTTCCAACATTTGGGACGCGATACGAGGATTTCAGTGACCTGCAGCTGGACGAAGATCTGGAAAACTGGCCGGTGGACAGCAAGTTGGCCAAACGAAAGATCTCCGAGCGGGGTGATGACCTGAACCCATGGTTGGGCGAGAATGCGTACGCCGGCGCGTATTTTGACCGTATCTTTTTGAACAAACGAACGGGCCACTTCATGGTCTACATCCTTACGTACACGGGTTCCATGCATTTGGCCTCGAGCACCAACACGTTCAACCTGGTGCCCCGAGCGCTGCGCGAAGGCGACACGTTGCTCAAACGGTGGAAGAAGAAGGGCATTGGCCACACCATGGTGGTCAAGACCGTGAACGTGATGCCGGATGGTGAACATCTGGAAGTGGAGATCATGTCGGGCTCCATGCCCCGTCGGCAACCGGTGTGGGATTCCTCTTCGAAGAGCAAACACTCGTTCCTGCATTCGGCCACCGGCGGCGAAGGCCAGAGCAGCGACGGGCACTCCTATGCGGAGCTGGGTGGCGGAATCAAACGTTGGCGAGTGGCTGTGGTGGACCACGGTCGTTGGCGAAACGTGGTCGCGGACAATGACGCGCCGTTCTACATTCCCAGCGACGACCTGGATGCCATCAGCGCACGACCGACTCAATTTGGGGAGCTTCTGGTCCAGCTGACGGCTCAGCAAAAGATCGACATGCTGGTGGTTCTGATCGAGAGCAAACGGGCGCATCTTCGGGAATACCCCGCCAGTTGTTCGGCACGGATCGCACGGGAAGACGCCTTCGACGAATTGGCCGAGGTCCTCCGCCAGGAGTCCGGTATGGATCGGGCTGCGGTGGACGCCCAGCACCGGAAACTGGAAGACTATGTGTTTGCGGAGTTGTTGTATGAACAGTCCAGAACCTGTTGTTGGAACTCCTCCACCAACGCCATGTACAACATCATCATGGAGTTGAACCAGGAGATCCAAGACGCCGCCGAAGCGAGCGAGGAGTGTGTGTCACCCACAGTGTTCAAGATGGTCGATGGAGACTATCTGGTGTTTTGGCAGCATGCCTTGGACGAAGGCCTGGGCGACATGTGGAATCCGTGGAGTGAGGATGAAGAATGCCCTCAAGCGAGTTCCGTGCTGACGGACATCGAAGTGGTCCGCGACTGGACTCCTTTCTGCCCCATTCCCTAAGCGCGGTTGGGTCCACCGACCCCGGCGCCATTAAAGAGCAACGATTGCGGTTACTTGCCTTGCTGGCACGGGGATTGCTGTACTCAGGCCCCCATGAGGACCAGAACCCCCATGTTGAACCAGGAGAGAGCCATGAGTCGATTGATCAACATCGCATTGACTGTGCTGCTTGTGAGCGCGTGCGCCGATGGCGACGTGTGGACTGCGCCAGAAGCCATCGACAATCCCTTTACGGACCCTGCGTTGCTCAACAGCAAGAACGATTCCTTCTATTACAACCCAGAGGGTATTGAAGTGGAAGTGGAGATTGAGGGTGACGTCAAAGCGTGGGGAAACTCCCAATACGCCAAAGCGCCTGGGGTGGTGGGCCAATTCGCGCTGACCTATCTTCGAAACCGACGATGGATGTACTTGGAGTCCTTGGCCGAGGACGTCACCTCCAAGAAGCGGGTAGAGTGGCTCGTAGATGGCGAGTGGGTCGCGGCTGGCGATGTGGACAATTTGTCCACGGCCGACTTGGGTCACTTTCGAATTCGCGGCATGAACGCGGTGCTCTTGCACGGCGCGGCCGATGACGTGCAGGTGGGCAATCAGCTTCATGTTCCGGTGCCCTACGATCCCTTCCGTATTATGCAGGATGCCGGGACCTGGTGTGCCGATGAGGACGCGCACATGACCTTGAGCCAGTCCATTTACTGGTATATGTGGAATCCGGACAAGGACGGGTGCGACGTGGAGAAGCGTGACCTGACACTCACGGTCACCAAGGTGCTCCCAGTGCGCGAAGCCACCTATCCCGAGTACGACAAGTTGGTTGAGGACGGCAAAGTGACGGCAGTGGTTCTCTTTGGCCAGATCGGGCATGACGACCAGATCTCCGACAATGACGCTGGGATGAACAATTTGCGCCGGATGAAACGGATTTTGTCCGAGGCTGGCTTTGACGCGCAGCCCGGAGCGCCCGTGGGGGAGCGATACGCCAAGCAGACGGGCAACGTGACCTTTGAGATCGACCTCTATTCACCTCATGACTTCGCGGGTCTATCCGATTACACCCACATCAACAACTTTGAGCGGGCCATTGAAGAGCACGAGATCGTGATCTACGACGGCCACAGCATGATGGGCGCCAGCAACTTTTGGTCCCGACCCGAGTACCCCGAGTTCTACCAAATCTTCGTATACGGTGGTTGCTTGGGCTACCAATATTACATCCGGCCCATCTTGGAAGGGAAGGGCGGCGACTGGAGCAGCCTCGACTTGGTTTCAAGCGTTATTGAGGTCTCCGTGGGCGCAGACCGGTTTGCTGCCCCCCTGTTGGCCAAGATTGCTCAAACCTTGGAGACGGGCGAGTTGGATGTGACCTGGGAAGACATTCTCTCGCAGATACGGCGGCGTGTGGGCGATTCGACCTTCGGCGTCAGCGGAGTCCGGGACAATTGCTACACCCCCGATGGAACCACCTGTGAAGACGATCCCTTCGGCGATCCTTTCTTTAACTAGACCCAACGAGCACACATCCGTTCACAAGGGCTATTTCTGGCATGTCGCTTCCGTGTCGTGGTACCATTTTGTGGACCGAAATTGGAGGATGTTATGTGGGTTCGATTGGTAGTGATGACAATGCTTGTGCTGGCTGTGGGCTGCTCCAAGAACGACGGTGACTCACCCGCTACGGACACCGCGTCCACGGACACGGTGTCACCAACAGACAGCGCAGTTCCGACCGATAGTCCGACGCCCTTGGATGTGCCCAGCCTAGATACGAACATCCCCGAAACGACCACGCCGGAGACGGTGAGCGTGGACACGGGTGGCGGCAACGGCGCTCTTGGCGCTTGTTGTGACCCAAGCGCTGCTGCCAGCGCGTGCGAGGCCGGGCTCCTCTGTTTGGAGATCCCCGATGGCGTACCCACGTGCCATCAACCGGCAGGCAACGCGATCTGCAACGTGGATGCGGACTGTGGTGAGGGCGGGTTCTACTGCAAAGGCGCGCAATTGTGCGACTGCACCGTGGATTGCATGACCACCATGGGTGTTTGCGAGAGCACGGGATTCCCAACAGTCTGCTGCTCCGACAACAAGGACTGTGGGGATGGCGGCCTCATGTGTGTGGGTGGTGATAACGGCGCGGGTGTGTGCAAACCGATTCCCCCGCCTGTCTATGGTCCCTGCTGGGATGACGCGGCCTGTATGGCTGGTGATCTGTGTGTGGGGGCCCAGAGCTGCCCCTGCAACGCGGATTGCGACATGGAAGATCAGATTGGGACCTGCGAAGCGGATCCCAACGCAGCCCCCTGTGGCGAGAAACCAAAGACCGGCTGCAGTCCACAAGAGGACTGTGGCACGGGGAACGTTTGCATGTTCACCGACAGTTGCCTGCCCAGCACCTGTGTGTGCGACGAGGAGGCGAAGGATTGGATCTGTACGGCGGACTGTTCCGCGGGCGAATGCGTGCCGGCTAAGCAGGCCTGCGGGACCGCCAACCCCGCCGGCTGCAAGAACACCGGATGTCCGGACGGTCAGGTTTGCGGACCTTCGCCCGACGGAGCGTGCATCCCCTCCAATTGTTTCTGCAGTTCGCAAAACGGGACGGTAGGCCCGTGGGCGTGGAATTGTACGAAAGACTGTGCTGGCGGCCTCTGCCAGCCCAAATAGGTTGGGTGGAGTCGAGATGCCCCGTCGTGGCCGCATTTCCGGCGAGTGGGAGTATTACCTTGTCTCTAAGAGGGCCATTTTGGTAAAATATAGCCCTGGGACACACCACTCCAGCACGTCACAGGAAAATTGTCGGGCCCGCAGAGGCTCATGTAGCGTCGGGAGCAGGATCATGAAGAATCGGAGTCGGTTGGCTGGGGTACGCGCCATTTTGCCGTGCATGTGGGTATTGGGGCTTGCGCTTTCGGGTGTCACTTGTGGGGGCGGAGCCTCGTCACCGGGAACAACATTGGACATCGTGGGAGAGGGCTCCTCTGAAACTTCAGTTCAGGATCTGACAGATCCCCCACCGGACCTTGGGGAACCCAACGATGCCTTGGATGTGGAAGCCATCGAGGAAGACGGCGGTGTCTTGACCTGTCCGGCCGAGGGACTCATGCCGGACCAGTGCCCCTGCACCGAAAACACGGACTGCGAGTATGGTTACTGTGTACAGTCCGCGGAAGGGAAGGTGTGCACCAGCCCTTGCGTTGAGGAATGTGCGCCGGGATGGAGTTGCCAGCTCGTCAGCGGTTTTGGGCTGGACAACGTCCTTTTGTGTGTGCCCAAGAATGTGAATTTGTGCCGCCCATGCGAGAGCAATGGGGACTGTGCGGACTTGTATTTCGAACAGGGCGAGCGATGCGTCACGTATGGCAATAGCGGCTCTTTTTGCGGCGTGGGATGCGGCGAAGCGTGCCCGGATGGCACTCATTGTGAAGATTCCGTGGATGTAGAAGGTGTTGCAGTGATGCAATGCGTAACGGATTCTGGCGAGTGTGAGTGCAGTGCACTGGCGATACAGCAAGGCGCCATTACGGTCTGTTCGGCCCCGGGCAGGGAGGCGTCGTGCCCGGGCGTACGGACCTGTGGACCCGAGGGGCTCACACCCTGTGATGCGACCACCAATGAGGAAGTGTGCGACGGAGTAGACAACGACTGTGACGGCACCATCGATGGATTTACTCGACCCTGTGATACCGAGTGTGGTTCGGGAACAGAGTCCTGTGTAGCGGGGGATTGGGAGGGCTGCAAAGGGCCCAGCCTAACCACCTGTACGGATTATGTCTCCTGTGAGGACAAGACGTTTTGTGTCGAACAATGTCCCGCAGCACCGGCGGAAGCGTGCAACGGGCTCGACGACAATTGCAATGCGGTCACTGACGAGGGTTTCGTGTGCAGCATTGGGGAATTCTTGGAAAAGACCTGCGGAGAGCAGTGCGGACTGCAAACCTATCTGTGCGACAACTCCTGCGACTGGGGAGAGTTTGGCGATTGTGTCCCGGGTGGGGAATGCAAATCCGGAACGGTTGAGAGTATCGCCTGCGGGATGTGCGGTGTGAAAACCCGCATCTGTTCGTCCGATTGCGGTTGGGAGGCCTTCAGTGAGTGCAGTGATGAGAAGACCTGCACAGCCGGGGCGAGCGAAAGCCAATCCTGTGGCAATTGTGGAACTGAAACGCGTACATGCAGTGATCAATGTGAGTGGTCCCCATTTGGGATGTGCGGGGGTTCCGGCGAGTGCGCACCCGGCGCCATGGGCGAAAATGGTTGCGGTGCATGCGGTGTTCAAACCAAGACATGCACCTCGGAATGTGCGTGGGGCGACTTTGGTCTGTGCACAGGTGAAGGAGGCTGCACCGCAGGGGCTACAGAGACCCAAAGCTGCGGCCAATGCGGAACCCAAACACGCACGTGCACGAACCAATGCAAGTGGGAAGACTTTGGCCAATGCGGCGGTGAGGGTGCATGTGCACCGGGCGATAGCGACAGTACGGGCTGCGGCCAATGCGGGACCCAAAGCCGTTTGTGCACCTCGGAATGCGCATGGGGTGATTACGGGCAGTGTGCCGGCGAAGGTGGATGTGCTCCGGGAGATAGCGACAGCCAAGGCTGCGGTCAATGCGGAACCCAAACCCGAACCTGCACCAATGATTGCGAATGGGACGATTTTGGCAAATGCGGGGGCCAAGGCGCGTGCATGCCCGGTGATACCGACGCCAAATCGTGCGGTGAATGCGGCATCAAGGAGCGCATCTGCTCAAACCAGTGCGG
>Ga0114996_10004920_pt1 | contig 15865 bp, 11 predicted proteins | sample ArcticOcean_MG_C_4_FD_87039 | JGI IMG/M metagenome (GOLD analysis project Ga0114996, IMG submission 87039) | Marine microbial communities from western Arctic Ocean - ArcticOcean_MG_CB4_134 | ecosystem: Environmental > Aquatic > Marine > Oceanic | place: Arctic Ocean: Canada Basin | collected...
CGAGTACATTCCACCGCCGGAATAAGATATGAGCACTCGAATCGATTCATATGCGCTCAGTGATGTCGGTTTACAGCGCGACAACAATGAAGACGCCTACGAGGCGGTCCAAGAGGCAGCTCTGTATATTGTTGCCGACGGCATGGGTGGACATGCCTCGGGTCACGTGGCCAGTCAGATGGCGGTCAAAAGTATTCGCGAGTACGTGACCGTGCGCGCACAGACCCCCGATCATGCCTTCACATTTCCAGTCCCTGGACGCTACGGCCCGCCCGAACGGTTGCTGTCAAACGCCATTCAATGGGCCAACGAGCGACTGTTTATCGAGTCCATGAAGGAGCGTGAATACGAAGGCATGGGAACGACCGTTGTCTGCGCAATGGATTTTAAGAACGTGATGGTGATGGGCCACGTTGGAGACAGTCGAATTTATCGGTATCGACACGGAAAATTTGAGCAGATTACCCGGGATCATTCCTTACTCAATCACTATATTGACCAAGGAAAGATCACGTCCAAGGAAGAGATCGACAGCTTTGCGAATGGGAATGTGATCGTTCGTGCGTTGGGTCTCAAGGACTATGTGGATCCGGAGATCACCGTGATTGGCAAAGAGCCCGATGATTATTACTTACTCTGCACCGATGGGCTGACGGACTTGGTGGATGACTGGATCATCGCCAATGTGTTGGACGGCAACGGAGAACATCTGGAGCAGGCATGTGATGCGTTGGTTCGGCTGGCGAATGAAGCGGGTGGAAAAGACAACTGTACGGTGATGATTCTGCACGTTGTTGCGGATCTGAGTAGTAGTTCGGCTCCAGAGACCGATGACCTCGACGAGCCCTCGGAACCGACGCCTACGTCCGTGAAGGCCATGGACGACGCGGACATCAGCGACAGCGACCCAGCGGTGGCGCTGGACGAGACCGAATCCAGCGCTGAGGACGAAGAACCGTGGGAACAGGATGAAGTGACTCCGATCAATATCCCCGCGATGGAAAGCGAAGACCTGTAGGTTTCTACTCTTCGGTGTCTGACTCGCCGTCGGGATCCATACCTGGAAGGTAGAATACACCCTCGCTGTTTTCGGGTCCGGGTTGTCGCGCCCAGTTGCCTCGATCCTTCTCATCGCCATCGGGATCTGGCTTCCCATCGGTCGGTCCCGTCTCTTCAGCCTTTTTTTGGGGGGCCATCGTCTCTTCAGCCTTTGGGGTGGCATCGCCAGACTCGTCGTCGACGTCCGGCTCTTGCTCGAGAATGCCCTCTGGTTCCGGTTCGAGCAGATGGGCGGAAAGTACTCGTTGCCCCTGTTTTATGCTTGCGAATTCGTAGCCGTTGCCATCTCGTGCTGCGCTGGGCATGGTGGCAACAGGCACGATGTCGTCCGTCGCGTCCGAGAGAATGACACGGACTTCTGTACGGTTTACAAGCGTTTTTTCCCAGCACAATAGCGCTGCGATTCGATGGGGCATGCGCCCACGTTTTCTCACGGTGCGGATGCCGCGCCCGCCTCGATTTTGCAACGGGTATTCGCTTGATCCGCTTCGTTTGGCCCGCCCTTCTTCGGTAACGATGGCGATTTCGCCGTCCAGATCGCTCGGGATCCACAAGGCATCGACCACATAGTCTTTCGGGTAAAGTTTGATAGCCCGGACGCCTCCGGCCGTGCGTCCTTGCTGGCTGACCTGGCTGGCGTCGAAGCGGATGCACATGCCCTCGCGAGACGTGACGACGAAGTGACCTTCGTCGGCTTCGGTGCCTTCCGCAGCGGTGCCCGTTGCTGGGGAAATGGGTGAACAGTCGAGAACTGTGATGACTTCATCGTCCCCGGTCAATTTGGTCGCCAACACACCCGCGGAGCGTGTTGAATCAAAATCGTTGAGTGCGGTTCGTTTGATCATGCCCGAGCGTGACACGAACGCGACGACGGCCTTCTCCTTCTCGTTGAAGGCCGTGAGCGAGAATACTTGAACGACACGATCACTCTTTTCGATGCCGACCACGTTTATCAAGGCGGTTCCCACGTCTCCCCAACGCGCTTCCGGGATCTGGTGAACTGGGATGGTGTAACACTGTCCACTTGCCGTAAATAGAACGATGCGGTGTAGCGTATTGGTGTGCAACATCCACCGCAATGAATCGCCCTCTTTGACACCGGCGCTACCCACGTCTCCACCGGTTTTTTCAAAGCTAGCCATCACACTGCGTTTTATGTAGCCGTCGTGACTCACGCCAACGACGACTGGCTGCTCTTTGACCATGACCGTCACATCGATCTTGGTCGTTACAGGCTCGGCTGTTGCGAGAATCTTGGTTCGTCGAGACGATTTGTAGGTGTCGCGTACTTCCTGCAACTCCGCGCGAATGGTCTCCATCAACACCGCTTTACTCTTGAGAAGACGGCGGAGGGCCTTGATCTCCTTGGTCAGCGTCTTTTCTTCCTCACGGAGTTGAAGAATCTGCAAACCCGTTAGCCGATGCAGACGCAGATCGAGAATTTCCTTGGATTGTTCATCAGTGAACTCAAATTTATGCATCAATTGTTGGTGGGCTTCAGCCCGGTCATGCGCTGCCCGGATGGTGGCGATGACCTCGTCCAAGATATCGACCGCTTTGATTAAGCCTTCCACAATGTGAAGACGCTTTTCAGCGCGGTTCAAATCGAATGTGGACCGTCGAATCAACACATCTTTTTGGTGGTCGATGTAGGCATCGAGGATCTCCCGCAGACTCATCAGTTTGGGCATCTGCTGATCGATGGCCACCATCTGGATCTGCTGATAGATCTGGAGATCGGTCTTCTTGAAAAGATAGGCCAGTACGGGTTCGGCATCCACACCGCGGCCCAACTCCACCACCATGCGGAGGCCTTCGCGATCCGTTTCATCCCGAATGTCGGTAATTCCCTGGACGGCCTTGGCTGCGCGCATTTTTTCAATGGACCGCACCAAATTCGATTTGATGACTCCATAGGGAATCTCGGTGATTACAATGGTCTTTCGGCCGTCCCGGCGGGTTTCCACGTCGGTTTTTCCACGCAAGACGACTCGGCCTTTTCCGGTTTCGTATGCCGTACGGAGTCCGTCCATACCCATCATGGCGCCGCCGGTCGGGAAATCGGGGCCCTTAATCGCCTTCATCAGCTGCTTGAGTTCGATCTCAGGGTCATCGATGATCGCGATAACCGCGTTGATCACTTCCCCCAAGTTGTGGGGCGGAATGTCGGTGGAAAAACCGGTCGATACACCACTGCAGCCATTAACCAACAGGTTGGGATACCGGCTGGGCAAAACCGTCGGCTCTCGATCATTGTCGTCAAAATTGGGTTGAAAGATCACCGTGTCTTTATGGATGTCACGGAGCAATTCCAGGCTAATGGGTGCCAGTCGTGCTTCTGTGTACCGCATGGCTGCGGGCGGATCATCGTCGATGCTGCCGAAGTTCCCATGGCCATCGACCAAGAGCTCGCGCATCTTCCAGTCTTGAGCCTGTCGCACCAAAGCATCGTAGATACTTTGGTCACCGTGGGGATGGAACGTCCCCATGACATCACCTACCGTCTTCGCGCTCTTGCGGTAGCGTGCGTTGGGTCCATTGCCGTTGATGAACATGGAATACAGAATACGCCGTTGAACAGGCTTCAGACCGTCGCGCACATCCGGCAGGGCTCGGGCGAGGATGGTGGCGCGGGCATAGCGGCCAAAAGAAACACCCAGTTCATCTTCAAAGTTGGCGTCGATAATGTTTGCCGCATAGTCACTCATGACGTGGCTCCCTCCTGCTCGTCGTCCGATTGACGCATGGTCTCGAGAACAACTTCATCTTCATAGCCCAATTCCACATGCTCACTGATCCATTCGCGCCTAGCTTCGGAGCTGTCGCCCATCAGTACGGTTACATAATGTTCCACCGCTGCCGCGTCCTCGATGGTCATCCGGACAAGCGTCCGTGACGCTGGATTCATGGTCGTTTCCCAGAGTTGGGAGGAGGCCATTTCACCCAAGCCTTTGAAGCGCTGGACAATGGGCTTTCCTTTGAGTTTCTTACTGTTCAAAACGGCTTGAAGTTCGTCGTCGGACCAGGCGTAGTGGTCTTTTTGTTTCTTAATGCCCGTGGTGATTCGGAACAGGGGAGGTTGGGCGATATAGATCCGGCCATTGGTCACCAAATCCCTCATGAATCGGTAGAAAAACGTCATGAGCAAACATCGGATATGAGCGCCGTCGTCATCCGCGTCAGCGAGGATAACGATGCGCCCATATTGGGCATCTTCCAGATTGAATTCGCCGCCTACACCGGCCCCAATAGCTTGCACGACAGCCATGAGCTCTTTGTTGTTGAGGACCTTGGCCAATGAGGCACGTTCCGTATTGAGTGGTTTACCGCGTAGCGGCAAGATGGCTTGTGTCTTTCGGTCACGGGCCTGTTTGGCTGAACCGCCGGCGCTGTCACCCTCGACGATAAAGAGCTCGCGGACCATGGGATCGCGGGCCGAGCATCGTGTGAGTTTTCCCTCCAGAGAAGTTCGACCGGCGGTCTTCTGACCTTGGCGCACCGCATTTCGGGCCTTGCGAGCGGCTTTGCGTGCACCATGCGCGTGCATCGCTTTTTGAAGGATCATCTTGGCGACATCGGGGTTTTCTTCCAGGAAGATGTTCAGATGTTTTGCCACCATCTGCTCGACCGCTGTGCGTGCTTCGGGGTTCCCGAGTTTGGTCTTGGTTTGGCCTTCAAACTGAGCGTCCTGAAGTCGAACGTTGAGGACTCCAGTGAGTCCTTCTCGCAAATCTTCGCCCGAGAGGTTGTCTTTTTTCTTCCATAGCTGAAGCCGCCGCGCATATTCATTCATCACCCGAGTGTGGGCCGAACGAAATCCTGTCTCGTGCATGCCGCCCTCTAGGGTGTTGATGCAGTTGACAAAGCTTGTCACGCTCTCCGAATAGTCTGTGTGGTACTGGAAACAGCAGTCGAGTTCGATGTCATCGACCGCATCCCGAAACAAGACGGGCTCGTGCAGAACGGTTCGACTCTCGTTGAGGTAGGCCAAGAATTCAGCGACACCACCCTCATAGTGGTAGATCTCCTGTTGTTTCGACTCCGTTCGGTTGTCGGTGACCGTAATCTGGAGTCCCGCATTGAGGAAAGCCAACTCCCGCATACGGTTGCAGATCGTTTCAAAGTTGAATGTGATGGTGGCGAAAATTTCCCCATCGGGGAGGAAGCGAATCTTGGTTCCGTGTCGTCGTGTTGGACCTTGATTCTCTAACTTCGTGACCACTTTGCCGCGCTCAAAGCGTTGCGCCCACGTCTTACCATCGCGCCAGATTTCGACCTCTAGGTACTCGCTCAGCGCGTTGACCACCGAGGCGCCGACCCCGTGCAGTCCTCCCGAGACCTTGTAGGTGCTGCTGTCGAACTTGGCTCCTGCGTGGAGCACCGTAAACACCACCGTCGCCGCCGAAATGCCGGCTTGTTTGTGTTTGTCGACAGGAATGCCCCGCCCGTCGTCTCGAACCGTAACGACGCCTCCGTCGTCGATTTTGACGTCAATATTCTTGCAGTAGCCGGCGAGGGCTTCGTCGATACAATTGTCCACGATTTCGTAGACCAGGTGATGAAGCCCACGGCTGCCTGTCGACCCAATGTACATACCTGGCCGCTTACGAACGGCCTCCAATCCTTCCAGAATTGTGATGTCACTGGCGGTATAGTTCGACGTTGCTTCCATGGGGAGGAAAGATATTCCCCGATCCAATCGGGGTCAAGGGTACGATTACGCGTACACGACCGTTCTTGTGGATAAACCGGCTTAATGCTGTGGAAAAAAACATGAATGTTATTGGTTCCAAAGGACAAATCACATTGGACTAATGTATGCCGGTCAAAGCACTCTGAAACGCAATAATCACCATAAACACGGTGAGTAGGATCAACGCAGTTCTCATGGCAGTACCTCCGTCCTTGTTCAGGAGCAATCCCCGTGCCGATGCATAACCTGTTGTAATCCAATGATTTGGTACTGTTCTACCGCGTGTTTGTGGCCGAATGGACACGCGCATGGTGGTGTGTTGGCCACACCATTTGGGATGTCGGGATCGTCGGGGCGACTCAGGGAATTTGCGAAGGGTTGACTGAGCGCCCTTTTTCTGGTTCGACTTCACCACGAAAGACGGGAACAAAGGAGGGGATGGTGAGTGGAAGATATGACCGATCACAGGCGTCTCATGAACAGGCATCTCGCGTGCTCCCGGGCGGCGTGAACAGTCCGGTGCGAGCCCTCAAAAGCGTGGGAGGAACCCCCTTCTTCACCGTGTCAGGAGACGGGGCTATCGTCACCGATGTGGATGGAAATCAGTACGTGGACTATGTGGGCGCCTATGGCCCCTTGGTCTTGGGTCACAACCATCCACGGGTGCACGAGGCGGTCCGAGGTGCTTTGGACAGAGGCACGGCCTTTGGCACACCAACCCAGTTGGAAACCGAACTGGCCGAGCGAATCGTGGGGTTGGTACCGTCCATTGAGCGATTGCGGCTAGTGAACTCGGGCACCGAGGCAACCATGAGCGCCATTCGAGTGGCCCGTGGTGCCACCGATAGAGCCAAGGTGATCAAATTCAATGGCTGCTATCACGGGCATGCCGATTATCTCTTGGTGAAGGCTGGAAGTGGCGCGTTGACGTTCGGACAGCCAGACTCGGCCGGCGTTCCCCCCGGATCCGCGGCGGACACCTTGGTCGCTGCGTTCAATGACCTCGACAGTGTCGACCGGTTGTTGGAAGCCAATTCCGGCCAAGTGGCTGCGCTCATCGTGGAGCCTGTGCCTGGAAACATGGGTGTCATTCCACCCACCGCCGGATTCTTGGAGGGTCTACGACAGCGATGTACAGACCATGGGGTTGTGCTCATTTTTGATGAGGTCATGAGTGGTTTTCGTGTCCACATCGGCGGGGCACAGTCGCTCTACAATGTGACCCCGGATTTGACGTGTTTGGGCAAAGTGATCGGCGGTGGACTCCCGGTGGGCGCCTATGGTGGTCGGGCGGAACTCATGGGCCATGTCGCACCCGAGGGCGGGGTCTATCAGGCCGGTACATTGAGTGGAAACCCTCTGTCGGTGGCCGCCGGTATTGCCACGTTGGATACCCTTCAATCGGAGGGTGTGTTTGATGCCCTGTGTGCGCGGGCAGAGAAGCTGTGTAGGCTATTGGCCCAGGCGGCGAATGCAGCGGGGGTGACGGTCACGTGCCAGCGTGTGGGTTCGATGTTCACGCTTTTTTTCCGCGCGAACGACGAAAGAGGGGTACTCACCAATTTGCGCGATGTACAGGCGTGTGATTTCGATGCGTTTGCGACCTATTTCCACGCAATGAGAGACAGGGGGGTGAGTTTACCTCCATCCCAATATGAGGCGTGCTTTGTTTCCACGGCTCACGATGCTGACGCCATTGACCGCACGATGCGGGCAGCAACAGCGGCGTTTCGTGCGGTTGCAGAGCGTGCTGCGTAAAAACGACGAGCCGGCGCGTCGTAATGCGCCCGTTTCCAGATAAGAAGTTTTGTGGGCGAATACAAGATAACCATTTGGAAATATGGGTAGTTATTGGCTGTGCGCGGCGTGTCGAACCAAAGCGTTCGCATTGTGTTGACCTTGTTGGAGGCCCTGTGGTAGATAGGGCCAGACTTCGATTTGCGAAGCACGTTCATTTGAAAATTTTCTGTAATTACAAGAGGTTCCACCATTTCTAGCGGCCATGATAAGCGGTCGTTTTTTCGTGGATTGGGCGCTGCCAGCATCGGCATCGAAATGGGTGTTTCGGTGCTGCTTGGCTACCTGCTTGGTGATTGGCTGGATGACCGTTTTGAAACGCACCCATGGTTTCAAATGGGGTTGATCGTGGTTGGAATCACGGCAGGTTTTCTGTCGCTGTTCAAACAGGCAGGGCGTGCCATGCGTGATATTGAGGCCGAAACGGACCCCAATGAAGAGGTCGATTCGACGACGGAAGGGGAGTGAGTGAATTCCAAGAACTCGTTCGTGCGTTCTGTGCTCGTCACCAACGTGATTTTGGTGATCATGGTTGCACCAGTGGCCTGGTGGATCGGTGGGATTCCGGTACTGCTCGGCGCTCTGTTGGGTGGCATGGTCGGAATGATGAACCTCTACGCAATGTCGTGGTTGCTTCGCCGAATTATCGGTAGTGACACAGCGACAGAGTCGAAAACCCGTTATGCCGTCATGCTTGCTGGCAAGTTCCTGGCGGTCCTGGCGGTCATCCTCATTGCTGTGGTGGTCATTGGCCTGGATGCACTGGGATTTCTTTTGGGGCTTTCGACGACGGTAGTTTCCCTCTTTGTGGGTGGTTTTGCTTACCCCACAGGAGTGGAAGTGAGCGAGAACAAGGAGAGTGAGCAAACGTGAGGCAGCGAGTACATACGACTTGGCTTCGTATTCTCACAGGGTTGAGTGCGGTGATCTACGCGGTCCCTGCGATGGCCTCTGGGGGCGATCATTGGTCCATTTTTTCCAATATTCTCCCTGAGAGTCTGCAGGAAAACCTGCACGTGGTTTGGGGCAAGACATGGATTGCCGGTGATGCGCATCCCGATCGAATCATGCACTTGGTCATGTCCGTCCTTGTGTTTGTTCTGGCCATTCTCTGTACGACCATGGCTGCACGCAAGTTCAAGAAGGCTGGCACAGAGGCGGTGATGCCAGAGAAGAAGTTTGGGCTATTCACGGTTCTTGAACTCTGCAGTGAAGCCTTCCTGGGCATCATGAAAGATGCCATGGGCCCTAAACATGCGCGCAAGTTCTTCCCGCTCATCATGAGCCTGGCCATTTTCATTCTGTTAGGGAACTTACTGGGAATGATCCCTGGGTTGTTGCCGGCTACGGACAATTTGAACACCACGCTGGCGCTGGGGCTGGTGGTGTTTATAGTGACGCACTTTTACGGCATTAAAGAACATGGATTCGTCCATTACTTCGCGCATTTTTTAGGGCCTATCCGAGCGTGGTACGCACTTCCCTTGATGCTCTTGATGCTCTTAATCGAGGTGATCAGTCACTTGGCGCGACCTCTGTCGCTCGGGATCCGGCTCTTCGGCAACATGATTGGTGACCACAAGGTGTTGGGCATCTTTTTGAGCTTTGGAATCGTATTGTTGCCGCTTCCAGTCATGGTGTTGGGGCTGTTGGTTTCAGTCGTACAAACACTTGTTTTTTGTCTCTTGTCGGTTGTGTACATCGCGCTAGCGGTGGCCGAAGCCGATGAACACTAGTTGTTGCGGATACTGAAGAAGTTCTTTGAAGGAGGAATTCAAGTGAACAAGATACGCAAAACGTTCGTTGTAGGTTTCTTAACGGTTCTTATGCTTTGCCTGATGGCGCCAATGGCCATGGCTCAAGAAGCCCCGGCTGAGGGTGCTTCCGAAGCGACAGCCGCAGCTGTTTCGGCTGGCGACAACGAATTTTCGGTGAAGAAGTGGATTGGACTCGCCGTTGGCTTGGGCATGGGTATCGCCGCATTCGGTGGTGCTTTGGGCCAAGGTCGGGCTGCGGCTGCCGCACTCGAGGGTATTGCACGCAACCCCGGCGCGTCGGGCAAGATCTTCACCCCGATGATTCTCGGTCTCGCGTTGATTGAGTCCCTCGTCATTTATTCGTTGCTGATTAGCTTCATGCTCTTCGGTAAGTTGTAAGCGAGCTCGCTACTTTCAAGTCGTCTCCATGACGTGGAATAGCGCGATCCGTCATTCTTCCAATCACCTGTTCTGATGTACGGGTTGGGGGGCGTGTGTCGATGCGCCTAGTCCGCTGGGGTCGACTTTATCCGGCTTACGCAGGAACGGCGATGGTCTCTAGGCGTCAATCGCTGCAACGCTGGCAAAGTAGTCTTCTTCCATCTCGTCGAAGTTCATAGGTTTCCCGCAATCGGGGCAATCAAATGAGGGTGCTTCATAGGGCGGCGACGTGAGGGCCTTGTCTACAGTCATCAAGAACTGATGTTCCAAGTCACACGTGTTGCAATAATAGGGCGTTATGATGGAACGGATGTGGCTATGGCCGTGAAAATTGGCGATCATCGTCATCTGGCACACCATGGGCACCGCCGTACGGTCCCAGTAGACGGCAATGTCGGCTGGGATCCGACGCATGGCCTCAATCCAGTCCCGTACACCGACGGAGTTGATACGTTCCACACCGGCCAAATCCAATACCAGCGTGTTGGCTCCGGAAAGCGATAGTAAGGGGCTCAGATCACTGCGTTCATCGATGCACCCCGTTACGGTCAATGTAACTACCGATCCGGTTGTGCTTCGCTCAATCTGGCATAGGGTCGAAAGAGTGGCCATGAATGTTCTGTTATCCTGCAATCAAGAGTACAGAGGATAGCGCTTTCAAGTCGTCCTCGTCTACCGATCGTGTGTTGGGCACGTTGTTGCGCAACGACAGTACCGCTTGCTCAATGATTGGATGAGCATGGCTGTCCACGCGGTCGAGGAATGCGTGGACGATGGTCTCCCACTCGTCATGCTTTGTGAACATCGTCGTTAATTGTTGAGTAGACAGAGGCTCAAAACTGGGTTTGCCTTCGCAAATCAGGTGCGCGACGAGGGTTCGCGCAAGTACGTCAAATGAAATCAATGGACGTTGGGCCTCTGGGATTCCGCTGAACTCATGTGTTTGAAAACGTTCCATGGAGAATCCAAAGGACTGTTCAAAGATGTCGCAGATCTGTTCACCACGCGCCAAAATCGAATCGGCCTCTGCCAAGTCCGCCCGCGAGGTGAATGGGATCCAACTCCCTGCCTCCATCCGAAATCGCGGTTGTGGTCGACAGGCTAGCGCCGTGAGCAAGTTACGGACCTTGTCGTCAAAGAGCGTTTGTCCTCGTTTTTCGAGGTGTCTTGCTCGTTTGGTCAGCAACATTGTTTGAGCATGACCCACTTGAAATAAGTTCACTAGCCACGCTTTGTGCAAGATGGCATGGCCGTGGATTGGATCCCCTTCAGCGAGGTGTTCCAGTCCCAACGAGATGGTGGCGTGAACACTCCGGGTGATGGAGCTGACTCGATCCAAGTTACGAAGGGCAATACCTGCGGGCGAGGCGACGACGGCTCGGTTGACGCACAAGGTAAACTCTCGAACAAATCGGTCGGTATCATCCAGCTTTTCAAGACATTGGTCCAAGAATGGGCCTGCATTGTTCGAACGAGCCAATGCCCATCCCACGGGTGTTTGATCGGTTATAAAGTGGGGTTTCTCGGATCGATCCAGCGATGCCTTGAGTGCTTCGATTTGGATGGGTGCGTATAAGATATGGGCCTCGTCGGGCGGTGGAAACCCAAGGTCACACAGACGCTGCGTCCGAAATTGATAGGCACTTTCCTCCGCCTCGATGCGAAGATCGCCTTTGGCGCTTCTCAAGATGTTTCGAGCTAGGTTCGGATCGAAACGATAGAGTTGGTCCAGGACAAAATTCAATCGCGGGGCGGACTCTTCACCTCTCGGCGGCATCCCGAGGGCAAATTCTCGGTCCGGCGTGTAGAAGAGCGCGCCATAGTCCTGGAAAGCCAGGATGTCGTCTTCCTGACCGCGATCGAAAATCGCCGTCGTGTGGAGGAGGATGTAATTGACCAATAATTCAGGGTCCACGTTTCCAATGGTTTCGGACAGATTGTCCAGGGACCCGTCCTTGATGACGTCAAGCCATCGATGAAAGTCCTCGACCTCAAAGGTATCGCCTAGCCAGCAATCCAAGTCGATCAGCGCTTGTCGCTGATCCAGGGAAGTCATGGCGACCACTGCGGTGCAATCGGTCAAGCCAATGTCGTGGATGAGGAGGTACAGTTCGTCCGCGGCAAAGGAGCGCACCAACTCCTGAGGGTTCTCAACGCTCAATAGAGCGTCGATTTTGCGAGCGCCGGACAACTCCAGAAATCGTTCGGGGAGTCCCACGGCGATGCTGCTGGAATGCTGACGCGTTGGTCGTTTATCTCTCACGGCGCGAACCTTAGACGCTCCAGGGCTGATTGACAAGGTGGATTCTGCTCAAATCCACCGCCTTTTCCGCACGACGGGAGCCTAAAAAGCCCCACTTTGCAGCGGCGCTCCCTCACGTGGGGCACCATCAGGCGTCTCATTCGGCGCAACCGACTACCTGGTCCCATAGCAGGGAAGCAGACCGTTTAGGGGCCTTTCCAAGCGGCCTGTGCGGTGGTTTGTCGACTGGGGGGCAGAGGCGGCGATTTGGGGAGAAACATCTGGCTTGCTTCAGGCGCATGGAGCGATTAGGCTCACACGTCAACACGACCCTGGATTGGTCTAGAGAGCATTGGAAGCGCACCGAAAATCTGAGTCGGAAACGAGCGGTCTGAACAGGGCCGGTGGGCGCCTTCTTGCTTTCGTTCGGTCTCATTCCAACGTGTTTGGCATGCTTGTCATCGTGGTGGCATGGGTGGGTATCAATTACCCGGGTCTGGGCGAGATGGGGTTGTGGGATCCGTGGGAAATGAATCGGGCCCAAGTGGCGCGTCAGATGACCGAGGCCCCCAAAGTTTTCATCGTCGAATCGCTCGAACCCGGTCAAAGTTTGGGACCCTTGGGTGCCTGGATCGCTGCCCGGTATGAGGACCACCTGCAAATTGCTTCGTTGGAGTCGTCGGCTCGGCAGAAAACCAGCGCAAAAAAGACTGCGCGACGTGCCCACACGATCAACCTGGAAAATGCGCTGACGCGACTGGATGAATCCGTCTTTCATCTATTGGTTGTGGACGTACGCGCAATGGTTCCGGATCCACGAGCGGCCAATGTCGTCAAAACGTTTGCCGATTGGCTCGAGCGTGTCGAGGCCCGTAATCCAGGGCTCCAACGCCTGATGGTCGTGGGCGCGTCGGACAGCGCAACCGGTTCCATGTCGTCGGACGAATACAAGGAAGCCCTTCGAGAGGCGATGGTCGCGGCCAGAGTAAATTTGTCGGCCAATGATCTGGTGGGAAAAGGCTGGGGTAAAGCAGGCGCCTTTCGCAAAGCTCTCCATGCTCAGCTCCGCGCCGCAAAGAACACGGGCTATTCTCCGGTGGATGACCGTCTTTTGACGTCCTATGAGCCCGCGTCCTTTCTGGAGAAGGGGTTTTTGGATGCGGCTGAAAAGAATCGACTTCACGCCGACATGAAAGAATCCGTTCCTTCCGGCATCATGGATCAATTGGCTGAAAATCCCTTATTCGCCTTTTCCGATCCGATGGTCGGATGGGTGAGTAGTGAACAGTACGCCGCGATGCTGGAGGATTTTGCGGGCGCGCCGCAGGAGGCGCGACAGACGGTAGCCACATTTGAAGCCGAGGTCGACCGCGTGTTTGGCCAACCGTGGGCGCAGGCTCGTCTAAAAATGGACGGGGAAACGCGGTCTTTGCCGCCATTCGATAGTTGGTTGGTGGCCCGGTCGTTGAGTTGGTTTGGGTTCAGTGAGCGTTCGTGTCGCATTCCGGCATTTATGCTCGGGATGCTGGGTGTATTGCTGGTGTTTTGGATTGCCAGTCAGGTGTGGGGCGGACGTGTCGCTCTGCTCTCTTGTATGGTTTTGGTGACATGCCCGCTCTACTTCGCACAAGGTCATTCTGTGTCGTCGGACATGTCCTTCATGGTGTCGTTGATTCTGGTGGTTGGCGGCTTGTTGATGTTGGTGCACAGGGAAGACTCCGCGTGGTCGGGTGTAGGTCTGCTCTTCGCTGGCGCCGTGCTGGGGTTCTTGACCAAGGGGGTCTATGGTCTCTTGCTGCCTACAGGAATCGCGGGTTCATACATTCTGATTGCTCGAGAGACACGACTCCTCGTTTGGGGCTGCGCCAGTGCCTTGGGGTTGCTCTTGGGCGGCGCGTGGTTGATGGTCTACTCTTCGGCAGATGGAAGTTTTTGGTCTCAATTCAGCCTACAAAACGCACTCTTTGAATGGAACATCAACTCGGCTGATCGTCCCATTGATCTGAACTTCGACGTACTGATTCGCCAAATTGGATTTGGGGCGGCGCCTTGGTCAGCGCTTTTGCCATTGGCGTTTGGCTATCTCGTGATGCAGCGGACGAAAGACGGGCACCGACCGGCGGTGTTGATTGTGCTGTGGTTTGCGATTCCTTACCTTGTTCAGTCGGTCTTGTTTAAGGACACCAATCACTTTGTGTTCCCCGCCATTCCCGCGTTGGCCGTGGGTGTGGGTCTCTTGTTCGACCGTATCCTGCGCGGGGAGCTGCTGGGGGCGCTGGGTGGGACCATCGCTGTGGTGCTTTTGGGGATCTTGATCAGCGAGTTGAAGCAGTCCCCCGAACCTTTGACCAGTTTCTTAACCGTGGATCCTCCCCTCTATGGCTCGGAAGGAAAGGGAGATTATCCCGAGAGTCTCAAGTTGCCCAAGTTGCTGCTACTCGTGCTGTCCATGCTCGCTGCGGTGATCATCATTCATTCGACCAAGCTCGCCACCAAGGCCCGTTCAATTCTTGGGGTCTTCATGCGGCCCAAAGGGTTCTGGATTGCGCTAACGGCCGTGGTGACCTTGTTGGTAGTGCGCTTTGTGGTCGGGCTGGAGACCCACATCGCTGATCTCTATGCCGCCGGTGGGCCTGCCCGCCACCTAGAACCCATACACCGGCTTTTTGTCCGTAGTGTGCTCTACTGGCGGCCAGAAACATGGGCGGTGTCGTTGATGGGGATCGGCGGTCTGCTGGGTCTGCTGGCCTGTCATACGGGGTTTTTCCAGGCCAAGAAACGATGGGTACAGAACTGGGTATTGACCACGCCCATTTTTCTAATCAGCGGGTTTGTGGTGTCGATCGCTGGCGTATCGCTGGCGTTGTTTGGCCATTCGGATCCGGTAGCGTCGCTGACCGAAAACGGAAAACTGGGCCTGGGGATCATGGGCTTGCTCTGCGGTTTGGCGACGATTGTTTCGGCCGCTCGTCGGCCGGACACCACCACCCTGGCGGGTGTGGTGTTAGCCGCCGCTGCCGTACGTTTGGTCGCGATGCCCGGAGCGTTATGGCTCGAGGCCGTCGGTTTGTTGGCCCAAGGACCGGAGTACGCCATTGCGGAGGCCTTGATCACGACGGGATTGTCCCTAGTGTTGTGCGTCATTGGGGTTTCATTAATTCGCCGTCAAGCAAACTTGGTGGGCCGCATTGCGATCCTCATGGCAGCATTGGCCCTCGCCATTCCGGCGTATGAGCCGACGAACATCTTGTCCTTGTTGGCTTTTGTTCTGGGCCGTGTGGCGTTGATGGCTACGGTGTTGGCGGCCTGTCGAGGACCACACATTGTGGCCGCCTTCGCCGAGCGATTTCCAGTGTGCGCGCACCTCACCTCACCCTTGGCGGGGTGGGCTGTGGCAGCGTTGGCAGCCGCTCTTGGCGGTGTGATGTTGGTGTCGGCGCTGACGGTCGACCCCTTGCGGTCAAACCCGCTCGCGTCACCACTGGTGTGGGGGGCATTGGCGCTGGTTGTGCTGGTCTTGCTCTCGGCGTTGTCGAGCGGTGTTGGCGCCATTCAAAAGAGGCTCCAATCCATCGGGGAACGGTGTGGTCAGTTCGGAGCCCGACTGGCCGGGGGCATCCGGGCATGGCAGGAGCGCCCATCGTGGATCTTGAGCACAGTGGGTATCGCGTTGCTCTGTTTGGGGATTGCCTTGGAACGCATCCTGGCGTGGGGTCAATTCACCGATGGATACGTGTCTTGGGCCACAATTTACAGCCCAGTAGCCTGGATTGGCGGGCTCTTGTTGGCGGTCTTGGCCGTCGGGGTTTGGATTGCACGAACGCCGACTTTGTCCAGTCGCCTCGCGCCCGAGGGTTCCATACTGCACGGTGTGCA
>Ga0114996_10004921_pt1 | contig 15864 bp, 18 predicted proteins | sample ArcticOcean_MG_C_4_FD_87039 | JGI IMG/M metagenome (GOLD analysis project Ga0114996, IMG submission 87039) | Marine microbial communities from western Arctic Ocean - ArcticOcean_MG_CB4_134 | ecosystem: Environmental > Aquatic > Marine > Oceanic | place: Arctic Ocean: Canada Basin | collected...
GAACGCCAGCTTGGATGGGGAAGACCGCGTACTCGAGCTTGCTGGGCACGTGGTAGCCGTCAAACCTCTCAAGCACCAACACTTCACTGTCGGTCCACTGCCTCAGTTTGAAGGGACCTGAGCCGTTAACCTCTCTCCGCCACCACTCCATTCCCCCTCCCTCGATTGTCTGCTGGTCGACCACGGCAGCAGTGGAGTAGGTGAGCTTGGCCAAGAAATAGGCCTTGGGTGCGTCGATGGTGAGGCGGATGGTCTTCGGGTCGACGACCTCCACTCCGCTAACGCTGTCGGCTTCGCCCGCCAGCTTGGCTGCGACCCCCACGATGTCTCCCAGGTAGGTTACTGCTGTATCGCTCATGAGATCCGGGTTCGCGGCACGCTCGATGGAGTAGTGGACGTCCTTTGCAGTGATAGGACGTCCGTCGTGGAAGGTGATGTCGTCGCGCAGCGAAAAGGTGTAGACCGTGGATGAATCGTCGACTGAGACGCTCTCAGCGAGGTCTAGCTGAACGTGCAGGTCCTCGTCGAACCGCGTAAGCCCGCTGAAAAGATGCGCCACGTAGAGGTGGGAGATGACCTCACGGCTCATGGCGGGGTCCAGGGTGATGGGGTTGTACCAAGGCATCGTCAGTGCTTGGTCGCGAGGTATCCCGAACGCCGCAGGTGAGTAGTTCACCAGGCTCGCGAGTGTGGTTTCGATTCGCTCGCCCTCTGTGACAAATTGCCCTCGAGGGGCGCTTGCAGTGATGAGATAGGTGAGCAGGCCCTTGGCGGTGACCTGCATCCGGATGACGATCTCGATGCCCTGCTGAGAAAACGTGAGGTCCGCCCTGGCCGCTTCGGATCCGTCTTTCAGAGTCACTGAGTGCAGGGGCTCCACGGTGCTTTCGGGGAAGAACCCTTGGAATTGTTCGCTCGTGCCTTGGAGGCGCTCCTTCAGCGTTGAGTCGCTGGATTCGATGGTGCGGTAAACGGCGATCTGGGGGGTGCCTGCGGGGCCTGCGATTATTACAGCTGCGGTCGTGCCGGCTGCGGGTGCCGTGCTCCAAGCGTCAGGGTAGTGCAGAGCGAACCCCTGCGTCTCGTTCTTGTAGGTGAGGTAGCCTTCAGGGGCATCGCCGATGGGGCGACGGAGCGGGGTCGGCGTTGGTGTGGGTTCCTCGGCGCCCCCTGGCGTTGGTGAAGCGACGGGCTGGCTTCCCTCTGATTGGGTCTCGATTGGGTCGTCCCCACCGCTGCACGCTGCGGCCAGTGCCACCAACAGTGCGAAGATTGTTACGCGGATTATCACTTCCGTTTCCTTCGCCTCATGCTCAACGTCGCGAAGAGGGCCAATATACCCGCGACGCTTGCGTCCAGCCCACTGGCTCCACCTTCAGAGCGGTTGCATCCGCCACCGCCGCTTGACGTCGGTGGCCCGTGGGTAGGTAGAGGCGTCGAGGTCCTGTAGATTGGCGCGGCCTCTGCTTCCACGGGCTCAATCTCGGGGGTTGGCGTGGGCGACGGGGGCAGGCCCAGGGGTGGCACTGTGGGAAGTGGCACCACCATGGGGCCCGTCTGAGGAGCGCGCACGGGCAGGCCCACCCGTGTCCGCCAGCGCTGGTCGAGCCCGTCCGAGTCGAAGCCGTAGACGTTGGTTAGCGACCGGTCGATGGTCCCGGTGGCGGCGAACGACGTCAGCAGCTCGTTCATCTGGCTGGGGCCGAAAGTAGAGACGAGATAGTCGATGACGCTTTGGCTCTGCGAGTAAGAGAGGATGGCGCCATCGTGGTCTGCGGGGAAGTTGGCTGCGAGACTGCGGATCGCGAAAGCCGAGTTGTCCGTTATGGCGCCGTTTAGAGTGTTTCGCATGGGCGCTTCCAATGGCCCCTCGTTGTACATGGCGAGTCCTTCGGTCAGCCAACCAGGCACGCCTGCCCCACAGGAGAACGCCGCTTCTCCTACAACAACGTGGGTCATCTCATGGACCATGGCCCGCCTGCCCCAGTCTAGGTTGGAGCTGTTCACGCCTATGCCGACGAGCCCGTAGGTGGGGTAAGAGATGCCCCCAGCCCAGTCTTGCCCAAAGATGATGCCGTCACGCATGGCCTGAGCGTCGTCGAAGATGCGCACCACGACTGGCTTTGAGGGCAGTACGCCGGTGCTCGCCCGAAGTTGCTCGATGCCTGAATTTGCCACCTCCAGCAGGTCCTGGGCGAAACTTTCGCTGCCTGCGTACCACTGGAGGTGGATGTGCTCGCTCTCTATGGTCCGCCAATCGAAACGGGGGTCTTCGAACACGATGGTGGTCTCAGGGGTTTCAAACGTGCGATCACCACCGGATAGCACCCACTGGTATTTAATGCGCGCGCCCACGGGTATCCCTCCCGTCTCACGCAAGCCCCATTCCCAGCTGATATCCAACTGGCTGGTCGGTGAGAACTCTGCTATACCCGTGGCGACGCCGGAGCTACACGAGATCTGGTCCACGGTGTAACGGACCTCGGCGTGGTCGATGGTCACAGGAGCCGTGACGGTGAGATAGAAGGCGAGCGAGTTAGGGAAGTCCACGTCGGTGCGAAACTGAGCGTCGTTGACCGATTCCTGAGCTGCGGTGCCGCCAGTCCCCACGGTGAATGCTGTGAGCATGACGAAGGCCAACCCAGCGATGCGTACGCTCGAGAACATGACTGCTTACTCTCTCCCGACGCTCGATAGGAGATACGTTCGGATGAGGGCGTCCAGTTCTCCGTCGAGTACCAGCTCGGGGTTGGTGGACTCGTAGCCGGAGCGGTGGTCCTTGACCATCTTGTAGGGGTGGAGGACGTAGCTACGAATCTGGTTGCCCCAACCTGCCGCGATATGCTCGCCCTTCAGTTTGGCGCGCTCCTCGGCGCGCTCGGCCAGCGCTATCTGCATCAGACGCGAGCGAAGGATCTTCAGGGCGGATTCCTTGTTCTGGAGCTGGGAACGCTCGTTCTGACAGGAGACGACGAGCCCGCTGGGGCCGTGGGTTATGCGCACGGCGGTTGAGTTCTTTTGCACATGCTGCCCACCGGCGCCGCTTGCCTTGAAGGTCTCAATATGGAGGTCATCCGGGTCAATCTGGACGTCCACGTCGCCCTCGGCCTCGGGAAGCACTTCAACTAGTGCGAAGGACGTGTGCCGGGCGTGAGCGGAGTCGTATGGAGACAGGCGGACGAGACGATGAACACCCCGTTCGGCCTTGGCGTAGCCGTAGGCGTGCTCCCCGTTGAGTTCGATAGTGACGCTCTTGATGCCAGCCTCTTCACCGGGGGAGATGTCGAGGACCTGCGCCTTGAAACCGCGACGGTCAGCCCAGCGCGTGTACATGCGCAGCAGCATCTCCGCCCAGTCTTGCGAGTCGGTGCCGCCCGCTCCAGCGTGGACCGCTAATATCGCGCTGCGCTGGTCATGTTCCCCAGATAACACGAGTACGAACTCGTGCTCCTCGACCTCGGCGAACAATGCGCCGGCGTCATTGGCGAGTTGATCAAGCATCGCTCCGTCCGAAGACTCCAACGCCAGTTCTATCAGGTCATGGGTCGTTCGCGTGCGCTCGTCGAGACCACGCCAGACGCGCACCGTCTCTCTGAGGCGGGCGATGGTGCGCATGGTGGTCTGGGCGTGCTGGGGGTCGCTCCAGAACGAAGGATCCGAGGCTAGGGCGTCAAGGCGCTCTATCTCTTTTGCTTGCGTGGGGAGGTCAAAGTCGCACCATGATCCTGGCGATGTGCTCAGCCAGGTTGGCGAGGCGTCCTCGCAGCTCTTCCATTGGTGCGCTCCGTGATGATGGCCGCTTTGGCCACGTCTAATATGAGTATCCTGCGGTGTCATTATAGCACCCACGCACCAGGCCACGGCCTGAGGGAAGTCGATTGAACCCTCCTGCGGGGTATGCTAGAGTCGACGCCGTGTCGGGGTGTGGCGCAGTTCGGTAGCGCGCCTGCATGGGGTGCAGGAGGCCCACGGTTCGAATCCGTGCACCCCGACCAGCTCTAGCTTCGGGGGATAGGCCCTCAGATTCATCTGAGGGCCTATTTTGTTATCAGCGCGCGGTGCTGCCTATCCCTGCGGATGCGGGACGCGCTCTCGGTGCTGGCGCAGCAGGTCTCTCCCGTAATCGTTGCCGTTGGGCGTGCGCAAGATAGTGTGGATGTGATTGCGCTGCGGAGAGTCTTCTTCCAGGGCCAACCCATGCTGGTGGTCGAACTCAATAAGGACCACCGGACTATGGATGCGGTAGTAGAAGAGGCCTTTTTCCTCGAAGCTGCCGGTCCACGAGAAGTAGGTTTCGCTGAGGTGCTCTCGGACCTCGTCCATTTTGATACGCGCGTGGTCTGGGCGCATGCGGCCGACGTAGAGCTCAGCGAGCCCAAGCAGCAGGCCCTGCTGTGCGCTGGAGAGCTCTTCGTACTTGATTCCCTCGTAGTGCATCTCGAAATTATCGCGGAACGCCGTAGTGAAGACCTCGGGAGGCAGCTCGTCCCCAATCACTGCCTTCCGTTGCTGCTCGGCGGTCATGTCTCGCATCAGATCCAATGCGTGCTGCTCTTCCGCCTGGAACACCCGTGTGCCCGCGTATCTACCCTCGTCCGTGGCGACGGGCTCCGAGCCCATGAAGGCAGGCGACATTACCAGCTGGCCGTTGAGGACGAACGCATTGAGGTTCAGATGATGGCCGTCAAGCTGCCAACCCCAAGGCTCGCCGTCGATAGGCGTACCCATGATGCTGAGCCAGTACAGCCATTCGCCGTACTCATCGCCCTTCCCCGTTATCTCGCGGATTGTCTCGTTGAGGCGCATGACGCCCAGAGCGGTCCCGTAGCCAGCGGGACTCAGGCTCTGCCGGACCATATCCAATGCCAAATTTCTCTGCGCATTGCTCATCTCCTCGATGAGCAGGCCGTGGCGGGATACGAAAGGATGGATGTTGCACCACTGATGCCAGGCGTCGCTGTCGACTGCAAAGGTGGCTGTGGTGCGTGTCTCTTGAGATAGCGCCGCCAGGAACGCCTGAGCGGCACTGGTTATCGGGGTGGTGGAGATCCCGGTGTCTTGTAAGGGAAAGAGCCCAGGGATCACGGCCCCGTCGGGGGTGATGCCTTTGAAGGCTGCCGTGGTGGATGTCTTTGCTGATTCCAGCCGACGCAAGACGACCTCTGCGGGCTCGGGGGCGAACCCACGAGCGGGGGAGCCGCGGCGTTGCTTTGCTACGAACCCCGTGGTCTGAGTGGTCATCGGCGCCTCCGTGGATGAGTTCGGACGATATCAGCGTAACGGCAGCGATGCACGGGTGCCGGAGTGTCCTGAGACGGGGTCATGACCCAAAAAAGGGCGGGTCTTAGGCTGGTTGGATGGCGCTTTCGCCGGACTGATACAATGCCTGGGTCAAAAGGTTCTGTGAGATACCCAACTGGCGTCGGGCCGATACCTCGATTAGCAGCGGTTACTCCGAGCCCGTTGGTAAATGTTTGGAACTGCAGTGTAGGAGCGCGGATGAAGATCTATGTCGGTAATTTGAGCTTTGATACACGAGACGGAGGCCTTCGAGAGGCCTTCGAGGCATTCGGGGAAGTTTCGGAAGCTGCGGTCATATTTGATCGCGAGACCGGTCGTTCCCGGGGCTTTGCTTTCGTCGAGATGCCGGATGACGGCGCAGCGCAGAACGCGATGACGTCGCTCAATGGCCAGGACCTTGAGGGACGCCCCTTGACCGTGAACGAGGCTAGGCCTCGCCGGTAACGTGCTCTCGGGTGACCAGTTGGTCACAGTCGGATGATAGTTAAAAGATAGCTAGAAAAGAGCCCTCCGTATCGGGGAGGGCTCTTTTCTATTGGCGCTAGCGAGTACTGACAGTTTGCTGTCTTGCTGGCAAGCGAGTGCCCTGTGTGTGCTACGCGCCTACGGCAACAGAGTCCTGGACGCGCCGCAACGCACGGTGGACCGTCCGGGGGCTGACGCCGAAGCGCTCCGCCACCTGGAATACGCTGAGCCTTTCCTCCTTGTAGACCGTGAGGACCTGCATGTCCCTGCCTTGACGTCGGCGGGCCTGGTACCAGGCGGGGTCGTCGAATTTACATTGAGGCAATGGGCATCTGAGGCAGGATAATGAAACCTCACAGCCATTGTCGGCGTAGTGCATCAGCTCGGGGAGACCGTCTAGGACGGGCTCATGGCGGCGGCGATGGGACCTGGTGTAGTTGGGCATGTCTCTTTCTCCCTCTTTCTCGATGTTCTTAGTAGTCGGCATTCCATTCATCTCGAGACACTTGAGGCCAGCACGTATCAGGATGCGAGAGCAGGTTCGAGCGCCTCCGTAGGCTGTTCGGCGCCGCTGAGGAGCGTCAGCCCGCGAAGGAATCCCTCTTGCCCTGGCGGTTGGTGGATGGCGAGGAGGCCATTGAGGCCGTAGGACGCCTGGGCCGCTTCGGTCTCGCGGCGCAAGGCGCGGTACTCGGGGGAGCCATCTGCGCTGTAAAGGTGGATGCCCCCGCGGTTGGTAGCGGCAATCAGCTCCAGAGCGCTTCGTGAGTCCCACGCGGGGTCTTGCGGCGCCCATATGAGACGGTCTGAATCCCCCGTTGCCCCCATGTCTAACGAGCGCCTCAGGCCTAGATCCAGAGTTGCCTTCTCTTCGCTGGAGGCCCCGTGGGCGTCGATGAGTATGTGCTCGCAGCCCCACGTCTCGCCTGCTACCTTGGCGATGCGCTTAGCGAGCGTTTCGCCGTCCGATGACTGGAGCCATCGGTGCTCAACGACGTCCAGTCCCGTCTCATCTGGTGTGCGCTCCGCGATGGTGACGACCGCGCTCGATGGCTCCGCCAGCCGGGTGACGACGACGGATGCCACCGTGCGCGCAGTTGGCGCGGGTGCATGTTGGCGAGGGAAGAGACCCTCAAGCGAGCGCTGTTGCATGTGGCTGAGAAAAGTGCTCTGGGCAGGTACTGGACGGAGCGCATAGGCGGTCTGGAAGGACGGGTGGTCCTCCCCCAGCCTGACGCGCTCGCGCTCGGCCTCCTCCGCATAGCCTGGTAGGGCCTTGGCGGCCTGTTCCCAGGTCACGCGGAAGTGCCTGCGTATACCGTCGATACCCTCACGTTCGCGATTATGCTGCTTGAGCTGCTCGAACCACGTCTCGCCGTTCCAGGGCGTGCCGTAAACGACGGTGGTGGCGCCCGACGCCGCGGCGATGGGCTGGATGCGCTGCTTGAAGGCATCCGTGTCGATGCGCTGCGCTTCGCAGACCTCAATAAGGCCTACTCGAGGCTTGCCGAAGGCCGCCTGTGTGGTCAGCTCATCGGGTGAGAGGAACCGGACTTGTGAGCGACCCAGCTGCACGGTATGAGCGTGGGTGGACCAGAGTCCGTGGAGCGAACTCTGCCTTAGTTGTCCCTCAAGTCTTGCCGTGGTGTTCTCTGTGGTTTCGGGCGCAATCTTGAGGAGGGTGACCCCGTCGTTGACATGGAGGCTCATGAGGAGCATCTCAATCTGGGTCGATAGCTCCCTGGCACCGCCACCGTGGGCGATCTCCACCGTGAAAATGTCGCCTTGGTCGTAAAGGATGCTATGGAGCACCGCTCGTGCTATTTCATTCTGGTAAACGGTTAGGTTGTGCATCTCATGCGCCAGCACGTATGTTCTAAAGTAAGGATAGAATAGAACACACGTTCTGATGTGTCAATAGGAATGGGTCCGAGTGCGCCAACAGAGATTCATGACTTGGAGCGCCGGGCGGCGGCACTTTAATTAATCCGGCAGTCTACGAAGGCAAATCATGAGACTAATCTAAAGAGTGCCCTAGTTAGCAAGAGAGGCTCAGGAGGATGGAGTTGCGGGTGTCAGTGCTCATGGGGTGTAACAGTTCGCCGCGCTCAAGGTGGGCCCGGAAGGAATGGTCTAAGAACATGAGCACGCCGTCGGCCAGTCCCTGCTCGGCCGCCTCACGCACCTCTGCTTGGAAGGGGTAGGATTTCGCTTTGTGGGGGTCGAGCTTGTCTGCGATGAAGACGACCTGCCCCACTGGCGCGAGGTCTGGGTGCGCCGTGGTGTGCCAGTGGACGCCTTCGAGGGCGTCACGGTCACTGAGCCCCCCGTCGTTTCGGAGCCAGCCTGCGCCCACGGGGCCGTGCAGCAGGATGGGTACCTGCCGCTCGACGTTGTTGATGGACACACCAAGCCGCTCAGCCTCTTCGATAAGCTGGCGTCCGGGCAGGTGGCGAGCCACGTCATGGGCAGCTGCTGTCAGGTCGGCTAGGTCGCCGTTGATACCGTGGGTTACGGCAAGCGCTCGAGCAATCTCGCGCACACGAGAAATATGCGCCTGCAGGCCAGCCGGCAAGGCGTCGAGCCTGGCCTGCAGGGGGGGTGGGAGCTCACTCATGGCGTCCTGGTCCTAGCCCATGGAGCCGAGCGGCCTGCCTCCGAGGATGTGCATATGAAAATGCGGCACCTCCTGTCCAGAATCGAGGCCTTGATTCACTACGAGCCGGTAGCCGGGGCTGGCGATACTAGCGCCCTGGGCGACCGTGGGGGCTACGCCCAGGCAATGGCCAACGGCAGCCTTGTCCGTGTCACCAGCATCCGCCAACGCCGTCACATGGGCGTACGGAATCAACAGGATATGCGTGGGAGCTTTCGGGTTGATGTCATTGATGCCGAAAACCGTCCCATCGTCGAACACCTTTTCGACAGGGACTTCACCCTTCCCCATCCGACAGAAAATACAATCTGCTCCGACCACCAACCACCTCCGGCCGTCACGTAACAGAGCTATCTATAGGCGCCTCAATCATTCAAACGGTGCGCGTTCGCGCTAACTGTTGCTTCCGACTGCCAGACAGGTGACGGTACGGACGATCCCCCCGATGGTGTGAACGCTCCCCGTAACGGTGTCGCCCACAGAACCCAGATCTGGGGCTTCGATGACCGCGATGATGTCATATGGGCCGGTGACGACGTCGACGGATGCGACGCCATCGACCTTGTTAAGTGCGGTTACCACGTCTTTGGTCTTTCCGACCGCTGTCTCAATCAATACGAAAGCTCTGGTCGATGCCATTGTGGGTACCTCCCCCGCCAATGTACCCGTCCGAAGGTACGAGGCCTGGTGATGATAGGCCGACATGCCCGGGGATTCAATGTGGGGTCGATAGGGCATCAGGCAGTTCTCCGCGCTTACTCCAGGTGCCCACCGTTTCTAGGAGAGAGAGGCCAGCAACCCCAGGGTGCGCTCTCGCGATGCCGCTGTGTCGTTGCCCACGGTGACGACTGAGACGATGATTTCGGAGATTCCCCAGTCGAACAGCTCGTTGATGCGTGAGGTCACCTGTCCCTCATTACCGCTAAAGACGACGCCTTCCACCATGCCTTCGCTCCAGGTCTCCGTCTCGCCGGCTTCAGGGAAGCCCGCCGCAGCGAACATCTGCTGGTAGAACGGTGATCGCGGGTAGATGGCGAGCTGATTGCGGGCCGCATCGCAAACGGCATCAAAGTCTTCGCTCACACATATAGGGACATGCGCTATGAGTGGTGGCGCTTGCCGCTTGGCGCGGTCCGCTCCCTTACGCAGCGCTGGCAGCGCGACGTCGCGCAGGTACACGCCGGGCGAGACCCAGCTGATGGCACCATCGGCAAGCTCACCACAGACCTCATAGGCCTTTGGACGGAGCGCCGCCGCCATGACTGGAATCTCGGGCATGGGCGCCATGAGCTTCGAGCTGCCCCGGTAGTAGCTGCCCTCAAATTCGACCGCGCCCTTGTCCAAGAGCGCTCGGGAGAGTGTGAGGTACTCGCGTAGGTGGCTGAGCGGAGAGTTGAAGTCGATCCCAAACATCCCTTCTATGCTCTTGGCATGGCCGGTGCCGACGCCATAACGGAAGCGCCCTGGCGCGAGCTGGCCGACTACCTGCGCTTGCTGAATTGCGGTTATAGGGTGTCTCGACCACGTGGTCGTGATGCACGTGCCCAGCAAGATACGCTCTGTGGTAGCTGCGGCCGCCGCGAACAACGTGAGACTATCGAGTCCACCTCCTGCGCTGAGCCAGGCGGCATTGACTCCACGTCGCTCGAGGTCTTGGATGGTCGCAATGACCTGGTTGCTGTCGCCGCCTGTGGCGGCGACGCCAATGGTTCTCTCTGGCATGGCTAGCCTCACCTGCCCGTAATGCTGCAATCATCCCTTGGTTAGTGGGAGTGAGTTGTCTGGAGTTCTTCCGGATCCCGTTCCGGCGGCCGGAGACGTTCTTTGAGGACAGCATACCCCTGCGCTGCCAGCAGCAGGACGATGGCCGTCAGGACGATCGAGCCGCCTGCCGAGAGGTCCGCGTAGAAGGCAACGGTAAGCCCGATTAGTGCGCTGGCGATGCCGAACGCCACCGCAACACCTAGCGCGGCCCTGAGGCCGGTTGCGAGCCGCTGGCCCGCGAGTACGGGAACCACGAGCATCGCTCCGACCAACAGGACGCCTACGACCCGCATTGAGAGCACAATAGTGGCGCCGGTCAGCATCGCCAACCCAAGATTCACCCAGTTCACAGGTACTCCAGTTACTCTCGCTAAGTCTGGGTCGAACGAACTTTGGGAGAGCTCTGAGAAGAAGGTTGTCACGTAGAGGACGACGGCTACTCCCAGGGCGACCAGCAGCCATAGGTCCAGCGGGCTGATGCTCAGCACGGAACCAAAGAGGAAGCTAAACAGGTCGACGTTGAACCCGTCAGATCCTCCGATGATGACCACCGCCACGGCCAGCGCCGCATAGAGCACCACGGCCAGCGTAACGTCGCCGGGTAGGCGGTGATGTGAGCTGAGCCATTCGATGATGAGCGCCCCCGCGACCGATGTGGCGAACGCGACCAACGCGGGGCTGGTGCTGGTCGCCATGCCGATAGCCACGCCCATCAGGGCTACATGGGAGAGAGTGTCAGCGATGAGCGAGAAACGGCGCAGGACTAGGAACATACCCAGGGCGGGGCCCAGGGTCCCGACGATCAGGCCGCCTAAGAGCGCGCGGACCATGAATTCGTATTGCAGGATGATAGGCATGCCTAACGGTGCTCGTGGAGCGCGTCGTGGAGCAGCACTTCGACCGGGAAGCCGTAGAGCTTCGCCAGCTCGTCCTGGGTGAGGTCGTGGGGCGCGCCATGGAACACGAGGCTCCGGTTGATGCAGGCCACCGTGCTTGCTTCGCGGATAACCATCCCGATGTCGTGGGAGACCAGCAGAATATTTATCCCACGTTCTTGATGAAGGCGGCGCAATAGCTGGTAGAGCTGCTCCTCCCCGCTGACGTCGACGCCGGCGGCGGGCTCGTCAAGTACAAGCAACTGAGGCTGGCGTATCAGCGCCCGGGCTACCAGCACGCGCTGCTGCTGACCGACGGAAAGTGAGGCGATGCGTCGGTCGCGGTAGGGCGCCATTCCCGCCGCCTCCAGGGCCTCCATCACCTCCGGCTTCGTACTGCGCCGCCAGAAGGTCAGTGGCGATGGCCGCCGATAGAGTCCGTGGGCGACGACCTCGGCCACCGTTGCCGGGAAGCGGTCGCGAATGCCAGTGGACACCTGCGGGACGTATCCGACTAGGTGCCATTTCTTGAACTTATCTGGCTCCTCCCCGAACAGACGGACGATACCGGAATCTTGGTGGAGGAGGCCAAGGGCTAGCTTCACTAGCGTGCTCTTGCCGCTTCCGTTGGGCCCGACGATGGCGGTGAAATCGCCCTGTCGCACTGTGAGGCTGACGTGTTCCACCGCGGGGAATCCCCCATAGGAGTAGGAGACATCCTCGAAGCTGAGCACGTCCCGGTCGTTTGAGGTGCTCATGCTGTGCATTCGAGTGCTAGCTTGAGGCTGGCCAGATTGGCGCGCATCAGGCCCATATAGTCGCCATGGTCAGCCAGCTCGTCCGGCGTGACGCTACCGATCGGGTGGATATCGAGAATCGTCGCGCCTGTCTCCCTGGCGATGGTCTGGGCGTAGCGGTCGCTTAGCGCGGGCTCTGCGAGGAGGTGCTCGATGCCGCTCTCTCTCATGAGATCGATGAGGTTGGCGAGATGCTGTGCCGCGGGCTCCGCTTCGGGTGACAGGCCCGTTACCGAGAGCTGTTCGAGGCCGAAACGCGCCGCCAGGTGGCCGTAGGCGGCGTGAGTGGACACGAACGTTTGGTGGGCGCACGACGCGAGTCCAGCCGCGAACTCTTCATCCAGCGTGTTGAGCTCGGTCGTCACCTCCCGGCCGCGTTCGGTGTACTCGGTCACGCGGTCGGGGTCGACCCTGATCAGCGCCCTGGTGACCATTACGGCCTGTGCCCCGCTGAGGTCCGGGTCCAGCCATACGTGCGGATCGCCGTTCGTAGGGAATGTACCGCCGCTCTCCTGCTCTACGTAGGTCTGCGGGGCGGCGTCCCCCAAGGCGTCGAGGGCGCGTTGCGCCCACGGCTCCATGCCAAGGCCGTTGAGCAGCAGCAGATCGGCTTTCGCCAAGCGCTGGAGGTCGACAGGCGATGGCTCGTAGGCGTGGGCTTCGCTTCCTGGAGGAACGAGGCTATGGACAGTTACGGCGTCGCCTCCGATGCGTTCAGCGAGGTATTCGAGGGGATAGATGCTGGTGAAAACGATCAATCTCTCATCTTCGTTCTGTGCCGTGGGCTCGAGTTTGAAGCCGTCGCACGCCACCGCCAACCCCGTGAAAACGATGAGTAGCGCACAAGTGGCCCAAGCTTTCTTATTGAGACTATGTATCATGTAATAGCAACGCGATAGAGCGCTGGGCCACTCAGCGCTCTATCACGAGCATTGGTTGCACAACATATAGAGCTCAAGCCGATGTCCCACCAATTCACCGGGGATTTCGCCTCGCATCGAGCGCAGCATCCGCTCCACCGACGAGTGCCTAAACTCCTCCACGCGGCCGCACTGTACGCAGACCACGTGGTGGTGGTGCCTGGACTGGTCCAACGTGTACCTAGGCGACCCGTCGGGCAACGATGACCTGCAGAGGGCGCCCGCATCCAGGAGCAACTTGATGGTGCGATAGACCGTGGCCCTACCCACCTCCGGGAGGTCGGCCAGCAACTCCTCTGCCGCGAAAGCATGATGACGGTTTTCCAGCAACTGCAGCATCCGCCGGCGTGGTGCCGTAATGCGGCAGCCAAGGTCCTCTAGGATCTCTGTGAGATCGGGCTTGGTTTGTGTGGTCAGCGCCACGCCTCCTGGGCCAAATCAAGACGGAGTCTCAATAATAACCTATATCCGGGATCGTTTGGGAGCATGCGGCGCCTGGGTATTCCTGGATGTGCGCCGATTCGACTAGTGCGCCCCTGAGGAGATGGACAGCTCGTGCAAGCGAAGGTGTGCCTATTGGGCTAACGAACGACTTTAAGCCCTGTCGAGAGGACAAAAAAGACCCCGGCGTTGCCGGGTCTTTTTTTGTGTCGAGTGGTGGGGCACCTAGGAATCGTACCTGGGGCCTCAGTCTTATCAGAATCAGGAGTCTTGATCGCTGGTGGCCACAAGTCACGCAGCGCATGACGGCCTAGTTGTCCTGTCAGGTGCTGTTGCACCGGAACCCCCTTAGTCACCGGCGTTGCCGTCAAACTGGGTGTAAATACGCCGGCGGGTGCTCGCGGATTTGTGAGACACCCTGCGAGAGCATCCACGCCAAATTACGTGGATGCTCTCGCTTTGAAAAGGTGCCGTATATGGAAGCGACCTGGCTTAGATGTAGCTAATCAGCGCGTAGCCGTAGAACACCCAGCACGATGCTAGTGAGGAACAATCCCATGAATCCCACCATCTCTGCCAAATTGTCTGCTCCCAATATCAAACTAGGTGAGGAGATAGCGAGGGCTGCTCCCGAAATCACCAACAGGGCAGCCGCTCCAACGTGGAAATTCTTCGCGAGAGCGACACCTATACCTAGCAGAAACACTCCGGCTCCCACGGGGATCGCTATGCCGTTACCGACCGCAGTCCCGAGCATCATGACGGTTGAAGCGGTCATGGTTTTCGTGGCATCAGCGACCGACAATTCGACGGCTGCACCCAGGAACAGCATAGGCACAACAGCCATGAACATAAACGTCGCGATGTTCGCGTAAGAAGATCCTGCGCCTCCAGCCATCAACATCTTGCGAGATATGTTTATCAGGCCGATGAATATGGCAATCATCCCACCGAAGCCAAGTATGAGCGCTGCCTTCGACAGGTCGGGGTCCGCCATGAGTTCGCTCGCAGTTGCGATGCTTCCCTCTGCCGGATACAGGACCATCCAGCCCACCAGCGCGACTATCGGGCCGAGCACCAATAACAAACCAGTCTGCATCTTTGAGTCCATATGAATCCTCCAATTTGGGTTTTATACCCTGTCGATTCGATCGATTGCCAAACAGCAGGTGCCCCCTCCACGAAGGTTCACAAGTCCATGGAGATTAGCTGTCTACAACGCACGTACTAGGGAAATCGTAATCCTTCCATAGTCAAGCTTGCTAGGGAATAGAGTGCGGTTTTGGGCAAACGAGCTCTTGGTGCCTAGGTGTAATCACCAAATGGACGTCAGTATTTGTCCGGGGGTAGGGCATCGTAGGCGAGGCTGTACGCCCGCGTTAGCCAGATGACGAACCGGTTGCGGGAGGGGCCGCTGAGAAATTGGGTGAGCTACAGGCGGCTCGCTAACAGCCGCAGAGGCCTAAGAATAAGGCCGCTTCTCAAGGTATTCAGTATTACCCTCGTTGAAAGTTGCGCAACCTTCGGTGTGTCGAAGGGCATAAATATCGCAGAGCTCCCAGATAGCAGGGATGAGGGAATCCACGGTCGCCTTGCTCTCTATGCTTACCCATTTCGACGTAACCGCTCGCTGCACGTTCTGTGCCATCATTGCATTTATTGCAGTGATTGTCTTGTTTATACGATCCAAGCGGGCTTGCGTGGTCGCATCAAGGGAACTCAGATCAGCTAGGGTTTGCTCGATGTTTCCTGTTTTGGCCCGAGTAGCCATGATGTTGTTCGCTTGAGCAGCATCGACGTCGCAAAAATCATTAGGGGAAGTAGCTTCAGCACATGCTGCTAACCGTTTGATTTCTTCCTGGCTCGAGGCTAATGATTTTTCCAAGGCAACAACTTTGTCGGAGAGGGCTGTGAATTCAGGACTCGGTCCCGAATTCCCGCAAGCAGCCCCCGTAATGATTATCAATAACGCAACTGTCAAAATTGCCATCCTAGAATTCATTTTGGGTTTCTCTCCTTTGCCGTTAGGCAAAATTGCTGTCAAATCTCAGACGACTGAGGAGTTGGGTGCTCTACCGGCTGTCCGGTAACGCTGGGCTGTGGGCATAGCCTTGGTTCTGGTGGCCGTTAATCTGGGCGGCAAGACGGCCCCCTGGAAATCTCTAGAGGGCCGTGTACATGGTGGTTAAGTGGTGGGGCACCCAGGAATCGAACCTGGGACCTCAGTCTTATCAGGACTGCGCTCTAACCGACTGAGCTAGTGCCCCACAAGGGTTAATAGGCCGCAGGGGCCCACTACAGTCCGAGTATACGCGGCGGCAAAGAGAGAGACCAGCCAAGCGGCTGGTCTCTCTCTTAATAGGCACTTTAGCGAAGTGAATAGTGGTAGGAAAGACTTTACTGAAAAGGCCGTCAGGCCCTTCCGAAGAAGAGTACGGGAGAAGTGCTTGGCGGGATGAGGGAGCAGAACTCTACCAATCATCCTACCGCGCACCGCTCCTCCTGAACGGACCGACCTAGGATTCCCCACCCGAGGGTGAGAAGCTCCCTAGAAAGGAGGTGATCCAGCCGCACCTTCCGGTACAGCTACCTTGTTACGACTTCGTCCCAGTTACCAGTCCCGCCCTCGGCGCAGGCCTCCTTAC
>Ga0114996_10004923_pt1 | contig 15856 bp, 13 predicted proteins | sample ArcticOcean_MG_C_4_FD_87039 | JGI IMG/M metagenome (GOLD analysis project Ga0114996, IMG submission 87039) | Marine microbial communities from western Arctic Ocean - ArcticOcean_MG_CB4_134 | ecosystem: Environmental > Aquatic > Marine > Oceanic | place: Arctic Ocean: Canada Basin | collected...
AGGAAGTGCAATGAAGCGGGCGCTACTCAGCGTATCCGATAAGACCGGCATCGTAGAACTCGGACGTGCGTTACGTGAGCGAGGCTGGGAGCTGCTCTCGACGGGCGGCACCGCCCGGACGCTACGGGATGCAGGCGTCGAGGTGACGGATGTCGCGGATGTCACACAGCATCCAGAGATGATGGACGGCCGGGTGAAGACCCTACATCCCGCCATTCACGCCGGACTGCTCGCTCGCCGGGACCGCGCTGACGACATGGCCGCCTTGGAGGAACAGGGCTATGCACCCATCGATCTCGTCGCCGTGAACCTCTACCCCTTCCAGGCGACGATCGCCGCCGGCGACATCCCCATGGAAGGTGCGATGGGGAAGGTGGATATCGGCGGGCCAACGATGATCCGTGCCGCCGCCAAGTCGCACCAAGACGTGTGGGTCGTGGTGGACCCTGAAGACTACGAGACCGTGGTCGAGGGAATCGATGAAACCGAGGATCAGGTACAGCTACGCCGCCGACTAGCCGCCAAGGTCTTCCGGCATGTCAGCGCATACGATGACGCGGTGGCCTCCTATCTGGAGCGATCGGCGGACTGGACAGCGCTTCCCGAACGGCTGATCGGGTCACTGCGTCGCTTGCAAACCCTCCGATACGGCGAGAATCCGGAGCAAGAGGCGGCGTTCTACGGCCCCGACGAGCCTTCTGGACTGGCTGCTCTCGTACAGCACCACGGTAAGGAACTCTCGTACAACAACCTGCTGGATCTGGACGGAGCCCTGCTGTCGCTGTCGCCGTTCGCTCATTCACCGCGTGCTGCTGTGTGCATCATCAAGCACACCACCCCGTGCGGCCTCGGCGTCTCCGACTCGCTTTCCGACGCCTACGAGAAGGCGCTCGCTACGGACCCCACCAGCGCGTTCGGTTCCGTCATCTGCCTGAATGGCCAAGTGGACGAGGCCACGGCCGAGCTCATGTCGAACTTGTTCATCGAGTGCGTCGTGGCACCCGGCTACTCACAGGCTGCGATGGCCAAGCTCACTGAGAAGAAGAATATCCGTCTGCTCACTTTCCCCGACCTCGGTGGAGGGGACGGCGACGACAACTTCCTCGCGGGCTGGGGTCGACTGCCTGAGCCGCGCATGCTGCGCTCCGTGTACGGCGGTATGCTCGCCCAGACTCCGCCCGTGCCCCCGTTCTACGGGAAGGACGACGAGTCATGGTCCGTTGCAACTGAGGGGCAGCCTACTGAGCACGAGATGGACGACCTGCAATTCGCATGGGCTGCGATCTTCGGCGTGAAGTCGAACGCGATTCTGCTCGCGAAGAACGGAGCCGTACTCGGCATAGGCGCCGGTCAGATGAGTCGTGTCGACTCGTCCAAGATCGCCGTGCGAAAGGCTGGTGACGCCGGCCTCGATCTCACGGATTCGGTGCTCGCCTCCGATGCGTTCTTCCCCTTCCGGGATGGAGTCGATGCAGCGGCCGAGGCTGGAGTGAAGGCCATCATCCAGCCGGGTGGTTCCATGCGAGATGAGGAAGTCATCGGAGCCGCAAACGAGCACGGTATTGCGATGGTATTCACCGGCCGGAGGCTTTTCCGGCACTAGCTGACAGAGTACGCTATGCATGGGCCGCCCCCCTCGGCTCGGCATCCTATCGAGGGTGCCGAGCGACTAGGGTTTTTAAAGAACTTCATAACGCGCCCGAACATCGAGGTCGGCGACTACTCGTACTATGACGACCCGAAGGGTGTGGAGCAGTTCGAGAAGAACGTGCTCTACCACTTCGACTTCATCGGCGACAGGCTCATTATCGGCCGATTTTGCTCCATCGCCGCTGAAACGCGCTTCAGCATGAATGGTGGGAACCACGCGACGACCTGGTTCACCACGTTTCCGTTTCCCGTCTTCGGGAACGGTTGGGAAGCGGCCATGCCCGACTCTTGGCCCAACCGAGGTGATACCAACGTTGGTCACGACGTGTGGATCGGCTACGGCGCTGCCATCATGCCAGGAGTGCAGATTGGAAACGGTGCGATCGTCGCCACCGGGTCGGTGGTAACGAAGGATGTAGAGCCTTTCGCGATCGTTGGGAGAAATCCTGCCGAGCTGATCCGCTACCGCTTCGAATGGACTCAAGTGGCGAGTGGCGCCTCACGCCGGCGTACGACGTAACCTTCGCCGTGGGACGCAACTACACGGCGCGCCACCAAATGCGGATCCGCGACAAAGTCGCAGGCTTCACCCGTGGCGATCTCTTGCAGGTCGCGCAGGAGTTCTCAATCCGGGACGCCGCCGAAATCCTTGAGAGAGCCGAAGACGCCGTGGGCTCGTGGCCTCGGTACGCGGCGCGAACGGGCGTGGCGGCGGACTCGATCAAGGCCGTCGGCAGGTCTCTTGCAACGCGCGGCGCGGAACTGGCGAGTATTTGAGTGCCGTATGCGGGTACTTGACCAGCGTTAGGCCCATCGCAAACGAACTGCCCCTCTTCGCCTGGGACCCCACCGAATCCCAAGGACTCGATCGACTCACGCCGGCGTTTGATCGTGTCATAGGTAAAGGGCTTGACCACGTAGTCGTGAACGCCGTGCGGCAAGTTGCTCCGGTGATCTCGACGCGCTCAAGGCCGCGTTGTAATGGCTCCGGTCGCTTTTCACCCCCCTGGCTTGTACTCCCTCTCGACATGCCCTTCGAGATCCTCTGGATAGAAGTACACTGGCCGGAGATCTCCGTCGGCGTATCGCTGGGCCTGATCGTTGAAATGCGGTGAGTCGGGATGGCCGCTCTCGCCGCCGGCGGTCACCGCGAGGGCACGCACACGCTCCCCAAACTCCACCACAGCGACGAAGCTGTTGCCGCTGGTCCCGTATTGTCGGACGGTTCCCGGGTAAGTACGCGCGCCGAACGATGCCAAGGAGCCCCAGCGGGACGACGTAAAGGCGACAGGAATGCTCGGCTCGCTGTCGTTGAAGGGTTGAGCGATGTCTCCGTTGAGGCGCTGGTAGCGGTTGATCTCGCCCCAAGGCGTGCGCCAGCTACCGAAGTCTTCCTCCAGCGTCGTACTGGCTGCCACCAGCGCTTCGAGGTGTTGCTGGGCACTCGCGCGCGTAGCGATGAACTCGTTCGTCGACATGCCCGCTGCGCGTGCCTCCCCTCCAACCCGGCTCATCAGGTCCGTGGCCCAATAGGTGGCTAGCGATGTCGCGACCGACTCGATCCCCCAACGAAGGTCCCAATCGCGTAACACGGCGATCTGTTCGCTCATCTGTGTCTTTAGCGGATCGGCCGTTGGTGCGCTGTCGACCGCTCGCAGCAGCGCTGGGATCATGGGTTCGAAGGCGGTCAGGTAGCTGTCGTAGGCCGCCGAAATGAGTGATTCGAGCGTGAAGTCGGTCTTGTCCTCCAGGACCATGACCGCGTGGATGCCCCGCGCGTTCTCACCGCTCCGCTGGAAGTATGCCGCGTAGTCGCTCTGTCGCGGGCTGTCAGGCCCTGAGGCCGTGTACGGCCAGTTGTTCGTATTCTGGATCCATCCGACCGACGGGTTGAACACGTTCGGCGTTTCATCGATCGAGTGTACCTCACCCCACTCTGTGGCCGATGTGCTACCGTCGACCGGCTGAGTCCAAACAAAGGCCGGGTCCCGGCGGGGAACGAAGTTCGAGTGCCAGTAGGCGATGCTGCCCTCGGAATCCGCGTAGACGGTGTTGTTCGATGAGTTCGTATGCGACTCCATGTTCTCGTGGTAGTCAGCGAGGTTGTGAGCCTTGGTACGCCCGTACGACTGCATCAGGGCGGACAGCGGCTCGTTCATGAGACGCACCGTCACCCAACGGCCGTCAGTCGCGCGAACGACCGGACCGTGGTGGGTGCGGTAGACCGTGAAGTAGCGCTCCGCCATGCCGGTATCGGTCTTGTACGGAACCGTGACCTGGTCCGCGATCATGGCCCGCTCATCACCGTCGTACATGTAGAAGAACTGGCCATCCCGCTCCACCACCGTTTCCAGGTATTCATCGATGTTGTCGACGCCGCTCGAGGTGTGCATCCACCCGGCGTCCTCATTGAAGCCCTGGTAGATGAAGAATTGCCCCCAAGTCACCGCGCCGTATGCGTCGAGTCCCTCGTCACTGGACATGTGGAGCTCGGAGCGGAAGAAGAACGACGTGTGGGGGTTGATTAGCAGTAACGCGTTGCCCGTGGCACTGTTCGAGGGCGCGATCGCGAAGCCATTCGACCCCGTCGGCTCCCGCCAATCGTCCACCGGTTCCGGGAGTGCCAGCTCCGCCATGGCCATTCCGTCCGGTCCCTCATCGTAGAAGGCCGCGAGCTGCGTGAGGTTCACCCGTTCGATATCGCCACCGATGCTTCCCTCACTGAAGGTGAGCGCCATCCAGGGCTCGAATCGCGTCAGAACGCTCGGGGTGACCTCGGGGTGTGTGTAGAGGTAGTAGTTGAGCCCGTCGGCCCACCCGTCCATCAGGTCTCTAAGCCACTGTGGGCTCTCCGCGTACATCCGCTGCATGTCGGCCGGGTCGATGAAGAGCTTCATCCGCAGATCCCGCCAGATCTCGTCCTCACCCTCGGCCTCGGCGAGGCGCCCTTGAGAGTTGAGGAAGTTCACCTCGATGCGATGGAAGTCGTCCTCCGCCTGCGCGTATATCATGCCGAACACCGCATCCGCGTCGGTAGGGCCGTGAACGTGGGCGATGCCCCAATCATCTCGCTTGATCGTGACCCTATCGGCCTGGGCTTCCCACAGCGCTACTTCTGGGTCTTGGGGTGAGCACGCGACGCAAGCGAGTGTGGCAAACAGGAGGAGCTGCTTCACTGGACGGTGGCCTCATGGTCGAGTGGGGAATCGGGCCTGCGGCTCATAGTACGACCTACCGGGGACAGCTGCTACCGTCTTGGGGCCGAGCTAGGCCGCCACGAGAGGAGCCAATTCAATCAACTCGGGCCGACCCACGCCGAGCGTATCGAAGACCGCCAGGATTTCATCGACGCTAGTAGCGACTGGGCTCACGATCTCGACGCCGATCGGCTGTCCGTCTTCCGCGAAATCCACCACGATCTCCGGGGCAAGCTCTGCCGACCGCACGACCTCTTGACCCGATGGACGATCGAGAAAGATATATGCCGTGAAGGGTTGGCCCTTCCGGTAGGTGACTTGGAGAGAGATGGGCTTCATCGCGTCACTCTTTCGAATACGCTGTAATCACGTACGTAAGCTGGTCGTCCTCGTCCGGTTGCACTACTACCCAAGGATGCTCCCCAAGATTCGTATGGCGAAATGGGACCTGGTGCTATCCGGACCGGCTCTAGCGGGTTGGCTCTTCCCCCAGCAGCCGAGACACCGCCACCCTCATCGCCGGGGGCGTGAAGTACCCCACGACGCGGTGCCGCACCATGCCCGCTTTGTCGATGATGAACGTGGTCGGGATTCCACGAATGCCGCCGAACGCCTCGCGATGCGAACGGGATGCGCGCCCGACCTGGTACGTGATACCACGCTCCGCGAGGAACTCCGAGATCTTGCCCGGGCCGCCAACATCGGTCGACAGTCCGAGCACTACCAAACCCTCCTCGGCCCGGTCCTCGTGCAACGACTGCAGCGCCGGCATCTCGAGCTTGCACGGACCACACCAGGTCGCCCAGAAGTTCAGCACCACCACCTTGCCCAGCAGGTCACCGCTCGTGACCGAGGTCCCGTCGAGTGTGACGAAGGCATATTCCGGAGTTCGGCCCAAGTCCGGCCCCACGCCCGTAAGCGCCCCCAGCTGAGGCCCAAGTCGGTACAGCACGAAGGCCAAGAGCCCGACCGTAATCGCTCGCTCACCCCAAACGCGGACCTGTTTCCACCGCGAGGGTGCGGCCGTGGCTGTGCTCGTTTCTCGAGAGGGCTCGGTCGTGTCGCTCATGGCACCTTGAACCCGTTCCACCTTGTCGAGGTCCTCGGTTGAAGCGGAGCAGGGCCTAGCGCATCTTTCTGGCCGCGGGTGATGACCCGCTTGGAGAGGTGGCAGAGCGGTTCAATGCACCGGTCTTGAAAACCGGCGTCCGCAAGGACTCGTGGGTTCGAATCCCACCCTCTCCGTGTTGTGGGGCGTGGGCATGCCTGTGACGTGGGCGGAGGCAGGTTGCAATGTCGTGCGCCTGATGGTGATGCCCCGCCGGGGACGCGTCCGCCGCGCGAGAGGGGCCGGAGCTCTTGTTGGATCAGGGCGTTCTCCTCCCTACCGCAGCCCCATCCAGTAGCTCACCTTAATCGCCAAGAAGTTGTCTCCCGGCGCTGAAAATGACTCCCCGAGTGAGCCCAGCCCGATGAAGTCTCCGGTCTCCGCGAATCTTGCCCGGTTTTGCTGCCAGACCAGGAACAGCGTGCTGCCCGGTGCCCACTCCCAGCGCACAACCAGGTTGGATCGCAGAAAGAGCCGGTTGAAGTCGCGGTTTCCGATGGTGAATTCGTCGGCCCCGTCCGTGACGCTTTGCGAGCCGTCGGACTCAGCGGTGATGCTCGTCCCATCGGCACCATAGAGGCGCAGGTCTCGAGCTCTGGGGGCGGGCAACTCGCCGAAATTCGAATAGCTCCCGCTCGCCGCGAACGGCTCGGCGTATACCTCGACCGTGAGGTCGGGCGTAAACGCATAGTTCAGTCGCACCGGTGTCGACAGCTGCGATTGATCGATTTGAGAGAAGATGTAACGGTCCCCGAACGTCGCCGGCCCGCCGTCATCTTGCCGAGTCAGGTACTGCTGCGCGTTTCGGGAGCGTACATAGGACACATTGAGGGACGCTTGCCAGCGCGGAGCCACTCGAAACTGAAGGCCGCCCGATACGCTTCGCCGAAACCCTTCGAGTTCGTCGCGGACTAGGGTGGCCCGGGTATTCCATGCGACGCGCGCTCCGGGATTTCCGCTTAGCCGAGCGTCATAGGTCCATCCACTCGGTGTGCCCATGAGTGGTCCACCGCGCGTGAGGTTGTCACTCATGCCCCGCAACCTGCGCGATGTGTTGTACCGGAAGTCCCAGAAATTGTGAAGGCTCAGGGAGAGCGTCTGGCTGACTACGGTGCTGTGGCGCACGCCCCCGTACGACCACGCGGACTGCGTGGAGTGACCGAGCTGCCAATACCGGAAGATCTTCCCCGGCTCGGTGTCTCGCAGCTGGAAGTCTGCGTTGAAGTCGAGGTCGTCGGACGACCGCATTTGCCCTAGATCGTTGATCTCGAAGCCGGGAGACCGCGCGTTGAACCCAGTCCCCCACACGATCCAGCGACCCGCGTTCTTGTCGGCTCGCACGCCTGCGGTGTACCCGCTCATCGAGGTCAGATGGGGATCGAAGGATATGTGGTCCTGGTCGGGCCTCTGGAAATAGCGAGCGGAAGATGTCTGGAGGCCCTGCATCGCAAGAGAATCCCCTTCCACACGGCTTGCGCCGGCGAACCCGGCGATTTCGTACATGCCGTCCTTCATTCGAGCCTTCCAGTCGATGCCCGCAGTGTACGCGGCGCGACTCAGGAGTGCGGCAAGGGGATCTCCGCTCTCCATGGAACGTCTCGTACTCGTCAGCACCACTCCGATGGCCGACTGTTGCCGGCCGACCTGCTGCTGGAGTCGGACGACCCCATAGGCCGCCGCAGGCTCTACAGGCACCTGTGTGGTCACGCCCGAAGCCGCGTCGTAGCTCTTCGCTTGCTCGCGAGGAGTAACGCCCGCGAGCACGCCCAAGGACAGCCCCGACGCAAGGCGCCCTGTGATCTTCGCGGCTGACGCGATTGTCGTACGGGCCGGTCGCTTCACGAAATCCCCCAACACATCTCCTCGCGGGGAGGCACCGATCCGGCGCGAGTAGTACCACTTTGGCAGCCGGATGAAGCCCTGCCGCCCGTCGAGCGATCCGTTCCCTTCGACGAAGAACGGTCGACGTTCAGGAAAGACCGTTTCGAACGCGGTGAGATTGACGTCGGATGGGTCGGCCTCTACCTGTCCGAAGTCCGGATTTACCGTCATGTCGAGCGTGAGATTCGGACCCAGACCCATCTTGAGATCCAGGCCCGCACGCCCTCCTGTCTTCTGCTCAAATGGATCCGCTGCGTCGACGTCGGATCGCAACGTCAGGTCACCCGCGCTATAGGGTAGGATCTCGATGCGGCGGGATGCCCGAATTCCTTGGATTCCCTCCAGGTCACCGAAGTTCGAAGCGAAGCCCGCTGATTCCCGGGGGATGAGAACCCATTGGATCTCTTCGTTGCGCTCGGGCAGGAAGCGGGAGACCTCGAAGCCCCAACGCTGAGCGTCCGTCGCGTTGAAGCGGAGTTGAGTAAAGGGGATGCGCATCTCGGCGGTCCAGCCCTGATCGTCGATCTGCACGCGTGCGGCCCACACGGGATTGAATCGTGATTCGGCCGCGTCGTTGTCCTCGGGATGGTAGGCATCGAAGCGAACGCCAGCCGCGGAGACCCCGAACGTGTAGGCAGTACGCCGGTCCAGGTATGTATCCAAGGCGATCACGATTCTCTCCGCGTCGCTTTGCCCATCACGCCGGGTCAGCGTGGTGCGGATGTTTTCCGGATTGGGGTGGTACATGCGGGCAGCCACATAAAGTGCGTCAGCGTCGTACAGCAAACGCACTTCGGTGGCGACAGACGGTTCTGCGCCCTCGAGCGGCACCTTTTGCATAAAATCCCGGATTGGTACGGCCGAGTCCCAGGCCATTTCGTCGAGGAACCCGTCCACCGTCGGGACGCTACTGCCGATGGGAACGGCCCGGGCGGTCTTCCGAGCGTCCTGGGCCGAGAGGGGGGCTGCGTTGGCGAGTGCCACCCCGACCAAGACGCATACCGCGATCCATGAAGACCTACCCATCCGCCCGCCCTCGGTCTTTCGGGGATTCAGCAACGTAGATGACGCGTCGGAGAAGTTATTCCGGAATCCGCTATGACGGAACCGTCTGCCTGCCTGCTGATCGAGCGCGGTGAGGGCTCCATGTCTCGAACTGCTGAACCCATCCGAGAGTCAGCGTCCCGGCATACCCGGCATCGTCACGAGCCGCCCTCCGGCGGCAAGATGCGCGGCGTGGCCGCCCGTGTTCCGCTCGTTCGCCGTCATGACATGCAGAGGGTAACCACCCTGAAAGAAGATCCCGTGCCGGAGAGCCATGATCTCCCACTCGTCCTGGTCCGTGACTGAAAGGCCCGGATCCATGAAGAAGTCGAGCGTTGCACCCACAGACCCTGGCATGTCCGTCGCCTCGGAGGACACGAGCACGTCGGAGAGTACCTCCAGCAGCAAGCTCAGGTTGTCCCAGATCATCGCGGACTCCGTGCTCAGCCAGATCAAGCCAGGTGCGATCGCGGGAGCCAACGGGAGTTCGCTTGGGAAGGCCTCGGGGGGCTCGCCGTAACTGAGCTTCGCATAATAACGCGCGCTCACCGTGTCGATGCCGGCTACGCGGTCCGCTCCGGTTGAGAGGTCGGTCAGCGGCTCGGTCGCCGCCAGCCGAAGCCAATGACCCGCCCAGAGTAGGCCGTCGAGATCGGCATAGCCGGTGCGGAAGTGCAATGCATGCCGATGGTCGTACAAGACGCCCATGTCTTTCGGCTCGCTGGGCAGCGCCGCCTCGGGCCGGCTCCGGTAGAGGCCCACCGCGTTGGCCAAGGCGGTACGCGGGTCGGAGACGTCCGGGTCGGCGAGAATCGAGATCACCTCCCGCTGGAACGCCTGCCCCCACCGAATGATCTCCGCGGCGCGGGCACCGAGCGCACGGTACCCGGCTTCCGCTGCCCCTGCCTCGTCGTCCGCCCTCCCCTCCGCGTGGACCAGGGAATTGAGGCGGTGGACCAGGTCGACTTCGAAGTCGGACGTTGGCCTATCATCGCCGGTCGCACGCACGGCCTCCCCTTCGCGCGCGAGTTCGCCGAAGAGCACGCCTCGACTTCGCTCTAAGCGCACGATCACGTCGTAGAGTCCCGGGTGGTGCAGCCGAAGCGCGTCCGCCTGCCCCAATTCGCTCGATTCCTGCCCCTCCGCAGTCGGAACGACCACGGTCAGGAGTAGGAGGGCGGCGAGGAACGCTGAGGTTGTCCGGGCGAGCATGGAGATATCGACCTTCTCCCGGGGTTATGGCGTCATGCGGGCAGGCGCATGATGGCCGAATCGGATCATGGCAGCAACAGGACCAGCGCATGGATGGCGACCGCGCTGCTGGCGAGGCACCTTTCGCCTACGCGCCCAAGCACTACATTCGGCCTGTTCCCAGAAAGGCTACAGTTGTATAAGGAGCGGACCAACGTGGTGCGACTCAAGGCGGTCCTGAAGCTGACTATGTTGGCCATGGCTGTATTGCCCATGGTCGTCTCAGCACAGGACTGGAGGCAGCGCGAGTTTCCTCTCGCGCCGCCCAACGCGAACGGCAACTTCGTCGCGCCGTATTTCGACGGGTTCTATCCGAACGAAGACGGCACCTACACGTTCTCGTTCGGTTTCTTGAACCGGAACGATGAGGACTTGATCGAGATCGCGCTCGGTGAGAATAATTTCATCGAACCGGCCGAGTACGACGGCGTTCAGCCGACCTCGTTTCCGGTCGTGAGCTACTCGGGCTTCGGCGGTCCGCGCGAACGCGGCACGTTCGGCGTGGTGGTCCCGGCCGACTTCGAGGGTGACGTCTGGTGGACCGTCACCACGGACGGGTATACAACCCGGGTGCCCGGCAGACTCAAGTCACCCGGCTTGCTCATCAAGGGCGCGTACGAGCTGAGCATGAGCCCCATGGCGGCCGGCTCGCAGCGTCCGACGATCCGATTTGATGAAAACGGCCCGGACGGTTCCGACATCGCGGGCATCAAACACCCCGAGACGTTCACCACCTCCGTAGGCGAGCCCATCGACGTGCAGTTCTGGGCCTTCGACCGGGGTGAGCGAGAGCTCGGAAGGGTCAACATGACGCTCTGGAAGCATCAGGGACCCGTCGGTGCCGAGATCGTGTTCGAGTCCCTCGTCGAAGCACCGGCGGACGCGCCTCCGGCGCGAAGAGGAGCCCGACCGCTCGGGCCGGGTCCGGTTCAAACACGCGGTGTCGTTCCGATTCCGACCTTGGGGCCGCAAGCGAACTTGGGGCACTTCACGGCGACGTTCGACACGCCGGGAGAGTACGTCATCCGCATTCGGATCGACAATTGGGACGCCTCGGACAGCATGCCGGGCCAGCAGTGCTGTTGGTCCAACGGGTACGTGGTTGTGAGCGTGAACCAGTAACGGACATTAGCTTTGCCAGGGTCCGCCGGGACCGGCGACGACCTGAGGCAGCTTTCGGAAGGAGTTGACGATGCACGTGTCGAAACATCGGGTGGTGTCGCAGACCCTTACAACGGGCATGCTCGCCCTGTTTGTGGGACTCGGGAGTGGTGAGAAACACAGGCTCTCCGCCCAGCAGGCGTCGGGGCCGAACACGGAGTCCACGACCGAGCTGACGTTCACGAAAGACATCGCCCCGATCCTCCAGGAGAACTGCCAGGGCTGTCATCAGCCGGGCGCTATCGGGCCGATGTCGCTCATGTCCTACCAAGACGCGAGGCGCTATGCGCGCAGGATGAGCGTGATGGTCGAGTCCCGTGACATGCCGCCGTACCAGTACGACACGGATGTCGGCATTCAGCACCTCAAAGAAGATTGGCGGATCAGTGAGCAGCAGATCGCCGCGATCACGGAGTGGGCGGCCGGTGGCGCACCTGAGGGAGATCCGGCCGACATGCCTGCACCGGTCGAATGGCCCGACCCCGCCGAGTTCCGTCTGGCCGACCGCTTCGGTGCGCCCGACGTGATCGTCCGGTCCGATCCCTATGACGTGCCCGAGGTGGGTCAGGATCGGTGGTGGCGACCCCAGGTACCGGTCGGCGTCGACCGGGACCGCTGTATTATGGCAGTCGAAACCAAGCCATCCGTGGTGGGGCGCGCTGTGGCACACCATGCGAATTCCTCCTTCCGCGTGGACGGCGAGGGCGCGGGGCGGCTTTCCGAGTACGCGCTCGGCAAAGTCGGCGAGATCGTTCCGGAGGGGGCGTGTCGCAAACTGCCCGCAAACGCCGATGTGGCGTTCGACATCCACTACTGGCCGAACGGCGTGAACGCCGAAGACGACCAGGTCGAGATCGGCATCTGGCTCCACCCTGAGGACTACGAGGGCACGTACGACCAGACGCTCACGCTGTACTATCTCAACGGCGGCCGTGGATACGACATCGCACCGCACGGCACCCTGATGACGCAGGGATACCACAGTTTCGACACGCCTGTGCGCATCGACAGCTTCCAGCCGCACGGCCACACCCGTCTCGTGGCGATGTCTCTCCAGGTCCTGCGCAAGGACGGCAGCAGGGAGACAGTCAGCATGGTCTCCAACTGGAGCGCGCTCTGGCACCACAGCCACATCTACGAAGACGACTCGTCTCCGCTGCTCGAGGTCGGCGACCAACTGATCATTACCGGATGGTACGACAACACCGCCGAGAACCGGTACAACCCCGACCCCGACCAATGGGTGGGGATCGGTGATCGCACCGCGGACGAGATGTCGCATGCTTGGATCGCGGTCACGCATCTCGACCAGGAAGGCATGGAGAAGATCGAGACCGACCGCGAGGCGCGGCTTGTCAGTGAAGAGCAGCCAGACCCGCAGGGGTAGGGTCGAAGCGGTCGAGACGGTGAGATCAGGCCCTCCCGCCCTCATGACCTTCACCTACGCATGAATCACGATCTAAGGTCCGTCGCGGACCTTCAGGGTGCACTGGGGTCCGACTTCGACATCGCACGTAGTTTGGGCAGCGGCTCGACGTCTACCGTGTATGAGGCGAAGGAGCACGCGCTAGGCAGATCGGTCGCGATCAAGGTGCTGCACCCGGTTCTCTGTCAGGACGAGCGCGCGCGCTCGTTTCGAGGAAGAAGCCAAGGCGGTGGCGGCACTCGACCATCCGCACGTAGCGCGCGCGTACCGCTTCGGGCGGCTCGAGGACGAGACTCCCTACCTGGTCATGCGCCTCGTCAAAGGGCGCACGATGCAGGACCGCCTCAAGGCCGAGGGTGCGCTGCTGCCAGAGTTGGCGATACCGGTGCTGAGGGATGTCGCGTCGGCCCTGACTGCGGTCCACGCCATCGGCATCGTTCATCGGGACGTACGACCAGCCAACGTCCTGTGGGACGAAGAGAACGACAAGGCATTGCTCGTAGACTTCGGAATCTCCACGCTCTTCACGACGAGCGGGCTAGAGATGGCGGTGCTCAATGAGGAGCGGCCGTTGATCGGAGACCCCAAGTGTCTGAGTCCCGAGCAGATCCGCGATGACAGGGTTGCGGTGCGCGCGGACATCTACGCCTTTGGCGTCATGGCTTATGAGCTGCTCACCGATCAGGGCCCCTACGAGGCAGGGTCCGACACCGAATGGCGTACGTCGATGGTGAGACGCCCGGTGAACGGATCAGGAGGCAGGGCGCGCTCTCGGGAAAGGAGGCCGTCGGTGTGCTCCGTGAGATCGCCTGGGCGCTCGCGTACGCACACGCGGAAGGGGTGGTCCCCCGTGATGTGAAGCCAGGGAACGTCCTACTGGAAAAGGGGAGTGGCCGGGTGTTGGTCACTGATTTCGGCATCGCACAAATAGGCATTGAGCGAGCGGGATCCGGCGAGCAAGGCAGGAGCGCCGAGCGAGATGGGACCGGCGAGAGTGAATCGTTTAGCGCGGCCGGGTTCATGAGCCCGGAGCAGGTGAGCGGGGGCGAGGACGACGCCCGCAGCGACATCTATGCGTTGGGGGTGGTGGGCTTCTATCTGCTCACGGGGCGCCTCCCGGTCGAGGCGGCGATGGCTGCCGATTCGCGTGCACAACACCGAGCACAGGCCGCCCCTCCGGTGGCATCGGTCGCTCCCGGCGTGCCGGCCGCGGTCGCCCAGGCTGTCGATCGCTGTCTGAGGAAGTCTCCTGAGGATCGGTTTGCGGATGGGGCCGCACTTGCCGAGGCGATCGGCGGCACTGCGGTCAAGCGCGACACACCGGTTCCGCTCAGGATCTTCAACAAGAACATCCGTGAGCTCGCCATAAACGTGCCGGCCATGTTCGTCATCTGGTGGCTGTTGGTCGGCAGCGTGATGACGGTCGCGGTCTTGGCGGATGAGTTCTTGGCTGTCTCCCTGGTCGCGGCTATCCTGCTGGTGGTGGGCACGATTCTACAGCCGCTTAAGGTGCTCGGCTCTCAGACTCGTGGTCTCCTCCGTGCGAGATTCGGGGTGGAGGACGTGCGTGTGGCACTGGATCGAGAGGTCAGTGGCCGCAATGAAGAGATCCGCTTCGAGCATGGCAAGAAGGTGGCGTTGGTCGATCATCTCTTGCGCGTCCTGACGTGGGGCATCGTGACCGGGGGACTCGGGACGCTCGTCTTCGGGGCCGTGACTGGATTGGAGGACCTGACGCTGTTGTCTTGGGCCTCGCTCCAGTTTAGTGGCGTGGCGGCAGGCATTGCGGCTTATCGGAACAAGCGGCGCCGTGATGCGATCGGTGAGGGGTGGCTCGGCCTACTGCGCACGCGGGTCGGCAAGTGGCTCTTCAAGCTCGGCGGCATCGGGCTCGACCGGGAGGCACTCGCGAGCGGTGGAGCGCACCGGCCCACCGAGATGGCGATATCGATCGCCGCCGATCGACTCTTTGAGGAGCTTCCCAGGTCAGTTCGACGGGACCTGCCAGAACTCCCGGAGACGATTCGCAAGCTCGGGGCCGAAGCGCAGAGCATGCGCCAGCACGTCGAGCAGATGAACGCCCTGCTCGCTCAAGTCGGTGATCCCACACGTGTCGGGGACGACGAACGCACTCAGCTTCGAGGGGATCTTCAGGCCACCCGTGATGAGGCTAAGACGCGAATGACCGACGCCGTGTCCGCGTTGGAGAAGATCCGGATGGGCCTGTTGCGCATGCACGCGGGAGCCGGGAGCGTAGAAAGTCTGACCCAGGATCTTGGATCGGTGCAGGCGCTGTCCGAGCATATCGAGCATCTGCTCGCCGGGCAGCAGGGTGTGCACGAATTGCTTGGAATCTCAGCGGCGACCGAGGCGTCGACGCCTCGAGCGGATGGGCGGCAATTGACGCCCTAGGCACCCAGGCTGCGCACCTTCAGCTAACCAGCCGCCCTTCTTCTCCTGGCACCCCTCCGAAGCCCGACGCCTCGATCGATTGACGAAGGCGTTTGATTGTGTCGTTGGTGAACGGCTTCACCACGTAGTCGTGGACCCCGTACTCGATCATCTGCTTGGCGTTGTCGAGTTTCGAGTTTCCTGAGACCACGATGATCGGAACGTCGCTGAGTTCGGGATCCATCCGAAAGTCCTTGAGCGTCTCGAGTCCGCCCTTGACCGGCATGTTCACGTCGAGGAACACGATATCTGGCCGCTGCCGTTTGGCTCGAGCGATTCCTTCGAGTCCGTCCTCGGCCTCGATCGTCGTCGCGGGCCCGATGTGCGAGAGCACACGACTGAGCATGACACGAGCCATCTGGTCGTCGTCGACGACTAGGAACGTGGGTCGTTTCTTGGGCTCTGACTGATCTGCGAAGAGGGGTCTCCGTGATGGCTCGCTGGTCGCGTCCGGTGCGTTGTTGATAGTATCGGTCCAGGGCTCCGGTCCTTGATGTGAACGCGTGCGTGATGCCTCCGCCTAGCGTACGACCTCGAAGGCCTTGGACCGAATCCGTCCGAAGCGATAGACCGAAAAATCGGCATCAAATGATGCCGCTCGGCGTAGGCCCAGTCGCTCCATCACCGCGAAACTGGTGCGATCAACTAGCGAGAAGTCCTGGTCGTTAAAGTCGTGCCCCATGGTCC
>Ga0114996_10004924_pt1 | contig 15854 bp, 14 predicted proteins | sample ArcticOcean_MG_C_4_FD_87039 | JGI IMG/M metagenome (GOLD analysis project Ga0114996, IMG submission 87039) | Marine microbial communities from western Arctic Ocean - ArcticOcean_MG_CB4_134 | ecosystem: Environmental > Aquatic > Marine > Oceanic | place: Arctic Ocean: Canada Basin | collected...
GACGCCGCCTTCCGGCGCGCCACGAGCAGCTACCAGCACGGCTTCGAAGCTTCCGCGCGCGACCGCCCGTGGCTCGTGAACCACCCGTCCCTCATCGACCGTCGCCAGGAAACACACCTCACGGCCCCCCGCCCGCGCGACTTCCGCGCGAATCCTCGCACGTGTCTCGGGAGCCAACGTCAGCGGGGTCGGCGGAGGCGGCGCGCGCCGCGGAGCTTCGGGCTCCAGGCCATCGAGTCCCGCCAGGAACTCCTTCGGCAGTCGAAGGGGGAACCCTTCAGGAATCTCCATGTGGTACCGCTACGTCTTGAGCGTCTGCTTCTTCGCGGCCGGAAAAAGGACGTTGTTCAAGATGAGCCGGTAGCCTGGGGAGTTCGGATGGAGCGACAGGTCGGTGGGAGGATCGCCGATCTGATGCTCCGGGTCCTCGGGGTCGTGCCCACCGAAGTAGGTCCACGTCCCCTCGCCGAGATTGCCGTGGAGGTACTTGGCCCACGCGCCCTCCTGGGCCAACACGATGTCCGCAGACTTGAGCCGCTCTTGGCTGAACGAGGTCGTCAGACCGTAGAAGTCGGGGAGCACCGCCACGTGGTTCTGGGTGAGCATCGACGGAACAGGATCGAACTTCGCCGAGAAGTCGAACAGCGTGTACACGCCGAGCTCCTCGCGCCAGGGCGTGTTGACCTGATGCGCGTCGATATCGGAGAACGCACTGACGGACGGCGAGACCTGCACTTCCGCCTCCTCGAACGCCATCGTACGCCTCCAGTCCATCTTCGCCGAAGCGTCGGGGTCGACGGGCGTGCCGTCCGAATACGCCGCGGCTATGTCGACGCCCGCGGCGGCCAGGGCGAGCTCGAGCGTCTCGGTCGCCGAGCACATGGCGAAGAGGAAGCCTCCTCCCTCTACGTATCCACGGATGGCCTCGGCCACGCCCTTCTTCAGAGCCGGGACGTCCGCGAAGCCCGCCTGGCGTGCCATCGCCTGGCTCCGCGAGACCTCCTCCTGGAACCAAGCAGTGGCTCCATAGGTCAGAAAGAACTTCGAGTACTGCCCCGTGAAGTCCTCATGGTGGAGGTGAATCCACTCATAGTCGGAGAGCCCATCCCCGAGAATCTCGGGGTCCCAGATCGTCTCGTAGGGAATCCCGGCGTATTCGAGCGCCATCGTCACGGCGTCGTCCCAGATTTCGGCATTAGGCGGTGAGTAAATCGCCACCTTTGGAGCCCGCTCCAGAGGAACGGCCTCCATGTTCGAGGACTGAATCGTGGCGCGCATACGCGCCTCGGCCGACGCATCCATCGCTTCGATGCTCACGCCACGCAGAGCGGCTTCCCGACGCACATCAGAGCTCTCCGGCAGCAGGAACGACCCGCCTCGGTAGTTGAGGAGCCACTCGGCGGTCTCGCCGCGCTCCAGCGCCCAGTAGGTCAGTCCATAGGCCCGCAGGTGGTTGTCCTGCCCGGGATCCATCGGCACCAGGATCCACTGCGCGTAAAGCGGATTCGCGACAAGGAGCATGCCGAACACCAGAGCGACGTAACGCTTACTCAAGATCATCTACTCCTCAGGCGCTCCAACTCCAAGCGCGCCTCAGGTACGACGGCAGCGTTGGGCTGGCGGGTGATCAGGTCCTCGAGGATGCGGATGGCATCGGGGGCATTCCTTTCTACGCGGGACCGGTGACGTGCCAGGGCCAGAGCCGCCTCGGCCGCCTCTGGGGCGTCCGGGTACTCCGCCAGGAGACGCTCCCGGATGTCGGCGCTTGCCGCTCTCTCACCTGCCCGGTCGGCCATGCGGGCGGCCTCGGCTAGGAGGACGGCTCGGTCACCCACGGGCAGGCCGAAGGCCTCATCGGCGAGCTTGAGCGCGGCCGCTCCACCTCGCCCCAAGTGTGCCTGCACTCCCGCCACGGCCAGCGCCCCCGCACTCTGCCCCGAAACACGCCCCAGCAGTCCCGCCAGCTGGATGACTTCGGTCGCGTCGGAGGGCGGCAGTCCCCCCGAGGCCTGCATCAGCGACCCCCGTCCAGCCTCGATGTCACCGCCGGCAAGTATGAGGTACGCCTTCTCGAGGGAGCTGCGAGGGCCTACGACCCCGTCCAAGATTGTGATCGCGCCCTCCACGTCTCCCCAAGCGACCAGGGCGGCGGCGGTTGCCGCAGCGAGCGCGTCGATCTCGGGCGCCCCGGGATAGACTTCCCGGAAATCGGCCCATCCGGCACGCAGTCGGTCCATCTCAAACGCAGCAGCCGCTATCCGGATTGCGCGCCCTTCCACGAGGCGACGCTCTGCGGAACCGGCCGGCATCGACGTGATGACGCGATCGAACGAGTCCAGCGCGGCTGATGTGTCCCCCGCGGCCAACAAGGCCTCCACCCTTCGCTGCTCCAAGAGGCGCCGGGCGTCAGGACTCTCTTCCGTGCGTCCCAACTCTCCGTAGGCCCACGACGCTACTTGCGAGACGCCTGCTGCGGTGGCCGCAACGCTGATCTCGTCCAGGTACTCCGTCCTCGCAGCCCCTCTCAGAGACTCAGCCTCGAGTCGCGCGAGTTCGAGCGCTTCCGGCCCCAAGCTCAGCTCGATCGCCAGTTGGGTTCCCGCTCGTCGCCGCCCCTCCAATTCCGAGCTGCCGAGCCTCCGGACCAGCCGCCGCGCAGCCTCCGTCTCACCCTCGGCAAGATCTTCGACCCGCCGCCTGACGGTCAGAGTGTTCGAGCCATCGGGCCCGATGGCCCGGGCCCACTCGTCGACGGCGTCGCCTGTGTCACCTCTGGCCGCGAAATGGTCACCCATCGGAAGCGCGAGCGCGTCGCCGCCCAGGGCCGCGCGCCCCGATACGAGGACGTCCAGCGCCCGGTCTGGCCCAAAGGCCTCCCCGAATGCCCGTGCGACCTCGGTGTAGGCGGTCTCGTCCGTCGGGTCGCGCGCGATCCAGCCGTCTGCCTCGGCGACCAGCGCGTCGAGCGAGTCGGCTTCCACGAGGAGCTGCAACTTGAGGGCGCGGATGCCGGCATCTTCGCGCCGCTCCAGAAAGCCGTCGACTGCCGGGAACAACCCTAAGCGGTCCCCCTTCGCGCGCAGCACCCGCTCGAGAGCGTAGATGGAGCCGGATGAAGTCGGGTCGATCTCGATCAGGTGGCGCAGCGCGGCCTCTGCGCCGTCCAGGTCTCCGTTGGACTCGAGGGTGGCGGCCTCACGCAACAGGAGAGTTTCCTCGGCCCCGAAGCGCCCTTGGGCCGACAGAGACCGCCCCCCGAGCACTGGGCTTCCGAACAGAACTGCGGCCGCCAAGCCGAGAGCGAGCACGCGCGCCGTCACCGGGATGTCCCGTCCGGGACTGCGCCGCGGTTGAGCCCCTCGAAGTACTCCAAGACGAGCTGTCGGACCGCCGGGTTGAGCCTTCGGAGCTGCTCTCCGTCCGGCAGCTCGTAGCGCAGGGCGCCGAGCTGGAGCGCGGAGAGCGGAACGACGTCACCACGCTCGAACGCGCCAGGAGTCTCTGACTCCCGTTCCTCGCTGAACTCCTCCTGCTCAAGCGATCGCCCCGCGTCGAGCAAGCGATGGAAGAGCTGCTCTTGTTCGCGCACGATTTCCGGGGTCAGACGCCCCCGCGCGAGCTGCTGCGCGAGCAGGCCCGCCTCTCGAGCGAACTCATCGAGGTCGCCGAGCGCGTCGTCGGCGCCCGGCTCATTCGCTAGGTCCCCGAGGTCCTGGGCCATGGCCTGTTGGCGCTCCGAGAGCTCGCCGAGCTGCTGGGCCATGGCCTGCTCACCGAGCTTCATCGGCATCAGCTCCCCGGTCTGCGCCAGGAGCTCTCCTTGCCGTTGGGCAAGCTGTCCCATCTGCTCGACCACATCCTGGCCGCTCGCGCCCGCCCCGCCCGGGTCACCCATCTGGTCCGCGGTTGCCATCGCCATAACCGCAACCTGATTGAGGTTGCCGATCGCCTCCTCGGCCCTCTGCGCCCGAGAGGCCGGCGAGGTCCGAGAGTTCTCGAGCGCCTCGATCATCTGGTCCAACGACTCCAGGGCCCGGCCGACCTGAGTCGACAGCTGCGGAGTGCCCCCAGTCGCCTCGGTACCCGCCTGCAGGTTCTCGGCGACGTTCTCGAGACCCCGTTGAAGCGAAGCCATGTCCCCCCGCATGTCCGCGAGATCCTGCTGGCTGGCTCCTGACATCCGTTCCATGATCTCGTTCTGCTGGCGGGCCAGGGCGAGCGCGTCGTCCGCAGTCTGAGTCAGCGCCGCCTGCGCTCCCTGCTGCGTCTGGTCGGCCATGTCATCCTGCGCCTGCTGCAGCTGGGAGGCGGCCTGGTCCATCTGGTCGGCGGCCTGCTGAGCCTGGTCACTGGCGGCTTGCGAGTCGCCTTGCTTAGCCTGCTGCTCCGCGCGCTCCATCTGGTCGCCGGCGTCCGCCGCCGCTTGGCGGGCCTCCTCGACTTTCGCGGCAGCCGGCTGCTCGTCTAGCTCGGTCAGCCGCTCCTGGAGCTGCTCCATACGCGCGTCAAGCGCTTCGTTACGCTCGGCCAGGTCGGCCTGCTGCTCTGCCCGCAGACCGGGATCGTCGGCTTCGCGGAGCGCCTCGGAGAGCGCTCGTTCCAAGCGAGCAAGCTCTTCGGCTTCACTCGTCGTCGCCCGGAAGTCCTGCTCCACAGCAGCTCGCCGGAAGGCCTCCAGGGCGTCCCCTACCTCCTCACTGAAGCGCTGTTGTTGCTCCGCGAGATCGCCGAGCGACTGATCCGCCTGATCCTGGCTCTCCGCCTGAAGAGCCTCGGAGAGCTCGGCCATGCGCTCACGGAGCTCTTCGTCGCCCTGCAGCTGCTGGAGCAGCTCCTGAAGCTCCGCCAAGTCCGCCACCAGCTCCGGATCCGCCTGCCCGGCCTCCTCCATTCGGCGCTCGAGAGCGTCCAAGCGTGTGGACAGCGAATCGACGTTGTCGAGCAGGGCGGCCTGCTCCTCGACTGCGCGACGAAGCTCCTCTCTCCGGCGGAAGTCCGGTTCGGCGGGATCGTTGCCATCCTGGGCGCTCCGCTGGTTGGCGGATTCGAGCGCTCGATCGCGATTCTCTTCGGCCAGGCGCTCTGCCTCGGCTTGCAGCTCCTCGAGCCTCTCCGCCGCGTCCGCAATCGTCCCTTCGGCTTCCCGGTCGAGCTCGACGGCCCCCCGCATGCGGAGCACGTACTCAGGGGTCACCGCCGTCTGCGCCGCCGGGTTGTTGTCGACCACTCGGGCGAAGTAGCGGACGGTATCGCCGGGCATCAGGCCCCAGTCGCGCACGTCGAGGATCGGGCGGGTGAGCGCGCCCCTGGTGCCCTCGAGATCGAGACCCTGCACGACCGGCTCGTGGCGGTCCCCGAACGAGGTCACGCGATACGCCACCAACTCGACCCTGCGCAGCCCGTAATCATCTCGAGCGTCCACAACGAGAGGCTGCTGCAAACTCAGAGACAGAATCGTGTCTTGGCCCGGCAGCAAGATCTCGACCGTCGGTAGAGAGTCACGGATCAGATCTATCTCCAGCGGCTCCGGCTGTAGTTCCGCAGGAGCCCCCACCCCGTCGCGGAACGACCATTCGAAGAGGCCTTCCACCGCGGGCGTCCATGTTGCACCGAAATTGGGACCGTTGACCTCCATGTTAAGCGCCGCCGCCCCCGCGGAGTCGATCAACGCGACATCAGACAGCGGACGGCTCGCGGTGCCCTCAATGTCGAGCCGTGTGCCAACCGGAAGGCGGAGTGGCGGGGCGTCGCCTCGGTACTCGTCTGGCGCGATGCCGGTATGTTGGGGATAGGTGACCTCGATCACAAGATCGCTCACGAAGAGCGGATCGATCGGGACGATCGTATAGGTCTCGGTGCCCGACCCGTCGGGCAGCTCTACGCGGTACTCGGTCGTCGCCGACACCGCCTCGAACACGTGTGTCGAGCGACCCTGCTCGACCGCCAGGAGCTGGGAGCGCGCCACGTCCCCCGTGGCCTGCCACGCGAGGGCCAACTCGGTCCTCCCTTCCGCCTCGATGCGGATCGGCACATCCGAGCCACGCAGCACTTCGATGTTCCCTGGGCTCACGATGATCGGCGCCAGCACCGGGTCCGTCATGGTGCTGATGGGAGACGACACTCCGGCCCAGACGTGGGCTGCACGCTCCGGAGCGGTCACGCCTAGTGCTACGAGCGCCAAGAACGAGACGGACGCCGTGATCAAGCCCCTGCGTGTCCAAAGAGCGACGGTGTTGCCGAGCTCCCCCGCGAGGTCCTCGGACTCACGCCCCTCCAGATCGTTGGCGGTCCTCGCGACCGCACTCGCCGCGAGCGCAGTGGACACCCCCACCGGTATGTCTCGCGACAGCTCGAGAGATCCCCGCACCGTGCCCGGGTTTAGGCCGGCGGCCCGCTCGATGGCCCGCGCGAGCGGGACCTCCCCGAACCAGCGGCGCACACCGGTCCACACGACGAGGAACCCGAGGGCAGCCCAGAGACCCATGAGCACATCGAAGAGCGCCGGAACGTTGCTTCCCTGTCGCCACCCGTCGCTACCCGCAGCGATCCAAGCCAGGATCAAGAACCAGACGACACCCGTGACGACCCAAGGGGTCACGGCCAGGGCCGCCCTTCGGCGCAGGTGGTCACGGACACCCGCGATCCTGCCTGAGAGCCGGGCGGACGGGCTCATGAAGCGTCTTGGCCGAGTACGTAAAGGAACAAGTTCACACCCATGCGTAGCGCCTGCTCACGGATCGCCGGAGGATCTTCGTGTACCCCCTCGTCCTCCCAACCGTCACCCAGGTCGGACTCATAGGAATAAAACACCACGAGGCGCCCATCGCGAAAGATCCCTAAGGCCTGAGGCCGTGCGCCGTCATGCTCGTGGACCTTCGGCAAGCCTTCCGGGAGATCGTAATAGATGTGGAAGACAGGGTGGTCCTGTGGAATCTCGGTGAGCTCCGCATCCGGGAAGATGGCAGCGATTTCGCGGCGAAAGGACTCGTTCAGGCCGTAGTTGTCGTCCGCGTGCAGGAAGCCCCCGCTCACCAGATAGTCCCGCAACGCGTTCCGCTCCGCAGGCGTGAAGCTCACGTTGCCGTGCCCGGTCATATAAAGGTACGGGTGGTCAGACAGCGCCGGATCGAGCGGTTTGACGGTCACCTCGCGGGCGGCGACCGGGATGCCCGCCCGCTCGCGGATCGCGCTCAGTAGGTTGGGCAGCGACGATGGATTCGCGTACCAATCGCCCCCGCCATCGTATTGGAGGCGAGCGATGCCGATCGAGTCGGCGGGCAACGGCGCCGCCTCCATTCCGAGGGCGGTGACGAGGGTCAGGAGCAGCCAGTTCATTCAGTAGATGTCTTCTTTTCGAGGTCGTGCACGATACGGTACGCTTCGTTCCGCGCCAGGTCGAGACGCACGGCCACTTCCTTCGCAGCCGTGGAAGGCTTCATTCCGCCTCCCAATAGCTCCCTCGCGAGCAGACGCGCCTCCTCCTCCTGATGCTCCCGATCCTCCCGCCGCTCCTCCACGGCGGTCGGACTTACGACCAGCGTGACCTCACCTTTCGGTGGGTTCGCCTCGTAGTAGCTGGCCACTTCGGAGAGGGTTCCGCGACGGACCTCCTCGTGGATCTTAGTGAGCTCCCGGGCCACTGATACGAGCCGGTCAGGACCACACACCTCCGCGAGGGCGCCGAGGAGAGCCACCAGGCGATGCGGTGACTCGAACAGCACCACCGACTCCCTGGTCTGGCTGACTCGCAGCAACAGGTCGTGACGGGCACGGCCTTTACGCTCTGGGAAACCGAGGAAGGTGAAGCGCTCACTCGGAAGCCCTGACGCCACGAGCGCGGCAATCACAGCGCTCGGGCCGGGGATGGGTACCACCCGGTGCCCCGCCTCGAGAACGGCTGCCACGAGCTTGGCGCCCGGGTCGGACACCAGGGGAGTCCCCGCGTCCGACACGAGCGCCAAGTCCTCTCGGGCCGCCAACCACCCTAGCACCGCGTCCGTGCGCTTAAGCTCGTTGTGCTCGTGCAAGGACACTAACCGAGCCTTGGACCCGGCACGCTCCGCCAGAATTCGGCTCCGTCGTGTATCCTCGGCGAGGATCCGACCCACCTTGCGGAGCGTCTCCTCAGCCCGAGGCGAGAGGTCCCCGAGATTCCCGATGGGCGTGCTGACCACATAAAGCGTGCCCACCGCCGGGGGTGTCTTCACCTGTTACAGGTGCTTCTGGATCCTCTCCTCCAGCTGCGCTCGCGGAACCGCGCCCACCACCTGATCCACCTTCTCCCCGTTCTTGAAGAACAGGACGCTCGGAATCGACATCACCCGGAAACGCGATGTCGTGCTAGGGTTGGAGTCCACGTCCATCTTCCCCACGCGCAGCCCTTTGCCCTTGTACTCGTCCGCCAGCTCGGCCACGATCGGGGCGATCAGTCTGCAGGGCCCGCACCACACGGCCCAAAAATCGATCATTTGGAGCCCTTCGCCCTTCTCGACCTCGTCGGCGAAGTTCGCATCCGTGATTTCAGTAATGGCTTCACTCGTTGGCATTACACCTCTCCTTGTCGCCGTTATGTACCGAATGTAGCATCCGGCGATGACTTATGTCTCTAAAATGGACCGCCCCATCGACCACGTGGCGGTCGCCGTCCACTCTATCGAAGAGAGTCGCGGTCTCTTCGAACTCTTGTCGGGCGAACGCTGTTCCCACCCCGAGACCCTCGAGGCCCAGGGCGTTCGAGTCGCGTTCGTCGGTTTCGTCGAGCTCCTCGAACCCTTGGGCCTTGAAACCAGCGTCGGCCGGTTCCTCGGCCGGCGTGGTCCATCTCTCCATCATGTCGCCTACCGGACCGACGACATCGAGAGCGACCTCACCCGACTCGAGGCCGCGGGAGTCGAACTGATCGACAGTGTCCCGCGCCCCGGAGCTGGCGGGCACCGGGTCGCCTTTCTAAAACCGTCTACATCAGGCGGTATCCTCATCGAGCTGGTCGAGCGCTCCGGCTGACGTCCATTACCGCGCAGCCATGATGAGCTCGAGGGGCACCTGTTCCACGAGCCACCGGCCTTCGGAGGTCCTGACGACGACGAAGGGCATCGCATTCACGGCTTCGCCCTCGATCGTGAGGTCCACGATGACCCTGCGCGCCGGGCTCGTCCGACCGGCGACGGACTCCTCGCGGTCGATGCGATAGTCCGTGTGCTGGATGATCGATGGGATGGCATCCATGCGGAGCTCGACGTCGACCCTCCTAATGCAGGAGTTTCCGCCGAACCACGACCCGATCTTCTTGAAGAAGCATCCGAAGGTGCCCCCCGTCTCTAGGACCGAGCCGTTGACGGTCCCAAGAGACGCCCCATCGACGCGAAGTCACGCTGGTTCGCCGCCTGGAGGAAGCGCTCCACGGAGAGCTGCGCCGCGACCGGGGCGACTGTGCTTGCCCCCGACCCCGACGAGCACGCCACCGGCACGAGAGCCACGATCATTAGAAGGCCGAAGCGTCGGAGTCGGATCATGCTTCCTCGCGAATTTAGTGGAGGTATCAAAGAATCTCGGGCATCGTCTACGGGGTAGGAAGGGCCTCAGCCCGTGGGCCCGGACGGACCGGCTCCAGGTCCAGCCGGCCCCCTTTCTCGGCCAGCTCGACGCGAATCACCGTGCCTTGCGCTACCTCCTCGTCCAGGAGGAGAAGCGCGAGCGGATCCTGAACCGCGCGCTGGATCGCACGCTTGAGGGGCCGCGCTCCGAACACCGGGTCGTACCCTTCCCGCGCGAGGAATATCTTCGCCTCGTCGGTCACGTCGAGCCCGATGCCCAGTTCCTCGGCGAGCTTCTCGACGCGGTGAAGTTGCAGGTCCACGATCTGCCTCAGCTCGGCCTCACCGAGAGGCCTGAAGACCACGATGTCGTCGACACGGTTCAGGAACTCCGGGCGGAAGTGCACATTGAGCTGTGCGCGCACCTGCTTCTCGACGTCCGCCCACTCCCCGGTCCTGGCGTTGTCCAGGATGTGCTGGCTTCCGATGTTCGACGTCATCAGAATGACGACGTTGCGGAAGTCCACTGTGCGGCCGTGGGAGTCCGTCAGACGTCCGTCGTCGAGGATCTGCAGGAGTACGTTGAGGACGTCGGAGTGCGCCTTCTCAATTTCGTCGAAGAGGACGACCGCGTGAGGACGACGACGCACCGCCTCGGTGAGCTGTCCACCCTCCTCGTATCCGACGTAGCCCGGAGGCGCGCCGATGAGTCGCGCGACCGCATGCTTCTCCATGTACTCGGACATGTCGATGCGGACCATCGCGCGTTCGTCGTCGAAGATGAACTCGGCCAACGCGCGGGCCGTCTCCGTCTTCCCGACCCCGGTCGGTCCCAGGAAAATGAAGGAGCCCACTGGGCGGTCCGGATCCTGGAGGCCTGCGCGTGACCTGCGCACCGCGTTGGCGACCGCCACCACCGCCTCCTCCTGCCCGATAACCCGCTGACCCAGGTGCTCCTCCAAATTCGTGAGGCGGTGTCTCTCGGACTCCATCAGCCGCATTACAGGGATACCCGTCCATTCCGCCACGACGGCGGCGATATCATCGGACCCCACTTCCTCCTTTAGGAATTTCTGGTCCTTCTGCAACTCGTCGAGCCTGGTCGTGAGACCCTCGATCTCAGAGTCAGCCTTGGGGATCTCTCCGTAGTTGATCTCGGCGGCCCTGTTCAGATCACCCGTCCGCGTAGCACGGTCGGCCTCACCCCGCAGCTCGTCGACTTGAACGCGCAGACCCCGGATCTCTTCGATGATATCCTTCTCAGCCTGCCAACGAACCTTCATGCCCTGGCTCTTCTCGCGCAGCTCCGCCAACTCCGCCTCGATGACCTTACGGCGCTCACCCGCGACGCCATCCGACTCCTTGAGGAGCGCCTGGGGCTCGATTTCGAGCTGCACGATGCGGCGCTCGACTTCGTCGATCTCCTGCGGCAGCGAGTCGATCTCGATGCGTAGTCGACTCCCGGCCTCGTCGATGAGGTCGATCGCCTTGTCCGGCAGGAAGCGGCCACCGATGTAGCGATCCGACAGCTTGGCCGCAGCGATTACCGCGTCGTCCGTTATGCGCACACCGTGGTGGACCTCGTAGCGCTCCTTGAGTCCCCGAAGAATCGCTACCGTGTCCTCAACGGACGGAGGGGCCACGTACACTGGCTGGAAGCGTCGCTCGAGCGCCGGGTCCTTCTCGACGTATTTGCGGTATTCGTCCAAAGTCGTGGCGCCTACCACGCGCAGCTCACCTCGCGCGAGCGCGGGCTTGAGCATGTTACCCGCGTCTACCGCACCTTCGGCCGCACCCGCACCGACGATCGTGTGCATTTCGTCGATAAAGATCACGTATCGCCCATCGGCCTCGGTGATCTCCTTGAGCACCGCCTTCATCCGCTCCTCGAAGTCGCCACGGTACTTCGCCCCTGCGAGCATCGCAGAGATGTCGAGCTGGAGCAGCTTCTTGTCCGCGAGTGACGTGGGGATGTCGCCCTCGACCATGCGCTGAGCGAGGCCCTCGACGATGGCAGTCTTGCCGACTCCCGGCTCACCGATGAGGACCGGGTTGTTTTTCGTACGGCGCGCCAGAACCTTGATGACCCTTCGGATCTCTTCGTCCCGACCGATGACAGGATCGAGCTTCCCGCGGCGGGCCAGTTCGGTCAGATCTCGCGAGTATCTCTCGAGGGCCTGGTAGCTCTCCTCCGGGGTCTGATCTGTGACCCGATGCGAGCCCCGTACGGCCTCGAGCGCCCCTCGGACGGCGGCCAGCGTAGCGCCCGCGTCCCTCAGGATCCGACCTGCGTCGTCCTTCTCTCCCGTCAGCGCCAGGAGCAGATGCTCGGTTGAGATGTACTCGTCACCGAGCTCGTGGGCTACGTCGAGGGCGTTGTCCAGCGCCTTCCTGAGATCCCTCGAAAAGTGGGGCTCGGAGCCGCCCTCCACCCGGGCCATCCGATCCAGGTCCTCGTCGGCCCTCTGACGCACGAGCCCGACGGGCACCTCTAGCTTCCGGAGGATCGGGACGACGATTCCGTCCTCCTGTTGGAGGAGGGCGTCCAAGAGATGCACTCCATGGATCTCGGCACTACCTCGGCGTCGGGCGTCGGCGGCCGCGGCCTGAAGGGCCTCCGCCGCCTTGACGGTCAATTTGTCCGCGCTGAGCATGGCTGACTCCGCTCTATCGTAGGGTCGGGCCTGGGGCCTGCCATATCGGCAGCACCTAACCGGTTCTGGCCCTAAATAGGAAAGATTCGGGCCAGAGAGAGGCTGACCCAGTCCCATCCTGGCTTCGTGCCGCAGCCAGAGGGTCGCAAACGGCCCTCCGCCTCGCCCCCGCCTACGGAAGCGGCTGGCCGACCACCCTCTTGATGCGAGTGCCGGAGCTCAAGACCGCACCCGGATCGAGCCGGTTCAGACGCCCAAGCACCGCGGCGTCGACGGGCCCGGGATTCTGTCCCGCGTAGGAGTTCAGCGACATCGCGCTCCGAAGGGTAACGATGTCTAGGCGCCACGGCTGAACCCCGAGGATGGCGGGGTCGGTGACCGCACGGAAGGTGAAGATGGCCGTCGCCACCTCGTTCGAGTGTGTCCGCCAGGTGGATTGCGCCCCGTAGCCGAGGAGCCGATAAACGATCCCTCCGTAACTGACGAACCCGACCTCTCCGCTGAGTGTCCCCTCCTCAGTCGTCACTTCGAATGTGGCCCGCGCCCTCTCGACCGCGCCGGGGCCGTCCTGCCGGATGGGCCCGCCCACGATGCCCTCCCCGCGGAGGAACTCCTGTAGCTCGGCGGCGGGCGTCCCCCCGCCCTCCACGACCTCGAGGGTGAATGCGGCCGTCTCATCTGGAGCGATCGCCCCGACCACCGACCGCTGATTCACCGTGTTCCACCCGGATGGGAAAGTGAGCTCAAACTCCAGCTCTGGGTGCAGGAAGCGTGCACCCTGGAAGAAGCCCTGACGCGGGTCCACCCCGTAGACGAGTCCGTCGATCTGATCGAGGTAGGCGTCCCTCGCAACCGTACCGCCTGGCGCAATGGCCTGCTCGGCAATCCGCGCACGGGTGTTCGCCTCGCGGTTCTCGGGATAGGGGTGAGTCAGCTGCCACTCGGGAATTCGTCCCTCGCCTCCCCCACCCACCTGGGCCAGCATCCAGAAGACCCCAATCATTGCGTTGGCGTCATAGCCGACTCGTGTGATGTAGCGGAGCCCGAGTTCGTCAGATTGGCTCTCGTCACCGCGGGAGTAACTCAGGTTCATGAGCTGGAGGCCCGCTGAGGCGAGCCCGCCGTACTCGCGCACGGTCTCCGAGAAGACCATGCCGACCCCGAGACCGATCGTCTGCAACTGCTGACGGCTCATCTGGCTGACCGAGTGGCGCGCCGTTACGTGCCCAACCTCGTGGCCCAGCACTCCAGCCAACTCCGCCTCGCTGTCGAAATGCGCGAGGATGCCACGCGTCACGTAGATGAAGCCGCCCGGAATCGCAAACGCGTTCACCACGGGATCGTCGACCACCTTGAACGACCAAGGAAGCGCCGGGCGCTCAGAGGCCGCCGCCAGGCGCTGTCCCAGGTTTGAGACATATGCCTGGAGCCCGGGGTCGTCGACCAGACCGATGGACGCGGTGACCTGCGGGTCCGCGTCGCGGCCCATCTGAATCTCTTGGGCCTCGCTCACGAGCGAGAGCTCGCGCCTTCCGGTCGCGGGATTCACCGCGCACCCCGCCACCACGGCGACCAGCGCGACTGAAGCGATCGAGAAGGTAGGGCGTGGGCTCATCATGGTCGCTCGTATGGGGACTCGGCCTCGGCTCACATGTACGGTAGCTGGGTGCGCGGGAGATTCAAGGATCCTCATGCCGGCTAAGGGATACCAGAGCCCATGCTCAGCCAATCCAGTGCCGTGTTCCGCGCGTCGTCGACGCTCTGGGCTACCTTCCTCGTCGCCGTCTCGGCGTGCGGGGGGAACGATTCGGTCCAGGTAGTCGAAGGGGTCATCGATCGCGACGCGTTCATCGGCGCCTATGTCGATCTACGGGCGGAGACGCTTGATGGCACCGAGGCCGTGCTGCTGGACGAGGAGAGAGACAGCGTCCTCGCTCGCCACGGTCTAGATGGGGAGAGCCTCCTCGCCTTCGTGGAGGCCTACGGCCGAGAGCTCGAGTACATGAACGAGGTGTGGGCCGAGATCGACCTCCGGCTCACGGCGCGCCCTGCTACCGAACCAGCTGACGGGGAATCGACTACGCGCTAAGGAACTTCTGGGCCGCGCTTCAACTCCCTCCGCCGCCGGGAAGCTTCAAGCCCAGAGCGAGTGATTCTCGATCCCCGAAGCTCGCCCCGAAGCGAATCATCCAGCCCGAACTCAGAACGAGGTCGAGCCCCAGGTCGAGGACCCCGTCGAACCTCACGCTGTCCCCGTCCGCCGAGGTCAGGTCGAGCACGACATGTGCTCCACCATAAGGGCTCAGCAGCACCTCGCCCCCACTGCCGGTCCACCCGAGCATGATACCCAGCGGCGCGGTGAAGACCGACTCAGTCCCGACGCCGATGCCGCCCCCCGCCCACCAGATGACGTCGACCTCAGAGCCTTCGACGCCGCGGGCGAGGAAACCAGCCACGTCGATGCCACCGGAGACCGCGATGTCGCCGCTACCCGACTCCTCCGCGATGCCGGCACGGTACCCGATGCCCACGGGTCCTGCCCCGTGGCGGAACGTGCCCAGCACGCCGATGTCCCCGCCCGCGGGATTGATCGCGAAGATGCTGACGCCGGACGGAACGGCCGGACTGATTAGAGCGGGGCTGTCCCAGGCAATCTGGCCGGCTACTGGAGTCGCCAGGGATGCCAGGAGGAGCGTGGTCATCAACGTACGGTGCACAGAATTCTCCGTCGGGTTCGTGGCCTACGATCGTTGCCAGCCATAGTGGATATCGTCAAGGTCGTCCTCGAAACACGCCTCTGACACCGGAGATGCAAATGGCGTTCCAGCGTTCGTTCAGCGGGGCTCCTTGGGAGAGCCTTGTCGGGTACTGCCGAGCCCTTCGGGCCGGGGATCGCGTCTTCGTGACCGGCACCACGGCCGTGAACTCGGATGGGAGCGTTCACGCCCCCGGGGACGCGTACGAGCAGACGCTCGAGTGCCTGCGCATCATCGAGCGTGCGCTCGCGGAGGTGGGCGGTCGCATGGATAGAGTCACCCGCACGCGCATGTTCGTCACCGATATCGACCGCTGGGAGGAGTACGGGCGCGCGCACGCCGAGGTCTTCGCGGACCACCCGCCGACGACGAGTATGATCGAAATCCGGCGCCTTATTCATCCCGACATGCTCATCGAGGTCGAGGCTGACGCCGTCGTAGGCGCCTAGCTGCTTCAAGGCGCTAGCCCCTACTCCCATTCGATGGTCGCCGGAGGCTTGGAGCTGATGTCGTACGTCACGCGGTTCACGCCCTTCACCTCATTGATGATGCGCGTGGAAATGCGGGCGAGTACCTCGTGCGGGAACGGGTACCAGTCCGCCGTCATGCCGTCTCTAGACGTCACCGCGCGGAGCGCGAGGACGTTTTCGTACGTCCGCGCGTCGCCCATGACGCCGACGGAGCGGACAGGGAGCAACACGGCGAAGGCCTGCCAGATTTCATCGTACAGACCGGCCTCCCTGATCTCTTCCAGGTAAATGGCGTCGGCATCCCTCAATACGTCGAGACGCTCCGGCGTGACCTCCCCCAGAATCCGGATCGCCAAACCGGGTCCGGGGAACGGATGCCGGCCCACGAAGTCTTCCGGTAGCCCGAGCTCACGGCCGACCTGCCGTACCTCGTCCTTGAAC
>Ga0114996_10004927_pt1 | contig 15851 bp, 13 predicted proteins | sample ArcticOcean_MG_C_4_FD_87039 | JGI IMG/M metagenome (GOLD analysis project Ga0114996, IMG submission 87039) | Marine microbial communities from western Arctic Ocean - ArcticOcean_MG_CB4_134 | ecosystem: Environmental > Aquatic > Marine > Oceanic | place: Arctic Ocean: Canada Basin | collected...
CAGGTTTACTCCTGGAAGAGGAAGGGCTGACGCCTGTTTCTCAACTCGACTGGGGACAGAGTGAAGCCATTCAAAATGGCGTACAGATCAGGGCCGCGCCATCGCGCCATTTCTCTGGCCGTGGCCTGTGTGATCAAAGGCGGACCCAATGGGCCAGCTTCGTCATTAAGGGCGACGATGGTTATGTGTATTTTGCAGGAGACACCGCTTACGGCCCGCACTTCGAGCAGGTTCGCAAGACCTATGGCCCGCCGCGCGTTGCGCTCATCCCTATCGGGGCCTATCGGCCGGGGTACTTTATGGAGCCGGTGCACCTTAATCCCGCCCAGTCTGTCCAGGCACACCTTGATCTGGAAGCTAACCACAGTGTCGCCATGCACTACGGCACCTTTGATCTGGCATACAATGGGGAGGAGGAACCGGTAGAGACTTTACATGCGGCCATGGCAGACGCCGATGTTTCGGAAGATGATTTCTGGGTGCTGGATTTTGGCGAAGGGCGTGATGTTCCCTGATTACTGCACAGACAGCCCTGTAAAAGTGCGCGTGACATGGATTCGCTAATTGGAATCTCATAGCATACATGCCTGACGAAATTACGCGAAACGCAGACGCTGATAATCTTGCTCAAAACATCATCCAATGGAGAGATGCATACCCAGCGTAACAACCTGCTTCACGTGTATAACAATCCGATAACAACATATTAAAGATGCATTATGAATGGCACACGGTGACTAATAGAAAAAGGGGATAATATCGTGGACGATATGCAGGATCAGGTGGCGATTGTGACAGGTGGGGCAACGGGCATCGGTGGGGCGACGGCAAGGCGGTTGGCAGAGGTCGGTGCCCGGGTGCTGATTGCGGATATTGGCATAGAGGCCGCTGAAGAGAATGCAGAACGGATTTGTCAGGCTGGTGGAACGGCCGCGGCCATAGAAGTGGATGTATCACAGCGGGAACCCATAGAGAAGATGGTTGGACAGGCTGTAAAACTGTGGGGTCGTCTGGATATGCTGGTGAATAACGCCTGGGGCAGAAAAGGTGGGGAAGGGTCGGCCCTGACGCTGACGGAAGAATCCTGGGATTACGCCATGGATGTCCTGGTCAAATCCATGTTCCTGGGGGCGAAATTTGCAGTGCCCGAGATGGAGAAGGTCGGTGGGGGTTCTATCGTAAATATGTCCTCCGTACATGGCCTGCTCATGGCACCCGGATCCTTGTCATACGATACCGGCAAGGCGGCGGTTCTCGGACTAACCCGCCAGATGGCCATAGATTTCGGCCCGATGGGTATCCGCGTAAACGCCATCTGTCCCGGTCATATTGTGACTGAAAGCATACAAAGGCATTGGGACAAGAATCCGTCCCTGTTAGCTTTGTATGAGGCACAATATCCGGTCAGACGGGCGGGCAGCCCCCTGGATATTGCCAATGCCGTCCGGTTTTTGTGCTCAGATGAGGCCGCTTTCATCAACGGCCACACCCTGGTGGTCGATGGGGGATTGACGATACAACTTCAGGAAAATCTTGCCGTCAGCCAGGCTCGGTTTTACCGCGATCATCCAGAGATCGAATTGGGTGGATAAACCGATTTGCCCTGGTTGACTAAGCCATCCCCCGGTCCTCCCATTGTCGGGGCATGGGGGAGTTATAACCATTAAAAAACACTTTGGCAGGTTATAATTGACTTGTTATATTCCAGCCGGTGAAACTGATCTCATTCGTTATTTTATGATTTTCAAGAAAGAAGGCCTCGTACATGTCCAATGATTCCAGGCAGGCGCCGCCCATACTTCAGTTGGACCCCGAGACCCGGGCCGAACTATGGCCCCGGGTCATCGAAGCTGTGGAGGCGTACATCACGGGTGTCGGAGGTGGGCGTGTTGCTACGGTGCCAGACCCCGAGCAGGTGCGGTCGCTGCTGTCGGTATTTGACTTTGCACAGCCAGTGACCCCGGGGGCTGCAGTCGATTTTATTGTCGACGGCCTCTGGAACAATCAGACCCACACCGCCCATCCCTGGTATTTCGGACTGTTTAACCCGGCACCGACGACCATGGGCATCGCGGCAGATACCCTGGTGGCGGCGTTCAACCCGCAGTTGGCGGCGTGGAGTCATAGTCCGCTGGCCGTTGAGATCGAGCAGCATCTGATCCGCGCGTTTGGCAGCCGATTCGGATACGACCCGGCTGCGATGGATGGCTCGTTTACCACCTGTGGTGGGGAGTCTAATAATACGGCGTTGCTCGTCGCCTTGACCCATCTCTACCCCGACTACCGGGAGAAAGGGGTCCGTGCCCTGCCCGGCCAACCGGTCATCTACGTTTCGTCCGAATCCCACCACACCTTTCTGAAAGCAGCGCAGGCGAGCGGCCTTGGCACAGAGGCCGTACATGAAGTCGGGGTGGATACCTCGCTGCGCATGGACGCCGGGGCGCTTCGTACGCGCATTTCCGAAGACAGAGCGGCCGGTTACCTGCCTGTGATGGCTGTAGCCACAGCGGGCACCACCAGCGGCGGTATCGTGGACCCTATGGCACAACTTGCGGATGTAGCGCAGGAAGAAGGCCTCTGGCTGCACGCCGATGCCGCGTGGGGAGGTGCTATAGCCCTGGCCCCCGAACGGGCGTGGGTGCTGGACGGTATTGACCGTGCGGACTCTATCACGTTTGATGCACACAAGTGGCTATCAGCCCCCATGGGAGCCGGCATGTTTTTTACACGCCATCCCGATATCCTTACCCGGACCTTTGCCGTGAATACCCCCTACATGCCGATAGATCCTGAAGCAGAGACCATCAACCCGGCGATGCATTCGATGCAGTGGTCACACCGGTTTATCGGATTGAAAGTGTTTCTCGCGTTGGCGGTAGCAGGGTGGGATGGCTATGCTGCGGTCATCGAGCGCCAGGCTATGTTGGGGGACCGTCTCCGAGCGGGGCTTGCTGCGGACGGCTGGGAGATCGTCAACGATACCCCTCTCCCGGTGATCTGCTTTGCCGACAGCACCTCAGCCGAAGGGACAACGGTCGACTATCTTAAAGGCATCGTCGATACGGTAAACGATGCCGGTAAAGCCTGGATATCCTTCACGCGGATCGGTCCCGATTTTCGACCTGTAATCCGCGCGTGCATCTCCAACTATCGTACCGGTCCCGACGAGGTGGACGGGTTGGTGAGGTTGTTGGGGGAAACAAGAGATGGAATGAGGATCGGGTAGGCAGCCAGATATTATCGTATAAAGGCGGCCGATTGTTCAGCAAAAATATCAGGAATACGTTCGATCTGATTCGGCATCATATCCAGACGGGCGATCTCTTCTTCCGAGAAGTAACCGACTTCTGTGGTTTCATCACTCAATCCCAATTGACCGCCATCCACCGACACGGCAAAGAGTAACGAGACGAATTGAAATTTGTTTTTTTCGCCATAGGCGACGATTCGGTGCGGAGAGGTATAAATAGCGATGAGTTGGTCTGCCGTCACGTGAAGTCCCGTTTCTTCCCACACTTCCCGCTCACAGGCCTCTGCGGCGCTTTCTCCCGGTTCCATACCGCCGCCGGGCAGGCACCATTGCCCATTGTCGCTACGCCTTGTCAGCAAGAGTTTCTTTCTTGTTTCGTCGAAGACAGCGGCCGTACAACCCACTTTCAAAGGCGCTGTTTTGCCGATGCGCTCTCCCTCAATAATTTTAGCCATAATTCGCGACTCCCTGGATAGATCAGATGCCTTTGTTTCCCATGCCTCTTCAAAGACCATATGAGTAACCGGAATGTCTGTCCAGAGCAAGCCTAATACAAATCCGCACCATACGGATTGTCCGCAAACCAGAGGGCGTTCACCGTATAATAAAGACCGACACCTATCACATAGCCCACCAGCATCCCCAGAAACAGCGGTTGTACTCTGTTATAAAGCCGTACACTGCCGACGCGAAGGATAATTACTTTAATCAGCCAGGCCAGGAAGATGGAAAACACGGTCAGGCCGATGTCACCGGACGCAGCAACCACAAACCCGATGGGATGCAACGGCACCCAGGTGAATAGATACCGGCTGAACATAATGAGGCTGTTGATGATCATGCCCAGGCTAAGAAAGCCGATTTCCAACGGACTGATCTGCGTCGCGTTGTTCATCCAGGTGACGATCATCTGATAAAATGGGGCATGCAATCCAGGACTGGCACGAAGATTCTGCGCGCCCGATGTGTAGCCGGCTGAGATGGTATAAATCAAAGCCCAAACAGCGCCCGTGCCGAATGCCAGGCTGACCCAGAAAAACGTCCCGCCGGTCTGCTTTTTTTGAAAGGTGGGTGCGTCTGCTATTTTTCCTACATCCTCTAAATGGCGATTGTGCCCTCTACTGCTGGCTCTTCCTATATAATCCTGAAACCAGGCTACATGCGAGATACCGACCATGGTAAACGTTCGCCAGTTGCGGGCAAAAGCGCTGCCCAGACCTAACACCGTCAGGTCTGCGGTAGACAGGTTACCTGAACCGACAATCCCGACAGTAAACGCATGGGCATTGATAGGCAGGTCCAGATCCACCAACCCCGCTTCCGCGATCACCCGGGCGAGTGCCAGGTAAAAGATAAATAGAAAAAACAGCAGGAGTAGCGTGATGGGGATGGATAAACCGGCGCTATGCAACCATCCGGTGAGGTAAGCGAAGCCCACAAACAGGCCGATAACGGCCATTCTGTAGGAGAAGAGTTCCTCTTGATTATTCAAGGCGGTTTTTCGGCCCAGCGCCGTATGCCAGACTTCCTTCAGATGATGCCGGGCCATCCATAACCCCACCAGCACAAAACTGATCATTCCGCCGATGAATTGAATCGAAACAAGACCGCCCGGCACCACGGTGCTGGATGTGGACAGAATCCCTATCCGGTTCAGTATCCCGGCTTCCAGCACTTTAACGAGCTGAAAAAACCATACGCTGAACAGAATGTCCACATGGATAAAATAGGCAAAGGCCAGAATAAAGGCATCGAGACGGAGGGTAAGCGGCGGAAAGGCCGGGCCGAGAACGAGGGGCAGTTGCGGCGTGCCGGTGATCGGAAAGGGCGCCCAGAGATGCCAGAATGATCCGCAGTTCCACGCCATCATCAGAAAGGTGCCTGCGCATCCGATCTGGAACATCCGGGTGCGGTAGCAGGCCGGCCAGATGGAACGGTCTTTCGGGGACCTATTATCGTCCGATGGGTCGGCATCAACCCCGAGTAGCTGTATGGCCACCTGCCCGAGAGGAAACTGAAGCCGTTCGTGTTCGACCCACTGTTTACGTAAAATGACGATGAGACAGGCGCCCGTGAACAGGATGACCCCCAGGAAGGACAGCCACCAGAACACAGGAAAGACCCACTCCGACCAGGGGATCGACTGGCCGGGCGCGAGGCCCTCATAGAATCCACTGGCCGCCCCGTGGGCATCGCTCAGCACCGCCCATTCGGGCAGGTACGCGAAGAACATCTCGGCCCACTGATTTTCCGAGCTGGCGTAGTAATACGGCGTGGTGATGATGGCGAGCAGATACCGGATCATCGCTCGATCGGGCGCCGTTGATGCGATCATCCCCATCCAGAAGACGATCAGGAGTTCCGACGCCGTTAAGGCCCGGTACGGGATCAACCGTCGCATAACGAGGGTCGGACTGAATATCAGAAGAAAAAAGGGGAGCAGGAACGAGGACGGCATATGGGCGACCGTCGTTTTCGAGTAACCAAGGTGATTACCTACGAACACGCCCCATACGCCAACGATTGCAGCAAACATAAGCCCGATCAGGCCGGCGCACAACATGCGTACGGGCGGTCGGGATTCGTAGGTTTCAACCGGCGTGTATGGTTGGACTTCTGGCAAGGGGCCCTATACCGTATCTTTATCGATAGCGTATCAGATTTCCGCCAAAACGGTTTTCAGTGTCATGAGAAAGGCTTCAGTTTCCGGGAGGGTCCCGGCCGAAGCGCGTATCCAGCCTTTTAACGCCTGGCTGCCTCGGGGTGAAACGGCTACGCCGCGATCCAATAAAGCCTGTATGACGGTCGGCGAGTCCCGATCTACGTGGACCATGACAAAATTGGTATGGCTCGGAATATAGGCTAATCCCATCTCGTCGAAGGCCCCATACATCCGATCTTTGGAGTCGATGACCACCTGCTTGCTGCGCTGCACATGTTCGTGGTCATCGAGCGCGGCGATACCGGCCATAATGGCCAGGGGGCTGGCCCGGGCATGGTTGTAGATCAGCATCTTCTGTTTGATGGCCTGGCTCGTCACCGCATAGCCGAGCAGCACGCCGCGTATGCCATATACTTTCGCAAAGGTCCGGACGACCACGACGTTATCGCGAGAGGTGGCGAGGGCAATAGCCGACCGGTGGTTCGGTGCCCGGATGAAGTGGTGATAGGCTTCGTCGATAATGACAATAACCTGCTTCGGCACGGCATCGACAAATGATGCCAGCGCATCATACGAAAGCAATGTGCCGGTCGGGTTATTGGGATTTGTGATGGTGACGAGGGCGGTTTCTGGGGTAATGGCCTGTAATATAGCATTCAGGTCATTCCGATGGTCTGCCGTCAACGGCACGCGCGTTACCCGGGTTGGGATCCCGCTGTCGTTGATCAGGTGGGCTTTCTCCGATATTTCTCCATAGCCCGGTTCCGTCTCGATCGATGCTCTGTGGCCCGGCGTCAGGTAGACCACGGCCAGCAGCTTCAGAATTTGATCCACGCCGCACGATATAAAATAAGGGTGCGCCACGGCCGGATCGAAGGGATCCGATAGCGGGATACCGTCGGTGCGGGCCAGGGCCTGAAGCAGCATGTTCACCGGATGCAGATGGTGTATTTCCCCCGTCTGGTCCGTCTCATACCACTCGTACCGATTGATTACCCCCATATATTTCTTCATGGCTTCAATCGCCAGCGGCGACGGCCCCAGCGGATTCTCATTGTCCATCAACCGAAGACGCCCGGCCGGCACCCCCACACTCTCTATTTTTTCAAGCATCCCTTTGATATCCCTCCATTGGTTTGATATCCCCTACCCTGTAAAGACGCAATATATTACCTCTCTGCCTTCGCGTCTCCATTTAAACGACGGATTTACCATTTGGACGTGGTTGCGTGTGGATTTAGATATTTTATACGGCCCGGGTTTCGTGTAGGCAAGCAAATACTTTTCCAAAGGCCTACCAGTGTCAGTTGTTTCTTTCGCCTGGGGCTGATAATTATAGGACTTAAGTGGTAAAATCAGGGCCAGATCACCTGGGAACCATGGTTTCGATGGCCCGTCTATTTCGATATTTTGGCTACATTTTTTCTTTACAACAACCCTAATCAGGGCAACGACGGTCTAGAAGCAGGGGATGGGTTAACTTGACCAGGCCGTGGATCGTTGTATATTAAATACATGGGCAGACGTGCTTTATGGTTTATGTATGTGACGCATGAAAAAGAGGCATTTTTCAATCTGGAAAATGCCCTATGCTGGCGTGGCGAGGCGGGTCTGGGGGACAAGGTGGCCCGCCATTACTTCACCATAGCGGTTCGCAATCTTGTCAGGCATAAAGGACTATGCCCGCATCAATATAGAAAGGCCCGTTTTCAAACAATAAAAATATAAAGACGAGACCGTAAGAAACTATCCCGCTGCGCTCTTCACAGATGATGTACGGCGCAGCTCCATAGCAGCCTTGTTGATATCATCAACACCCTTGTCGCCCCAGAGTTGCCTCTGCCAACTCGTATAGTCAATCGGATCTCGCAACATCAAGATAATAAATAACTCGGCGTCCACAGGGCCCATCCAGGGCGCGGAGGCCGCGTGTGCGCAATCCGGTATCAGCACCCATACATTCATTGCCCGGGCTAAGGCTTTTCTTTACCGTCGTCGGGCCACATCATGGGGGCCGACGTGATAGGAGTTATACGTGTCCTCATCTTTATCAACCGAGAAGATACACCGATATCCTACCGACATCCGCGGCTTTGAGCTTGTGCGTTTTGCTTACCATCTGTTATCTCATTGACCCTTCTAATCGTTGTGGCAGTGAGCAGTATATATGGAAAGATATCCTGACGGCGTTTGCTCAATGTGCCGATATCGATTTTGTATATCCACCAACTAGGAAGGAGAGAAAACTGTGCGAAGATATTTTATAATCGGAGCCGTCACTTTATTACTTCTCAATGGACTCATTTCAGTAATCTACCCTGCGATTCTGTTGTCAATGATTGTGATTGCCCCGGTACTCATGCTCGGTTTTTATGATTTTTCACAGAAAAAGCACGCCGTTCTGAGAAACTTCCCCATCATTGGCCATTTTCGCTACCTTGCCGAAGCGATTCGGCCGGAGATCTCACAATACTTCATTGAAACGGAGACGAACGGGGTACCTTTCAATCGCGAGCAACGATCGGTCGTTTACCAACGCGCCAAGGATGTGCTCGACACCGTGCCGTTTGGGACGAAAAAAGATGTATATGAAGTCGGATACGAATGGGTCAATCACTCTATGAAGCCGATTCATCTGGAACCGAGTGAGATGCGGGTGGTGATCGGTGCATTGGATTGTAAGCAACCGTATTCAGCAAGCCGTCTGAACATCTCCGCCATGAGTTTTGGGGCTTTGAGCAAAAACGCGGTTATAGCGCTCAATCAGGGCGCTAAGATGGGGAAGTTTGCCCACAATACCGGCGAAGGTGGAATTAGTCCCTACCATCTGCAAAGCGGCGGTGATCTGATTTGGCAAGTCGGCACCGGCTATTTTGGCTGCCGGACATCCGATGGTAGATTCTGTCCGGATACCTTTGCCGAGCGTGCCCATTTGCCCAACGTCAAAATGATAGAAATCAAGCTTTCTCAGGGTGCCAAGCCCGGCCACGGAGGCATTTTACCAGCTGCCAAATTGACAAAAGAAATCGCCGAGATCCGCGGGGTGCCCATGGGACAAGATGTCTTGTCTCCACCGGCGCACTCGGCTTTCTCTACGCCAATAGAGTTACTCGAGTTTGTCGCAACCTTGAGGGAGCGCTCTGGTGGTAAGCCGGTGGGTTTCAAGCTGTGCATCGGCAAACGTCGTGAATTTCTTGCGATTTGTAAGGCGATGGTCAAAACGGGACTCACGCCGGACTTCATAACGGTAGATGGCGGAGAAGGCGGGACGGGGGCCGCACCGATGGAATTTATAGATCACATTGGTGCACCGCTAATCGAGAGTCTGATCTTCGTGCACAATGCCCTCACGGGCTTCTCTCTCCGTAACAAGATCCACGTTATCTCAAGTGGAAAAGTGACCTCGGGCTTTGAAATGGTAAAGCAGCTGGCTCTCGGCGCGGACATGACCAACTCGGCGAGAGGCATGATGATGGCCCTTGGCTGCATCCAGGCACTAAGATGTAATTCTAACCACTGTCCGGTCGGCGTAACAACTCAGAACCCTCAACTGGTTGCGGGCCTCGTGCCTGAAGATAAAAACAAAAAGGTCGCCAACTTTCACTTTGAATTGTTGAACAGCCTCAGTGAGATCATGGGCTCGATGGGGATTTCAAGTCCAGACCATCTCCATCCCTGGCACATCATGAGACGTACGAACCCCACTGAAATCAAGCACTACGGTGAAATATTTGAGTTCTTGAACGATGGAGATTTGATGAAGGAAAATCTACCCGAAACCTACAGGAGGGCTGTGAATTCGGCATCCGCAGATCAGTTTGAGCACGAAACCCGGCAGTAAAAATATTCATAGAACAGTATATTGTCAGGTAACCTCAGGAGTAATGAATGCGCCATACAAAACAGCTTTTAGAAGCAGTACGGGCAGCATGTGTGGAGACTGCCCTGAAGGCATATGAGGATGGAGGGTTCAGTGGTCTGTGTGCGGAAGGCCGTTGGGAATGTGCCATTGGCGCGATGCGTCATTTTGATGTCGCAGGTGTTATTAAACGATTCGATGCCTCGGCGTCATCTGAAAATGATATCTAACTATGCCGTAAACCCTTTTCTATGGGCAATCATATAGGCCATAGATGGAGTTTGGACTTGACGTTATTTTGAATGAGATAGAGCAATATTCCTCAATGATATTATTTACTTAACTCTACTTTCTGTTCCATTGCTACTCACGGGCCTATAAAGAACTAAATAATATAAATGAAGCCTTTAACTATTTTCAAAATGCAATAGAACGTGCGTGTACAGCCTGGCGAGTGGCCGACCCCCACAGCAAGAGAGATGTTAAAACAACTAATAAATTGACCCATCCATCCGTATCCGATCGATGGGTTTAATTGTTTACAGGCCCTTGAGTAGCAATGGAACAGAAAGTAGGGTTAAGGCCACAGATTGTGGTTGATTATCTAATCCATTTTTCAATTATTATCAGTTTCCGAATACTGGCACAGCTTGAAAAATAAATCACCTGACATTTCGACGTTTGAGCCATGTATACAGGCCCAGAGGTAGAGTTCCTGACATAAGTGCAGAACGCCGTCTGTATCGTGTTCTCGTATGTCTCGAAATCGGCTCTGAACCCCTGCGGGATCGGGTTTCCCCGAAGATAACCGAATCAGGGGAAGTCCCAATGGTTTGATCCCGAAAAGACGGGCGATCCTATTCAGTCCAAGGCAATATTCCAGAGTCCATTTGGGGAAATACTCTCTCTAAAGCCCCACTATACAAGGCTTTGGCTCTTTTCAGAGAGAGACCTGCAATATACGAATTGCGCTTTTTGCAGGAGCTCTACCTCTGGGCTTAAATGGAGACCATGATGGAATCTTTGTTTACAATCCCGATCGGCCTGGAGAGTCAATACGCCCTGTTTTACAGGATGGCATTTATCGTGGGTGGCCTTCTGGTGTTATATGAAGGCTATCGGCGGAACTGGCCGTTGTGCTCATGGCCCATCGTCATTTTTACCTGCGTGATCTGCGGCATCATCGGTTCCAAGCTATTGGTCCTTTCTCCAGCAGACTTCGATCCGTTTCTGTCCGATGGGGTGGTTCCCTCCACAACTAAAAAAACCTATTTAGGCGCCATTCTGGGTGGAATAATAGGTGTCGGTCTGATCCGCCGCTGGTTGGGTTTTCGGCATTCTGTCGCGGATGCCTTCGTGATCGCCGTCCCTGTGGCGCTTGCCGTGGGCCGTATAGGTTGTTTACTCGGAGGCTGCTGCTTTGGTACACCGACCGACCTGCCCTGGGCTATTTCTTATGCCGGCGGTTCCATGCCGTATGCCGTCCATAACGCCCTGGGACTTCTTCAGGCCGGTGCGATTACTTCCGTAGCTGTCCACCCTACCCAGATGTATGAAATCATCGCGTGTCTCGTGCTCATCGCATGCCTGGGGGCAAAGCGTGATGCCTTTAAAGCCCCGGGTAATGCGTTTTATGTCTCCGTCATCTCATACGGTATTTTCCGGTTTATGGAGAAATTCATCCGGGAGGGTGGCGTCCTGTTCTGGGGGCTAAAATCTGTCCAATGGGGGCTTGTACCGGCTGTTCTTCTGACCGGTGTGGTAGATGAAGCGATCGCCAGGCAAGCTATTGCCAAAGGGGCCTGTAATTACATCACAAAGCCTATAGACATGGAGAAATTGGATACCGTGATCGAGATTTCTCTGCTCGTGAAAAATCTAGGGGTGTAATGCAGCATTTACAGAATAACCTTCCTTCCCAACCCTCGTTTAATCAGACCCCAAGCGAGATAACCACCCTTTTCCAATTATCTCGCCAATCAGGACACCGAATCCAACGCTCTTGAGGCAGCGTTCGAATGAAATTCCAGTTGCCCAGAATTTTGGACCTGTTCCGGAATATATCCATACTGGAGACCATTCTTTCGTTCAGAAAAACCACTTCCCCCTTCGATTCACCCTTTGCCGACGCAGTACGGAATGTCGTGTCTACCGACCATCCTCGCGTGCCTATTATACCCAATATTATGTCTGGCTTTACGGACAGCCATTTCTTCCGGAAGTTAGGTATTCATTGTTATGGATTTATGCCCTTCTTATTACCAGATGACGACTTGAGAGGTATTCACGGCAATAACGAAGGTATTTCTCTTGAAAATATGAACCGTGGGCCCAAAATACTATACGCAATCATGGAGAAATCATGCGGATGATCAGGTGCTGTGTGCTGTTTTCCTCGTCACTTATCATTTATCCGGAGGAACGCATGCAGGCTATTCGCGTACGTGAATTTGGTGGACCTGAGGTTATGAAGGTAGAAGAGGGGCCGGATTTACTTGCTGGGGATGATCAATTCGTGGTGCAGATTCAAGCAGCAGGTGTTAATCCGGTTGATATCGGTATCCTTTCCGGCACCCATTCCTTGATGAAACCGAACCTACCCTATACACGGGGTTGGGATGCAGCCGGAACGGTATCATCTATCGGAAGTGGCCTCCATCATGTGCAGGTCGGTGATCGGGTCTATGTGGCTGGAACCCTTACCGGTTGCTATGCGTCGCAGGCGTTGTGTACCGCCGGCTCCGATCGGGGAAAGATCCTTATCGCCGAACAGGGTGCCCATCATGTGGTCAACCATCACGATGCCGATTCCGCGCAGCAGATCATGAATTCCACCAAAGGCAAGGGCGTGAACGTGATTCTTGAGATGCTGGCCAATGTCAATTTGGATAAAGACCTCAGGATGCTGGCGAATGGTGGCCGGATCGTCCTTATAGGTAACCGGGGCACCATAGAGATAAACCCCGGAGACGCCATGCGCCGGCATGCGGCTATCCTCGGCCTGATCTTCTTGCTGGCATCGCCCGAAGAGATTGCTGGCAGCCATGCCGGGCTGAGTGCCGGGCTTGAAAATGGGTTCCTGAATCCGGTTGTCGGTCAGGAATTTCCGCTGGCCGATGCCCCTCGTGCTCACGTCGCACTCATGGAACCAGGTGCCTACGGTAAAATTGTACTGAGACCGTAAAAATAAAGGCGTATGCTTTGGCTCATCCTCTCGATGGTTGGCATACCTGCTGTTCGCCAGCTCATTAGGGGATTATTCCAACATGAGTACGTAAAGTCCCATAGGATTGATTCAAGGACCTGATAGTTAAGGCGTTAGCGTCATATTTTTTATAAATCACGATAATCACCGTAAATTAAGCCCGTTAAGATTCTGATGTATGACCCGGGGGTTTGTGGCCCTTGGATTCGGTTTTACCCTTATAAAATATAATGTGCTGCCTGCGCGATCATAACGGCCTTATATGTATTCTTCGCCGACGTTGGTAAAAAGAAACTGGACAAGGACCTGGCGTGATCCACATGAAAACACGATGGTCAGACCTTTACAGGAGCAGGGAAAGCCGCTCTTCATTGAGCGGTTTGAACCCGTGCCGTAAATAAAAACGTTCTGCCCCGGTATTATCGTGGTGGACACTCGTATCAATCCGGAAGAGCCCCCTCGACTTCAATTCCTGGAACAAACTCGACATAAGCATCGAGCCTACGCCCTGGTTCTGTCTGCCCGCAGGCACATAGACATCATCCAGTTTTGCGACCATACCACCCGCAGATGTAGAAATAGCAAAACATACCACACAAACACCCGCAATCCCCTGCTCATCAGCGGCAACCCATACAAAGCCCAGTTCGGGGTGATTCGAAAACAGATCTAAGGCCTGCTGAAGGGCGGCGTTACCGCCACCCCCATAGGCTGTACTGCTGTCGAGATAGTACTCATCTTCATTAAAAAATAAATTCAGCAGCCGAAGTACCTCAGGCTTATGCGCTTCGGTCATCTGGCAACAGGTGATCATAGCTGTCCTTTCGTCAGGGTCTCAAAATCCACACAGACTTCTTCCAGTTTAGGCGAACGGCAGCCATTGAGGGAGACAAATATCGCCCTGTATTGCATCCATCGGGGCGCTTTCTCCAGCCCTTTAATCGCCTCACCTGACTTTTCGTAGAAACTGCTTTCTCCATCCGGACCCATCCAACGGGCGGCATCGAGAAGCGCGCGACTTTCCGCCCAGCGGATTTGAAATCTAATCTGCGTTTTCTCAGGGGTATCGGCTTTCCAGCTTATCCTGCATGGTTCAGAACCTTTCGTCTCGTAGGGTGGTGAGACGTAGTACTCGAACGGTTCGCGGGTGAACGCATTGCCGAAATCCCGTGGTGAAGCAAGATGGGGGCCCATGGCTGGCAGACGGGTGACCCGGTCAAATGACAGGCCATCAGGACCATTCCAGAAGAGCAGAGAATCCACCTGGTGGCCGAGATCATTGCGGTGACACACCGTAAGCAGGTCAGCGTACCCATTTCCACTTATGTCAACGGCCACAAAAGCGCACGAGGAATCACAGGGGATTTCAAACGGATGATCAAAATCGAAACCGGTGTCGGTTCCCCGGAAAATCAGCCCCGGCAATTCTCTGGAAAATTGTGTGGAATAGGCGGGTACAAGCAAATCCAGATTCCCGTCGTTATTCAGATCTGCTACAGAGACCATGATGCTCGAAGCATCTGTCGGGTGGAATTCGGTTCGTTCGGGAGAAAATCCGTCCGGACCACCGTAAAGAATGAAGAAGCCACTGCCTTTACGGGTGTAATGCCCCATGACGACCACAATCAGATCCAGCCAGCCATCTCCGTTGAGGTCAGCCCGGTTGATGGCACATACCGTACCGGTGGCCTTGAGCGGAATTTTCTCCATCCTCTGCTCTGAAAATCCGTCCAGACCGCCGAGATAAATATCAAGATGGCCGCGCGGATTGTGGAAGACGATATCCAGCCAGCCATTCTGATTCACATCGACAATTTGTGCGTTGCCGCTGCAATAGGTCGGAATAACGGTCGAGTGGTCCACCGAGAAGCCGTCCGGCGAGCCATAGAAAATCACCGAAGAACGGTTCATGGTCTCCGGTTTGTCGTCATAGGTGTAGGTAACCGCCAGAAGGTCCAGCCAACCGTCACGGTTAAAATCAGCGACCAGAACGTAATAAAATGTCTGGCCCCGGCTGGGAAGAATAGAGTATCTGTCTGGTTTAAGCCCATCGGGCCCCCCGTGGAAGATCCTGAGGCCGTCTGGGGCGATAAACACCAGATCGGGAAATCCGTTCTGATCAAGATCCGCCAGGGCATAGGTATTGGTCCCACCGCCTGTCGGCAACTCCAGCCGGCGGTCAGGGCTGTATTCACAAGCCTTGTTACCAAGGTAGATATAGAGCGGGAAGTCCGGGTTTATCTGGGACGGACCGCCCATGGTGTTGTTAAATATTATTTCTGGAAGACCGTCCCCATCCAGATCACCCGCGGCACATCCCATCGCACCGGATGTAGGCAACCAGGTGATCCGGTCTTTTGAGAATCCGGCCGGACTGTTCCAGAAAATAGCCGACTCAGTCTCATAGGTTCTACCGTCCTGGTATCTGGACGCAACCACTTCCGGGCGACCATCACCGTCCAGATCAACCGTCGTCACCCAACTGCAGAAGGTCATTGGTAACAGGATCTTCGCCTGGTTCAGATCGTCCTGCGTTCTTATTTCTATGCCTTCCTGAGTGGCGATGATGAGCTCTTTTCTGCCGTCTCCATCTATATCTACAACTTCCGTGCGGACAGCGCCCTGGCAGAACATGGTGCCGCTTCCCTGAGCGTCGAGCACCGTCACGTCTTCAGAGTCAAAGGTTCCGTCTCTGTTCCAGTAAATGTAGATCCTATTCCCACCTGTGAACAGAATCTCCTTGTTCCCATCCCCATCAAGATCACCCAGGACCACCTGCATAGCAAAGTGGGTCGGTAACCTAAGCGGGGCGGAGGTATTGAACCCGTTTTCTGTACCCCAATAGACATAAGAGTCCACGTCGTATTCGAATTCC
>Ga0114996_10004928_pt1 | contig 15851 bp, 17 predicted proteins | sample ArcticOcean_MG_C_4_FD_87039 | JGI IMG/M metagenome (GOLD analysis project Ga0114996, IMG submission 87039) | Marine microbial communities from western Arctic Ocean - ArcticOcean_MG_CB4_134 | ecosystem: Environmental > Aquatic > Marine > Oceanic | place: Arctic Ocean: Canada Basin | collected...
ATGGCAGACCGTCTTCCATGAAGGGGTGTGCGACCACACCATCAAGGAATTATGCCGGGTCTACGTCTCGCACTCGGTGAAATGTGAATTTTGTGGCAACCAGAGATCTATTCAATCGCGCGAGAAGGGCCTGGTCGAAGACGATTATTTCGAATTGCTCAACTTTGAATCGGCCGATCGGTACGATGCGCGCCAGAAAGCCGCGCTGCGGTACACCGAAGCGATCGTTTGGGACCTGGAATGCGACGACGTTCTGTGGGAAGCGTTATATGCACATTACGCGGAGCCGGAGATCGTCGAGATGGGATACTTCGTGGCGATTACCATGGGCCAGCAGCGCTGGCTGCGGACACTGAACATCGACCATCATCAGGTGCTTGCAGGCACCGATGCATCAATGATGCCGGGCGCAGAGACGCCCGCAGACTGGGAAAAACTCAAAGCATCACCGGATTACTGGGCAAACCGGGACCACCCCATCGCCGCCCTGCGCAAAGCCGCTCCGTCAGATGCCGCCGAATAGTGGGGGGCCAGCCGATATGACGGATGACGGGACGGTAATCGTTCCTGCCACCAGGCAATCCGCGTGACCGGGCAATCGCTCGACGGTGTCGCGCTGGTGACCGGCGGCGGCAGCGGCATTGCACGCGAAACGGCGATCCTCCTGGGCGCGTCGGGCACCGTCGTCGCGGTTGCCGACATCAACCTGGAGACCGCACAGGAAACGGCGCAATCAATAGCGCTGTCCGGCGGTCAGGCGGCAGCATTTGAACTCGACGTATCGAATCCGGCCAATGTCGCAGATGTTGTCGCCGGGATCGAACGCGATATGGACCATCGATTATCTCGTGAATCTTGCCGGATCGTTCGCGACCGCCGAGCTCGCCGACATTTCGGATACGCTTTGGGCAGATACGATTTCGGTTCATCTCAACGGCACGTTCTACACCTGCCGCGCCATCGTTCCCGGCATGATGGATCGGCAACGCGGCGCGGTCGTTAATACATCTTCGCTGTTTGCCCTCCGCGGACAGGCCGAGGCATCGCATTACGCCGCGGCGAAGGGCGCCGTGATTGGATTTTCCAAATCGATCGCCCGGGAGGCCGGTCCCTCGAACGTCCGCGTGAATGTCGTCGTACCGGGTCCGGTGGATACGCCGTTCTTCGCACGCGGCATGTCCGGCGACGAGCTCGACCGGGTTCGCCGCGACCGGGCCGGCGTGATTCCTCTGGGGAAGATAGGCCGAGCCGACGAAATCGCCCCCGTGATCGCTTTTCTGTTGGGCGCCGGCGCGGCGCATATGACCGGACAGATCCTGCCTGTCGACGGCGGAGAAATGATGCGTTAACCGGCCTCGCGGGCCACGTCGCCAGTACGTGGCGACCGTGCACCGTCGCTGTTAGGTTGCGCCCAAAATTTACACATCGGCCGGGAATTTTCGGGAAATTTACCCTCGACCGGCCCTATTTTGACATGTCGCCAGATGGACTATGACGTATTGGCGACAAAACGGAAGGAGACAATTCATGACGCAGGCCAATACCGGCGATACCGTCCAAATTCACTATAGCGGCAAGCTCAATGACGGGACGGTATTCGATTTTTCCGACGGAAAATCCCCGCTTGAATTTAAAATTGGCGAAAACACCGTCATCCCGCATCTCGAACAATCCGTCATCGGCATGACGATTGGCGACAAAGCCACCGTCGAGTTCAACGCGGAGAACGCCTATGGCCCGCATCAGACCGATGCGATCCAGACTGTTGACCGGTCGATGATCCCGCAGGAAGTAGACCTGACCGTCGGCAGCCAGTTGCAGGCGACAACACCCGACGACCAGACGCTCCTGCTCACGGTGGCGGCGGTGGACGACACGACAGTTACGCTCGACGGCAATCATCCCCTGGCGGGCCAGGATCTTACCTTCGACATCGAACTCGTCGGGATCGTGGCGACGGCCTGACTCCTTCGCCATCGCCTGAAAAGCAAACGGCCACCGGCGAAAATCGCCGGTGGCCGTTCAGATTTCTTATTTGGGCCGGTACCCGTCAGGCGGCAACCGTCCGATGCGATGCCGAGTTTTTATTCCGGTTCCGCCGGCGGGGCGGACGGGAAGGTCCGTCAGACGGACCGTTCGAGTTCTTCTGCGGCCGCCGCTTTTCGCCCAGCATACGGGCGAGCCCATCATCGGCCGCGTCAACGCCGGGCTTACGCTCGGTCCGCTGCGGCTGGCCTCCGGGTTTGGAATTGTGGCGGTTGTTCCGCGCCGGCCGATTGCCCGACCGGCTGTTTCTCGCGGCGCCTTCTCTGGGTTGACGGTTCGAGTTGCGCCCGCCGGACCGCGGTTCCGGTCGGTCATCCGCGCCACCATTACCGGTCGCTTTCAGCGAATAGCCCACCAGTTTCTCGATATCGCGGAGATATTCGCGCTCGGCACCGTCGCACAGCGAGATCGCAATGCCGGTTTTCCCGGCCCGCGCAGTCCGTCCGATCCGGTGCACATAGGATTCCGGAATATTCGGCATCTCGTAATTGACGACGTGTGAGACGCCATCCACATCGATGCCGCGCGCGGCAATATCGGTTGCGACCAGGATGATCACATTGCCCCGTTTGAAGTCATCCAATGTCTTGGTGCGCTGATTCTGGCTTTTGTTGCCGTGGATCGCCGCGGCGGACAGCCCGGCGTCACTGAGCGCCCGTTGCACCTTGTCGGCGCCGCGCTTGGTGCGGGTAAAGACAATCGCACGCTCGACGTCTTTGGCCCCGAGAATCTCCTCGAGCAGACGACGCTTGGCGGACCGGTCGACCAGCATGACTTTTTGCTCGATCAGCTCGATCGGCCGCGCCTCGGGCGCAACCGAAATTTCGGCAGGATCCTTTAGAAAATCGTTCGCAAGGGCCCGAATTTGCTTCGGCATAGTTGCCGACAGCAGGGCGGTCTGCCGTTCGCGCGCCACTTTTCCCATAATCTTGCGGATTGCGGGCATGAAGCCGAGATCCAGCATCTGGTCGGCTTCGTCGAGTATGACGGTGGTGGTCTGGTCAAGGCGGATCACGCCACTCGACATGTGATCGAGCAGGCGGCCCGGCGTTGCGACAAGTATGTCGACGCCACGCGCCATGGCTTTGATCTGCGGACCCGGTTTGACGCCACCGACGACGACCGCAACCGTTTGTCGGCCAAACTGGCCGTAGGTACGGATGCTGTCGGCGATTTGCGCCGCAAGCTCACGGGTCGGTGCAAGGATCAGGGTACCGCAGCATTTCTGGGCGGGCCGCTCGCGGCCGCGGACCAGTTTGTTCAGCAGCGGCAACACAAAGGCGGCAGTCTTGCCGGTTCCGGTCTGGGCGGTCCCGAGGATATCGCGTCCTGCCAGCATGGCAGGAATCACTTCGATCTGAATGGGAGTGGGTGTGGTGTAGCCTTCCGCCGTGACGGCCTGAAGGACTGTCTCGGAAAGGCCGAGATCACTAAATTGTTTCAAGTGGATTCTTTCATATTATTGTCGCGAATCACGAAACCCTGCGGATTTCGCACGACAATCTTTCTAATGTGAGGGAGCTCGCGTAGATCAGCTGCCTGGTTCATGTGCCTAAGGGCACTGCTTTTTGGGCAACGATCGATACGGATACGGATAATTGCTCAACAGTCGAAAGCCTTTGACGAATTAATCATCATCTACACGAGGCAGGATCAACTGTTAGGGCCTTATATGAGCATACGAACCTTAATAGCAAGCTAATTCGGACGTCATGGTTCAGGCAGCATCGTGAAAGATGATGCCGAGCGTATGGCGATGTCCGGCTCGAACGAGGCTCACGCCGTGGCGCATCGTCACTCGGTGGAAGCCGCGCACCCCACGCACCGGGCGTTGATGCACTGGAAAAATAACCGCGTCGCCGCGCCGGAGAGGAACAACTTCGGCCCTCGATTGCCGCCGCGGGCGCTGTTCGGTCAGCACGAATTCACCGCCTTCGAACTCATCGCCCGGTTCGGACAGCAAGACCGTGACCTGGAGCGGAAACAGGATTTCTCCGTAGCGATCCTGGTGCAGGCAATTGAAGTCGTCCACTCCGTATTTGAGCATAAGTGGCGCCGGCTTGATCTGCCCGACATTGTGGCAAATCTCGAGAAAATCGCTGTGCAGGGCGGGATACCGGTTAGCGACCCCTATCGCCTCATTCCAGCGATTTGCGATTTCGGCAAGCGGCGGATACAGGCTGGTGCGGAGCGATGCGACGATCCCGGGCAATGGATAGGAAAAATATTTATATTCGCCCCGGCCAAAACCATGCCGGCTCATGATTACGCGGCTTCGGAAAAGATCGTCCCTCACATAATCACAATGCAATCGGGCGCATATGTCGTCAGCCAGCAGACCCTTCATGACGACGCAGCCATTTGCGTCGAGCGCTGCACCTGCCGCCGCCCATTCGCGGGTATCTATTTGCCGGAATTGCATGGTCGTATAATGCGCTCAGACCGGCGATTGTACATTCCGTAACTTGCTTTTCATTCGGTTCCGCCTTGACGGCAATCGCCGAATCGTACTGACATCCACCATGTTCCCGGAATGAGGTCATCCATGAAAATCGACGATATCCCTTTTGGAAACACCGACTGGTCCGAGGTTGAAAAGACGGAGCACCAGGGTGAAACCGGCATAGCCTGTTGGCGGACGCGCAATTTTGGCCCGATCCGGGTCCGAATGCTGGAGTATTCGCCCGGTTACCTGGCCGATCACTGGTGCGTCAAAGGTCATATTCTGTTCTGCCTCGAGGGCGAACTGCACACTGAGCTGGCGGATGGCCGAATTTTCGTCCTGACCCCGGGAATGAGCTATCAGGTGGCCGACGACGCCGAACCCCATCGGTCTTCCACGGCGATCGGCGCGAAGCTGTTTGTGGTCGATTGAGCCCTTAACCCAACCGCCCGCCGATCTCGGGCGAACCGGGCGCATATCGATAGGCGCGGAAGACAGTCGACTGATCTCCGACAGACATGCCTTTGTCCTCATTCCCGGTAAAGGGAGAGATGTATTCCCAGACGATCTCGCCATCCGGCGTCACTTCGAAAAACCTGCCCCACAGCCCTTCGCAGATCAACGTGTTGCCGTTCCACAGCCTTTGACAACCGGAAATGTAATGGCTGTCGAAAGTGTGGCTCGGGTTGCCCCAATATTCCCACACCGTCTTGTCGGTATTCGGATCCCATTCGACAATTTGGGACCCGCGCGGGATCTGCGCATTGCGGTTGGCGAAAATCAGGTAGTTACCGTTTTCGATAGCCTGAAAATCATGCGGGCCGCCCCAATCGGGCTCATGACGTTCATAAACCAGGTTACCGGACGCCCGGTCGATGACGCCGACCCAGTCGAGATACCGGCAGCAGATACCGATACGATCGTCGCCAATCGGCACGATCGTATTGGAATGTCCGAACTCATGACGGCTTCTGGTGTGAACCATCGGATAGTTCTCGATTTCCAGATGCTCCCAGATGCGCCATTCCCACACCAGCGCGCCATCGACATCGACTTCGCACAGATAATCGCCCCAGATCCCGCCGGCCCGATGTTCGCTGCCCGGCGCGCCGCCGACCACCCGGGCAGCCGCTTCGCCGGGCATCAGTTCCCACGACAGATAGATCAGATTGCCGTTCGCTAGGCGGTGGAAATCATGGTGCTGGAGATCGTCGCGGTGCTCCCACACCAGATTGCCGTCCCAGTCGAGCTCCTGGATCAATCCGCCCCGCGCCGCCAGCCCGGCCGGGCCGTTTTCGGACATGGTCGACACCAGCAGATTTCCATTCGGCTGAAGCTTGCCGTAATTTCCCGGCTGGCCCGGAATTTCCCACTGGTGGACCACCTCGCCGACCATATCGATAAGATAGACCTCGCGCTGCAGCAATGGCGCGAACAGTGTGAAGCCCGCCGCCGACCGGCCTGCGTCGTGAACCGTGACGCCCCGTTGGAGATACCGCATGACGCTGCTCCCTTCCTGAATTTGTCTTTAGGCTTCGCGGCCGGGGAAACGAATACCGGTGAATTTGAGATAGGACAGTTCCTGCATTGCGTATTTGACCCCTTCCCGGCCGTAACCGCTATCGCCGACCCCGCCAAACGGCGTGGTATCCATGCGAAACCTGCTACCTTCGTTGATCCAGAGAGATCCGACATGCAATTCTTCCGACATCCTGAAGGAGGTCTCCAGGCTCGACGTGAAGCACGACGATTGCAGCCCGAAACTTGAATCGTTGGCAATTGCGATGGCATCGTTGACATCTTTCGCGGCGATCACAACAGCAACGGGTCCAAAGATTTCCTCCGCCACGACCCGCGCCTGGCGCGGCGGCTCAAGCAGGATAGTCGGGTGGATGATCGCGTTGTCGCGTTTTAAGGGTAAAACTGCCGTCGCCCCCTGGGCCACAGCTTCCGCAACCATCTGCTCGACCCGGTCGGCATTGGCGACATTCACCATTGGACCGACGTCGGTTTCCGGCAGTGTCGGATCGCCGACTTTGAGCGCCTTCGCAGCGGCGATGAAATGGCCGAGAAATTCCTCGACCGCCGATTCCTCGACAATGATCCGCTGGGCTGAGATGCATTGCTGTCCACTGGCCTCGAATGCCGACGGCACGATCCGCTCCGCAGCGTCCTGAAGATCGGCGTCGGCACACACGATATTGGCCGAATTGCCACCGAGTTCACCAATAAACGGCTTCGCGCCGGCGGCACTGGCAAGCGCATTTCCGGCAGCCGTACCGCCGGTCAGTGTTACCAGCGCAACATCGGGATGACTGACCAGATGTCCGGTCACATCGCGCCGGCAGGCGACCACGTTCACCAACCCATCTGGTACACCGGCCCGGCTGAAACATTCGGCGATCAGTAGCGCCTCGCCGATGCCCTCAAAGGCCGGTTTTATCAGGACGGCGTTGCCCATCGCGATCGCGGGCGCGAGCTTCTGCATCAGCAGGTTGGACGGTGCATTGAACGGCGTGAAGGCGGCAATCACCCCATGCGGGTGGTGACGGGTAAACCCGAACCGCCCCGCACCCATGGGGAGGGCGTCGAGAGGCAGCACATCGCCTTCTATGCGCAGCAATTCCTCGGCACATAAGCGCGGAAATGCAATCGACCGGCCGACCTCTACACCGCAGGCGCGCCGCGGTTTGCCCAGCGCCCGCATCGTGATATCGGCAATCGCGTCCTTTTCCTTTTCGAGCTCATCCGCTGCTGCCCGCAGCCAAGCGGCACGCTGAGCGGCTGTGGCGCGCAGGTTGTCGACAAACGCGGCCCGGGCGCTTTCGATCGCCGCATCGATGGATTCAGCGTCCGCCATGGCAACGCGGGCCACAAGTTCGCCGTTCCAGGGCGAAATCAGGTCCTCGGTCCGCGCATTCGGCGCCTCAAATGGTTTTCCGCCAATCCATGGATGGGTGAGTGCAACAGTGTCGGTCATGGGGTACTCCTGATACGGAATTTCTTATTTTTTTATTATAGCCGGTATTCGCGAGGACGAATATGGACGCCGCCCGAACCGCCTGAACCGCCCGCATCAGATTACCGGTTCCAGCCCTCATGTGCGGATGCTAACGTCATCGGTAAACGCACCCCAAGGAGACAGGAAGAATGACCATCGATGTCACGGTTACCGCGCGTTACGACAGCCTGAAAGACCGGGTTGTCATCATTACCGGGGGTGGACAGGGTATCGGTCGTGGCTACGCGCACCATTTCGCCCAACAGGGCGCCATACCGGTAATTGCCGAACTCAACGGCGAGAATGGCGAAAACGTAAAACGCGAAATCGAAGATGCGGGTGGCAGGGCCTATGCCTTCCAGACCGACGTATCGTCGATGCCGTCGGTCACGGAAACGGTCGAGGCGGCGCTCAGCGCTACCGGGCGTGTCGATGTGCTGATCAACAATGCCGCCGTCTTCTCACAGATCACCATGGCGCCATTCTGGGAGCTGCCGCTTGACGAGTGGGACAGCGCTATGAAGGTGAATATTACGGGCTCGTTCTATTGCGCCCGGGCTGTCGTCCCCGCCATGCAGGAAAACAAATGGGGACGTATCGTCAACGTCACGTCGGGCACGGTCGCGCTCGGCTCGGCCAATTACCTGCACTACATCACGTCCAAATCCGCGATGATCGGCATGACCCGGTCCATGGCACGCGAATTGGGACCGTGGAATATTACGGTCAACACATTCTGGCCCGGAATTATCAAGACCGAAGTGCCGCGGCCGTCGGCGCCCGATGCGGTATTCGAAATGTTTTCGAAGCAGCAATGCCTGCCGCGCCTGACCACAATTGAAGATCTCGCCAAACCGATGCTTTTCCTGTGTTCGGAAGAAGCCAAATACATGACCGGACAAATTTTTGAGCCCGATGGCGGATTGAGTTTCAACTGATAGAAAAACCCCGGCGCAAGCGCCGGGGTAATGTCTTTTAGAGGAATCGGCCTGATTGCGGATCAGGATGGTGTTTCGCCCGCCAGATGCGCGTCCTTGGTACGGTAAAGTTCGTCATCTGCGTATCCCATCAGATCGGGCTTTTGCCCGGTCCCCAGCATCACCTGCATGTAGACCGGTTCCACGCTGTCGTTCTGATAGCCGTGAATCACACCGGCAGGGCACGAGATACAGTCCCACTGGCCGAGATTGCGCTCGATACGCCTGCCGTCTTCCTCCTGGAGGAACACCATCAGATGTCCCTCCAGGACAAAGAAAACTTCCTCGACCTCGTGCGTATGGGGCGCGTTTCCTTCACCCGGCGGCACATACATCACACTCAGCGTGAACGCTCCGACGGGAATGACGGAGCTATCCGCCTTCCCGCTGGTGTTCCCGATGAAGCGATGCTGCGCCCGCCGGTAACCGTCGATAAGGGCATCCGCAAAAGCTTTCCAGTCCGGCTTGCGGTCTTTGAAATGCGCAATTTGCCGGTCTGCAACATCTTCGATGCTCATGCCGTCGAATTCGGGCCGTCGCGGATGTCGTGCGATATTCTCCGCCATGGCCCGGCCCTCAGCGAATAAATTCGTTGGTGAAATATTCGCTGGCGGCGACCTTCGTCTTGATCTGCTCGTATTCAACCAGAAGGTTCTGCGCGGTCTCGATGTCGGAGGGCGGAATCCAGCCGAGCGGTTTCCCCTTGCTCGCCGCGCTGTGATACAGGTCGAACGAGGATTTCAGGATGGCGAGATGCACCTTCCGGTTTATCGTTGACTTGACCTTTATCAACGCGTCGATCGCCGCACCAGGATTTTCCTGCACGATTTTCAGCGCTTCCTGGGTGGACGCAACCATGCGCCGAACCAGGTCCGGTTTGTTCTTGATCAGGTCTTCATGGGCGATAACGGCAAGCCCTGGAACGTTGATACCCGCGGACGCAAAGCTGAGATAAGAGGCGGGCGTGCCCTTGGATTCCATGATCGGCTTTTGCAGGAACCCGAACGAGTTGGTCCCATCGACTTTGCCCGACAGAACCGAGCTCACCTTTGCCGGCGGCGCGACGAGGATGATCTTGTTGCCGCTGATGCCCATTGCCTTTTGGACCGCTTTGAACAGGAAGATCGTGCTGCCGCCCGCGGAATCCGCGATTTTGGCGCCATTTACGTCCTTCCAGGTTTTCCAGCCCTTGCTTTTGGGAAAGATCAGCGCGCTCGGACCGGTTCGCAGATAGCCCGCGACCATCTTGGTTTTGAGTCCTTTGGACCGCAACACCATCATGGCGCCGCCATCGGCGGTGCCGAACTCATCGGATTGATTGCCGACGGTCTGCGACGTCGTCATCGAACCACGGCCTTCTTTCAGCGAGATATTGATGCCGTTTTTCGCAAACACGCCCTTTTCTTTGGCGTAGAGCCAGACGGCATGATAGCCGCCGAGCACCCAGTCAAGCCGCAGCGTCACGTTGTCGGCGGCCTGCGCCGGAACCGCTGTAAGTACCGCCAGTGCCCCGGCGACAGCGATAGTTATTTTTTTAGTCGATTTCATCGTTTCCTCCAGTGATTAAGTTTTCTTCCCAGTCAATCGTAGAAAGTTCGTTTTTTATTGTTATTGCGCGTGGCTGCGCTGTGAGACGTGCCACGGGATAAGCAGCTTTTCGAGAATTTCAATAGCGTAAAAGAACACCATCGCCAGCACCGACAACACGATCAGCACGCCGAAGAGCAGCGAGGTATTCATTTCCCCCGACGCGCTAAGTAGAATGTACCCAAGCCCGGCATCCGACGCGATATACTCGCCGGTCAACGCTCCCACAACGGCGAGCGCCGACGCCACCTTAAGGCCGCCGAACATGCTGGGCAACGCGCCGGGCAGCCGCAATTTCAGGAACACACGCAGCGGCGGCGCGCCCATCGAACGGGCAAGCTGGATAAGAGCCGGATCGATGCTTCGGAGCCCGACGATCGTGTCGACGACGATCGGGAAAAAACAGATAAGGAAGGCGACGGAAATCTTAGTTTCAACCCCGAAGCCGAACCAGACGATAAAAAGCGGGGCCAGCGCGATCTTCGGAATGCTCTGGGTCGCGACCAGCGGCGGATAGAGTAGCCGCTCCGCCTGCGGCGAGAGAACGATAAGAATGGCCAGCGGGATCGCAAAAACGATTGCCAGAACGTATCCCGCAAGAACTGCAATAATCGTGTGATAGGAATTGTCGGCGATAACTTCCCAGTGGGTCATCAACGAGATCGCGACAGCCCAGGGCCGCGGCAGCAGATGCGCGGGGAAACCGAACACGGCGACGATTGCTTCCCACAGCCCAAGGATGATCAGCAGCGAGAGCAGCATCCAGAATGCATCGACATGCCATCCGCCTGCCTTCGGTAACCAAGCTCTTTTTGCCATCGGAACTCCCCTCGAAAACCTTACGTGTGGATAACGCCCATTTCCTGAAACAATATCCGGATGCGGTGCACGATCGCGCCGAATTCGGCGGTGTCGCGGGCGTTGAGATCGCGCGGGCGGTCAATATCTATGTCGATGATTTCGCACACCTTTCCCGGTCGCGGCGTCATGACGATGATCCGGTCGGACAGAAACACTGCTTCGCTGATGCTGTGGGTGACGAAAAGCACCGTTTTTTGGGATTCCTGCCACATCGCGAGCAGATCCACCTGCATCTGTTCGCGCGTGAGTGCGTCAAGCGCACCGAACGGCTCATCCATCAACAGCATCGGCGGATCGAGCAGCAGGGCACGGCACAGGGCGACGCGCTGGCGCATGCCACCGGATAGCTCGAACGGACGCTTGTCCTCGAATCCGTCGAGCCCCACCGAGGCGATCAGTTCGCGCGCCCGGGCTTCATGCAGCCGCCGATCAAGCCCCCGCATATCGCACTGGAGAAGGACATTGCGAAGCACCGTATGCCAGTCGAGCAGAAGATCGCTCTGGAACGCGAATCCGAGGTCCGTGTAAGGCCCGTCCACTTTGACGCCGTCGATCCGGATTGCGCCTTTGCTGGTTTCCAACAGGCCCGCGACGAGCGACAGCAACGTACTTTTGCCGCAACCGCTGGGGCCGACGATGGATACGAATTCACCGCGCCCGATTTTCAGATCGGTGTCTTGCAGGGCGACGATGTGCTCGCCGTCCTGACCGGTATATGTCTTTCCGACACCATCGATTTCAATCAGGGTGTCGGCCGAAGCGGACACACTGGCTGCGCTCGGATCGACCAGATTATCAGGCATTAAGGGTATTTCCCGCCTCCAGATAGTCGGCAACGATATCAGCAAAAATTCCGCGGGAGTTGACGGTTACACTCCGTGACGTAATCGGCATATTCTCCGTCCCCGCTTCAAATTCTATCGGATTTACCGTCTGTTGTCCTCTGGGCCAGCCGATTGCCACCATCGCGAGCGTTATGAAAATTTTGCGCGGAGTCTGGGCATCACGTCGCTGGCGAACAACTCGACGGATTTTGTGGATTCCTCGGGCGTCTGGTCGCCGAAAACATGCTGGCCAACAAGATAGCTCGCCGTCGATGCCGACAGGCGGTCTTCCAGGAACGCTGTAACGGTTTCGGGCGACCCGGCAACCGCCCTGCCCTGCGCGGCCATGCCGTCGAATTCCGCCGGCCGCCGATGTCGTGGCAAAGGCACATTGTGACGGTGGAACAGCCACATAAAGCTTTCATACCACACCGGATAGGCCCGGCGTGCGATGCGTAAGGCAGTCTCGTCGTCGTCTGCGACGAAGACAAACAGGCCAAGACCGATCAGCGGCAACGGTTTGGCGTCGCCATGTAGTTCGTCCCACACTTCGCGGAACCGGTCGGCGAATGTCTTTGTTTCCTCGGCTGTGTCCAGACTCACTATGTTGCTGCCCATCCGTGCAGCGCGATCGGCGCTCTCGGTCGAATGCACGCCGTACCACAGAGGCGGGTGCGGTTTTTGATAGGGCTCGATAAGCATCGGCACGTCAGGATAGTCGTCAAACGTTCCGCGTCCGTCCATCTTGCCATCGGCCATAGCCGACAGGATGAGGCCGAGAGAATCCCGATAGGTCTCTTCTGCCTCGGCATGATCATTGCCGAAATAGGACGCTTCGATGGGTGATGCGCCCCGTCCGAAACCGATTTCAAGCCGTCCTGCGCTCATTTGATCGACCATGCAGATCTCCTGCACCAGCCGCAGCGGATGATACAGCGGCAGCGCAAAGACCAACGGCCCGAAACGTAGCTGCTTCGTCCGGCTGGCGACGGCCGAAAGGAACACGGTTGGCGACGGCGACATGCCGAGCGGTGTCGAATGATGCTCGGCGACGTGATAACTGCGAAACCCGGAGCGGTCGAACAATTCGATCAGGCGTAGCCGGTCTTCGTAATACAGATGCAGCGGTCGCCCGCTCGCGTCGAGGTGATCGAAAACGCCGAATTCCATACGTTGGTCCCCCGCTTTTCTTATTTAGTAGCCGAATTCACATGACGGCGTTGACACATCATATCGAAAATATCGATAGTCATCTAACGATTATAGTCGGTGCTGCTTATGGCATACGAAACGGTCAATATTCGGAGAAGCCGCGCCGCGCCGGATCCGTCAATCCCGCCTGAGAACCACAACAGGAATCTCCCGCGTCGCGGCTGCCTTTTCCCGGTACTCGTCATAGGGCGGGTAGATCGCCGTCATCACGTTCCACAGACGCGCCCGCGACGCGCCGTCGGCAGTCGCCGCGGTGGCTGCAAAAATGTCCGCTCCGACCTGTAGCTCGACCTGTGGATTTTCTTGAAGATTCAAATACCACCCCGGATGTGCCGGCCGGCCGCCCTGCGACGCGATAACGATATAGCCGGCGCCGTCGTGCCCGTAGATCAACGGCGTTGTCCGCAGCAATTGCGATTTGCGACCGGTGGTCGTCAACAGCAGACAGGGAAAATTCCCGGTTCCGTCGAACCCGCCCCAGACACTTCCGTCTGCACCACCGGATTTGCGGTAGCGCTGCACATGTTCCTTTGCCCAGTCCGGTTGCGCCATTCGCCTGCCCTGCCTGTGGTGTTCGCCCGTCGAGACCAACATTCCCACGATCGGGTGTCCGGCACCAGCGTCGGGAGAACGGCAGGACGAATGATGCCGCCGGTTGGCTCCCGCGGCATTGTATGAGAAAATTTTGCACAATCTCCATTTTCGGACGATCAACCGAACAGCAAATAAGAGCCACGGATCGATGACAAAAATCCTCACTGAATCCCAGAAACAGAACTACCGCGATGGCGGGTTCATCACGCCGCTGAACTGCATGAGCACCGATGCGGCCGGCGAGTTACGCCGCTCAATGGAGGATTTCGAGCGCGAGAGTGGATTGAGTCTTACGACCGATCTTCACTTCAAAACCCATCTCTACTTCTCACGGCTGGTGGAGCTGGCGCGCAACCCGGCGATTCTGGATGCCCTCGAAGACCTTATCGGACCGAACATCCTGGTGTTCGCATCGAATTTCTGGATAAAGGGCGGCAAGGACCAGAAATATGTAAGCTGGCATCAGGATTCCGCCTATTTCGGCCTGTCGCCGCATGAGGAGGTCACCGCCTGGGTCGCCCTCACCGACAGCGACAGGTCCAATGGCTGCATGCGTGTCCTTCCGGGCTCGCACCTGGAGACTGCGCAGGAGCACGTCGAAACCTTCCACGAAAAGAACCTCCTCGCCCGCGGGCAAAGTATCGACGGCATCGATGAGGCGCGGACGGTCGACCTGGAGCTGAAGGCCGGCCAGTTTTCGCTGCATCACGAACGTACTGTTCATGGCTCGCTTGCCAATGAGTCAGACGATGCCCGCATCGGCTACGCCCTGTTCATGATTCCGACACATGTGCGCTCGACGATCGGCCGCCGAACCGCCTGGCTGGTCCGCGGCGAAGACCGATACGGCCATTGGGATCCCGACCCGGAGCCGACCTGCGACCGCGACCCAGTGATCTTTGAGCATATGAAAAAATCGTATGACCGGTACGTTTCCGCCACGGTCAGTCAGGAAGTAACCGGCGTACACGGGTAATTTTAGCTCGTCGGCCGACCTAAGCCCCCATGATGACGCATGCCGTTTCTACGGGCAGGGACTGCATCATGTGGTGATGGATCGGCAAATCGATCGTTTGCCAATCATCCTGCGCGCGCGCCCAATCGGCGAACTTGTAAAATGGCGTGTCGGGCAAGCCCGTCGCCAGCACGTAAACTTTCTGGGCAATTTTCAGGTGATCGCCCTTGATGTCGATCTTTTGGGTCAGCGTCGCGAGCGGCTGGGGCGACGAAAGGCTCTCGATCCAGGCGCGATCGACGGGCGAAACACTGGCGGCGATGCTGCCATCGGGGCGGGGAACTTTCCAGCCGTCGCCACGCGTCTCAGCAAGATCGAGCATTCCGCGCTGACGATCTGGTGGCGTCAGATCGAAAAGGCTTTGGCCATTTTCGGGCAAAAAGGCGTCAAGATAGACCAGCCGGCTGATCTTTTCGTATTCCCTGTCGGCGACGCCGGTAATCACCATGCCGCCATAGCTGTGTCCGACCAGGACGAAATCCTCCAGGCGCTCATACCGGATCACGGCGCGAATATCCTCGATATGGGTTTCGAGATTGATGTCCGGCGTCGCCAGATGAAGACGTTCGCCGACGCCTGTATAAGTCGGCGTAAACACCTGGTGCCCGGCGGCGCGGATGATATCGGCCACCCGGCGGTATCCCCAGCCACCGCCCCACGCACCGTGGCACAGGATATATGTTGCCATGATTTGCTTACCCCCGTCCGGTGATTGGAATTTCGGTCGTCCGGTGGCTCTCGGACCCGACGGCGTTAATGGACAAGATGGCACATGTTCCGATAGCATTCACGGATTCGCAACCAAACCACCCCCGGGAAGAATGAACGGTAAACCCGATCCAGATACGAGAAGTCCCGCAGATATCGCGCTCGAAGAACGCGTTTCGTTCGGCGGCTCGCTGCATCTGGACTTCGAGTCCCAGGTCCAGAGCATTCTGGCAAACTGGGACTTATCCGATGAAGACCGCCAGAGCATCCTTGCCGGATTGAGCTGCCCGTGCTGCGGCGGCAACGGCGCGTCCTTCACCATCAAACTCGGCGAAACCGATTAAGCGATATCTTTGCGACGTTTCTCGGTTGCGACCGCATCCAGCTCGAACGTCTCCGGATCGACCACAACCCCATAGGCTTTGTTCGCCGCCGACACCGACACGTAGCCCTGCTTCACATCCGCCGCGACCTGTTCTGCAGGTCGTTCGATAGCCGGTCCAAAGCCGCCGCCGCCCCCGGACCTCAAGCAAAACGCTTCGCCCTCCTTCAGTTGCGCGGTCAACACCTTGGCGTTGGGAAA